>PJEL010002833.1_pt1 | contig 15461 bp, 10 predicted proteins | sample 1853271 | NCBI WGS metagenome assembly PJEL01 (sample SAMN08108733, study PRJNA415343) | Invertebrate metagenome, whole genome shotgun sequencing project. | host: Globobulimina | place: Sweden: Gullmar Fjord | collected 2015-08 | reverse complement strand
GCCTGGACCGTAACGCAGAGACAAAGGGTTAATAAAAAAACAAAGCACCATACCAATACTGGTTGGAATCTTTTTTCCATGGGTTTCCTCCGAAAATTAATATTTTTAGTCATCACAATGTACTCTTTGGTTAAGGTAAACTTACGAATCCTTATCAGGGTGCCAAGGACTTCCACGGCCCCAAGCAGGGATCTGAACTGTTCCGTTTGCCGGTGGGCATTTAGGGATTCATCATTTTCCCACTCTTCCCGCCATAGAAACGCATTGGGCTCCACTGTTTTCTCAAAAAGTGTCCGTTCAATACAGTTCCGGGTGATAGGATTTGGCTGGGTCAAAAGCTCAAATGCCTGTAAAAATTCAAATCGTTTCTGAGGTTGGATTTTAACCAGGATTTCTAACCCGACCATGTAGACCACCTCCATTTTTGGGGATTATATTTTTGTTACACGTGGATTAATCTTTTAAGTACGCTTTCAATTTTAAATACTATTTCAAGTAATACTTCAAGAAGTGAGCCTGGAAAGGTCCATTGTGTCAACAATATGATAACAACCTGGAATATTAGGTTTATCGATGAATTTTATACAGAGACAAGTTTTGAACATGACAAAACCACTTCGCCATATAAGGCGAATTCGCCGTATATGGCAGCCACATACGGCAGGCTTTGATCCGGAACAGGAGGGACAGATAGTTCAGGGAAAAATAAACACCATCAGGATCTTTTCAAACCGGCCCTTTCTCAGGTGGTTTGCTCCGGTGAATAGCCCTGGCAATGAGTTCTTTGCCCACGCCTGTCTCCCCCTGGATCAAAACGGTGGTATCGGACCTGGCATATACTTTTTTCACCCTTTCACGTGCTGTTCTGTCCATCAATCTCAATCTTTTTGAATGATTTCAAATTTATCCTGGCAACATGAAAGATCTTGTGTATAGTGGACTTTTTGTTCTGGCAGAGCAAATTGAATCCCGATGTCATCAAATTTTTCCATTATCTTTTTATTGACCTTTTCGCTCATGGCCATAAAGGCATAATAATCCGCCGGATGGTACCAATATACGATGATAATGTTTAATGAATCCCGATTGAATTCATTAAAATAAACCATGGGGGTGAATTCCGGGTCCATGCCTTCGTGATTGTCCAGAATATCTTTGATTGTGTCAATGGCTTTTTCAATTTTTTCCAAGGGAGTATTGTAGCTGATAGAAATATTGAAAAGCCTGCGGATACTATTCCTGCGGTCAATATTTTCGATATCAGTATTGGCCATCTGTTCATTGGGAATTATTGTCTGATGTCCAGATAAAAGCCTTATTTTTGTAGAGCGTAACCCAATTTCCTCCACCACACCATCGTGCCCTTTTACCACAATCCTCTGACCCACCTGATAGGGTTTATCTATAATAATCATCATACTGCCGATCAAATTTTTAATCGTATCCTGGGCTGCCAGGGCAACTGCCACACCACCAACCCCCAGACCTGCAAACAATGCCTTTACATTAAATCCAAAATTGTCCAGCCAAATCAGTACCGCCATAAAAATTATGATAATTTTAATGAATTTTTTAGCCGGTTTCAACAGGGCAATCGTTGATAATTGACCACTTTTTTCAAATCGCTTTGTCCACCATGTAGAAAGCTGTTCAACAATCTGGATAGCTGCCCATGAGAGTGCAATGATCCCCAGGGTATCCTGCTGTAAAATAGCCCGTATGGCAACGGATGGCCCGATGAAGTCGACGATCTGGTCCAGCAGAAAAAACCACAGGAGAATACGGAATGTCTTGACACCCAGGAACTCCTCCCCGTTACGCCTGATAATAAACCATTTCAGTAACAGGCTCAGAATATAAGCGACAAAATAAGCCAGTATGGCCCCAATTATGAGAACAATGTATTGCCACAATTGCCAACCCATAAAAACCACATTGGGAAAATACTGAGAAAACGCCTGTTCAAAAGGACGATACCCATAATGTTTGTACAAATGTGGAATATTGGAAATGGTTTGCTGTGAGAGTTTCCAGATAAGAACGCCATCTTCCCTGCTCACCCTTTGCAGAAGAATGTCAATATTTTTTTCAGGTGTTTTGATGCGACCAAGTGACTCAAAGGAAGGATCAGCACCATCCTCGGACTTTCCCTTTGGATCAGTGCTTAATAATAATGGATCTATAACAAGAGCACGATCCAGGATAATTTGTAACTGATTGGCAAGTTTTTCACCACGTCTCTCCTGCATAATTAACGGTATGGTGCCAAGATCTAAATAATGTGATGCCTGTTTATATTTTCCATCCCTTGTTTCCTTTAAAAAACCTTCCATCGCTGACCGGGGTGTCCCCCGGTCATATTCATCCAACGGGCCTGGAGGCGGGGCTTGTTTTTTTAACAAGTGAATCTTCAGTTGGATTTTCAGAAGCGGGTGATTCGGTTACTTTTTTTTCTTCAGAAACGGATTGCGTAGGAATGAATATGATCGAACATAAAAACAATATTGTAATCAGGTTTTTTACTAAGGCAGTTCTATTCCGGGGTATGCAATTTCTGATGACGCCCACCCGGTTAATAATACTTGTTATGATATGTTTTTTGTTCAGATTCATGGGTCTCCTCTTTTTTTTTGCCCCGGTGATTTTATTTATTTTGCATTCCTTCTTAATTAGATAAGCTTCATCAAGGGTTTTGACGCGGGAAATATTTGGACAGGAAAAAGTTATCATATTTTCACAGTGAGGACCATCATTAATTACGGAGGTGCAGGGCCAACGCAAGTAACTATTAAAAAGTTCCTATAGCTTTAACTATGTTGTGAGTATTTTCTTCTTTGTATTGTTATTTATAGGAATGAAGGATATATGTTTTTATGAAGTTGATCACGATACACATGTACTGGTTCTTGAAATTAAGAAATCACTTGTGCGAATAGGATTGGACCGGGTGAAGTCAGCGGGCAGTTGACGCCGGTCCCGGTCCCGGGATAGATATTGGAGGACCTGATTTAGATGTGGGTACATTTGATTGAATAAAAGAGGCATGATATCATGATGGACATATGGACAGTTCTGGTACCCATTCTCCTGGCAGATGTTGTAAATCCGGTTTTATTCGGGTTCATCGTATATGCTGCGGGAACAAAATTACCGGTTCTAACAAGCAGTGCCGCGCTTTTGGGGCATACCCTTGCGTATTTCAGTGTGGGGGTTGTACTGGCCCCCGGCATCGAATTTTTGTCTGATCGACTGGCAAATCCCCATCGGATCGATTTTGTCATCAGCTTTATCGTCGGACTGCTGCTGGTTTGGGCGGCAATTGTTTCATTTCAAAACAAAAATTCCCAAAAAACTGAATTTGTAAATCTTTCACCAGTAAAAGCATTTGGTTTAGGGGCCATTATTAATTTTGTGGGAATCCCGTTTGCCCTCCCTTACTTTGCTGCCCTTGGACAGATTCTCAAGGCTGATTTTTCAACGATTGATTCCGTTTTTGTCCTGCTTGGATACAACCTTTTGTATGCACTTCCCTTTATGACAGTTCCTTTCCTGGTAATTGTTATGGGCGACGCCAGCAGGTCGCTGTTAAAAGAGATTAATACACGTGTGGAATCAGTTGGAAACTATTTGATGCCGGTGATTCTGGGCTTGATGGGGCTTGCCCTGGTTCTGGATGCCTTGTTGTTTTTTATAACTCGAAACGGTCTTTTTTGATACAAAAGTCTATTTTTAAAAAATGACAGGTCTTTGTGGTTAATTGACATAACCATACAGGATTTTCCATGAAAAACGTATTGGTATTGTATTTTTAAAGCTCACTGCCTGGGGCGGTCTTTTGGTAGTCCTTCCCATTCTTTTGTTGTTTCTTCTGTTCAATGAAATGCTTGAACTGGTGGTGGGACTGGTAAAGATTATTCAAAAAGACCGTATCATTCCAATTCAAGCCGGCCTGGGACAGGTAAACCTGTTATTGAACCACATGGGCCTGGGAACTGGGAGCCTACTTGAGAAATGAAAGGAAACAAAAATATGAAGAGCTCTGTAAAGGCATCAAAGGGATTCCGAAGGTTCCTTTATGTTGTCGGCACGCTCACAGCCTTTATCCTGCTGCTTGCCATATTGCTGGCCTTTGTCAAAATTCCGATTGACCTCAGCAATTACAAGGGGCCGGTGGAATCGGTGGCGACATTTGCCCTTGGCCGTGATGTTAATGTGGGAGAAAAAATTATTTTAACCACGTCACTCAGGCCCTTTTTTTTGATGGAAGGTTTACGGATTGCCAACCCTGAAGGGTTTAAGAAAGAAGATTTCATAAAGATGAAATCTGCGAAAATCAAGGTGTTTCTTTTGCCGCTGCTGCAGGGCAAAATCCATATTGCTGATATTAATGTCAAAGGACTTTCCATAAATCTGTCTGAAAACAAACAGGGTGCGGTGAACTGGGCACTCCCGGCTGAAGACAAAAGGGCGGCAATAAACAATGACAAATCAAAACCCGAAACACCCTCAATAAATCCGCAGGATAAAAGTAAATTCAAGTTGGCCGGTAATTCTTTAGTCATTTCCAGCCTTCTTTTGGAAGACATCACCGTGAGCTATCAGGACGCCAAAATGGCCGGCCCGGCTCAATTTAAAATTGACCAATGCAGTGGGGCAATGAAACCGGGACAGCCGTTTGACCTGACGATAAAGGGGCAACTGCTTGAAGAAGCTTATGTTACAAAGGTCAGCATCGCTTCTTTGGAAGAATTCATCCTGAAAAACAGATCCTGGCTCACCATTAAAACTATGATTGCAAAAACCCGCATTGATCTCTCCGGAGGGATAGAATTGGAAAAGGTATTAAAAAGTCTTCACCTTAAAGCCTTGGTGGAAGGGGACAGCCTGGACAGCCTGAACCGCATGTTGAGAATAGACCTCCCGCCATTGAAAGCATACAAAGGGGAAGGAACACTCTTATTGCAGAAGAACAGAGTTGAGCTGACGGATTTTGCTGTACAAGTGGGCAAAAGTAGGTTGCACGGTGATATGAATATTGATAAATCAGGCACACGGCCATTGGTCACCATCAATATGAAAGCTCCCCTGATCCAGGTGGATGATTTTGATACCGGCGACTGGTCACCTGAAAAAAACATTCCTGTACGAAAAGAAGATGTGCCTGATCCAGGCAGACACCTTGCCGGCAACGATCAAATCAAAGAACTGATCTCCCCTGAAGTGCTGAAGACGGTTAATCTTAAAATGGATGTCACAGCAGATAAGATATTATCGGGAAAGGATGAACTGGGCAGCGGCAACCTAACCTTTTCCTTAAATGACGGGCAGCTTGCCCTTGATCCGGTTCAATTAAATATCCCTGGCGGAGACTTTTTTCTGACCGCGTCCCTGCGACCTGATCCGGCCAGACCGGAAGCAACGCTCAAGGCGGCGATTAAAAAATTTGATTTTGGAATTTGGGTGAGACACTTCAAACCGGAAGAAGAAATGGGTGGATTTATCAACCTTGACGTGGATTTAAAATCAACAGGCGGCAGGAAAGAGGATCTCATGAAAAAAGGCAATGGTTATTTTGATTACTCGGGCCGCCTGGAAAATATAGAATCCGGGATCGTGGACCTGTGGGCGGTAAACCTTATTGCAGCGGCCCTGTCCAGGGGAAAAGCTAACGAATCCCAGATTAACTGCGTGGTCGGTCGATGGACCCTTAAGGATGGTCTGCTTACTCCTGACCTTTTTCTTATTGACACCACAAAGATCAGGATCTGCGGCAAAGGTCAAATCGATTTTAATAAAAACTATATCGATATCAAAGTTGCACCTGCACCGAAAAAACCGGAATATTTCAACCTGGCAACCCCCCTTCAGATCCAGGGCAGTTTTGCCAAACCAGGTGTCGGCATCCAGCCGGGGGGGCTGTTTGGGACAGCTATAAAATTTCTGGTAAGCCCTGTAACCGTATCAGTGGAAAAAATAATCAACAAGAACCTGCCTGCCGATGGGTCAGATATATGCGCCATGCCGATTGGATCGGATGACAGGAAGATCAAATCGCCTGAGGGGTGCAGGTAGAAACTTCTGGGTTTATGTCCGAAATTGTATAATGAAAGATTTCATGACCCCGGTCAAAAAAACCATGGCCTGATCCATTTAAACCGGTTTCATATAGCATCAATACAGACCGAGCTTGAAAAAGTTGCTGCAGCTGATATCGATCATTTAAGCTGACAACAGGATCTCCTAAATCTGCCATGGAACTGTCTTCAAAAGATATATCAATTCATCAATGCGTTTATTTCATCTTCAAAATCTGCATATTTGATTGCAATCTGTCTAAATTCTTCAGTTATTTCCATAAACGCATCAACCACATCAGGATCGAAATGCTGTCCTTTCCCTTCTTGTATTATTTCTACGGCTTTGGAGTGAGGGAATGGTTTCTTGTAAGCCCGTCTGCTGATCAGTGCATCATAAACATCTGCCACAGCCATGAGACGCCCTGCAATGGGTATCTGACAACCTGACCAGGCATTTGGATAACCCGAACCATCCCATTTCTCCTGGTGGCTTTCTGCCATTTCGAGCGCCAGGTGCAAAAATGAGTTCTTTCCCAATTTTTGTTCTGCAAGGTAAAGAGCATCCCGGCCGTAAATGGTGTGCTTTTTCATCTTCTCAAATTCTTCATCAGTCAGCTTTCCCGGCTTCAAAAGGATTTGATCAGAAATCCCTACTTTCCCGATATCATGCAGTGGAGCTGATTTGCAAAGTTTTTCAATGGTCTCGCTGGTCAAGAAAGAAGAAAAATTAGGATGGGTTTTCAATTGTTCTGCAAGCAATTTGATATAGCTTTTTGTTCGCTTGATATGTCCCCCTGTTTCCGGGTCTCTATACTCAGCGAGGGTGCCCATACTTTCAATGGTAATTTCCTGGGTAAGTTCGAGCTGAACAGTTCTTTGTTTCACCACATCTTCAAGATGGTCTCTTAGCATTTTCAGTTCCAACTGGTTTTTGACTCTTGCTTTGACAAGGGTTGGATTGAACGGCTTGGTAATATAATCAATAGCACCAAGATTCAATCCTTTTTCTTCTTCCCGGGCATTTGTCAGGGCAGTCATAAATATTACCGGAATATTTTGAGTCTTTTCGTCAGCTTTTAGTTTTTTAATAACACCATAACCATCAATGCCGGGCATCATGATATCCAGCAGAATCAGGTCAGGCATTTCTTTTTTTGTATATTCAAGTGCACTTTTTCCATCCATGGCAACGCTGACATCAAATTCTTCACCCAGAAGTTCAACCAACACATCAATATTTTCTTCGACATCATCAACAATTAATATTGTCATCATTGATAAATTTTTCATTATATTTCTCTCAAATTAAAAAGGTATCATGTTTGATTTCGCTTTGACAGATAAGCCAAGGTCTGGCGGGGAGAAAGTTTTCGACTACCCGGTCCGATCCTGATAAAAAAAGATTCATTATTTCCATTTATAAGAAAAGCAGGTTCCTCCGATGGGATACACTCTACGACCAGAACTTTTTCCTGTTCAATGGGTTCCAGTGCATATCGAATGCAGGAGGCATATTCCAGACCGATGTTCTGCTGTATCCGGTTATTGACATGCAAAAGGTATTTATCCTCATTTTCAAACTGGTCTTTTTCACATCCCACCACCTTCCCCCCATCATCCACACCCACGATGAGGGTTCCCCCATTGCTGTTTAGAAATGCCACGATTGTTTTTAACCACACCATTTCAATGCCAAAGTCCTTTTTGTCCTGATTGAGGTTCCAGCGAAGTGTGGATTTAAATTCTACCAATTCTCCTTCACCTTTTTGAATGAGTTGCATCAACCAGTCAGGCTCTTCTATTACAGGATGTGATTGTCCGGCATCGCGACGCATCAGTTCCTGATTCTTTTTGATGAGATTTTGTTTTTCTTCACACAATTCAAGCTGGCGTTTGACCCTGGCTTTTACCTCTTCAATATCAAACGGCTTTGTGATGTAATCAACGGCACCAAGGGAAAGTCCTTGAATTTTTTGATTGGTTTCCTGAAGAGCCGAAATAAATATGATAGCAGTTTCCCGGGTTTTTGGATTTGATTTGATTCGCTGGGTGACTTCATAACCATCCATACCCGGCATCATTATATCAAGAAGCATTAAATCCGGGTGTTCTTCCTCCACGATTTCCAATGCACGTTCTCCATCCATGGCAACACTGACATCGTAGTCATCTCCAAGCGCCTCAATAAGAATATCGAGGTTGGTTTCCGTATCATCGACAATTAACACTTTTGCGAGTGTGGAATTCATTCATAATCCTTTATTTTTTATGTCTCTATCTGTGTAATGAGCTCTTCTAAGACTATTTTGGCTTCCTTGAATTTGTATTTACCCGAGAGCTTATTAAGTTCGTTCAGTTTTGCATCGTATTCTTCAGGCCATGAATATTGGTTCATTTCATTTAAAAGACCTTTCACCTGTTTGGGTTTGTTTTTATTCACATGGGGCTGAAGATCGTTTATAAATTCTAAAAGCTTTTGTTTATCCCCCTGTGCTTTCTTTTGTTCGCCCTGGTCCTCTTTATCGCCGGAAACAATTGCTTTAAGCCCCGTTAAAACGATGCTTAATTGCTCGTCAAATCCATGGATTATGTCTGTTTGATCTGCATTAAAATTCGATTTTAATGCAGTTTCCAGCTCTTCGGCCATTGCCTGCAATTTTTCTGCACCAATGGTACCGGCAACTCCCTTCATGGTATGGGCCAGCAGGACAGCCTGTTTCTGATCATTGTCCTGAATGGCCTGTCTTATGTTCAGGGTGATTTCTTGATTATTAAAATAAAATTTAGACAGAAGGCTTTGATATAATGTTTGGTTACCACCGATCCGGGACAAACCGGAATAGGTGTCTATGCCCGGGAGTGTCGGTAGAGCGGATCCTTTTTTTGCCAAAACCTGAGCCGTTGGCATATCAGCATACCCGTCAGGGAGCTTCCTTTGACCAGGACGAATCCACTTCACAAGGACCTTGAACAGCAGCGCCGGCTCAATGGGTTTGGTTATATAATCATTCATACCGATCTCAAGAACTTCCTCTCGAACCCCTGCCATGGCATCGGCCGTCATGGCGACGATGGGGACTTTCCGGGTTGAGTCATCCAGTTTTCTAATTTCTTTTGCAGCTGTTTTTCCGTCCATTACGGGCATTTGAAGGTCCATTAAAACCAGATCAAAACCTTCTCCAGAGGCGGAGTTCTCTATCTTATCAAGGCCTGCCTGACCGTTTTCAGCAACTTCCACATAAAACCCTTCTCCGCTTAAGAGTTCCACAGCCACTTGCTGGTTAATTTCATTATCCTCCACCAATAATAACCGGGCTCCCCGGATCGTATCCACTTCTTCTGGCAAATGACTTTTCCCGGTGCTTATCTTGTCTTTTCCCACCACTGCCTGGCCGAATGCTTCCATTACACTGTCAAACAAAACCGAATGGGTTACCGGCTTTAACAGGAATCCATCCAGATTGGCGGCTTGGGCCTGCTCCATCACATCTTCCCGGCCATGCCCCGTAACCATGATAATTTTAGGAGTCTGCGCTATACTCGTTTGTTGCTGGATCAGTTTAGAGGTCTCAATACCGTCCATGCCCGGCATCTGCCAATCAATAAAAACCATTTTATACATATTCTTTTTCGATTGTGCTGCTGATCTGATCATTTCGATGGCTTTTCGGCCGGAAAAGGCGATATCGACATCAAAAGTAAATTCTTCCAGATAGCTTTTCAGCACCTTGCAGAAAGTGGCATTGTCGTCTACCACAAGTGTTTTCATACCTTGCAGGGATTTTGGTGTAATTTCAATATTCCTTCTCTTTTCAAACCGCCCGAGCCTGGCAGTAAACCAGAATGTCGACCCTTCACCCGGCACACTGTCCACCCCAATTTCACCGCCCATTATTTCGCACAGTTTTTTGCTGATGGATAGCCCCAGGCCTGTGCCCCCATATTTTCGGGTGGTGGATGTGTCCGCCTGCTGAAAAGACTGGAAGAGCATTCTTTGTTGTTTTTCAGTAAGTCCGATGCCGGTGTCCCGGACAGCAAACCGTAAAAATGCCTCTTGGTCAGTAATTTTTAACCCTGTTATGGAGATTTCAATCTCTCCTTTCTCCGTAAATTTGATGGCATTGTTGGCCAGATTTAACAGGATTTGTCCAAGTCTTAACGGATCGCCTTTTAAACATGCCGGTACCCGGGAGTCCAAATTAAAAATTAATTCAACACCTTTTTCCTGGCTCTTCATGGTGACCAGGTTTGACAGGTTGTCCAGAACCTCATTCAAATCGAATTCAATACTTTCAACATTCAGTTTACCCGCCTCAATCTTGGAAAAATCCAGAATATCATTGATTATATGCAGCAGGTTTTGAGCCGAAGTAACGGTTTTATTTATATACTCCCGTTGTTTTGGATTCAGGTCAGTTTTCAACGCCAAATAGGTCATCCCCAGTATGGCATTCATGGGTGTTCTGATTTCGTGGCTCATGTTTGCCAAAAAATCGCTTTTGGCCTGGGTGGCCTCCACAGCCATTTTTCTTGCCGCCTGTGTTTCTTCCAGCAGACTCGTCATCTCCTCTTCAGCCCCGTTGCGCTTGATCGCCACGGCAATGGAGCCCGCAACAGAGTACAGGGTTTTCACGGTGTCCCCATCTATGGGCGTACGGCTGAATGCAACAATGGCTCCCACCGAGCTCCCTTCCACAATCATGGGTATGCCGGAAAAGGCCGTAAGGCCTTGTTCCCTGGCCCACACCTTATCCTTCACATAGGGGGAGTCCTGAATATTATTGGAAACATAGGAGCGCTGTTCCAGGACCACCCTGCTGATTTTTGAATCCCCTCCAATTGGCAGGGTATGGTGATCGCCCTCAATATGGGAATACAACCCTGAACTTGCCTGCAAAATAAGCTTGTCCTGGGTTTTATTGACGATCCAGATACGCGTGAAGACCACATTCAGTTCAGCCACAAAGATATCGCTGATGGACTGGAGCATTACCTTGAGCGTATCTCCCTCCGTCAGCAACTGACTGATCTGCGCTGTCATGGCGATCAGTTTTTCCTTTTTCTTGCGTTCGTTCACCTCAACCGCAAGACGGCGATTCCAATGCACAATAACGGTGACAATAGCCCCTGCAATCAGAATGATTCCACCAATCCACCATAAAACATCCAGGAACCGGATGCCGTGTTCATATCGGATAGAGAGCCATCTACCACTGATGAGAGACTTCTCGTCAGGCTTCAGGGATTTCAGAAAGCGGTCTAACAGGCTGGCCAAATGCGGCCAGTCTTTCCGAACGCCCATCGCAGCAACGTCGGGGCCATAATGTGTGGGAGCCGCGACCTTTATGTTCGTGTATCCATTCTTCTGCATGATGAAGGAGGCCACCGTCAATGCGCCGATATAAGCATCAACTTTCCCCAAAGAAAGGAGCTGCAGTGCCTCATTAGTCGTAGTTGTCAGTCGTTGCTTAATCTTTGGAAAATCATTGGCCAGAATTTTCTGAGTCATATACCCCTTCTCGATAGATATCTCTTTGCCGACCAGATCATCGATATTCCCCACGAACGGGCTGTCATTTCGTGTAAATATCACACGAGGCATTTCGATATAATCATGCGTGAAAGCAAGGTGTTGCTCACGTTCGGGCGTCCTGTTAATGTGGAGGATGACATCCGCGTCCTTGCCCTCACTGACGTTCTTGATCGTCTCCGACCACGGAATACCGGTAACAAATTCACAATCGAGTTCAAAGGCCTCGCAGAACAACTTGAAGTAATCCACCGAAATCCCATGGCCCTGCCCTTTGTCCCAGAACTGAAAAGGAGGAAATGCCCCGACTCTGACCCGGATGGTCGTCTTTCTGGCAAGAAACGCTTGTTCCCCTTCGGTCAAATCAAGGCGTGGCGCTGCAGTTTTGCCACCAGCAGGATAGAGGTCAGTGGTCACATAGCGATTTATGATGGACCGTTTTTCTTTTTCCGATATTGAGCCCAGGGCTTTGTCCATGATGTCCCCCAGGATTTTGCGATCCTTGGGGACAGCCATGTGCAGGAATTGGGGGCTATCACCCAAATGGAGTATGGCCTTGACCCCGTGCAGTAAATATTGATCGATGAGATATGAGGCGACATACTGTGAGCCGGCATAGGCATCCGCCTTACCAATGGAGACCATTTTCAATGCTTCCAGGGTTGAGTTTACCACAACTATGTTAATGCCGGGATATTCAGATGCCAGAAAACCTTCCATGACATATCCCTTTTCAACCGCCACCTTCCCTCCCGTCAAATCCTTCAACCCTCTGATATTTTTTGCCCGGGGACCGACGAATAAGGCGTTGTACAAGGGGAGGAAGGGGCGTGAATAAACCAGGGTTTTAGACCGTTCTTCAGTAAAATATATTTCCGGTGCCAGATCAATTTGGCCCAGTTGCAATTTTGAGAGCATCCCGGGCCAGGCCCCAAACTGCGGTTCGACTTTCAAACCGACACGGCTTGCTGCCAGACCAAGAATATCGGCTGCGATACCGGTGTGCTCCCCGTGGGATCCTTGAAAATCAGTAGGAGGCCAATCTTTCAGGGCAATTGTACGGATGACGGGGTTTTTCGCAATCCATGTCTTCTCCTGGGTCGTCAGTTCAACAATACTGCTTCTATCTTTGCCGAAAAATCGCTTTGCCGGATCTTTGATCCAGTGCGCCTCTATTTCAGCCCATTCTTTAGGGGAGATTTGCTGGAATCCGGCATTGATATCTTTGAGCAGACTGGTTTGACCTTCAAGAACACCTGCATAAAGCTCATTGGTGAGCACGGGAGGGCCGACACTGCTGATCCTCCCTAACATTCCCGTCTGAGCAAGCAGGCTCTCAATGGTTGGATCTTCGCTCAAAAGCAGCTCAATCTTTCCTGCTGCCAGCGCCTTGATCAATTCCAGGTCATCGATAAATGTAAGGACTATGGCTTGATGATAAGCCTCCTTAAGAAAAGTTTCCTGAAGGTACCCTTTGACAACCCCTATCCTCACCCCCTTCAAACCGGATCTTAAAGATGGCGGGGCATCGTTGATGGGGTGATAGAAGCTGTTTTTGTTTGCATAAAAGGCCTGGCTGTATTCCATCCACTGGTCACGTATTTCACTGAAGTATAGGCCGGAATGGATATCGGCCTCACCGTTTTTCAGAGCAGCCAGGGTGCCAACCCAATCGCTGATCCTGAAAGTAACTTTACGCCCAGTCTTCTTGGACCATAGCTTCCAGATATCGACAAACATCCCGGCAGGACGCTGGTCAATATCTTTCAGGGTAAACGGCGGATAATTGGATGCCATTGCAATAACCAAAGCATCTTGGGAAGAAGATTCAATTTGCTCTGCTGCCCTGGTCACCGGAACAGGCCAAGTCACCCAAAACACCATAAGAAAAATTATGCACCGAAATATCATTTTATCAGTATGACCTCATCTGAGTGATACGAGAGCCTAATGCTGCAGTAAAATTGATGTATCACTTGATTAATAATTATAATCCCATTCAACTAAGCACCCTTAATCCTTTTGTCCTAGGGCCAACAACAGGCTCAATAAAACAATTTTCAACAACAGTCAACATACAGATGATCCTCCCCCGATATTGTACTCTTAAAGTTAAGCTACTTTTCGGGAAAAATATTTAGGAAAAATTGTTGTCTATTGGATAGTCAAAAACCGAGTCTTATGGCGAATCCGCCGTATATGGCAGCCACATACGGCAGGCTTCACGCCGGAACAGGAGGGACAGGCAGTTTAGGGGAAAATCAACGCCATCAGGATCTTTTCAAATCCAGTTTTTTCATGCGGTTTCTCAATGTGGAGGGATTGATATTCAATAGTTTTGCCGCACCCCCATCTCCGCTGATACACCATGAAGTGGTTTTAAGGGCCTTTAGGATGTGGCGGCGTTCCATCTCCTCCAGACTTAAAAAATCCGGGGACTCAACCCTTCCGTGGGAGGCCGGCGAGTCAACACTGAGGGTTTCTGACAGCCGCAGCTCCGGGCCGGGACTGGTGATGCTGGCCCGTTCGATCACATTGCACAATTCCCGGACATTTCCCGGCCACTGATAATCAACCAGGCGCTCCATGAGGGCTTTGGGAATCTGATCAATTCTTTTTCCGCTTCTTTTGACAAACATGGCAACAAAATGTTCAACCAGAAGGGGAATGTCCTCCCGCCGATTTCGCAAGGGCGGCATGGTTATTGGGAAAACATTCAACCGATAGTAAAGGTCACTTCGAAACCGGCCGGCTACTATCTCCTCGGTTAAATTGCGGTTTGTGGCTGCGATGATGCGAAGATCCACGGAAAGGGTTTTAGAGCCCCCCACCCGTTCGAACTTTTTTTCCTGGAGTACCCCCAAGAGTTTGGCCTGGACCTCCAAAGAGATTTCACTGATTTCATCAAGGAAAATCGTCCCGCCCCGGGCCATTTCAAACCTCCCCTTTCTCAGGTGGTTTGCACCGGTGAATGCCCCGGGTTCATGGCCGAAGAGCTCACTTTCTATGATTTGGGAGGAAATTGACGGGCAGTTCACCTTTACAAAGGGCCCGGCAGACCAGGGGCTTGCCTGATGAATGGCCCTGGCAATTAGTTCTTTGCCCACCCCTGTCTCCCCCTGGATCAAAACGGTGGTATCGGCCTTGGCCACCTGGTTCACCTTGGACAGCACATACAAAAGCGGATTACTCTTCCCCACAATTTCCTCAAAGCCCTGGACCGTCTGGATCTCTTCTTTCAGGTAGATGTTTTCTTCTTCCAGCTTCTCTTTTAAGGCTTTCAACTCTTTTACGGTCTGTTCCAACCCCTGCTCAGCCTGTTTGAGTTGGGTGATATCCGTGACACTCTCAAGCACTTTTTCCACCTGGCCGTTACCATCCTTTATGGGAACGGATACGATTTGATGCCATTTTCCGTCCACGGGGCTCTGGCGAAGGGTCTCGTGGATTTGTCCGTCAACAAAGACCTTGAGTGCCCCGCACCCTTCACAGGGTTCTTCCAAGCCGCCTGCGGCTTCATAGCAGACCTTGCCCACAAGCTCTTCCCAGGGAAGAATTTTGGCTGTCTCGGCATTGATCCAGTCGACGGTCAGGTCCGGATTGATGACCGCTAGTCCCGTATTGAGCGAAGACAAAATTATCTCCAGTCGCTCCCGGCCTTCCTCTAATTCCTGCTGATCCTGGTGAAGATTAAAAACTTCTTTTTTAAACGCTTCAATCCTTAATTGCAATTCTTCATAGCTTGGTTGATCACTCAGATCCGTTGAATTCATTTATAACCTAATTATATGGAGTTTTTCATTAAATAGCGCCCACTCTGGTATTAAATTTTATCCGGATCACGGCCTATTTCT
>PJEL010002832.1_pt1 | contig 15464 bp, 26 predicted proteins | sample 1853271 | NCBI WGS metagenome assembly PJEL01 (sample SAMN08108733, study PRJNA415343) | Invertebrate metagenome, whole genome shotgun sequencing project. | host: Globobulimina | place: Sweden: Gullmar Fjord | collected 2015-08 | reverse complement strand
AAGCATGATGAGTTAGGCAAAAATCCTATAACAAAAAGTTTTATCAAGTTAGTATTAACGTATTCACCTCCAGATAAGACTAACGCATCTCTTCTAGCGAATTTCAAAGTACATTCGTATTGTATATTTACTGGCATAATATATAACTTACGTAACCCCATATTACTTGTAGGTCTTAATGAATCATTATGAAGAGTAAGAGATCCTATCTTTTTAATAGATGTATATCCCCAGTAATCATTTCTTCCACCCCATATACGATATCCATCTCTAAATCTGTATTTTTTTGCTATTCGCTTAGCTTGGTTCTCAGATACACAATCGTATATATCACCTTCTAAGCTATATTCACGCAGCACGTATATTGTGTAACATGGCGGCATTTTATCGTATATTAATCTATGTCTTCCGCGTCTGTCTTCTACGTTACTATCACTGTATATAAACTCTAACCATTTATTAAGTGTGTGTGTTTTCCATTTGAGTTGTTCTGATAATACTTTCATAATTAAATAGGAAAGGCCGATAGGTGTGTTGTTACACCAAATAGTGGCATATATCTATGAAGCTCGTTAAAGCCCTTGATCAGACGGCATAATCTGTCTTTATATCTATACGATACCTCCTTGCCACACGTGTCCGCTGACTCCTAACTCTTTAAAGGTAGTACGATCTTTTTGTCATCCCGCCATCACGGATAATATCGCACATGGCTACTCTAAAGCCAACCTCCCGATCGACTCATCTCCTATAATATTTTTTCATATTCTTGAATGTATTTAACTATAGCATCTGAATGTCCATTAATGTGTAGCCATTTTGTATTGTAAGCAATGCCATTCTCATTATTTGAAACGTTTATAATGTAGTTATGCTTACCGAAAGCGTTAGCTCTTGCTGGATTGTAACCTTGTCCTGAGCAATCTTGTTCGTCTGTAAGAACTATTACTCTATCTGCATCGTGTTCTCTCTTATGAACAAAGTCCATAACAGGTTCAAGGAAGATTCCTCCTCCTCCTACTTGATCAGATCCACGTCTAACATTTTCGTACATCTTAAATCCACGAGCATCTTTGATAATAGCAGTTTGGTGTTCTTTTTTCCAGTCATCTCCACCGGTAACATATATACGTGCATCAGTGCATACTTCTCTTGTAAGCATTCCTAATACACACGCTGAGTCAAATCTTGTTAGTTTTGACTTACCTGTTAATCCTCGATTCATAGAACCTGATACATCTAAGATTATGACAGTTTTACCTTCTAACTTTTCCATTGCCTGCATTGATGATAGCAGACCTTTCTCGATCATATCTCTATAAGTGGTATTATGCTTAGCTGCGGTTATAAACCTCATAGGAAGTACCGTAGAACGTCCTCTGTGAGTAACAAGAGTATCTTCTACAAGTTTCATATCAACTCCGGCCATATCTATATTTCTTATATTTTTAAGAAGAGCAAGATATCCTAACTTCTTTTCTGTAAGAAGTCTTGTCCATGTTTTTCTTTTATCAGCTCCACTAGATAACGCTACTTCCCATGTATCAGGAGGTATAAGATTACCATCTATAAGATCTTTCCATACTTTAGGTTGTTCATCATTTTGTGGCTTAGCATGAGATAAGAATAGAACGTCTCGTAACTTAATGTCTGTGTCTCTATTATACTTAGCAAGTTGATAAGCATCGTACTGAGGAAATGCATTTGCCATTCCTTTTTTGATTTGATTAGAGATAGGTTCTCTTTTATTCTGCCAGTACAAAGCAAGTAACTCTGTTAACTGATCAGGTCTTGTGCATACGATAGGTATAAGTTTACTTACATGCTTCTTGTGTTCTGGATATCTTGCCATCTCACGAACAATCATTAAAGGTACATGTCTTAACTTCATATCTTTTCTTGAAGTTATAGCGAGGTTTTTAACATCTTGTGCATCGCATAATGGTATAAGTTTTTTTATTCTATTAGTAACACTTTCGCCGTCTTCGTAAGCGTTTCTTTCCCATAAGAATGTTGTTAGAACTGTTCGTCTTAACTTTTGTATAGGAGTTATTTGAGATGCTTTTGCTCCACCTGCCGTAACAAGAGGGGTCTTGTTTTTCTTCTTATTTATTGTCGCCATGCGCCACCTCTATCTTTTCTAAATGTTTTATATTCGTTATTAATATTGTTCGTTTGCCACAAGATAAAGTAATAGCTCGTTTACCTATCTCGGTTATTTCAAAAATGTCATTAGGAAATTGTCCAACTGCTATTTCGCCTTTTTCAACATAAGGTATACGTTCGGTTATTTTAACTTTGTCGAATAGTCCTAATTCTTTTAATAATACTGTTTTGTCTAGTTCTTCTCTTAGATTCATGCCCACCTCAATGCTGTTACTAAGTCTGTTACATCAGCTCTTGCTATTTTCTTAATAGCGGAGTTCTTGAAATTACGTATTGGTACTATACTTGTTTCTAATGTTTGTGTATAACTAGAATGCCACATTAGAGAAATACCAGCACCATGATTTCGAGGTCTAACAGCTAACACAAGTACGTCTATACATGTTCCAGTTCCATATCCTTCGAATTCTCCGCTCCACACTTTTATCTTGTATATAGCTCCTACTTCGATAGGTACTTCTTCTAGTAACTGTTCTAGTCTACGTTTTCGTGTCTCAATAGATTTCTTTAGATTCTCTACCTCTGTGAAATCATTATGATCTGGTCCTTGACCGTCATTTTCTTCTTCTCTAAGATTCATCGATTCTTTTCCGGTGTGTTAATACATAAAGTAATGCATCTGTATCATATCGTCTAATAGATACTACACATATTTTATCAAAGTATTCTTGAGTTAGTAAATCTGTTTTATCTTTATGAGATACAGTTTCAGGTCCGGTATCTCCGCCACCAATGTCTGATAGTACATATCTGTTATCAGGAGTTTTGATCATAATCGCTATTGGATATCTGCCGAGCGATCCATCGTGATCTGTTATAACTATATATGTTCTTTCACTTGATAGTCTTTCGCCTGTCCAATATTTAAACATCCGTTTGATTTTAGTAATCGTAGGAAACATGTCATCTCTAAGATCCACAATACTCCTTAAAAAGGGGGCAAGCCCCCCAATGATTATTTCTTACCTTGATTAGCAGTGGTTAATGCCGCTGTAAGACTAGTAATAGTTTTGTCGTTGTTAGCGTCGATAAGAGCACTTTGTGCAATATCTGCAACTTTAACGTTAGCTGATTCAAGAGCTGCTTCAAGTTTCGCAATGTGAGCTTTAAGGTCAGCATTGTTTGCTAGAGCATTTTCTAACTTACCAGATTCAATAGAAATCTTAGTATCATGATCTTTTTGGATCCACTTTTTCTCAATTGAAAAGGATGTAGAAAGTTTTGTTTCAGCGTCTTTAACGCGTTTAAGAATGTCAGATTCTTTAGTATTGATAAGAGTTGTTACTTCTTTTGTTAACTCAATGATCTGTACATCTTTAGCTTTGTACTCATCTGTTTTTGCATTTAGTGCAGCAGCTTTTTCATCAAGACTTCTACCATCAGCAGCAAGCTTATCTTGAAGTTGTTGTTCAGCATTACGTTTTCTAATACCGAATTCGAATTCGTACTGTTCTGATGCTCTAGAACAATCACGTGCAGTCACAGTAGCTTGTTCTTCAAGTTCAAGTCTTTGAGCTTCAGCTTTAGCTTCAGCTGTTTCTAAAGTATCTTTAGCTTGTTCTTCAGCACTTGCAACAAGAGCTTCAGCTTTTTCTGTAGCTTCAGCAATGATTAAAGTAGCTTGCTCTTCTTTTTCTTTTAATGTGTTTTCTTTTGCAACAATAAGAGCAGAAAGAGTATTAGCTTCAAGTTCAATACCATGAACGTTTTTGATTTCTTCAGCTTTTTCAGCAATAGCAACTTTAAGCTTATCATATTGATCTTGAGCGCCTTCGAGTTGAGATAGTAATGCTTTAATAGCATCAATATTGTTCTCATTAGCACTTGCGATAGCTTTTGCTGCCGCTTCTTGAGCTTTAACAAGATCAGTTGTTATAGCATCAATTTTTTCACCTTGAGTATCTAACTGATCATATGCTTCTTTTAAAGCTGTAAATATGACAGTAGTTTTTTTACCGACGGGTGATTTAATACGTTTTTTCTCAGCCATGTAGGAGATTCCTTGTATATTTGGAGGATTATAGAATTAAGTTTATTGTTATCAATCTCTTCTGGGTAGTCAGACTCTTTAGCAAGTCTTTCTACATCTTGTAGTAACACTTCTAGTTGATCTTGTACTTCATCTTTTATGAAGTGTAGTTTACCAACTTTCATGTCACGTATATGTGCTGCGTCTTTAAGAGGATATAGGAGATTGCCTGTTTTATATATCTCTCTTAGTTGTACTCCTGCTCTATAAGCATGAGATACTGCTTTCCAATCTATGCCTTCGTTCTTCTCCGCTTGGAGAGCTCGAGCTCCATAGTTTGATAAAGTCTTACCTAGTATATCAGCAAAGTATGATACTTTGACTGTTTCAGATATTTGTTTTCCACAACAAGAGTACATTCTCCATCGTGATTCTTTAGGATTAGTAACAAACATACAAAATTCATTGACCGGAAGCTTATTCCATACTTCACTCATCTTAGCGGTTGGCATCCCTTTACAAGAGTCTAATACAGTTTGAACCTCTTTTAAAGCGGCTATTCTGCTACCCTTCACCCCATACTTAGAAACTTGCTTCCTTATGTATCCTAAGTATCCTGCGAGATTTCGTGAATAAAATAAATGTCTGTTAGCTCGTATAAGTTCCCACTCAGGAGATGTTTGGATTATCATTGAATCCGGAGCATGTAACATGTCGAGAACTATCATCTCTCCTCTTGATGCTAACTTCATAAAGTACTGTAAAGAGTAGGTTTCTTCATCTACATCTTCTTGAGAGTTCTTTGAAAAGTCATCACCTGTTGTTGAGTTAATAGATGCTTCTATTTGATCTAGAAAGCATTCATTTTTAGAAGGTAAATATATACCTTTATAATCGGTGTCACTTACAGGCGTTTCTGTGCCGTATAGATGCGAACCGAACTTCATCTTTACTATTTTGTGCATTCATACCTTCTTCGATAAGTTCACCACATGGTACGCATGTTATTCTGTTCTGATGATCTTTAAAGTTTAAAAGATAAAAATAAGGTTCATCTTTTACTGACTTATCACAACAGAAACATATGTTGAAATTTGGTTGATTCGCTCTGATTTCTAGTAAACGACGACCGGGCATGTTTATCTGTCCGATCCCCGTTATCTCTAGTTTGAGCTTTATTGTTTTATGAAAGATCATCTAATCGTTAGTAATAGTTTTTACTTCATTGAATAGTTTTGTTCCGTTAACTTTATTAAGTAACTCTGATGTATTTCCACCGAGTATAAGTCTTACTGTTTCTTGATCTGCAACAGGAAGATTATTAACAAGTGCTGAAGTAAGTTCATTTTCACCAAGAGCTTTAAGTGCTGCTATTAACTGAGGAGAGAATGACTCCATTTTAGTTTTAAACGCTTCTGTTTGTAACGCTATTTTAACCTTAGATAGATCTACTTCTTTAGTTGCTTCAGCGAGAGTTTGAGCAAAGTTTAGTTCTTTGATTTCAATCTCTTTGGTTACTATCTCTTGATTTCGAACTTCTCTTTCGAGTTTGTCATCATAGTATCTTTTGCGTTCAAGAGTATCATTATTATACTTTAATGTTGCCATTTCAGCATTAATACTATTGATTTGTTTATTAGCTTCTGCTATTTTCTTAGCAGTTTCTAACTCAGCTTGTTTTGCTGTAACAGAAAGTTCATTTCGAACAGCGTCATGTTGTTGTTCAACAATCATCTCATCTATTTCAGAGTCACTTAAGCGAATATCAAGGATATCTACGTCGTAGATGTGCATTCCATTTTCAGGGAACTTACGACCAGGACGTGAGCCTTCTACTGATTTACCTAAGATGCAATCACGTATAAGATCTTCGCCATTTGAGCGGATTTCATTTACACCAGATTTCTTAAGAACGTTTCTTAAGATTGATCTACAGTTTTCTGTTAGGTGTTTAATGTAGTCTTCGATTTCAAACCATTTTGTAGGATCGTTTTCGAAGTTCACTTTGAATGATACATCTATTGAAACATCTACAAGGTCAGATGTCTTAACAGTGATTCTATCTGAAACTTTGTTATTCTTTGTTTTTAAGTAAGCAGTACGTTGAGTTCGTGAATCATTCTTAGGACGTCCTGTGCTTAATGTTAAACATTCAAGGATTTGATCGTAATCTAAGATTACAGCTTTAGGTCCTTCGATGACTGTTCTATCGCCTTCTTTAGATACAACTTGAATAGCGTATCCAGGCCAGATATTAATAAGTACAGCACCGCGATACTTAGTATCTAATGTAATAGTTCTTGGAGGTGTATATGTAGTTTTACGATCCATACCATTTTCAAATGAATCATCTACTGCAGCACGTGCCATAGCACCAAATGCAGAATCTGTAGACATCTTCGAGATCATTCTAGCATGAGCACCTGTTACTCTTGATGTAGGTCTTTCAGGAATATATCCTGAGTCGTCCATTTCAGCAGAAAGAGTTTGATTGTATACTAATGCTTCTTTATTACCAGGGAACCATAACTCTACATGTCTGTCTGTTAGAACACGTTTTACTACTACCTGATTAATAGGATTAGGAAGTAACATATTGTTACCTTTAATAGTATCTACTGCACCAGAGTCTTTATTTAATACGTATATTGCTTCACCTTTAGGGATAGCAACAGCGTAATGAATAGATTCACCATCATACTTAACTGACACATGTTCTACTCTTGGGTAGTAGATCTTTTGATCTTTACCTGTAATGAAGATTTCATCACCTATTTCGTATGTTTTATCGCCATCTGTATAAGCAGCTGAAACTTTTACATGGATACCCATGTTAGGATTAAGTTCAATAGCTTTATAACGTTTTTCATCGCCTTGAGTAACGAACGTTTCAGTAGGATTAGGAAAGACTACATCAGGTCCTTTAACGTATCTACGTGTTCCATTTTCATCTACAAGGATACAATATTGTAAACGTTCTAATGTAAGAGCGTTACGTACCCATTTATGTTGTGTTTCAGGTCCATCTGCTACAACTTCCATACCTGTTGGAGGCATATAGAAACTAACGTCTGTTCCCTTGATAATATTTAACGCACCTGTAACAAAAGATAAAGAAGAAGTATCAGCTTCTGCGCCATCTGTATCTGTCATGATCATTTTATCTTTGTTAGCTTCGGCTAATGTGCCGTTCACTATACGTACAAGTAAGTATTGATTATATTTAAGTCTATGACCAGCTATTACTCGTGCTTTTTGTCCAGGCCATAATGCAAAGTTTGCAGGGCCTTCAATATTTATTTTACATCCGTGTTCAAGTTCAATAGCTTTGTTCATTGTTGCTACTGAAGGATAAACAGCATGTTCTTCTGATGGATTTTCTAATATGATATAGCTAGTAATGTCAGCTTTAACAAACTGGCAAATAGCTGCGCTTAATGAACATTTTCCAAACTTTTCTGTTCTAATATCAAAAAGCATAGGTTGATCTGTGTTTTGAAGTGTTTCTTTTTTAGGTCCTACTATTGTAGAAATGAGACCAGTGTTTTGATCACTGATATATACGTACTCATTTTGATTAAGTACAAGGTCATTATCACGACGACCAGTCGCATTTTCATCGTAAGGCATATAAATCCTTTGTTAATGGGTAAAAACAGAGAGAACAGTCGAATAAGCTATCTAACAGCGTGTCTACCAAATTCCACCATGTCACTAAAGGAGTCTAATTGTGACAACGGGACTCGAACCCGTACGTCTTTCGACACCGGCTTATGATGCGAAGTATGCATATTCTACGCTACTCTGTATAAAATTATCTAAACTGGTTACCTATGTCGTCTCCTGAGTCGGAGTTTTTAGGTTCACCTTTTATCATTCTTTGAATAGTTTCTTTGATTTCATCAATATTGAAACCGTTCTTTTCAGCTAATCTCTCGGCAACTTCTTGTATTTTTGAATGTACTGTATCGAGTGCTGTCATCATACAATCTGTTAGTTCAACAACATCTGTGTCTACATCAGACTTTTTTTCTATTGTTCCTAACAGCGCTTGAAGAAGAATTACATCATCTGTAATCTTAGCAAATTCGGTCATTACAGACTGTGCACCATTTAGTACAAGTCTTTGAGCTGCAATAGCTCTTTGTTCTTTTGTCATTATTTATCCTTTGGCGGAGAGTATAGGATTCGAACCTACAAGCCCCTGAGAGGGCGAGGATTAGCAGTCCCCTCGTTTGCCAATTAACGTAACCCTCCATATTATTTGTATCTATCTTTTCTTCCATTACCTTTATTAGCCCCGCCATAAGTTGACGTTAAGCTATGACAGTTTGGACATAAAAGAGTTAAGTTCTCTTCTTTGTTATTCAGGTAGTTGCCATCTATATGTTCAACTTGTAATGGTATCAATCCAGTATGTGGATTCATCTCATCCCATCCACAACTATTACACATATTATTATACTTTTCAAATAAATATCGACGTATATGCTTAGATATTTGATTCTTTCCTCGCATGCCGCTTTCTAAACCTTGTTTCCAACGTTTAATATATACAGTATAATCGTGCTCGTGTTGGCATCTCGTTGAACAGAAACTTTTCGTATGTCTCTCTCGCTCTTTATTACAATGAAGACAGTATCATATAGATGTTATTTAGTCCCCTGCATTACCATTAATGCTAACTCTCCTTAGTAAGTAACTTTATCATCTTTATGTTTGTGTTTATCAAGTTTAACTTTTGTTTGATAGCAATACCTTATACCTTTTAAAGATAGTAAGTATAGTATTATAGGAATTGATGCACACCATAACATTCCACATATAAACATACATAACATTCCTATAGGAATATGTATGACCGTTGCCATTGCCATATCGTCCATGGTGTAGTCCCAATTATCACTTCCTGGATAGTCATTGTACATAAACGGCGAAACGAAGTTTAATATTGCTATAGCTTGTTTTTTACTAACAAACTCTTCTCCTGTAACATACATTTTAGACATAAAGTATACGTTTCTTAATATTCCTACGATGAATACTAATGCTACGAAAAATGCTATTACTCCTGCTATTTGTAAGTACATGTGCCCTCCTCAGTATGGGTATGTTTATTAAGACATTTTGTTGTTCGTCTAGCGAATCTAGCGCTTTTAAGTAAGTAATAAGTGCTATGAATAGGTATTGAAATCGGCCATGCTAAGAATGCCCAAGCGAATATTCCGATTGCTATCAGATTAGATAAGCATATACATGCCATCCAGTCATCTGCATTCCATGTGCGTGTTTGTTCTATTTTACCTAGTAACCATTCACAATGAGAATACATATATTTATCAGATACACTTTTATCGTCTACAAAAGCCCAAGCTCCTTTAACTATTATGAACAGTACATGCGTTGCAACCATTGTGAATGCTAATCCTACTACATAAGGTAATATAACTACATATGTTGACGCGAAAAGCGTCCATATATTAATCATAATGTTTATACTTTACTTCACCAGATTCGTTGTGTCTGTGAGCGTCTAAGTATGTCTTTGTTCTGAAACAGTATCTAGCGCCTTTTACAAGTCCTACAATGATTACTATTGGAACTGTAATAGGCCATACTAATGCTGAGCAAACCAAAAGTATTGATCCGAACCACCACCACGCTAAAGCATTACCTAACTTATCAGTTATATTACTTATATAGTTTGATGTAAATGCTGTGGTGAACTTTTCTGGTACAAAGCTTTTTGTAAATGCGAAAGCTGACGCTGATGTTGTTTCGTTGTCTTTTATATAATCAACAATCATTTTCCATACTGCGATAAATGTTAGTAGTGTTACAAAAGTAAAACTTAGAGTAACGGTAATAGGTGCTAATGCTAACCATGTATTGGCTAGTAACGTAAAAATAGTCATTTAAATCTCCTTAAATAATAAAACTTTTGTTATAACCATAGTGTATCTGATATTCTATAGGACATCTATCTTCATATATTTCCCATACCGATAAACCTGATATTAATTCTCTATTTACTATGTATACTTTGTTTGTAGTAGTATTAACTACATATCCATCATTTGCCCATTGTCGTTGGCGTTCTGTAAGTTTTTGTATGTCTGCTTCTGTCGCTGGTCTAATAATAGAATCGATATATGCATTAAGAGCGTCTTTGTGAGTTGCGTCTACTGATCTAACTGATCGTATACGTGCTCCAGCATGTTGAGAAGCTGGTTCTCCTATGAAATACATTGTGTTCCTCTTTTAATATTATTCGTTACACACATACACGCCATATTTTCTTAATAGTTCGTTTAGAATTTCTTGAGTAGGTAATGTTACCATATCTTTAAATACTTCGTTTGCGACTCGTTCTATTAATTCTCTTGCTTCTTTTTCTGTCTTCATATGTTTCCATGCACCAAAGTCACCATCATCTATAGTGCCAAACCATATTCTAACACAATGTTCACCATTATGGCTATACAAGTAATATATAGATATATCTAGAAATCCAGTTCCATAATCCCAAAAATTAAGATCTCCTGTCTGAATCATTTTAGCATATCCGTTTTCGATACTTGTTAACTTAGTTAACTCTTTTAATTTATCAAATATTTCGTATCTGCTCATTTTTGTTCCTATAATTTAATAGTACACGAGGAGGGATTCGAACCCTCACACCTTTCGGCACTGGTTTTTTCTACAATATGTTTCTGTTTGACTATGACAATTAGGACATAAAAATCGTAAGTTTTTTTTAAGATTATTTGACCAGTCACCATTTATATGATCTACATGTAATGTTATTTTCTTATTATTCCAAGATGATATATTACACATATCACATTCATACTTTACTCCACTTTCTAATAAAGCCCTAGTAAGTTGTGTTGACTTCTTTCGTCTTTTACAATCTTTTGTAAAAACTTCATTTGGAGATTTTTTATTAAAGGCATCTTTACCTTTATTGTGTCCTTGTCCTTTAAAATGTGATGTATCTATATTATATTCCTTTATTTTATTAGAAATATGATAATGAGTACCACCAGCTTCTTTAAGTTTAAGAACTCTTAAAACTCCAGCTATTGATATTGATTCCTTAACTGCTTTGTCTAATATAGTTTTTGTGTATTTGGTCATTAGACCCTCCTACACATTAGTATACTATATTATGGCAAACATATCGTATTTTAATTCAGCGTGTCTGCCATTTCACCACTCGTGCATTACCCAGCTACTACAATTCTACCGACACGTTCTATTTAAAGCTTCTGTCTTCTGAGAAGGTTCCTATGAGTGATCAAGCTCGGCGGAACAACTAGAGTACTATCTATCACCCATGGAGGCCATCCCATTTCGTAGACCTGATACAAGGGTGTAGTAACTGATAAGTTATTGTATTTTATTACGATGATATACTATATATTTAAATGATGTATTGAATAGTACAAGTTCTGGTAGCTTACACGCTATTCTAATACTTGGAGGAGGTTTGTATCCTCTTTGCCATTTATGTCCGTCTAACTTACATTCCCATGTAGGTAACTCTTTGTTAATAACAGGAGTATGTATATTGAAATGTGGACATTCTATACAATCATTAAGTATTAATATACTCATTATTTATTAAGTTTTTTACCAATCCAAGTCATTATACGACATGTTCCTGCTGCTCTACAGAACAGGATGTCACATAATAAAAGGACTGCAATTAGTTGTAATATTCCCATTTGATCTCCTTATGGAACGGGTGAAGGGACTTAAACCCCTGACCCAAAATATTTCTATTAATTAAATTACCATGTTCTAAATGTGGTTATGATAAACATGTAGAACTTGCTCATATAAAAGCTGTTTCAGATTTTCCAGATTCTGCTACTATTGGAGAGGTTAACTCTCCAAATAATAATAAAGTACTATGTCGTAACTGTCATTGGGAATATGACCACGGGCTATAATCCCCTGCTCTTTATCCACTGAGCTACACCCGCGTTTTATAAGTTGTTGCTATTTTTTCTAACATTGTTACAACGTCATCGTTAGACATTCCTAAGAATTCTAACTTAAGTGTTGTTACATCTGTTGGATAACTTTCACCGCAACCTTCTTGTATCCATTGGATACGTATATCCCCGTTTAAGGTTATACCTGTATTATTTTTCTTTACTGTCATCTTTTTTTATCACCACGTTTAATGGTATCCAGTTTTGAGTATGATGCCCAAACATTCCATATATGATACTTAAAGGAAATCCTATTGCTATTATGATTACTCCTACTATTAGAACTAATAGTAACATAGTATATTTAAACTTGTTAGTAATAAAGTCTAATAATAAAAATAAACAACAGCCAATAGCTATCATGCTTTTCTCCACTTAAACTTTATCTCTAAAGCTGTAGAAGTGTTAGTTCCAAACTCTACTGTTTCGTTAGCTTTTGTTGGTGTAGGAGGAGCTTTTAACTGTGCTACTATAGCGTTTAACTCGTCTATAATGATTTGCCGGTTATGCATCTCTACTTCACCATCGTATCTTACTGATACTTTTGGAAACTTGATTTCGTCGTTTATATTTGCCATGGTATCTCCTTGAACGCTTTTAAAAATTGCTGTCTGGGACCTTCCATCTCTAAGAGAGTAGGTTCCCATCCATGCTTTAAACATCTATGTACATAAGAGAAGATTGTAGCATACTCATCTTTTCCAAGGAGAGCTATCATTTTTTCTTCTCTTGTTAGTTCTGGTTTTGCTTTAGGTATTGGAGCTTTATAATCAGGTACACTGTCTATCAGTAATGCAGAAAGTATACATAGTAACACAGTGCATGATATTATCATATCTTAACTCCACTTAAGGTATATGTTTCTACCCATAACTTTGAGCAATCATTACAAAATCGTTGTCGTTTGATTATCATAATCTTTTTATAGTTAGCGCTAATATCGCCTTCTTTTATAGATTCTGACTTGCAGTAAGGACATTTATTAGGATCGTTTAAGTATTCTAACTCTGTTACTATATTAGGGTTAGTATCTACTATCTTAAGAGATTCTAATACATTTTCTGGAATAGACCATACTCTTGCTTCAGCAATAGATATATCACCTATACGCTCTAACGTATAGTCTTTGGTCATTCCTGTAGTAGGATAATCTGATATTTTTAGTAACTTACATGTTACCGTGCGATCATTAGTAAATGTTATATTGTATATGTGTTCTTCTATTAGATTAATCAAGTCCTATTAAACCCCTTATAAATGAGGTGATATAGTCTAGAACTACGAATATCCAACCAACTACTAATGTTCCAGCCCACAAGATAGTGAACGAACAACGCCAATCAAATATTACTCCATCTAAGAGTAAAAGTATAAGTACTATTAACATAATCCTAATGCTCTCTTTTCATCTACTGTAAGTTTTGATAAACCTGATTTTTTAAGACCTTCATTATAATCCCCTAACATAATATCTAACATGATAGGATAAGAATGTTCAGCGTCTATTAAGTATACGTCTGTCTTATTTTCGTATACTAACTCTAATGCTTTACGTTTCTCGTATGTTCCTCTTGTATTATACCATCCAGATTTAGCCGTTGTTGTCTTTGCCGTGTCCTCGTTTGAAGCGAACTCTATCACGCTTCTGTTTCCTCGATCGTCGTGATCTTGGTAACATACGTATACATTTACATGGTTCACTTTTAGATCCATTTATATGCTCTCGTTTACTTAAAATAGTTTGTAATAACTGTGTTGTCTTATCATGCTCTTCGAATTCAAGGAGCATGTCTATGCATTGATACTCTTTTCTGAGCATTCGTTTGTAAGCAAGAAGCCTACGAGTTGTAAGCTTCTCTAGTTCGTCTTGTATAAGATAACGCAATAGAACTCCTAGTCTACGTCTTTAACAATCCATTGTAAGAATTCTTTAGCTTTTGTTACCATATCTCTAGCTGCTACGTAAGCTTTATTTGCTATATGGTGTATTTCACTTGTTATCGTTTCTTCTGGTTTAGGAGTAGGAGCTAATAAGAATTCTAGCGCTAAGCGATACTTAAGCTTTAATCTTTGTTGTTTATCAGGATCTAATCTATACTGCCTATTAGGAGCAAGATTATCTCTTAAATCTACAATCTTAACAGTTTTTGCTAAATCGTTAGCTTTAACGCGTCTTAGATAGTCAGTATACTCTTCATTTTCACGCTTTGATATAGCGTCTACAGCGTCGATTATCTCTTGATCTATACCTAAGGTATGTAAATCACTTATTGTAGCTTGAGTATCTTCTATTGTATCGTGAATGATAGCAACTTTTTGTTCTTTAATGTTGTTACAATCTAACATCACTCTTAACGGGTGAAAAACACCAGGTAATCCTTGTTTGTCTGTTTGAGCTATATGCATTGCACATGCCCAACCTATTAAATGTTCTAATGGAATCATTATAGTCCTCTCGTTATATCTACTGGTCCATCTTGATCTAACATTGCTTCTACTGATAAGAACAGTGGCTTAGGAAGTTCGTTAGGTTTTACCCATCTTACTTCTGTACACTTTGTTGGTTCTTTAATAGTTGTTAGACCGTATTCCCAATCGGCTATCATTACTATGGTTACATAGTGTTTATCTTTTGCAAAAATATCATTTGTTGTACAATATTGTCTTACATTAGATAACTTGATGCCGACTTCTTCAAATGTTTCACGTTCAACGCATTCTTTAAATGTTTCACCCATTTCTAGATGTCCACCAGGAAATGCCCATGTACCAGCTTCGTGAGCGCCAATACGTCTCATTACTAATACGTTACCATCTTTTACAATGATAACAGCTGTTCCTACTGCGACGTTCATAGTTTTTTTAGTACTCTTTCTGTTAGATCTTTGATCTTAGTTTTATACTTTGGGTTAGCTCTTGCTAATGATCGTTCTATTGTGTTGTTACCTTTATAAATCTGAAGAATAGCAACTGCAAGTCCGTCTATTAACGAGTGCATCACATATTGTTGAGAAAAGTTCTTATTGTTTGAAGTAATAACTTTAACAACTTCATTTACTACTTCTTCAGTTACTTCCTGATTTGCATTCCATGGCATTTGTGAGTTCATATTATTCACTCATGTATGGTATTAATAGTGCATGTAATACTATAGCTATAACTATCTGAATAAGAAATCCTATTCCCAAACTTAACCCTGGAGGAAATAGAAATGTACTTATAAACGCTAAGATCGCTATTACTATAATGTGTCGTAATATGTTCTTGTTCATCTTGTCCCTTTTCTAGGGCGCACAGGGACTTGAACACCGGACCCCGGCATTATT
>PJEL010002831.1_pt1 | contig 15471 bp, 8 predicted proteins | sample 1853271 | NCBI WGS metagenome assembly PJEL01 (sample SAMN08108733, study PRJNA415343) | Invertebrate metagenome, whole genome shotgun sequencing project. | host: Globobulimina | place: Sweden: Gullmar Fjord | collected 2015-08 | reverse complement strand
TCTTGTTGCGGAAATCAGACCAATCATCACTCTATTTTGGGTTGGTTTGTTCCTGGACAGCACTCAGGATTATCTTAACTGGTGAACGATTTCTCATATGGTGGTTTCCGGGGTTTAACTGGGAGGTGCACCAGAAGCTGGAATATTTAAGCTTTTATATAGTATTGCCCCTATTTTTTCTGTTTTTATCGACGCTGTTTTCAGAATTTTCGAGAAAACCGATTCGTCTCCTGATCGGTTTAGGCTTGGCTTTCAGCCTGTTTACACTGGTGGTGCCGACCCGGATTTTTTCTTATGGCATGATATTCTTTCAGCTCATTGCAGCGCTCTATTGTCTATTTGCCCTGTTGATGATGATTCGGGCTATCATGAACAGGCGCGAAGGATCTGTACTGGTTTCTGTGGGTGTCATTGTCGTGATTGTGACAATTTTTCACGATCTATTAATCGTGAATGAACTCATCCATTCAATTATGCTGGCCCCTTTTGGACTTTTCTTTTTTATTTTTGTTCAGGCCTTGATGCTGTCGATTCGGTCATCCAAAGCATTCACTGCCATGGAAAACTTGTCGGAGGAGCTTTCCCGACTGGACGGATTAAAGGATGCGTTTTTGGCGAATACCTCCCATGAACTGCGGACACCCCTGAATGGCATCATCGGGATAACAGAATCTCTACTGGACGGTGCAGCGGGGAAAGTGACGGAATCGATGCGGAACAATCTATCCCTGATTGTCCACAGTGGAAAAAGGCTCAATAGCTTGGTGAATGATATTCTGGACTTTTCCAAACTCAAAAACCAATATCTTGAACTTCAGAAAAAACCGGTGGGTATTAGGACTTTATCAAATGTGGTTTTGATGCTTGCCAGACCACTGTTAGAACAAAAGCAGATCATATTGACAAACGAGATCAATGACGCCATTCCCCCTGTTTTCGGAGATGAAAATAGATTGCAGCAGATTTTGCTGAACCTGATCGGGAACGCCATCAAATTTACGGAGGCAGGAGATGTGTCCGTTGACGCCATGATCAAAGATAACATGGTTGAGATCTCGGTCACGGATACCGGCATCGGTATTTCCAGAGATAAATTCGATGATATATTTAAATCATTTGAACAGGTAGATGCGACCATTGCTCGTGAGTTTGGTGGCACCGGGGTCGGTCTTAGTATTTCAAAGCAGCTTGTTGAACTACATGGAGGAAAAATATGGGTAGAATCTGAGTTGGGTAAAGGGTCCAAATTCACTTTTTCAATACCCGTTTCAATAGATCCGATAGTTGAAATAAATAGTGCTGATGAGTCCATACCTACTGTAGAGGAGAACCAGGATGGATCAGTGGCGATGGAGCCTGTGGATGGAAAATTTAATATCCTGATTGTTGACGATGATCTGGTGAACCTCCAGGTATTGGAAAATCATCTCACACTACAACATTATACTGTTTCCCAGGCTTCCAGTGGTGCTGATGCACTGGCGATGGTTGAGAGCCAGAAGCCCGATCTGATCCTGCTGGATGTGATGATGCCAAAGATGTCAGGCTATGAAGTCTGTGAACAGATCAGAGGAACATATCAGGCAAACGAATTGCCGGTAATTCTTCTGACAGCCAAAAACCAGGTATCAGATCTTGTAAATGGTTTTAACTCAGGTGCCAATGATTATCTACCCAAACCATTTTCAAAAAATGAATTGTTGACCCGGGTTAAAGCCCATATTGAGCTGTCCCAGACAAACCGGGCCTACAGAAGATTTGTGCCCCAGGAATTTATAAATCTGCTTCATCGGGAGAGTATTGTTGATGTCAGTTTAGGTGAGAATGTACAAATGGATATGTCTATTCTCTTCGCGGATATCCGTTCGTTTACCACTCTGTCGGAAAATATGACTCCGGAAGAGAATTTTAAATTCCTTAACTCCTATCTGAAGCATCTGGAACCGGTTGTTAGAAAGCACAATGGCTTTATTGATAAATATATTGGCGACGCAATTATGGCTCTTTTCAATACCAATGCAAATGATGCTGTCAAAGCAGGTATTGATATGCTGAAGACCTTGTCGGAGTATAATCAAAACAGGCAGAAAGCAGGATATATACCGATAAAAATCGGGATTGGCATCAATACAGGGCCAATGATGCTGGGAACGATAGGGGGAGAAGAGCGGATGGAGGGCACGGTCATCAGTGATGATGTAAATCTGGCATCCAGAATCGAAACGCTGACAAAAGAGTACGGCTCTTCCCTGTTGATTAGCGATCAAACCTATTTTAGTCTGGATGATTCCCATGACTTTAATATTCGATTCATTGATCGGGTCATCGTCAAAGGTAAAGTCCAAAAGGTCTCCATATATGAGGTACTGGATGCAGAAACCGATGATATAAAAGAAGCAAAACTGAATACCCTGAAGATTTTTGAGGATGCGGTGGCGACGTATCACCTGAGACAATATGAACAGGCTGAAAAATTACTCAAAGAGTGCCTGGTGCTATCTCCGCAAGATGTAGCCGCCAAGGTTTATTTGGAACGTTGTCAACACTCAACCGATCTACTAAGCAGGTCTGAACATGATCATGAAACCTTCCAATGGGATGAAAGCCTCTCTATTGGTGTGGATGAGGTGGACCAGCAGCATCGGGTTTTGTGTGAAAAAATAAATGCCCTCTATGATTCCGGAATGCAAAATAAGGCCAGCGAGGAGATTAACAACTTCATCGATTTCTTAAGTACTCATATGATTGAGCATTTTCAATCTGAAGAAAAATTGATGGCGCAGAATGTCTATCCAGCATTTGAAAGCCACAAGCTCAAACACGACCTCTTCATTAAGAATTTTCAGAAATTGCAGAAAGATTCTCATGTTCATGGTGAGAACCTTGATTTTCTTCTCAGAACGTTGGAGCAGGTGGTCGACTGGCTGATTATGCATATCAAGACAGAAGATCGTGATCTCGGAAAATTTCTGCAGAACTGAATCCCACAGCTTTTCCAAATGTTTCTCACATTCGTCGGGTGCCTGATTTACGACTTCGGATTGCAATCGGTTAAAAGCTCAGCCTTGAATTGACATTGGCTCTTGGCTGATGTTGGGCAAATGTTTCTAGATGAACCAAGTGAGAGTCCAGAAGTAATCATGCATTCTAGACAGGATCAAATACATCAAAATGAGTTGATTGCGGAAAAAAACGACGGTATGGTTCCCTGATTGTTGTGGTTAAATACATCTGGATTTCCATAAGATATTTCGTTGCAGAAAACTACAAATTGACGTTTACTGTCACAGCAATTATAAAATCGCTAATTGAGCAGACTCGTAAATGCTTGGTGGGATGGTGTATGCGATGCGCAGTTTGTATGTCGGGAAGTAAGAAACTATGACTTAACAAAAATACCTAAAAGCCCAAGAACGATTGCAACAACAATCCCAATCCATTGTATACGTTGAGTTTTATTAAATTTCACTTCTTCTGGTGTTAAGAAACCATTCTCAACAAATTCGATTAAACTCTGATTGATATAGATTTCTTCTTGAAGAAAAAACCTAAATGATTCGATAAGTCTCTCATTTTTTATGAAAATTAAAATCCAACGACTTTTCTCGTTTGTTCAAAACTCGCTCGAACACTATATCCTCCATTGAGTTGTGGTCATTGTTGAGGTCGATTAAGTCTTTTAAGAACTCTTTTTCTATCTGATTGAGTTTCAATATATCCTCCTGAGTCAATATCGTTTGAATTAACAACTTATGCTGATAAAACAGGTAGTGCCAATCATCACATAGCGGCTGAAATTAATTCCGTACAAAAGGTCTGGGGAATTGATATTCTGGAGTGATTTTTCTGGAATTTAGTTTGATATTTAATTGGAACCGATTGGATAGCTAAAAATAGATATCCAATATCAGTCAGTTACTTAATCAAAAACTATCAATGGAGGAATCAATGGAACCTGAAATTGTTACATCGAAGCACGTAAGATCTAAATTGGGTGGAATCCTGTTAGACATTCGTTATGTGGCAGGGAAGGTGTTCCTGGTGTCAAAACCTGGTTCGGAAGATTTTGATGCGGTGATCATGTCAGCGTCTCTGGCAAGAGAAAACGGCATTGATATTCCTGAGAAGGGCAAGTCAGAATCCAAGCCGGATACAAAACCCGATACGAAGAAAAAGAAGTAATCAGCGCTGGTGGGATGTCAAAATCCCATTACCTTTTATTTGGAGATAATAATGAAGCGGATTATTGAAGGGTTTGAAGAATTGTTCAAGGACTATTCGCCCCACGCACAGGAGTAGGCTGAAGGATCCGAGCGACTCGGTGTTCGTTCAATTAGGAAATAGGAATATTCTATTTTCTGATATCAAAAACATAGCCGTATTTTCTGTAGATTTTTTCAATTGTTCCGTCCTTTTCCATTTTATTTAACACTTCGTTCATTTTTTGAACCAGCTCTAGTTTACCTGGGAAAACAGTTTTTTTAGAAAATACGATATGAAGACTGACGACTGGTCGAAGAGGATTAGGCAACTTGTCAATTTTTTTGGACAACCCCATTTTTTCTGCATTTTGCAAAAACGGAGCAGTTGGAGAAGCTGCTATTATGGGTCTCAAACTGGTAATTTTCACCAAGGCTTGATAATCCGAAACAGGGTTCTCCTTTATTTTACCCTCTTTTACAGCTTTGTGATATGCCTTGCCCAGTGAAACTCCACGGACGACATAAACAGTCCTGCCATAAAGATCTTCAATTTTATTGAAAGAGAACTCTTCTCCTCTTGCCATAAATAAGCTTGTGCCAAACCAACCGATCGGGGTATTCAGGTAATCTCCCCATTTTTCCCGATCAGCGGTTCTGGATAATCCGAAAGCACCATGTACTTTGCCATTTTTCAAATGGGCTAATACTCGCTTTGGTGGAAATCCGTTTGAAGCTATTTCAATCCCCATTCGTCGACCAAGCTCTTGCATTATATCTATAATTGGTCCTGTGTACTCATTGTTTTCTGTTTTCCATTTGAATGGAATTGCATTCGTGCTCATAAATGCCATTTTTATAGTGAGAGCATTGGCTGAAACACTTGATAAAAACATGATTAGCAAAAAGAAAACGAATAGAGATTTTGCCCGTTTTAAATCTTGCATAAAGACCATTCCCTTCAAAATTTCTACTTATTAGACAGCCTTTTCTGATATCCTCAAGATTAGCATGACCGGATTTAACTGTAAATTGCAGAGAATAACATTAAGAGAGTTGTTTTGATTTTCAAAAGATAAGAATAGAGGGGAATCCGAGATGAACAATTTTTCACAGACCCTTGTTTATCAGAGTTCAAAAGGCAAACCTGATTATTACAATAACCCCGTAAAATCATTTTTTTGATGCAATCAAGACGTCACTTGCGTTATACTTATAATTTCAACAAACGCATCTGCGAAAAACCGGTTGGAACAAGGCAGGCAGATAGTTCAAAGATAAGTATTGATGCCTCTTTAATCAAGCTCAAGGGATAATTAGAGAGTATCTTTGTATTTTGAACCCTTGTATGCCTAAAAAAACACCCTGTTTTTAGACGGAGACGACTCACTATTGGAGTCGGATTTTAGAAAAATTCATTTTGGACGCGAGGATTGAATATGAGGATAAAATTTTGTTTAATCGCACTTTTTCTAGGATTATGGTTTCAATCAATCCCGGCTATTGCCGGTTCTGGGAAGTCACTGACAATCTGCAGTACCACCTGGGGGAAATTGGGTGGTGAAAATCTTCCTGGAAAAGGATTTGTTTCTGATCTGGCAATGAGGGTGTTTCGCCATGCGGGTTATAAAGTTCAAACAAAAATTGTTCCCTGGCCAAGATGTATTGCTCAGACAAAGAAGCACGAATTCGATCTTGTCGCTTCGGGATGGCGGGGTAAAAATTTCGCTCCACATTTCGACTACTTGAATGTTATTGCTAAGAATACAGTCAACTTCATAACTCTTGATAGTTCATCTATCAAGTCTGGGACATACAAGAGTTTTTATGGGAAAAAGGTAGGGATTGTAAGAGAGGCTGGGGGGCTGGAGGCTCTTTTTGAAAAACATGAAAAGATTGGTGTAGTCAAAGTGGGTCAATTGGTGAAACTTCCCAATATGCTGGTAGGGGGAAGATTTGATGCAATTGTTAGTGATCCTGTTAGTTTGAATGAAGCCATTAAAACAATGAATCGCCCGTTTAAGCATAAACTAAAATCACTCACCCCTCCACTTATGGTCAATCTCAACTCACCACTTATATCAAAGAGCCACCCTAATAAGGCTCAGATCATTGCTGATTTTGATCGATCCTATCGACAGCTGGTTAAAGAGGGTTTGTATGAAAAACTGATCAAGATTCACGACCTCCAGATACAGCTTCCTGATTAGGGTTTGCTGACCTTCGCTCAAGCGGTCCTGGCCCTTGAGCATCTCAAACCTCACCCTGACAAAATAGGAACATTGACAAAGTAGAGTTGTTAGGTACCACAGTCTGTTTTTACCCTGATAAATTCCAATGAGCTATTGATACAGGTCTTTCAAAACCTCCATTTGATTTAAAGCGTCTTCAAAGTCATATTGACTGATGCAATCTTCGACTTGATTTAATACTTCATCTGCCTTTGTTCCTTTTAACTGTCTTTTCAGTTTTTCAACTACATTTACTGCATCTGTGTCGTCGTCTGCGAGCAAACTTATTAATTCGGAAATGAGTGTTTTAACGACAGACAAGTCAAACGTCACTGAGGTTGTAAGTTCATCTTTAGACTTTTTCAGGATTTCTAGTCCCGAAATCACAGGTAGCAACTCTGAAAGGACCTCTGACATCAGGTTTTCAATCACCTCCGCTGGTTTGTTTTCACTGCAGGCGCTTTCTAACTTTTGAGCCGACTCTTGAACCACAGTAGCCCCAACATTACCCGCTACGCCTTTTAAGGTATGAGCACAGCGAGTCGCCGCTTTCGGGTCGTCATCTAACTGTGCTTTTCGAAATTCCGCTTCAAAATCCCTGTGCTTGTCACCAAACTTTGTTAACAGTTTCCGATAGAGCTTGTAATTATGTTGAGTTGTCAGCAGTCCTTTGTCGATATCTATACCAGGCAGATCAGGTAGATCTTGATCATCAGTTGAAGCCTGGTTGTGCGCTATATCTACTTCAGGCTTTGTATGCGGATCGCTGGGAACAATCCATTTTGCCATAATACCAAACATTTCCTTCACATTGATCGGTTTCCCAATGTGATCGTTCATACCGGCTTCCATGGCTTTTTCCCGATCTCCAGACATCACATTCGCGGTCATAGCAATGACAGGCAGATCTTTAAACCGCTCCTGGTCACGGATCTTACGACTGGCGGTATAACCATCCATTACCGGCATCTGGCAATCCATTAACACACCATCAAAAGTTTCCTTCTCTAAGATATCCAAGGCAATTTGCCCATCACCTGCTACAGCTGGAATCATACCATTGCTGGATAATAATTCTAAGGCCAACTCTTGATTAATCTCATTGTCTTCTACGAGCAGAATTTTTGCTCCTTGGAGTTTTATGACTGCTTCTGAAATATCTTCACCGGTACGTTGCCTTTTTGAACTCCTTTCAATTTCGTATCCGAACGCTTCCATGGTGGCATCAAGTATGGCAGATGAAGACACCGGTTTTGAAAGAATGCTGCTGAAAGAGACTTTATTGGTCGCATTTGCAGCTTCTTCACGTCCATATGCTGTTACCATGATAACGGTAGGCGTATCTGCCATCTCCTGAATTCGACGTGTTGTTTCGATGCCATCCATGTGAGGCATTTGCCAGTCCATAAAAATCAAATCGAATGGCTTATCCGGGTTTTTTAAAACTTCCAATGCTTCCTGTCCTGACGAAACTGTTTCGACTTCAAATCCAAAGGAATCCAAAATATCAGTCAAAATATCCCTAGCCGTTTTGTTATCATCTGTGACGAGCACGCGTAATCCCTTTAATTCAATAAGATCGGGTTTAACCCGCAGGGTTTGCTTTTCTGATTGTAAACCAAAGGTTGCTGTAAACTGAAAAGTACTGCCTACCTGATGTTCACTCTCGACCCAAATCTCACCATTCATCATCTCAGTGAGACGCTTCGAAATAGTCAACCCAAGACCGGTTCCACCGTATTTACGGGTCGTGGAGCTATCTGCTTGTGAAAATGCCTGAAACAGATTGGCTTGTTGCTCTGGCGTCATCCCGATTCCGGAATCGCGCACAGCAAAGTGAAGCGTAACGGAGTCGGCATTGATATCTTTGACACTAATTTTAATAACTATTTCACCTTCATCTGTAAATTTTACGGCGTTGTTGCCCAAATTCACTAAAATTTGCCCTAAGCGCAGAGGATCCCCAATAAGATTCATCGGAACATCTACTGCGATATCAAATAGCAGTTCTACACCCTTATCATCAGCTTTTAGTCCTACTAAATTAGACAAATTGTCCATGACATCGTCAAGGTAGAAATCGACGGCTTCCATATCCATCTTACCGGCTTCGATCTTTGAAAAATCGAGGATGTCGTTGATTATCCCCAGTAGGGACTCTGCTGAACGGTTAACCTTGTTTATATAGTTATGTTGCTTTGATGTGAGTTCCGTTTTCAGTGCTAAGTTCGACATCCCAATAATTGCATTCATGGGAGTGCGAATTTCATGACTCATGTTTGCAAGAAAATCTGATTTGGCTCGGGTCGCCTCTTCAGCGACTTCTTTTGCCAAAGCCAGGTCATTTTGAATGCTCTTCAGGTCTGAAACGTCGACAATCCAAGCAAGGATAGCGCTTTTACCTTCATATTCGATGGAATAGAAATTACTGAGTGTATCTCGCTTGAGATCATCAGAGTCATAAATCTGGAGTTCCAGGCCTTGTACTAGCTTTCCACTTTCAAGTCTTTGGATGAGCTGATCTCGGGCATTTTTGTCAACATACACTTGCCCAATCGATTCACCCACTTGCAAGCCGATGAGTCTGCCAAGTTGCTGGTTAATATATCGCAGTTCTCCACCCACAGTGATGCCAACACCGACTGGACTTGTATCAAGAATTGCTTGGGTTTGTGCACGACTGTTTTCCAAATCGGCTGTACGCTCCTGGACTTGAAACTCAAGGTTTTCTTGATGTAAACGTATCTTTTTCTCTGCCGCTTCTTGAGCCTGTAACATATCATTATAGGCATCTACAACTTCACCTAGTTCGTCATGACTTTGCCATGAAACATCCAATCGCTGTTTACCTGATTTTGATTCGTCAATTGAGTGCAGTAGGAGATGTAGCGGCTTGCTGATAAACATGCGAATTATCACAACAACTGAAGAAACCAATACTATCATCAATGTGATAAATATCAGCGTATTGAACCAAAGGTATTCTTTCAGGCCATTGATAACTTCATTGTCATTAACTGTGACCTGTAAAATCCCAAGTTGTGAGGTTCCACCTTGAGTTACCCGAGATATGTTGTGGCTGGCCCGAAATTCAGGTATTTTTGGCTTGATCTCTGTTTCACCAAGACTATTAGTCAATTCGCCTTCAGCATTGTATATTGCAATGGCATCAACAGTTGGGAGCCGTATGATTCTTTCCATCAGGATTGTGATTTCCTCGTCATCGTATTCCCAGATAGGCTGCGCAAACGCTACACTCTGTACTTGTAATAATTCTTTCAAATCCTTGATCTGGCGGGATACTCCTTGCTCATAAAACTTCCACCCCTGATAAGTAAACACACATATCTGAGATATCGTTACTAATGGAATCAGTACCATTAGTATTTTTGTGACCAACGACTTTTTGAGTATGTTTTGTATCATGTCTCAATCAAGGCAGTTCAAATGCATACAACTTCCTTGTCTGCAAGTTAAACAACTAGTTCGTTCTCAATTCTTTGCAGAACCCAGTACATCTAAACAATGTTCAGAGTTCAATTTTAGGATCATCTTTTTATCAGCTCTATCTTTGTAGGCTTTAATCTAACAAATTAATTTCAAATTAGACATAAGAAAATAGCTATTTGAATGGTCGGTTCTTAGTGACAAATGAACTTTTCCAGACGTACTTTTACGTACTGGAAACGTGTTTTGCTGACACCCTGCAGGGTTAAAATTCCTATCAAAGTCTTGATAGTGTTAGTTATAAAGGTTTTAGAGCTATTGGGCTAAAAAGCAACCATAAATCTTCCAAGCTGAGAGTCGTCAGTTCGAGTCTCATTTCCCGCTCCATTTTCCAATGTAACACAGTCTGCCCTATCAGGGATTCAGATAGCTAATCGATTAAAATCTTATTGAATTCCGGATCAAGTCCAGAATGACAAAAAGATACCATGCTGCTCGCTGCGTGGTAGTTTATTGCGTTACAACCGATCTGATGAGCTCGAGAGTCTCTTAATATCTTGCTACTCTGATATAAAGCCCAAAACTGGCACTAATCATCTGAGAAATAAGTGTGCTGAAAAAACGGGCTCTGATCACTTTGAAAAGTGGTGTCAATATTGCTGCAATTTCCTTAGATCCTCAAAAAATGATCTTTCCAAGAGGATAGAACATTGTATATTGCAAAAATATATCAAGGAGATAAGAAGTGAAAAAACTATTCATGGCCTCGGTTCTGGTGATTGTTTTTTTTTCACTGGTGCACCTGTCAGGCAGGATAACCTTCCTGCCTTCACTCCAGCATGCTGATGCCGAATCGAAAAAAACAGGCCGCCTCCCGATTTTCGATACCCATGTTCATTATAAGGAACCGGCCTGGGAGGTCTACCCACCCAATGCAATCATCCGCCTGCTGAAAAAATCCGGAGTGGTGAAGGCCTTGGTTTCCAGTACCCCGGATGAAGGTACCCGAATGTTGTACCGAGAAGATCCAGACCGTATCATCCCTTTTCTGCGCCCCTATCATGATGACGTCAATTCCAGTAATTGGTTCTTGAGCAGTCGGATTCTAGCCTATCTGGCGAAACGCCTTGAAAAACCAATCTATAAAGGACTGGGGGAGTTTCATATTCACTCGCCAATGGACGCCGACTCACCCGTTATAAAAAATACGGTTGCTCTGGCGATTAAAAGGGGTTTGTATATCCACGTGCACACGAATTATCAAGCTGTGGAATCCATTTTTTCATACGAACCCAATGTGAAGGTTTTATGGGCTCACGCGGGAATGTCAGACCCGCCGGATGTGGTTTCAAATATGCTGGATCGCTTTGAAAACCTCTGGGTTGATATATCTATCCGTGAATATGAGATTGCTCCCGATGGATTGCTTGATCCTGAATGGAAGAGGTTGTTTTTAAGGCATCCGGACAGAATCACCATTGGAAGTGATACCTGGGTCAATGCTCAGTGGGACAGTTACGAAGAGATTATTGAATTTGACAGAAAGTGGCTGGCACAGCTGCCGTCAGATATCGCCAGGCAGATCGCTTTTGGTAACGCCAACCGCCTGTTCGGTTCCTAATGGTTCCGGCTTCAAATCCCCATAATTTAAAATTAGGATTTGCCTATGGGTCGGCTCATAAATTAGTTCACATTCTGTTTGCAAAATGTCCAGTGTTTTGGGGACTTTTGCGAATAGATTATGTGAAGTTATTTATGAACGATCCCGATGCGTGAAACAGGTGAACAATTGGTTTCATTTTCAGATACGAATGAGACGGCTAGGCCGCCGGTTGATACCTGGGTTTTTACTGTGAAGCCAGGTAAACCTTAGAGCGGTCAGATTTAATTTTCTGGTTGCCGGCCCATTTCCATTGCTGGGATTGCTTTTTTATCCTCATGCCGGGCGGCAGGCGCAGTGTCCCAATATCACTCCCCTGAATGTACCCATCAACAATAAATGAATCCTGTGATGGTATAAAACGGGTGAAGTGCATCTCAACATCATTTCCATCTCTGAAAACGGGTTGCAGCAGTGTCAGTAAGTCTTTGCGTGATGTCCCGTCAAATAGGAAATTACGGGCAAAACAGCTACTCGCTTCGTCCAGGATGCTCTCGTTGAATGACTCTGCGCAGCCATCAATAAATTCCTTGACCGCTTCCGGAACACTGGCATCAAAATAAGATTCACGATCCAACAATTCAGTGTAATTTGGGGTGCCATACCATTTCCATTTGCCATTCACTTTTATCAGGTTGCGGATCGGAAACACGCCGGGTTCATCCTGGTGAATATCGGTAAAGGCATAACGGAGAAAGCCCCTTAAATAAGCCCTGTTTCCATCCTGGCGGAACTTTTCAACACTGACCGCTTCCAGATCGACCGGTCCCACATACAATCGCATCATCCATATTTTCATTGTGGTCTTGAAATTCCGCTTGTTGTAAAAAAAGCCCCTGGCGTAATGCCTGGCAATCAGCCGAATATCCGCTCTGAGCAAATCCCGGGAAAATTCAATGAAAAAATTCTTGATCTCTTCCGGAACTTCAGTGGTAGAGACAAAAGTAGGTTTGTATGTTCGGATTTTATACGACTCCTCTTTTTTAAATACTGTTTTCGCTTCAGTGCCAAAGGCGGATGCTGTTTTTTTAGCTGCGTCATCCAATGATCCCCGGTTGATTTCATTCTGAGCTTCAGTTCTGCGCCTGCCAAATCCGCCAGTTGCTGAAGCAGAAGCAGATGATTTAAGCAGAACAATGGCAGGAGCATCTTTCTGGCACTCGGTTTCTCCAGAATTGGCGATGATTTGAAAAAGCTGTTCCTGGCCGTTGGCCTGTTGCAGGGGCAGTTGACTTTTTGACGTGACGGTGACCACCATGTCCAATTTTGGGATCAGGACAATGAACTGCCCGCCTTCACCTTGACTCTGATAGGTTTTACACTGGCCTATCTTTCTGGTTCGCCAGTGAAATCCATAACCGTTGTTATCTATTGATGCCAAACCAAGCGAGGATTTAACCCAGTCTGATGGAATTACGGCCTGGTCATCCCAATACCCCTCTTTCAAATGAAGGTAACCAAATTTTGCCAGATCCAGGGCTTTTAGTTGCAGACCCGTAAACAGGGTAAGGTCGTCCTGTTTTTTCTCCAATCCTGCCAGTGTTGAGATGCCCATTGGGGCAAAAAGATTTTTATTCGCGAACTCAAAGACCGTCATGGAAGAGGCCTTCTCGATAATCTTCGCCAGCAGAAAGCTGACCGCCAGGTTTTTGGCTGGATTTTCTTGAGATGTTTCGGCTGAGAGCAGCTCCAGGGATGCTTCTGTTTTGTCCTGAGCATAAAATAGCTGCCAGTAGGTGGTGTTTTTATCCCCCCACATCATCGGGCTATAAGTGGTCAACAGGGTTCTGATGGTCATTGAATCTGCAGAGGGATTCAATTTCCCAGCCGTATCCGGGAAAAAGTCTGCCAGCGGTTGATCGATATCCTTTAGTAATTTTTTTTCAAGGGCGATGCCAACCAGGGCGGACATGATACTATTGCCAACCGAAAACACGGGACTGGTTTTTTTGGGTTCTCCTCTTCCATAGTACTTTTCCAGAACCGTTTTATCATTTTTAATGACAATCAGGCTCTCTGCGGCAGGCAGCTTGGACTCGGTGTAATAAATAGCCCTGTAGATTTTATCCCTGATCAAGCCTACTTTATCCGGCGCAGAGGGTCGCCACTGAATTTTGGCATAATGGATCGGTTTCGTGCCCCATAACTTGACGGATGTCAGGATAAAAATGACCATTACGGTCAGGATTCCTGCATAAATCATCAGGCTTTTAAACAATTTGGATTGACTGAATTTCATCGCGATTCCTTGATTGTTAATGCAACGATCCCTGATGGGTCGGCTAAAAAATTAGGCCACGTTCTGTTTGCAAAATGTCCGGTTTTTGGGACTTTTGCAAACAGATTATGTGATGTTATTTTGTAACGATCCCAAAGGCAAAGATCTGACCGCTGCTTGTTCTTTCTGGAGTATGACTTTCAGTAGGGCAGGGGCCAGCAGGACATCCGCTAAAAAAGCCACCGCCAGTGAAATGCCCATCACCAGACCAAAATCACTGATCACCTTCAGATCATCAAACAACCGGAGCCAGAAACAGGAAACCAGGATCAGTGTGGTTGTCAGTAACGCTCTGCCAGTGGATTTCAAGGTTTCTTCCACTGCAGTGACCGTGTTTCCAGTCAGGAGGTAATAACGTTTGAAATTGTGAAAAAAGTGGATGGTATCGTCTACCGCCAGGCCCAGGACGATACTACCACCAATCAAATTATAGGTGTTTAAGGGGATACCCATCAGGCCCATCACACCCAATCCGGTAATGACCGGCAGCAGGTTGGGTATCATTGCTGTCAGGCCCAGCTTGAAATCACCGATAAACAGAATCATCATCAAAGTGATCATGACACCTGCTATCAGGTAGCCAGTAACAAGGCTGCTCATCATTGAAGCCAGTGCCTTGGACGCCAGAGAAACCACCCCGGTCACATACACCTTGCTCCCATTTCCAAACAGCTTCGTAGTTTGTTGTCTCAACCGTTTGACGAACTCTACATCGGCTGCGGCATCATTCCAGAACATCATCGCCGTGAAACGAGCGACCCTGAACTGAGAATCCGTAAACTCTTTTAAATCATTGGAGCCGCTCTGCCTGAACAGCTGCAGATTATTGGCTATCTGAGTCTCGTCTGCGGGTATTACGTAACTTTCATCACTGTTTCCATTTCGAACCTGGTTAGTCTCTTTGATGATATTCAGCAGGGATAGGGTTTTGCCCACAACTCGATCACCGCTCTGGTTCTTTTGAGAGAGGGTGTAGTTTTCCAGTTCTTCCAGCGCATGGATGGTCTCCTGTTTTTGAACACCATTCTCCTGGCCGGTATCGATCATCACTTCCAGCGATCTGAATCCACGGGTTTCTTCATCCACCAGACGGGTATCTTTCTTAAATTTTGAATCTTCAGGCAGATAATCCAGCATATGATGTGAAAAATTCAGACGGGACACGCCGATGGCAACAACCACTGCCATCAGGCAGGTAATAATAATTGTCTTTCGGGAATGGTTCAGTCCCAGGTGGCCCAGTCCCATCAAAATACGATTATAGATAGAGAGTTCGTATTTTTTCTCCCGATCCTTTCCCGGGCGGATTTCCAGAATCGCCAACAGTGAGGGAAGAAAGACCAGGGACAGGTACAGGCAAATGATGACGCCGAAGGCGGAAAAAATTCCCAAATGAGCGATAGGTGCGATGTTGGTGAATGAAAATGAGAGTAAACCGGCTACAGTGGTAATACTGGTCATGACAATGGGCAGGCCCGAATGCTTCAGGGTTTCAATAATGGCGTCATGCCTGGCTACCTGTTTTTGAAACTTGAAAAAGACGACCATAAAGTGGATAGGCGCTGTCAGTCCCACTGATAACAGAAATGCCGGTAACATTGTGGTGGTGGAAGAGAGAGAAGTCCCTGTGATCGACATTAAGCCGAGCGTGCCTGT
>PJEL010002830.1_pt1 | contig 15471 bp, 16 predicted proteins | sample 1853271 | NCBI WGS metagenome assembly PJEL01 (sample SAMN08108733, study PRJNA415343) | Invertebrate metagenome, whole genome shotgun sequencing project. | host: Globobulimina | place: Sweden: Gullmar Fjord | collected 2015-08 | reverse complement strand
GAACACCGCAACAACACAGCCACGGCGCGCACTCGTATATGCCCGCGTCAGCACCGCAGAGCAAGCCATGGACGACGCTACGAGCCTCGGCCTCCAGGTCGACCGCTGCAAGGCCTACTCCGTCTCTCAGGGCTGGAGCGTCGCCGACGTCTTCGTCGACCCGGGGGCCTCGGGAGCGAAGCCTCTCATCGACCGCCCCGCTGGCGCGGCGCTCCTTGACGCGATCGAGGCAGACGAAGGCAACGCCGTCGTCGCCCTCAAGGTCGACATGTTCGTGAGAAGCCTGACCGAGTCGGCGAGACTCGAAGAGTGGAATGCCCGAAGTGTCGAAGCCTTCGCCTCCGTCTCCGAAGGCTTCGACACTTCGACCGATGCGGGCGCAATGATGCTTGAAGTGGCGAAGCGCTGGGCGACTCTCCTCGATATCGAGGTCACAGTCTCAGCTAGCGAGAACCCGCGACGTCCCAACGTCGAGGTCGAACTCTCGGGTAGGCCTTTCAGTGTCGGGGAGTTTCGGACCATGGAGCCCCATGTCGAGATGAGCACCTTCCGGGCCGATCTGGCTGGTTGCCGCGGAGACAGATGACAGTGGATAGACAAGCCATTGAGGTGCTCCAGCCGGTCATCACCTGTGCGCGCAGCGTTCTCTCAGATATGGAATCCGATGACGTTCCCATTGCGCTTCGAAAGGTCGCTCGGAGTTCAGCGCGAAAGCTCCCGCCCCCGTTCGCCAATTCCTTGATCAAAGAGCTGACAGCCAGCGAGTCCTTCCGCGGCGATGTCTTGGAGCGCTATGAAGGCGGGGATCGAGTTGACGATGATCTCCTTGGGTTTCTCACGGATCCTGTTGTCGGCCTAAGGGCGATTGAGGAACGCGCAGACGCGTCGAAGGACGCCGTTCAGGATGCCGCTCTCGAATCAGCACGTGAGCGAATCGCAGACCTCGACGATCAACTAGCGGAGTCGAAGCGGAGGTTCTCCGAGCTACGGGCCCAACATGACTCGGAGATCGCCAAAGCGAGATCTTCGGTATCAGAGGGCCAACGTCGTGCGGAAGCTCGGATCCAGTCGCTCAATCGCACCGTTGCCGAGGCGCGAGCCGAGGAGCAAGACCTCACCGAGCAGATTCGAGTTCTCACCGAAGAGCTCGACGCGCTGAAGAGCAGGCTCACTGGCGCCACCGACAGGCTTCGACGACGTGAAGCCAGCGCAGCACCTGCGCCACGTTCGCGCATGGATGAGACGACGTCAGACCCAATCGAGCTTGCCCGCTGGCTTGACGACGTCGAGCGTCGCATTCGGCCGTTCAGGGAAACACGACCCATCGGACACGAGTGGCGAGTGTCCGGACCGCTCGCGATTGGCCCAGGTATTTCGCCTGACTCCGCTGGCGCTCTGCAGACGCTCATCGCCCAGAACCCCCGCAGGTTCCTCCTCGACGGCTACAACATCGGGGGAGAAATTGATGCGGCAAACTTCTCCACTCGGCCAGGGCGCGATGAAGTCGTCCTCAGGGTTGGGGTGCTCGCACGGGCCACAGACGCCGAAGTTGTTGTGGTGTTCGACGGGCCGGACGATGAAGGGAGGTCGGGCTTTCGCTCGCCAGACGGTGTCACTGTTCGGTTCTCCAAAGGGCAGAAGGCGGATGACGTGATAGCCGATCTTGTGGCGGCGGACCCGGATCGGGTCGTCGTGGTCACCAATGACAGGGACCTCAGGCGGCGGTGCGCAGTCGATGGCTGCGTCCAGATCTGGTCGACAGCCTTCCTTGGTTGGCTCTAACGCACACTCGTTACGGATTCCTCAACACTGCGGTGCTCCATGCCGATATGCATTGCAGCGACCCACTGGAAACAATGTGACCGCGATTCTTCCGCGCACACATCTACAGCCGAACCCGACCGCAGAGCCAAAACGCGCCGCGATCACACGACGTTGGCACAGCTATCGGAGGCTCACAGGCTTGGTTGCCGCTCTCCTGGGACTGTTTGCGGCGCTGACCTTGGAATGGCCCGAGATGTTCCTGGTGTCGGTCATGGGACTCGGCGTCACCATCGATGCGACGCTGGCTTTGAGGAATGCGCGGTCTCGTTCAACAGCGACCATTGTTGCCGATGTTTTCTTTGCCTCGGTGGCCATGGTGGCGATCGGCGTCCCAGGACCTGCCGTAGGAGTTGTGATTGCCTACTTCGTCCTGGTCGTTGCCGTACTCGGTGACTCGGAGACCGCATGGGCCATCGGATTCTTCGCAATAGTCATGGGGTTCATCGTCACGTTCACCCCGCACGCCATCGGCCTGCATGATCAGCCGATGGAGCGAACATTGGTAGCTGGTGTTGTTGTTGTAGCCGTATTCGGCATCTCCACGATTGGCATCGCCAACGAGTTCGTCAGGGCGAACCGCCTTCGGGCGCGTTCATTCGGCCGCAAGGTCGAAGTCGCTGATGCGATCGCAGCGGCATCGAGAGCACTCGTTGCACGAGATGACATCGGTGCCATGGCAAGCGCCCTCGACGTCATCCGCGACGCGATGGCTACGACTGTCGTCTTCATCGAACGGAATGTGGAGAACACTTCTCTCGGCCTGTGCGCCGTTGTCGATGAACGATCCATTGACCGGAACCACCAGCATCCATCGTTCGACAGATCAGCTTCAACTCCGTGGTCTGCAATGCCAGAGGCTCGGTCGCATCTTGAAGGTGGCGCCCCGTTCTTCTACCGGGTTGAGGAAGCACGCAATACCGCATTCGATCGTGGTGGAGATCTCGGCGTTCAGGTCGAGGTCGATGTCCCGATCGTCGTGGAGGGAGAATGGGTCGGAGTCATCGGTGCTGCGGATAGCAATCCCGACCGTATGTGGCAGACAGACGATTTGACCCTGCTGCGCACGATGGCTGACCTCACTGCCGCGTTGTGGGAACGTACCGAAGGATCCCGGGTCCGTGAGTCGTTGATCGGGAAGCTCGACGATCGCCTGCAATACGAGGAGGCGATTGCGACGTCCTCTCGTGCTCTCATCGGTGAACAGGCATCAGACCTTGCGCCAGCCCTCGCTGCCGTTGGGATGGCGGCGAATGTTGACGAAATCCTCGTGGCTGAGACGATACCGAGTGATGACGGTGTGCCGGTGGCACGGGTATCCGCCGTCTGGTGCGCCCCAGGGGTCACACCGGCGCAAGACATGGCCGATGTGGTGCCATTCACGAACATGCCCGAGGTGCGCAGTTCGATGCAGCGCGACGAGGTTGCCTATTGGGGCGATGGCGAGGTCGAGCGCGTGATAGTGGCAATCAACGTCGGCGGTGCCTGGTATGGAAGCGTATCCTTCGCGCGTCGAGGCGGTCCTGGCACGTGGACCGAACGCGATGTGACGTTCTGCAGAACGATCGCTGACATCCTGAGCGCGTTCTATGAACGAGCGCAGAACCGTGCAAGGCTCGAAGCGTCCCTGGCGTCCAAGGACCAACTGATAGCGTCAGTCAGCCATGAACTCCGCACGCCACTGACTGCGGTTGTCGGGCTTGCCGAGGAGCTCATCACGTCTGGCGATCAGATCGATCACGAGGAACGCACCCAATTGATGCAGATCGTTGCGGAATCCTCACGTGAAATGGCTGACCTTGTTGAGGATCTCCTCGTCGCTGCCCGCTCTGAGGATGGAACCTTGCCTGTGTTCCCGGACAGAATCGACCTCTCGCTCCTCGCACAGTCTGTGCTCTCCCAGATAACGGTGCCAGACGGTGTCGAGGTTCTGGTAGAGGACTCGGACTCTGTCGCGTTCGGCGATCCGGTGCGTGTGCGCCAGATCATTCGCAACCTCCTCACGAACGCGTTCCGCTACGGCTCGTCTCCGATCACGGTGTCCGTGTCCAGAGAAGATGAAACGGCGATGCTCGACGTGCACGATTCTGGGATCGGCATACCGACCACCGATCGGGATCGGATCTTCGAGCCGTTTGGCAGGGCGGAGTCTTCGCGCACCGTCAAGGCTTCGGTTGGTCTTGGACTTGCTCTCTCACGCAGACTGGCAGAGTTGATGGATGGCAGCCTGACCTACGTCGAAGGCGAAGGCGCAACCTTCCGTCTCACGCTCCCGCTGCCAAAACCAGAACCGCTCGCGTAGATCGTTAGAGGACGAGTTCAGCCATGACCCGCATCGTGGCGATGTCTGATGTGCTGATGATCATCGTCGTAACTCCAGCGTCACGCCATGCGTCGAGGCGGTCTGCAATCCGCTCCTTGGAACCGACGAGCGCGAGTTCGTCAACGAGGGCATCCGGCACGGCCATCGTGGCCTCCATCTTCTTGCCAGCCAGGTACAGGTCCTGAATCTTCTCTGCCTCGGCCTCATACCCGTACCGACAGGCGAGATCGTTGTAGAAGTTGCGTCCCTTGGCACCCATTCCTCCGATATAGAGGGCGAGAAATGGCTTGACGGAGAGTCGGCCATTGTCGATGTCATCGGTTACTACCGCTGTCAACGTCGGGGCGATGTCGAACCGGCCCGCCTTGCCTTCCTCTCCCGAGCGTTCGAAGCCAGCAGCCAGATGAGGGCCGTAAACCTCCGGCACCCGCTCGGGGGAGAGGAACACCGGTAGCCAACCATCAGCGATCTCTGCGGTGAGCGAGACATTCTTCGGCCCAATCGCTGCGATGTATATCGGGAGGTCCGCATTCTTGGGACGATGCATGAGTTTGAGCGGGCGACCGAGTCCGGTTGCTCCGTCACCAACGTAAGGCAGTTGGTAGTTGGCACCATCGAACAAGACCGGCTCGTCGCGAGCGAGCATCTTGCGCACGATCGCCACATACTCGCGCGTGACGCCAAGGGGTTTCCCATACGGACGACCATGCCACCCTTCGACGACTTGTGGTCCTGAAACTCCGAGGCCGAGCAGGAACCGACCGTCCGACATGATGTCAAGGGTCGATGCCGTCATCGCAGTCATTCCCGGTGTCCTTGCCGGTATCTGAAAGACGCCAGCGCCAACCTTGATGCGGGTGGTCTTTGCGGCAATCCAGGCGAGTGGAGTGAGTGCATCCGCACCGTACGCCTCTGCAGTCCAAACGCTGTCGAAGCCGAGATCTTCCGCTGTCGATATCAGTGTGAAGTCGTCGGCAATTGCCGTTCCGAAGTATCCAATGTTGAGTCCGAGTCGCATCGGTGTGACGATAGACCATCGGCGGGCGCACGCGGGTGTGGAGCACTCGTTTCGTGTCACACCCGATTCGTATGGTTCTTGTCTCAAGGAGGTCATCGTGATCATCGATTGCCAGACATGCGATATGCGAGAAACGAATGCCTGCGACGACTGCGTCGTGTCGGCATTGGTGGGGGAGGACGGAATCCTCGAACTTGTTGATGCCGAGCAGACTGCCCTCGAATCGATGAGCAGGGTCGGCCTCGTCTCGCCGATTCGGCTCGTGAACTCTCGCGACTCACTGAAGGATCAAGCGGGAATCTGAAATCCGTCTGGGATGCTGGCGCTGTGCCGTCAGAATCTTGGACCCTATTGTTGCCCGATGGATCTTGTCGCGGCGTTCGCCGCAATCGAGGACCGGACGTCTTCGACCATCGGCGTTACGGACACGAACCCATTCCCCGAAGAAGAGGAACGGATCCTCAGTCGGGTCGATGCCGGACTTCACGGCGGTCTCTCGTTTACCTATGCCCATCCAGGGACGGCATCAAGCCCAGCGGAGTCATTCCCGTGGGCCTCGTCGATCGTGGTTGCTGCGGTGCCATACCTGGAGGCCGGTGATGGTGAACGCGATGACAGGACGGTGGCACGCTTCGCCGATGGCGATCGGTACGACTACCTGCGCGAAGTACTTGAGCAGATTGCGAGCGAACTCGCAGGCCGTGGGCATCGCATCGAGGTCGTGTTCGACGACAACCGTCTCCTCGATCGACCGCTCGCGCTGAGAGCTGGAGTGGCATGGTCCGGCAAGTCGACCATGACGCTCACACCAGGGGCGGGACCATGGATCCTGCTTGGCTCCGTCGTAACGGATGCGAAGATTCCCGTATCCGAACCAATGCAACGGACCTGTGGAACCTGCGATGCCTGTATCCCCGCATGCCCTACCGACGCAATCATCTCTCCCGGCGTTCTCGACGCTCGGCTATGCATCTCTGCCGTCCTACAAAGACGCGGGACGATCGATCCGGCACTCCGTCCGAAGATTGGCTCGCGGATCTACGGCTGCGACGACTGTCTCGTGGCGTGCCCACCCGGTCAACCGGCACTGCGTCGACATACTCCGGCTGCAACTGTCCTGAATCCAGAGCACGTGTTGACGGTCGAAGATGAGGAGCTGGAGCGAATCGCTGATCGTTGGTATGTTCCGTCGCGTCGGATGCGGTTCGTGAGGCGCAACGCGCTTGTCGCTCTTGGTAACTCTGGGGATGAATCATCACTTGAACTCCTCGCTGCGTACCTGAGCAGCGATGACGAGCTGCTCTCCAGTCACGCCGCGTGGGCGATAGGGCGCATCGCCGGACCACCAGCGAGAGCGATTCTCCAATCGGCCCTTCGCACTGTGACGTCTGAGATCGTACGCGCAGAACTGGTCGCAGCAATTGCCGCCGCTGCGCGTGGAGGCGTCTACGCTGATGAGTCGTCCGGACGTCACCCACCCACCAAGCCATCGGCGAGCACTCAGGAGGCAGCCAGATGACCGCACTCTTCGGCATTCCGCTGCTCATCGGCATCGTTCTTTTGCTGGCCTGGATCGCTGCAACAGCGGTTGCGGGCACCGTGGACGGATGGGACAGCGTCGACCCGGAACTGCGTTTCGGACGGATCGGTCGCTTCGTGCTTGCGGGCACAATCGGTTTCGGCATGGCTGGTATTTCGGCGTTGTACGCCGGGTGGCCTTCACTCCTTGCCTTCGGCGCTGGCCTCGCCGGGATCGCCGGACTCATCGGCGTATCGATCTGGTTGGGTCCCGAGTCGGACCGCTGACCGTTGCTTCTCGTATCGGATATCCACGGCGCGGCTGAGGCTCTGCAGAAGGTTGCAGCGAGAGACGAGCCGCTTCTTGTGCTTGGCGACCTCGTCAATCTCATCGATTACCGCACAGGCGAGGGGATCGTTGCCGACGTCGTGGGCGGTGATCTCGTGAAACGCGTCTCTGTGCTCCGATTCCAAAGGAGACGCTCGGAGGCCAATGACCTATGGCACGCCGCAACAGCAGGCCGTATGGATGAGATCAACGCTGCGATCGGCGATCTGATGGCACAGGAGTATCGAGAGGTTTGCGGCGCCATCGAAGGCGCTGATGCCTACGTGACGTACGGCAACGTCGATCGCCCTGACATGCTCAAGGAACACCTGCCTTCATCGGCCCGCTATCTGGATGGCGAAGCGTGCAACATAGAAGGAGTGTCTGTCGGTTTCGCCGGCGGCGGCATCCCGCGGATCGGTACCGCAGGTGAGGTGGATCCTGTTGACATGGCATCGAAGCTCGACCGGCTGGGTCCTGTCGACATCCTGTGCACACACGTTCCACCCGATATCGCCCCTCTTGCGTCTGACGTCGTTGGTCGAAACCGGAAAGCGTCGAAGGAGATTCTCGAGTATCTCAAAGAGCATCAGCCTGCGTTCCACTTTTTCGGTGATATCCACCAGCCACAAGCGACAACGTGGCAAGTCGGCGCCACGACGTGCATCAACGTGGGGTACTTCAGAGCCACGGGCATCGCCTATCGGCATGTCACCTAGGAACCGATCGGGACTGGCATGACGCATATCGATCTCGATCGCCTCGCAGATGCCTACCGGCTGCGGCCGATGTCTGCCCATGCGCGAGACCGTGCTGTCGCGGCGGCGCAGGGATGCAGCGGTTGGCTCCTCGACATCGGCGGTGGTGCAGGCTTGCACGGGGCGACTTGGAAGCTGGAGTTGACGGAGAACGAAGTCCGCCCGGTGATCATCGACCCTTCACCAGCCATGCTCGCCCAGGCCGGCCGGATCACAGGGCTTGGCCTTGTCAGGGCAGAAGCCCAGCGCCTGCCAATGAGCGACGATACGTGCGGTCTCGCCTACTTCCACATGTCTATCCACTACGGCGAGTGGCCGAAGGCAGTCGATGAGGCGCTGAGGGTCGTGGCTCCAGGCGGCCGAGTTGAGGTGTGGACAATTGCCCCTGCAGCGATCGAGCGTTCGTCCCTTGGACGCTGGTTTCCGAGAGTTGTGGAGATCGACATGGCTCGATTTCCTGAACCCGCGGACATCGCAGACCATTGTGTGTCACGAGGCGGCACTGTCTCGGTTTCGTCGGTGACCGAGCCAATCGTCCGCAGGGCTGGCGACTGGACCGAAGCGGTCCGTGGCAGATTCGTGAGCACGCTGCAGTTGCTTGGGGATGAAGAGATCGAGACCGGTCTCGCCGAGTTCGCAGCGAAGTTCCCTGATGAAGATGCGGAGTATGCGTACTCGATGGAACTCACGAGGATCAGCACCGTCGTCTGACCGCTACGCTGGGACGGTTGGAACCGAAAAGGAGCAAGGATGGTTGAGGGCACCGTACAAAAGGTCGAAATAGACGCCACGCCACAACACGTGTACGAGGTGGCGCTCGACCTCGAGGCCTACACCGAGTGGGCCGATGGTGTGAAGTCCGTCGAAGTCACCAGCGAGGACGACCACGGGCGTCCTGCAACGGCCGACTTCGTGATCGACGCCATGGTCAAGGTGATCTCCTACACCCTCGAATATGACTACGGGTACGACAACGGATTTGCGTGGAGTGCGATTCCCAACGACGACCTCAAATCACTCCAAGGCCGCTACGAGTTCAACGAACTCGATGGAGGATGCGAAGTCGTATACGCCCTGAAGGTTGACCCAGCATTCACCGTGCCAGGCTTCCTCCGTCGTCAGGCTGAGAAGCAGATTGTCGGAACGGCACTGCGTGGTCTGAAGAAACGGGCCGAAGAGAGCGCCTGATGCGCATCATTCTCGTGACCGGCAAGGGTGGCGTTGGAAAGACCACTGTTTCGGCCGCGACTGCCCTCAAATCCGCAGATCTTGGCTACTCGACCCTCGTGATGTCCACTGATCCCGCACATTCGCTCGCCGATGCGTTCGATATGGCCCTCGGGGACGAACCGACGAGTGTCGTACCGAACCTCGATGCGCAACAGATCGACAGCCAGCAACGCCTCGAGGAGTCATGGGGCGAAGTACGCGATCACCTCACCGAGCTCTTTGACTGGTCGGGGCTGAAGGGCATCGAAGCCGAGGAACTCACTGTCTTCCCCGGTATGGATGAGCTCTTCTCCCTTGCCACCGTTCGTGACCACGCCCGCTCAGAAAAGTACGACGTCATCGTTGTCGATTGTGCGCCAACCGCGGAAACGCTTCGGCTGCTGAGCCTCCCTGAAGTGATGTCCTGGTACATGGACAAGATGTTTCCTATCGGGAGAAGGGTCGCCAAGGTCGTTCGGCCTGTCATGTCCAAGGTCTCAACGATTCCCATCGCCGACGAGGCCGTCTTCGACGCGGTGGCACGGTTCTACGACCGTCTCGATGGGATAAGGGAGATTCTCTCTGACAGTGAAGTGACGACTGCAAGACTGGTCATGAATCCCGAGAAGATGGTGATCTCGGAAGCACGGCGGACGTACACCTATCTCGGCCTGTTCGGCTACTCGGTCGACGCGGCCATCGTGAACCGAATCCTGCCAGACGATGTTTCGGATCCGTACTTTGCTCGGTGGCACGAGATCCAGAAGGCACATCTCGTTGACGTCGAGGAAGGATTCGCAGACACCGATGTGCGGATGCTCCGTCTCTTCGAGGAAGAGATGATTGGCATCGACCTGCTCAGACTCGTCGCTGCCGAATTGTACGAAGACACGGATCCGACGAAGCGACTGTCCGAGGGCCACGCGATGCGGATCGCCGAGAGCGACGACGGAGACGACGTCGAGCTTGTCCTCAGCGTGCCGTTCACCGAACGAGGGGATGTTGACCTGATGCGTCACGGCGATGAGGTCTTCGTGACCGTTGGGTCATATCGACGATCGGTCATGCTTCCCGATTCACTGCGGCGCCGTACCATCAGGGGTGCAAGGATTCACGAGGGCGAACTACGAATCGTCTTCACTCTGGAGGACTCGTGACAGAGCAGCCGGGAACTGAACCGCTCGTTTTGGGATTGAAGAAGGCCGCGGTGCACTTCTCGAAGGCTGCATTCGAGTTTGCCTCCGGCGTCGGCGACCTTGTGATGGGTATCGCGGGTACCGTGCGACCCGCCGCTGACGATGCGGATGGCGCAGCCGATGGTCCTCAGAAGATCGACATCGAATGATCTCCGTCGGCATCGACATCGGGGGGACCAAGGCGCTTGCCGTCAGACTCGACGGATCACAAATCGTCGACGAGTCGCGGTTCGAGGTCGAGCGCACCGCTGAGACGATCGATGCTGTTACGCAGTCCATTGAGTCCGTGTTCGATGACAGCGTGCAAGCGATTGGCGTTGGCGTGGCCGGACTCGTCAAACCCGACGATGGCGTGCTCGTGTGGGGTCCTCACGTTCCGGGCACCAATCTTGCTATTCGGTCGGCGGTAGCCGAGCGATTCGGTGTTCGGGCGTATGTCGACAACGACGCGAACGCAGCGGCGTTCGCCGAGCTATCGATCGGGGCTGCGAGCGAGTACAGGAATGTGCTGTTCGTAACGCTTGGAACTGGGATCGGTGGCGCGGTCATCATCGACGGATCCTTGTACCGCGGAGGAGGCTTCGCTGGAGAGTGGGGCCACGTCCAGGTTGATGTCAACGGCGTACTGTGCGACTGCGGCAAGCGCGGATGCTGGGAGACGAGAGCGTCGGGACCCGCTCTTGTTCGACTCGCCCATGAAGTCGTGAACCGGAACCCCGATAGCTCGCTTGCTCGAATACTCGGAGCCGGTGCCATCACGGGCGAATCCGTCGTTGCTGCTGCAGATGCGGGTGACGAAACCGCTCGCGCCCTCGTGACGGAGGTCGGGAGGTCGTTCGGGCAGGGTCTTGCAGGACTCGTTGCAGTGTTTGATCCAGAGCTCGTGCTTGTGGGTGGCGGTCTTGGTTCCATCGGGGAATCGATCATCGGTCCGGCGCGAAGGGTGCTTGCAGATTCGCTCCACGGAGGCAGACTACGGGTCCCGCCTGCGGTGCAGGTTGCGACGCTCGGTCCAAGTGCCGGTGCGGTTGGCGCCGCGCTGTTGGCAGCTCAGGATGGCGTATGACAGGCGATCGCGACGACCAAACACTCACCGAGGTGGAACCAGCAGCAGCCGAACTGGCTGCAATCGATGACTCCGTACCTGTGCTGGCGCGCTCGCCACAAGAACTCGCCCGTGAGGTTGTGATGCTCCTTCCCAATGTTGTGAAGTTGCTCTCGCGATTGTTGCGTGACCGTCGAGTGCCGATCCGCAGGAAGGTGTTCATCGCAGCCGTGGCTGGCTACGTGGTCTCACCTGTCGATCTGATACCGGATTTCGTGATCGGGATAGGGAAGCTCGACGACGTTGTCCTCGTCTCCCTTGCAATCGACCACTTGATGTCTGGCGCAGACGAAGCTGTCGTGAGAGAGCACTGGGACGGGACAGAGGACGGCCTCGACCTCATCCGATCGGTGTTCGCATGGGGTGCAGCGATTATCCCTGACGGTGTTCGCCGCTTGCTCCCAGATGCCGATTCCGTACGGAGCTAGGGTTTTGGCCATGCAGTTTCGACGGATAGACAACCTCCCTCCATACGCGTTCGCTGAGATCAACCAACGAAAGACCGAAGCGCGTCGGGCAGGCGTCGACGTGATCGACCTTGGCTTCGGTAATCCCGATATCCCATCACCGCCCGGTGTTGTCGACAAGCTCGTTGAGGCAGCAACCCAGGCCAAGAACCACCGGTACTCGGCATCACGCGGTCTGCCGAATCTGCGCAGGGCCGTTGCGGAACGCTACAAACGGGCGTATGGCGTAGAGCTCGATCCAGATACCGAAGTGATCAACACCATTGGGGCAAAAGAGGGGTTGTCGCACCTGATGTGGGCACTCGTGCAACCGGGGGACGTTGCGCTTGTACCTGAGCCGTCCTATCCGATTCACATCTATGCACCTGTCCTCGCCGGAGCCGACGTTCGGAGGGTTCACCTATCCACGGACGCCGACTTCTTCGAGAGGCTTACTGCGGCATTCAGGACGTCGTGGCCAAAGCCAAGAGTCATCGTCACATCCTTCCCGCACAACCCGACGACGGTGACGGTCGATGTTGACTTCTTCAAGCGACTCGTTGACTTCGCCCATCGCAACGACGTGATGCTCGTCCACGATTTCGCGTACGCGGACATCAGCTTCGACAAGTACACGCCGCCTTCGATCCTCCAAGTGGATGGTGCAAAGGAGGTTGCGGTCGAGCTGTACACGCTGTCCAAGTCGCATTCGATGGCAGGTTGGCGGGTTGGCTTCGTCGTCGGCAACGCCGAGATGGTTGGCGCACTCCAGCAGTTGAAGTCCTATCTCGACTACGGGACGTTCCAGCCGATCCAGATCGCTTCGATCATCGCGCTCAATGAGAACGACGACTACATCGATGAGGTTGTTGACATTTACAGGGTCCGCAGGGACACGCTCATTGCGGGTCTCGCCCGTGCAGGGTGGGCGATCGAGGCTCCGCATGCGACGATGTTCGTCTGGGCTCGTATCCCCGAACAGTTCAGGCACATGGGCAGCCTTGGCTTCGCACTCGATCTGCTCGACAAGGCGGCCGTTGCGGTGAGCCCTGGCATCGGTTTCGGACCTTCCGGCGATGAACACGTACGTTTCGCACTGGTCGAAAACGAACATCGCATCACTCAAGCGGTCCGCAGCATCCGAAAGTACTTGAATGCTGAGGGCGGAACTCACGGATCAGAAGCCGAACAGACACCTTCGGAATCGTGAAACGGGCATGACCCCTTTGGGGTCGGAGCACTGACAACCCAACAAGACCAGCAACTGGATCCAATGAAGTACGCAATTCTCTTTCCCGGGCAGGGAGCGCAAGAAGTTGGTATGTGCGCCGATGCCAGAGCTGCCTATCCAGATCTCTGCGGCCAAGGCGCGGATGCGGCCCTCGGATGGGCCCTCGATTCGTTGATCGCGGAAGGGCCGATTGAACGCCTGACCGAGACACAACACGCTCAGCCTGCGCTGTTCGCCGTTTCGTTCGCCCTGTGGACGGAATTCTCTGCCAATGTCGCGGTTCGGCCAAGCGCGGCAGCAGGTCACAGCCTCGGTGAATACACGGCACTGGCAGCCTCGGGAACCCTTGACTACTTCGATGGTCTCGCTCTGGTCGCCAAGCGCGGTGAGGCGATGGCTGCTGCGGCGCAGACCGTCGACACAGGTATGGCAGCGTTGCTGGGTGCCGACCTTGAGAAGGCCAAGGAGGTTGTTGCCGCGAGGGAACGTCTCGGTGGCAACCTCACAGTGGCAAACATCAACGCACCTGGCCAGGTCGTGGTGGCCGGAGACATGGACGACCTCGGCTGGCTTGAGGTACACGCTCGTGAGCTTGGTGTTCGCCGTGCTATCAGGCTCAACGTTGCTGGCGCATTTCACTCGCCCTTCATGCAGCCGGCCGCCGATGCGCTTGAACAGGCAATCGCTGATATTTCATTTGATGCGTCATCGTTTCCCGTGTATGCGAACGCCACGGCTGCACCCACACGAGATCCTGCCTCGGCACTCGTGACGCAGCTCACGGCACCAGTGCGGTTTGCGGAGTCCCTTGGCGCGATTGCCGCAGAGGGAGTCGACACCTTTGTGCACATCGGACCAGGCGACGTGACGGCCGGTCTCGTGAAACGGACGGTGAAGGGGGCGGAAGTGAAGGTCATCTCGTCCATTGAGCAAGCGCGCACAGTGGCAGAGGAGCTTTCCGTACAATGATGGCTGAAAGGGAAGGAACGGAATGAAGAATGCCACTATCACTGGCTGGGGAAAATGCATACCCCAAGCCATCGTGACCAATGACGACCTCGCCACCGTTATCGAAACCAGCGATGAGTGGATCACTTCCCGATCCGGCATCAAAGAACGCCACGTCTCGCATGTGAACAACTCAGACATGGCGTCGCTTGCCGGTCGGCGAGCCCTCGCAGCGGCGGGCCTACAGCCAACGGACGTTGACTACGTGATTGTTGCGACCTGCACTCCTGACCGACAGATCCCCTCATCAGCCGCGTACGTGCAGTCGAAGATTGGTGCGGTACACGCCGCTGCCGCCGACATCAATGCCGGCTGTACCGGGTTCATCTACGGGCTATCCATGGCTCACGGCATCATCGCGACCGGCGTAGCGAATCGTGTTCTGCTGATCGGGTCGGAGCGAATCACCTCGTACCTCAACCTCGAGAAGCGTGACACGGCGGTGTTGTTCGGTGACGGTGCAGGAGCCGTTGTCGTCGAAGCCTCAGACGATGACTCCGGCATCAAGTCGATGGCGGTCGGTGCTGACGGCGACGGGGCAGAGTATCTCACGGCCACCGGCCTTGGAACAGAGTTCATTGACCAGGAATCGGAAGTCGCCATCGTTATGGACGGAGCGGAGATCTTCAAGGGTGCCGTCGTCAAGATGGGCGATGGCACCGTATCGGCTGCCAAGGATGCTGGGTGGGAACTCGAGGACATCGATCTGGTCATTCCCCATCAGGCGAATTTCCGGATCATCGATGCGGTCCGCAGGAGGATCAAGGCTGACGAGTCAAAGGTGTTCGTCAACATCCACAAGTACGGGAATACGTCAGCAGCAACCATCCCGATCGCTCTGGCCGAGGCCCTTGAACAAGGCAGGATTTCAGCTGGAGACAATCTGGTGTTCGTTGCATATGGCGCAGGAGTCACGTGGGGCTCTGCCGCCTTCAAATGGGGTGACCGAACCGAGCCGCTCACGACCATCAACGAGGAACTTCCCGAGCCAGAGAAGACCGGTCTCGAGATTCTGATCGACAAGCAGAGGGCGTTCAGCCGATGACAGATGTTGCCCTGGTCACGGGAGCCTCGCGAGGAATCGGTCGGGCGATCGCGCTCCAACTCGCCGCAGACGGATACGCCGTGGCTGTGAACTATGCGTCGAGTTCGGCGAAGGCCGATGCCGTTGTCTCGGAGATTGTTACTGGCGGGGGACGTGCAATCGCCGTGCAGGCAGACGTGTCGGATGGTGACGCCGTAGCGGCAATGTTCTCGACGGTTACCGATGAACTCGGCCCGGTGGCTGTTCTCGTGAACAACGCAGGCATTACGGATGATGGATTGCTGCTCCGAATGTCACCGGACCAGTGGGACAACGTTCTCAGCACCGATCTCAGGTCGGTGTTCTTGTGCACCAAAGCGGCACTCCGGGCAATGCTGAGAGCAAAGACTGGACGGATCATCAATATCAGCTCAGTCTCCGGTATCTCGGGGAATCCCGGTCAGGGCAACTACGCGGCGGCCAAAG
>PJEL010002829.1_pt1 | contig 15474 bp, 15 predicted proteins | sample 1853271 | NCBI WGS metagenome assembly PJEL01 (sample SAMN08108733, study PRJNA415343) | Invertebrate metagenome, whole genome shotgun sequencing project. | host: Globobulimina | place: Sweden: Gullmar Fjord | collected 2015-08 | reverse complement strand
TACTTCAAAAGTGTGCTCGCCATCCATTTCATCAATTTCGATGATTGAGATATCAAAAGTACCACCACCTAAATCGTATACCGCAACAACTTTATCACCTTTTGCTTTGTCCATGCCGTAAGCAAGGGCAGCAGCAGTTGGTTCGTTGATAATACGTTTAACTTCAAGACCAGCAATACGACCAGCATCTTTAGTTGCTTGACGTTGTGAATCGTTAAAGTAAGCAGGAACAGTAATTACTGCTTCAGTTACTGTTTCACCTAAGAAGTCTTCTGCAGTTTTCTTCATTTTCTTTAAAACTTCAGCAGAAACTTGTGGTGGAGCGATTTTTTCGCCTTTTACTTCAACCCAAGCATCACCGTTATCGGCTTTAACAATACCAAATGGCATAATGTCGATATCACGTTGCGTTTCTTTATCTTCGAAACGACGACCGATTAAACGTTTGATTGCATATAAAGTATTTTCAGGGTTAGTCACTGATTGACGTTTAGCAGGTTGACCTACTAAAGTTTCGCCTTCAGCTGTGTAACCAATGATTGAAGGGGTTGTACGATCGCCTTCAGCATTCTCAATAACACGTACACTGTCGCCATCTAAAACAGCAACACATGAGTTAGTTGTTCCTAGGTCAATACCAATAATTTTGCCCATCTTGGGAGCTCCTATTCATTATCCTTTGCTTACAAAAAGCAAAGTAATATTAATTAAATTGTTTGTTGAATAGTAAGTGGGGTCGACAAAATGCTTTTCAACTATTTATATGGAAAAAATATAAAAAAGTTTCCACTTACTCTAAATACCACTAAAAAATAAGATAAAAAAAACCAGACAATAGTCTGGTTTTTATTACTACCTAGTACTTAAATCTAATTAAGCAGTAGCGTCTACACTTGGTGCTGCTGCCGCTTTAGATACCATAACCATAGCTGGACGAATTAAACGACCATTTAACTCATAACCTTTTTGCATTACAGCAATAACGGTATTAGGCGCTACACCTGGGACTTCTTGCATTGACATTGCTTGATGAAGTTCAGGATTAAAAGGTTGATCTTGTGGATCTACCGCTTTAACACCAAATTTTTCTAATGAAGTAATTAAACCTTGTAATGTTAACTCAACACCTTCAATGATAGCTTTATTACTTTCATCTTCTTTATCGATGTTTTGTAGTGCTCGCTCTAAGTTATCAACACTAGTTAACATTTCACCCGCAAATTTTTCTAGTGCAAATTTACGTGCTTTCTCTACGTCTTGCGCAGCGCGACGACGAATATTGTCAACTTCTGCTTTAGCACGAATAACTGAATCTTTCTGATCAGCAACTGTAGATTGTGCTGCAGCTACAGCTAATTCAAGTTCGTTAATCTTTTCTTGTTCAGGGCTAATAGCTTCAGCAGCGTGTTCGTGTTGCTCTTCTACTTGCTCTTCTGCTTGTTGAACAATTTCATCTGCTAACTGCTCAGCACTTAATTCTTCTTCGTTGTTTTTTGACTCTGTTGTCATGGAATAAACCTCAATTTTATAACTAATGCTGACATTATGGGGGCTGTGAAAAAGGATTCAAGCGTGATTTAAAAACATTTTTGAAAATGTGAACTTTACAAGTGAGTAAAATCCAGCGAAACTGCCATTCTACATAGCAAATTAAGCAATTATTCTTATGGCTCAACTCTATAAAACTATAGGCCTTATTGGCAAACCAAATCATGAAGGTGCCAGTACCACCATTAAAATTTTACACGATTTTTTATCGGTAAATAAATATAATGTCATCATTGAAAACTCTGTCGCTCCATCAATACCGTTAAAAGAGATGAATACAGGTACACTCACCGATATTGGTGAACAAGCAGATTTGGCCATTGTTGTTGGTGGTGACGGATACATGTTAGGTGCCGCACGTGTTCTTGCTTGTTTTGATATCGGTGTTATCGGTGTAAACAGAGGCAACTTAGGTTTCTTAACTGACTTATCTCCGGCTGAAATTATTGAGCCTTTAAAACAAATATTGGCAGGTAAGTCACGCAGCGAGCAACGTTTTATTATTGAAGCTGAAGTGTATAGACATGGCCAATTAAAAAGCTCTAACAGTGCGGTTAACGAAGCGGTACTTCATGCTGGTAAAGTAGCCAACATGATAGAGTTTGAAGTACACATTGATGGCACCTTTATGTTTAGCCAACGCTCAGACGGTTTAATTGTTTCAACGCCTACGGGATCAACGGCTTATTCAATGTCTGCTGGTGGCCCAATATTAACACCAAACTTAAATGCACTTTCACTAGTACCTATGTTTCCACATACGCTAACAAGTCGCCCTATCGTTGTAGACGGAAATAGTGAAATAAAGTTAATCCTTTCTAATGATAATCATGAAAATTTACAGGTAAGTTGTGATGGTCATGTAATTTTATCTGTTATGCCGGGTGATGAAGTCATCATCAAAAAGAGTGAATACAGCATTCGTTTAGTTCACCCCCTTGATCATGATTACTTTAATGTTTTACGTAATAAATTAAGCTGGGGTAATAAGCTCTACTAAACTTTGAACAGCTAAAACGTCACATTATTAATCAAAAAACAAGCAAATAGTTATAAATAAGCTTGAATAAAAACCAATACCTGTATAAATTAACAGGTACTGGTTTTTTACTCATGCTTATTGCTAAAGGTTAACTATGCTGCTGCAACTTAACATTCAAAATTTTGCCATTGTCCGCTCTCTTGATATTGATTGGCAATCAGGCATGACCACAATTACCGGTGAAACCGGTGCAGGTAAATCTATTGCTATTGATGCGCTGGGTTTATGTCTCGGTGATAGAGCAACTACCAACGTAGTTAGGCCAAACTGTAAAAAAGCCGATTTAGCTGCCACTTTTGAAACTAAAAAAAATAAAATGGCAAAGGCTTGGTTAAAGCAGCATGAGCTTGTTTCAGAGCATGATAGTGAGTGCATACTTAGACGTGTCATATCTGCAGAAGGTCGTTCAAAGTCTTATATTAATGGTAGCCAAGTTCCCTTAGTACAACTGAAAGAAATTGGTCAATTATTAATTAACATTCATGGCCAGCATGACCATCAGCTTATTGTAAAAGCTAACCAACAATGTCGTTTACTTGATAATTATGCCAACCACCCTACTCTGCTTTGTGAAGTAAAACATTACGCACAGCAATGGAATAAGCTTAATAAAGAATTAGAGCTATTACAGCAAAGCAAGCAGCAACGTGAAGCCGAACAGCAACTTATTCAATACCAAGTTAATGAGCTAGATGAATTTTCTCTTCAACCTGGTGAGTTCGCGACCTTAGAAACAGATTACAAACGACATAGCAATGCCCAAGACTTACTTGATTCAACCCTAAGTTCGTTACAGACGTTATCTGAAAATGATAATTTTAATATTTTAGATGCATTAAGAGAATGCAGTGAAAACATCAATTCAATTGCCCGCGTGGATAATCAGTTAAATGATGTTGCTACAATTTTATCTGACACACTTATTCAACTGGATGAAGCAAACAGCGACTTAACACACTATTATCAGCAATTAGAGCTAGATCCTCAAAATTTCGCCATGATTGAAGAGCGCTACTCCAATGCCTTATTGTTAGCAAAGAAACACCAACTTTCCCCAGAGAACTTAGTAAGTTTTCATAGTGAATTAAGACAACAGCTTGCCTCTATATCGGGTGATGAAACTCGCATCAATACTATTATTGAGGAATTAGAAGTAACCAAGCAGCACTTTCATGAAAGCGCTGCGACATTAACAGCTTCAAGAAAGAAATCAGCACAAAGTCTAAGCAAGCTCATTAGTAAAAGTATGCAAGAGCTCAACATGCCTCACGGTCAGTTTTACATTGCTGTCGATAGTGGTAGCGAAGCTAGCAAAGAAGCTATCAATACTAATGGCGCAGATGCAATTAGCTTTCAAGTTAGCATTAACCCAGGTCAAGCATTAGAAGCGATGCACAAAGTTGCTTCTGGTGGTGAATTATCACGTATTAGCTTAGCTATGCAGGTTATATTGGCGGATAAAGTGATCACGCCAACACTTATCTTTGATGAGGTAGATGTCGGCATTAGTGGTCCAACAGCCGCAATGGTAGGTAAGAAACTACAACAGCTCTCTAAAAACACCCAAGTTATTTGTGTAACTCATCTTCCACAAGTTGCCTGTAAGGGTCATCAACAGCTCTTTGTTAGTAAACTTACTGATGGTGAATTAACCGAAACACAAGTGAGTGAACTAAGTGAGTCAAAACGTGTCAAAGAAATAGCGCGTTTGCTTGCTGGTGATAAAATATCTCAACACAGTCTAGCCAATGCGCAAGAACTATTAGCCAGCTAATAACTTCTACTTGTATAGGTTTTAAGGCTCCCTCTTAAAAGGGAAACAATATCATTTGTTTTTAATAACAAAGATAGAATTTATTAACAGTTGAAATAAATAGCTTTGAATCCACGCTAGGCTTGGGTATTATCCCTGCTCACACTTTTAGCTTGTTTATTTGAGCTACTTAAAGGTAAATAAATTTTATGTATTTTCGTGTTGCCATTATTATTACAGCCCTTACACTTTCAGCCTGCTCTAGCTGGGTTTATCGCTATGATGTTGCTCAGGGGAATTACCTTGAACAAAAGAGTATTGATAAATTACAAAAGGATATGACAAAAGAGCAAGTTAAATTCATCCTTGGTAGCCCTGTAGTTGTTGATGCTTTTGATAACGATACTTGGAGTTATGTGTATAAGCTAAAATCAGGCAGAAACAAAAGGTTTGACAGCAAAAGACAATTCATTCTCAAATTTTCTGATGATAAATTGGTCTCGGCAGTAGGTGACTTTAACGTATCTGATAATTTCAGAACGTCATTTAATGCTACTACAGAAAATACTGAAGCAGTTTCAGCTATTAAGCAAGCTGATGAGCCTACCAAAGAAACCGTTCAAAAAGATATTCCAAAAACTTAATTCGATCTTAACGGACTTAGCTTAGTCACTATTACTTCCAATAAGAAACGGTATATATACCGTTTCTTATTGAAATACACTGTTAATATAAGCTATTTATTTGCATCAACTCTTAGTGGATTAACTCGACCACCGGTTGTTTTATCAGCACGACCTTCCTGCTTAGCTTTTTCTGCTCGACGCTTTCTGACATCCTTAGGGTCGGCAATTAACGGTCGATAAATTTCAATTCGGTCTAAATCATCAAGCGTTTGTGATAATTTTACCGCTCGATTCCAAATACCTACTTTATCTTTTGACAAGTCTATTTCGGGAAACAGTGCAACAATGCCTGAATCAACAATAGCTTGCTCTACCGAAGTGCCTGCATCTACTGATAAAGTTAAGATTTTCTGTTTATGTGGAACACCATAAACAACTTCTATGGTTATTTTATCCATGATTGTAGTTTCACCACTAGTCTCTTCGATACTATCTTCGGTACTCTCTTCAATACTGCCTAAAGTCATAACGACACATTAACTCCATAAATATCTTTAGCTCGTTGAGTAAAGACCTGCACTAAACTATTACTAAAATGGCCAAATATTTTACCAAAGGCTAAAGAAACAATCTTACTAGAAAATTCATAATCCAATTCTAAACTGACTTTACATGCATCATCAGATAAAGGTGTAAGTAACCAATAACCATCAAGCTTTTTAAAAGGCCCATCAACAAGGGACAAATGGATTTTTTCATTGGAAATAAAGGTATTCTTAGTGGTGAACCATTTACTTAACCCACCTTTAGATACTAATAATGCTGCAGTTACAGTTTGCTCATCTTGGCTGATAACCTTGCTATCATTACAATCGGGTAAAAATGTTGGGTAGGCAGGAATATCATTAATTAGCTTAAACATCTGATCAACACTGTACATTACTAATGCACTACGACTTATGGTTGGCATTCTTACTCACACTTATACCTATTCAATTGCCGACATAATAACAAAACCGTACAAAAAGCGCATTATTAAGCAAAATTTAATGCTAAAGATAAATTTCTTATGTAAAAGCAATTTATTCTCAGTATAATCACCGCGTTTGCTGCTTATTGCGGCAAAGGAATGGAAGATAAAAATGGCTAAGAAGAAATCAAAAAATAAATCTAACAGCAACACAATCGCTTTAAATAAAAAGGCTAGGCATAACTATGCCCTAACCGACAAATTTGAAGCAGGTATGAGTTTGCAAGGTTGGGAAATTAAAAGCATAAGAAGTGGTAAAGTGAACATTTCTGATTGTTACGTGCATATAAAAGACCGTGAGGCTTACTTACTAGGCGCAGAAATAATGCCTCTTAATGCAGCTTCTAGCCATGTTGTATGTGATCCAAACCGCGATAGAAAGCTATTACTTAACCGAAAAGAGCTAGATAAACTTATTGGTGCTGTTGAACGGAACGGTTATTCAATGATTGCAACGGCTATGTATTGGAAAGCTTGCTGGGTTAAACTTGAGTTCTATTTAGGTAAAGGTAAAAAAGATCACGATAAACGTGCTGATATTAAAGACAGAGAATGGGCTGTTGATAAAGGCCGTTTAATGAAGAATAAAAACTTAGACAAATAAATTTTATTTATCAGTTAGAAAACTGGTTAAAAATTACCACGTTGTCTATTTAAGTTAAGCGCTGTATAATGCGCATATAGGCATATCGAGTCTATACTAAGAAAAGAAATAGAAAACTGTAAACTTTGGGGCGGATCTAGGATTCGACAAGATTCACGAAACCCAAGGTGCATGCCCAGGGGCGGTTGGCCTGGTAAAAAGCCGCAAAACTATAATTGCTAACGACGATACGTTCGCACTAGCCGCTTAGGCTAGCCATCGCCTTGAAATCTCTCCTGTTGGTTAGAGGATCGATGGTCACCCCAAACAGGATAGCGAGGGAAGCACGCTTGAGGCTGAACCGCGAAATAGTATCAAGCTCACCATGACGAAGCCTGTCGCTTGGCGTCTAATTGGTTAAATAAATGAGCGACTAAGCATGTAGGACCGAGGATGTAGGCTTTTTGGACGCGGGTTCGATTCCCGCCCGCTCCACCAAAAGAAGACCTTTTTAATCTAACTGTTATACCTAGTGACTTTTAGATTTGGCGATAGACAAGTTATTGTTTATGATAAGAAACCACTTAATTGTGGTTTTTTTATGTCTGAAATTTAGCGGTTACCCTTATTGAGCTTTAGCGCTAAGAAGCTTTAAATTGATGTTTAGGAGTTATTAATCAATTTTAATTTTACTCTGACCCCAATTATTTCCAATTATTTTAACTATGACCCCAATTATTGTTATGAATTAAATTATAGCTTTCAGCCTTTTAAAGTCACTGCCACAAATTGTTATGAATTGACGTTATCAAGAAGAAACAAGATACGCAATATCCTGAATAAGCCAGCGAATACATACAAACAGAGAGTCGAAATTGCTTTTAAAGTATCAGTACTACTTGCTGAATTGACATTTTCATATGATGGGATAGGTATCAAGAATGATAGGTTTAAGACATTTGTTCATCAGATTAAGCAGAAGCATGTCTTTCTAAAAGCACCGCTAAACGCATGCTTTATTTTTAAACCTTACAATAAAAAATATCTTCAAAAAAAACATGGTTACTCCCATATAGCTAGCGAACAAAATTAAAGTGATGTGAAAAAAAATCAACGTTGCTTATAAGGGGGGGGGTAAGTAGAAGCATGTATATTTGATAGCACTGCATACAACCCCATTCAAAATATCGAGGTAAATTTTAAATATCACAGCTAATAGACATGCCTTTCAAGTTTTGATTCTTCTACTGGTCTAATTCTAGAAACTTATCTTTATAAATTGACTCATATTCTATTTGAATATCTAATTCCTTATTAAGATCATATAGAACCTTCAAAGCCTTGGAGTCTAAACCTTCTTTTTCAAAAGTAAAAAGCGTGATTTCTTCCCCTGCTAAAATACTTCTACCAATACTTGGAGATAACGTTGAATAAGGATACTTAATAAGCTGAATTAACTTGATAAAATCTGTCATATCATTTTGCTCACGTCCGTCATTATTTTGAGCTTCTACAATGACTTTCTCGTTTAGCATAACTTTTAGTGAAGTGAGTATTGCTGGTCCTAGCCCATTATTCTTTATAATTACCTCTCTAAGACCTCTTTTATAATACCGCCTATTTACTTCGATTATAGGCTTTGTAGATAGCTTATTATGCCTAATAGTTGCTCTTCCTTGCCATATGGTTAGTCCTAAAGCCAAGCAACCCACTAGTATACCTACCTGCTCATTAGTTACATTCAGATCCATCAAATACCCCCTTCATTAATTAATTTTATATATTAAATTTAAAAATAGGAACCTACAACACTTTCAATTACTTAAAAAGAAAACATCCCATAAAGAGGGTCAGAGCAAATTTAATAGATTTGTCGCGGTGGCGACGACACCCAAAGGGCGACTGCCTCCGGCCTCCCTTTGGAATCCCTCGGAGCTGCTAACAAACGTATTCTTCAATTTCCTCAAGTGCCATCAACGTAATAGCGCTGATGGCACATCCATGTGCCGACATCGCTTTATTCATCATCCCTGATGAACATACGTGAACACTTTCGTTTATTTCAGCGTTTGTTCAAGCAGAATTGGTGATTGTTTACTCTATGTGTTTATTTAATTAGCAAAAAATAATTTGGTCGTTATATTTCTATGATCTTTTTCAAATACTCCAGATCCCACCTCAGCAATTCAACCTCCAACGAACAAAGGTAGACCTCGACCCGAGACAGACGTTACATGGATGTAACTTATTAGACAATGCAGGAGCATATTGACCTGACGTCGAGGGTTGCCGTTGTTCAGGGAAGATAAACCGGCAGGAATCGTGGTTTACGCGAGTTGGGAGTGAATGTTCTGCTGAGTTGGGCGCTCTGGGGATTGAAAAGGGGGGCGGAGCGGTCGTTCCCCTTTTCGTGTAGTCGCCACCGCGATGCGGAAGAAACAACAAACCTCTCTAAGCTGTAGTGACTAAAATCAAACCTTACAGATAAAAATATATTCATAGCTGCTTCACGTTCAAAACGTTAACTATTACCACAAAGTCGACATTATGCGGGAACTTGAATTGATGCGCTTAGGCTAAATTATCTTGCTCCAATTGTAACCAATTCAAAGCTTCATCACGATTGGTATATATTTTCAAATTCCAATCTATTTCACGAGGTACTGTAGCATTTAAATATACAGTACTGATTTTTGTAGGGTGAGTATATGCTACAACAGCCATTGCATTAATTTCTTTTAATGTAGCTAAATTCTTCTGCGCATCAAAATCATATGTGTAGGGATTTACCTTATTGATAAGCAGGGAAAAAGGGCTAACTAAATGTAAAAGGAGAAATTCATGGTATTGCTCTACCATAGTTAAGGTCATTTCTACCCCTTCATTTATTATTACCTCGGCTATAGAGTCGCTGAGAATATTAATTTTTGCGAATGGAAGCTCATATGACTTGATAAGTTTCTCCTTAAACATGATTTATGATGCCAACACAGCGCCTAATAATAAACCTAAAGATGCACCGATAAGACTATTCTTAACAGAATCTTCTCCTGTTTTAGAAAGTATAGCACCTACAGTAGCCCCCGCGGCTAGTCCTTGAACTCTAGGGTCGGTAGCCTTAATAGCTATTGTTGAGCTTATTAGAGAAAATACCGCCTTTTGTATCTGTGGAGTTGATATTTCGACCCCACATACTTCTCTTACAAAATGCTCACAGTTATTTTTAAGTAAATGATATGACTTCTCATTTTTTATCAACTCCTTTGCCCGCTCCAATACTAATTGGACAGGTAAACTTCCAGGAAGAATTCCTAGGTCAATAATTCCTTTTCCCGCAGAGAAGTCAGAGTAACTGACTAAACCTCTACCACTTCTCGCATTTGAATTTTCATATACCACCCCTTTTGCAAACTTTACATTTGTCACATATATCCCCACAAAATATTGCATACAATATATTGATAGTGATAATTCTTTATGTAATATTACTTTTCATAAAGCAGTAGTAAAACCTGTTTAAAAGTATTTTTAGAGGGAATTAATTTAAAAGCATCTACATTGTATTAAGGTAAATAATGTCAAAAAGTATCCGATCAAAATTCCTACTCTACGTTTCAGGCGGTGTTAGTTTAGCGCTAGTACTGGCTTCTATATTTATCATTAGCCAAGTCAGTGATAAAACAGAGCAGCAAGTAAATCAGTCGCTACAAACAGCTGTGCAGCTTGAAGCCAATAAAATTCAGACTTTTATTGATAAACAAGTTAGGGGGTTAGAAGGATTTTTCCGTATTCCTTCACTTATCACTTGGGCTGATACCCATAATGAATTTTTAACTGATAAATCATCCCCTGATTATCAGCTTTTTCTACAAACGCTTAAAGGTGAATCAAAATCTGATCCCTTCACTAAATCGGTATTTTTTGGCTCGGAAAACACTGGTGAATACCTTGATGAACATGGCGTTTATAAACAAGGTGAGTACGATGTAAGAACAAGGGATTGGTATAAAGAGCTTAAGAAAGAGCAAAAATGGACTATGTCCAAAGTTGAACTACACCCTGTAGATAACTACATCTACACTGCTCTTAACATTCCTGTTTATAATTTTGACCGTGAATTTATTGGTGTCGGCGGAGCAGATATCTTAATTGATAGTATTGCTGAGTTTGTCGACCAAGCAAAATACCAAGGTGAAGGCACAGCCTTTTTAATGACTCAAGATGGAAAAGTTATCTATTTTCCGGTGACAAAAGGCAAAATAGTTCATAACCAAGTAATCCGTGAATTAGATCAACAACAAGGGTTTTCTGGGTTTGATAACTTAGCATTGCTGGCCAAGAAGAACCTTCAAGGTGTTTCTGAAGTTATGTTAAATGGTGAGTCTCAAATTGTTGCTTATCAGTCCATTAAAGATGACAAACCACAAATGCACTGGGTTATTGGTCTGATGGTTGCTAAAGAAACCGTTTATAGTCCGCTTTATGACACTGTTAAGCTCTCTATTTTTATTGTTATTCTATTAATTGCTATTGTAAGCCTCATCATTTCTTTAGTCGCAAAATCAGTCACTAAACCCTTAACTGAGCTACACGATGCTATGGTTGATGTGGCGAGTGGCCAAGGGGATTTAACTAAACGTATTAAAGTAAAAACCAATGATGAAGTGGGTGAGTTAGCCAATGCATTTAACCAATTTACCGGGCAAATACACGGCTTAGTTACTGATATCAGTCAGATGTCAGACAAACTGAACCTGTCAATTCAAACGGTTGGCGAATTAACAACACAGTCATCGGTCAAAATATCTGACTCTAGGAATGATGTTGCCAGCGCCAGCGGAAACATTAGTGAAATGAGTACTGCGGCTAAGGAAATAAGTGCAACTGCACAATCTGCTGATGAACAAGTGACTGATGCCTGTCAAATAACCCTTCAAGGAAAATCACTTATTGGCTCAACCGTGACGGTTATGGAAGAAGCACAGCAGCAAATACAACATACCGTATCTGTTATTGCGCAGCTTAAACATGACAGTGAATCAATTAGTGATGTCGTTGAAGTTATTGAGAGCATAGCATCGCAAACCAATCTATTAGCATTGAATGCCGCTATTGAGGCTGCTCGTGCAGGAGAAAACGGTAGAGGGTTTGCCGTTGTAGCAGATGAAGTGAGAACACTCGCCAGCAGAACTCAGCAATCTACTGATAGCATTCAAAAAATGATTAACAATTTACAGACAAGCGCCTCTTCAGCTGAGCAAGTGATTTTGACAAATCAGGAGCAGTTCAGCCAAACCGTGCAGCAAGTTAACGAAGTAGATACTATTTTAACTAAAATCGACACAACGATTGATGGCGCAAGAGAGCTCAATGTTACTATCAACCAATTAACAGAGCACCAAGATAGTTTATCCCAACAAATGACCACTATCATGGGTAATATTGATGAGTTTGCCGAGTCAGCTAATACTGACTCTTCTATCGTGAATGATCATGTACTTACCATTGAAAGTAATTGTCAGTCGCTCGATACTTTAGTTAAACGTTTTAAAATATCTTAACTTTTATTGATCTGGCATTGTAAACAAGCAGTACACTATTTCCATTTGTCGGGTTATAATTAGCGCTTAATATAAAATTTGTTAATAAGGTTTCCTCGTCAATGGAAAAACGTTTTATTACGGCGCAAGAATTGTTAGAAGATTCTTTTCGCGTAGCCGCTAAAGTATATGAAGATGGCTTTCGTCCCCAGTTTATCGTTGGGATCTGGCGTGGTGGTGCACCTATTGGTATTGCTGTTCAAGAATACTTTGATTTTAAGAAGATTGAGACGGATCACATTGCGGTACGTACTTCTTCTTACTACGGTATTAATCAACAGAGTAAAGAAATAAAAGTTCACGGTCTGCATTATATTATTGAAAATGCTAATGCTGGTGATGGCTTATTGATTGTTGATGATGTTTTTGACTCTGGTCGAAGTATCGATGCCTTAATTAAGCAATTGAAAGTCAATATGCGTAATAATATGCCACAAGACGTGCGTGTTGCCTGTCCTTGGTACAAGCCTCAAAATTCAAAAGTTGACTTTGCTCCTGATTACTTTGTTCATACTTCGGATGAATGGTTAGTTTTCCCACATGAACTATCTGGCTTAACACCTGATGAGATCATCAATGGTAAGAAAGACTTAGCAAATATACATGACTTATTAGTTTAACTCTTTACAGAGGTTTAAACCTAATAACAAAAAAGCATGCCATGAGCATGCTTTTTTTATGTGCTTATTTTAGTTAATTATTATCAAGGCTTAGCTATCAAGGTTTAGTTATCAAAAATTATTTATAAATAGTTAGTTATCAATAATTAACCTAAGATCTGTTAATCCAAGCTAAATCATAGATAACCTAATTAATTGCTAACAATTCAACATCAAAGATGAGTAATGCGCCTGGGGCTATTTTGCCAGCAGGTCTGTTGCCATATCCTAACTTTGAAGGGATGTAAAAGCGTGTTTTTTCACCAACAACCATCAGTTGAACACCTTCAGTCCAACCTTTTATTACTTGATTTAAACCAAAACTAATTGGCTCACCTCTATCGACAGAGCTATCAAATACAGTACCATCAAGTAACGTACCATGGTAGTGTACTTTAACTTTTGAACTAGCCGTTGGGTGCTCACTACCGCTGCCCTGTGTTAGTACTTTATATTGCAAACCTGAAGCCGTTTCAATAACGCCTTCTTCACTTTTATTGGTCGCTAAAAACTCATCACCTAGTTTAATATTTTGCTGAGCGGCTTCTTTATTGCCACTTTGGCGGATAATATAAAAAACACCAATCGCAATAATAATGGCTAAAACTAAAAATTTACTCATCTGATAACCTCATAGGTACTTGTTTACTTAAAAATGCTTACTTCAAAAAATGCATACTACTGAATTATCTATAAACATACTAGTATCAAGGCTTATAATTCAGTGAGTCAGCCAGCAGTTTTACTTTGCATTGCCTATCCCCCCTTTAATAAAGCATTCCATAAATGTTCTTTATCATTCTATTGATTAAGGTCAATGTTACTACTTGGTTAGCGCACTAATATGCACTCAATTAGCTCACTTAAAATAACATAGATGGAATTATTAACATGAAGCTCTTTTTTACTGCATTAATATTTTTACTACTGGCTAGCTGTAGCACAATCAATAACTCTCCTACCATTAATAATCCTGATATTGAGCTAACAAGTATCAAACAAAAGTATGTCAATGAATTAGCAAATATACAGGTTGGTGATTATATAGAAAGCGTTGCCGTGCTTTTTCCTGAAATGCATATTGCTTCTAAAACCATGAAAAACACTCAGTATGAATTTGACTACAATCAACAGTATTTCCTAGCTGCCGATAACAGCTCACTGGAAAAAACTTATACGCAAACCTTACGTTTTTATTTCGTCAATAAAAAGCTGGTTCATTGGGGCGTAAAATAAGCCTGCCAGCTCTTATCAACATTATTGATGATTACAGATTAAATTGAAGTACCAATAGGAATAAACAAAAAAGCCATAAATTACAATGAAGGTAATTTATGGCTTTTCTCATTTACTACTTTTTACTTTAAGTAAGCTTAATCAGCTCACCATTAGAATTGATATTGCTCGGCTTTAACTAATAGCTTCTTAGCGGTCACTTTACTGCTTGCGCAAGCGTTAATATCTTTTTTATTAAAAACCAGTATCTGGTCTTTATAACCTTGTCTTGACTTATTGCCTGCATCTTTAATAATTAAACTAACATGTTCATCACTTGGTATTGCTTGTAATCCATTACCATACAAACATAATGTTTCAACTAGGCTGTTATTTAGTTTATTAAAGTGCTCTACTCTCGCTTTTTGTTGCGCAACATTCTGCTGTTTTATCTGTTTATTTTGTAGGTTAACTTTTTGGTCTAATTGCGCTTTATTTTTATTTAGCGCGACTTGCTCTTTTTCAAGCTTTTTAAGTTTTTTAGCTAACTTATCCTTGGTGCTTTTTTCAACGCGCTGTAATTGGTATTCAATGTCTTTACGTTCACGGGCAATATCACGCATTTCGTATGCAATCTCACGCTGCTCACTACGCAACTCTCTTGCACCTTCCCTTTGGCGCTCAAAAACTTCAATAACACGTTCAAGCTCATCGTCATGTTCGGAAAACTCAACAATAAGATCTTCATTATCTTCAATAACAATGCGATGGGAGTCACTCATAGGTGGCATACGTGATACAGGAGCTACCGGAACACTTGGTGCTACAGGAGATACCATCTGGAAATATTGACGATGAGAAGACCCAGCATGATTTGATGTGATGGTAAATATAGCGCCCTGCCCCTGTAGGTAAACGCTATCAATGGCTCGAATTAAAGAGTGACGCGAATTCTGCGACGCTTTAGCTGATGACAACATAATATTATTCATAATATTTAACTGCTTATGTAAGTTGTCATAACTCTTTTCTGCACTATGCGCACTAAAGGCCAATACTAATGCCGAGCTCACTAGCGCTAATTTTGCTGTTATTTTAGTGAGACTAAGTCGCGTTTGTGTCTTTTGTAATAAGTTGGCTGATTTCATAATATATTTCCCCTCTATGGATTGCTCTGTCATCTATTTGATTTATATAAGCTAACGCTTTAGCTATTTATTAAGTTCGTAAGTTAGCCTTTATAATTAGTTGGTCCTGCTTGACCAGAATCTGTAGTGCTATTTTGCTTAAATCCAACATTTTTAAAGCTAACCTCTCGCTCAAGTTGTTGAAATTTAATCTTTTGAGCAAGTTGCTCATCCGCTCGCTGTTCTTTAATAAAGCTAATAAGATCACTCATATCTTCTTTACGCTCTTTT
>PJEL010002828.1_pt1 | contig 15479 bp, 14 predicted proteins | sample 1853271 | NCBI WGS metagenome assembly PJEL01 (sample SAMN08108733, study PRJNA415343) | Invertebrate metagenome, whole genome shotgun sequencing project. | host: Globobulimina | place: Sweden: Gullmar Fjord | collected 2015-08 | reverse complement strand
GAAATTATGGGCTATGAGACTGGCGCTCTCATACCTGCGCCCGCTCGATTACTTGCTCGATTGTTTGGCCGCGGCGCTGCAAAGCGTTCCCCTGAGTTTATCAAAAATGTGATGAGCGGATATCGGCGTGATAAGCGGAACTTTTACTCAGCGCTATCAGAAAAACACGGCCTTAGAAAAGAAATCGAGGATCATTTAGGGGAAAATCACTTCCTTCTATTGCCAGTGACGGCAACTTCTGCTTTCAAGCATATGTCTGCATCATCCGTTCGCGGAGGTAACCGAGATTACGTGGAACCACTCATAATTAATGGCCAGAAAGTGAATTACTTTGACGCCCTTACCGCTTTCACAACACCTATTGGATGTACAGGTTTGCCTGTTGTGACAATCCCAATGGGTTTGGATGTAAAGGGGTTTCCGGTTGGTGCTCAATTGGTCGGACGGAAAGGAAGCGAAACGGCTTTGCTTGGTGCGGCAAAAACTCTCTCCTCCCTTCATTCGAACCCTGATTGCCCAATGTTGCATCGAGACTGAGTTACGCTATGCAAGAGATTTTAATTGCCCCTGTTTTCTTTCCAGAGGCGCAAGTAAGCAAGTACCAAAAGTATTTCGGTAATCACAGCGCCCCATATACCAGGCCCTGCATAGCCTCTGATGAATTCAACACTGCCAAGGAGTGCCAATGCAAGCATACTGCAAGACATTCCCATCAATATTGCTTGGCGCGATATAGAATGAGGAGCTGTGCGCCCCAAGAAAAACAGGATTGAAATGCCTAAAAACAGGAGAGCCGCCCGACGCGAAATAAATTCTGCAGCAGTATGTGTCTCAACACCGAGTAACATCAGGACAAATTCCGGCACACCGAGCAAGCACAAAAATAGAGTAAAGAACAACCCCGCGGACACAATGCTAACAGACTGAAAACTCATTATCTTAGTCTCCCAAATATTCAAAAAAAACCCGGCCAACAAGGCCGGGTTTCTTTGAGTAGAGGTTTTATTAGTATGCAATATTACCAATTTTCTGCCACTTAGGCCCGATCACTTTGTACAGCCTTACACTGTTCTTTTTGTCTGGTCCTAAATGATCTTCCGCACTGAAGCTAATTGTCGCGCCACCAAACATGGAAGGACGATTCTTGATACCTTCCATCGCTTCAGCAACCTTATCAGCTGTCAAATCACGGCCTGCGGTTTCCAAGGCTTCTGCAAAGATACTCATTGCATCATATCCAGCGATAGATTGCAAAACAGCTGGCTTTTCAAAGCGCTCTTTATATTTATCCATCCACACTTTTACTTCAGATGTTGCATCTTCGTAATAAGGAATTGGGGTTTGGCTGGTGCCGTATAGTCCTTCAGTAAGCCCCTTCGCCAGCGTAATATTTTCAGGAACATACCCTGCAGAACTCACAACAAACTTGGTGTCGTACCCAATTTTCCTAGCTGTTGCCATACTGCCGATAGTTTCACCAATGATAGTACCAAGACAGACCAGTTCAGCGCCACCAGATTTTAGTTTAGCGATCTGAGAGGAGAAATCTTTGGAACCACGCTTGAAGTTGGTTTTAATAATGTCCGGCAATCCCATCGCTTTGGCTTGCTCTTCACACCCAAGCAGTACGTTTTTACCGAAATCATCATCCTGGTAAAGAACGCCTATTTGTTTCACGCCTTCTTTTTCGACGAAATATTTTACGGCAGAACGCATTTGATCATCGTAAGGCGTCAGGTTTGAAAATTTGAGCTTGTGATGAGGCTCAAACATTTCTTTCGCTGCAGACAGCGGAAAAATATTCAAAACACCTCTTTTCAGTGCTCGTGGCATTGTCACCATGTTGGTTGGTGTACCCAACGGGCCAACAAGGGCGAAAACCTTATCGCGTTTCAAAAGCTTGTCGCCGGCCTGCGCCGCTTTATTTTGCTGATAAGCAGTATCTTCTACGATCAGTTCAAGCTTCCGACCATGTATACCGCCATTAGCATTGATTTCCTCAACGGCCATTCGCATGCCATTGGTGACCGGGACACCCCATAGAGCAACCGGTCCTGATAATGGCTGATGAGATCCAAGGACAATTTTTTTGTCATGGATTCCCTGATCAGCCTGACTGATACCAGCCATGGTTGTCACAGTAGCAAAGGCCGCAGCAGCTGTTAGGCCTAAGCGGAAAAAATTTCTCCGTTTCATTTTCTTCCTCCCAAAAGTTTTTTTAGTTACCAAATAAACTGTTCCTCAAAATTAATATATCAAGGCCCCTTTCACCCTCAATACATAGTATCAATCAGATCTTTGTATTTTTTACTCACAAAAGAACGCTTTAATTTCATAGTTGGTGTTAATTCATCATCTTCAGCAGTTAGAATTTCATCAATAAGCCGGAATTTTTTAATTGTCTCTACTTGAGCAAATCCCTTATTTACTTTTTCGACTTCTTCCCAAATCAACTCCTGCACTTCTTTTGCCTTGCAGAGACTCTTGAAATTGGTAAAGGGGACATTTTTATCCTGCGCGTATTTTTCAACATTCTCCTGATCAATCATGATCAGGCAGGACAGATATTTGCGCTTGTCACCAATAACCACAGCATCTGAAATATAGGGATTAAATTTAAGCTGATTTTCGATTTCAGACGGCGTGATATTCTTACCGCCAGCTGTGATAATAATATCTTTCATTCGGTCAGTGATTTTAACAAACCCCTGATTATCAACATATCCAACATCCCCTGTATGCAGCCATCCACCAACAACAGTTTCAGCTGTTTTTTCAGGTTGGTTCAGATAGCCCATAAAGATATGAGGTCCTTTCAGCAGGATTTCTCCAGCATCAGAGATACTGACCTCTGTATTGGGAACAGCCGCCCCCACTGTACCAAGCTTGAACTTGTCCACGAGGTTAGAGGTCGCCAAGCCCACATTTTCGGTTTGGCCATATACTTCATACATCTCCAAGCCGAGACCCAAATACCACTTGATCAAATCTGGTGAAATAGGCGCAGCGCCGGACCCAAGATAATGAGCGCGGTCCAGGCCAAGCAGCCGTTTGATATTCTTTAAGACCAACGCATCGGCTAGCCAGAACTTAAACTTTAGAAAAGAGGAAGGCGTTTGCCCTTCAAGTTTACATTCAGCTAGCTGGTAGCCAATACTGATGGCAATCTTATAGGCCAGTTTTTGCAAGCCTGTCGCATCACTCAATTGTAGAGTTATCGATGAATAGAACTTTTCCCAAATCCGCGGAACAGCGAAGAAAATTGTTGGAGATACTTCCCTGATATTTTCAGGCACTGTATCCAATCCTTCGACAAAATTCACGATTGAACCCGCAAATAGTGGCAGGAACACGGAAAAAGATCGTTCCGCGATATGGCACAAAGGAAGGAATGATAATTGCTCGTCATCTGGTCCAAAGCCAACAATCGGGGTTAAATTCGAAATCTGAAACATCAGATTTCGATGAGAAATCATTGCCCCCTTTGGTGGCCCTGTTGTCCCGGATGTATAAATGAGGATAGCAAGATCACTAGGTTTTGATTGAGCAACTGCATCCTCCCAGAAATTTGGATTTTCCCGGTGATATGCCTCTCCGATCTTATATAAATCGTCAATGCTGATGACCATATCATCGTTTAGGTCATGTAGACCGTCCATATCCAGAACAATAATCTTGCGCAGTTCTGGAACCCGATCTCGAACCTCAAGAACCTTATCGAGTTGCTCTTCATTTTCTGCGACAAAATACTTAGTCTTGGAATCCAAGCACAAATATTCAACCTGAGCAGAACTATCTGTTGTGTAAACGCCGTTGCTGACGCCACCAACCCCGATAACACCCATATCAAAATAGAGCCATTCTGGATTGTTATCACTCAAGATAGAGACGGTTTCACCGCGCTGCAGGCCAAGAGATACAAGCCCCAACCCAATTATCCGCGCCTTTTCGCCATAGTCAGCCCAAGAGATCGTGCGCCAAATACCGAGATCCTTCTCTCGCATGGCAATCTTCTGGTCGAACTCATTCACACGCGCCCAGAATAACTTCGCTGTTGTATCCGTGCCGTCAATAACGGTTGGTGGGTATGTAATTGCATTCATTGGATTATCTCCCAACTTTCAGGCTACTCAACGCCATGTCTTCCGTTTTTTCCAGCGGCGTGTACCGCGAACACCATGATCTTGCATGCCTAAGTAGAATTCTTTGATATCCTCTTTTTGCAGAAGATTTTCAGTCGTATCTTCCATAACAATACGGCCAACTTCGAGAACATAACCAAAGTCAGCGGTATGAAGCGCTATATTGGCATTTTGCTCAACCAGCAGCATCGTCATACCCTGTTCCACATTCAGTCGCTTAATGATCCCGAATATTTCTTTCACCAAAAGCGGGCTAAGCCCAAGACTAGGCTCATCCAACAACATAAGCTTCGGCCGAGCCATCAACGCGCGGCTGATCGAAAGCATTTGCTGCTCCCCTCCGGAAAGTTGCCCTGCAGGCTGATCCGCCCTTTCGTTCAGGATCGGGAAATAGCCATTTACCAGTTCCAGGTCCCGGGCGACTTCGTCTTTATCATGGCGAGTATATGCTCCCATCATCAGATTATCATGAACACTGAGAAACGGGAAAACTTCCCGTCCTTCCGGAACATGACTGAGGCCCTGACGCATGACCCAGTCTGGATCATTTTTCTGAATTTCTGTACCATCAAAAACCACAGATCCTTTTTGCGGATCCATTACGCCACTGATGGTTTTCAAAATCGTTGTTTTGCCAGCGCCATTGGCACCTAAAACAGTGACAATTTTTCCTTCATTAACATCCAGAGAGACCCCACGAATAGCCATAATAGGGCCGTAATAGGTTTCGATATTTCGAACTTTTAAAATTGCTTCACTCATACTCAGCCCCCCAAATACGCTTTGATCACTTCAGGATCATTTTGCACTTCCTGAGGCAAGCCATGAGCAAGCATCCGGCCGTAATTGAGCACAAGAACACGATCAGAGACTTCAGAGACCAACCCCATATCATGTTCGACCATCAAGACCGTAATACCTAGATCCCGTTTAATATCCTCGATCCAGAAAGCCATATCCTTGGTTTCTTCAACATTGAGACCAGAAGAAGGTTCATCCAAAAGGATCAATTTTGGCTCAGTACAGAGTGCACGGCCTAGCTCAACCACTTTTCGAACGCCGTACGGCAAATTCATGATCATGCTGTCGCGATAGTGTTGAAGGTCCAGAAAATCAATGACCTCTTCTACCTTCTCGCGATGGGCAAGCTCAGCCCTTCTCGTAGAAGGCAAAAACAACGCTTCACTAAAAAGACTTGTTTTACTGTGACAATGACGCCCAACCAAAAGATTTTGCAAAACACTGGCATGCTCAAACAATTCAATATTCTGGAATGTACGGGCAATTCCCATACCAGCAATTTCATGAGGTGCGGTACGTGTAATATCCTGTCCGTCAAATTCCATACGCCCCTCAGTAGAATCGTAAATTCGACTGATTAAATTGAATATGGTTGTTTTGCCGGCCCCGTTTGGACCGATGATCGTAAAACATTCCCCCTTCTTGATATCAAAGGTCACACCATCCACGGCTTTAACACCGCCAAAGTTGATGGCCAAATTTTCTGCTTTGAAAAAGGTCATCGTAATCTCTCCGACTTCATGTAGGATTTTTGGCGCTTAAAGGTAGCTTTCTTGTAAAGCGGGAACATTTGAAAATAATGCTTGATTTTCAACCACCGGCCATAAATTCCCAATGGCTCGAAGATAATAACGAAGATGAGGATTAATCCGAATATTAAAGGTTCAAACCCTGGAATTTCAGCAATTTTTCCAGGCAAGTAATCTTTCAAAATTGCAAGTGCCTGAGGGAGTGCAAGAACAAATATTGCCCCGAAAACGGCCCCATGAAGCGATCCCACTCCACCGACGACAACCAAAACCAAAAACTCCATGGATTGCAGAACAGTAAAACTCTCTGGTGACAGGAAGCCCAGCTTATGAGCAAAGAGAGCACCCGCAAGACCAGTAATACCGGCACTTAAGGCAAAAGCAGTGGTTTTCGTGCGGGCAAGATTTACCCCCATGCTTTGCGCCGAAATTTCTGAATCCCGGACAGCCATCATTGCCCGTCCGGTTGGAGATCGAAGCAGGTTGAGAGAGAAGAGAATAACAGCGATCAGAACTGCCAGACAAAGGAAGTAAAAAGGCATACCATCGGTAAGCTCCATATCTCCAAATTCAATGGATTCTACTAACAGTCCGGTATAACCATTTGTTACGCTTTCCCAGCGAGAGAATACTTCTTCAATGATGATCGCAAAGGCAAATGTCGCCATTGCCAGATAAATACCCACCAGCCTCAGTGCCGGGATGCCAATCGCTATTCCAGCCAAAGCCGCCAATATTCCAGAAAGTGGAAAAGACAGGAAGAATGAAAAAACAACCGGCTCGTCCATGAACGGCAACGGCACCCCGTTTCCTGTAAGCACCGCTTCCGTATAGGCACCAATGCCAAAAAAAGCGGCATGTCCAAGACTGATCAACCCGGTATAACCGGACAAAAGCATCAGACCGACACCCGCTATCGCGACGATATAAAGCTGGGTCATTTGACCAACATAATATTCATCAAACAAGAACGGAGCGATAATCACAGCAATAAGCAGTGCGCCGTAGGACCATACATAGCCAGAATGCTTGGCAATGCGAATATCTTGTTCATATTCTGTTTTAAATAAAAACCGCATGATTACACTCTCTTCCCTGTCTTTTGTCCAAACAGGCCTTGAGGCCGTATAACCAGCACCAAAAGAAGCACGATATAAGCCGCTACATTTTTAAACCCGGGTGGTAAATAAAACCCTGCCAAGGTTTCAATGATCCCGATAATAATTCCGCCAACAACTGCACCTGGAATAGACCCAAATCCACCCAACACTGCCGCAGGAAATGCTTTCAGACCAAGAAAGCCCATACTGGTATCAATCAAGGTTGTAGGCGCAAGCAAAATACCTGCGACGGCTGCAACTGCGGCACTTATTCCCCAGATCATGGAGAACACTGATTTAACGGGTATTCCCATATAGTAGGAGGCAAGCTGGTTTTGCGACGCAGCTTGCATCCCGACACCAAGACGGGTGTAGGTAAAAAACGCGTACAGGATGCCACACAAAGCGAATGTTGCGACAATCACCGAAAGATCAGTTTGGGATATAACAAGAGATCCCATAGATTCCGGTATTAGTTGCATACCTTCACTGGAAAACGGAGTTGAAATTGCATAGGTTTCGGTTCCCCATCCGGGAACCATGCCTGCGGCACTCCTCGCAACATACCCAAACCCGATAGTCACCATCACAATCGAAAATTGCGGCTGCCCCAAAACGGGCCGCAATATTGCGCGATCAACCAGATTACCGATAAAGAACATGCCCACAACTGCTGCGGCAGCCCCCAGCCAATAACTCCAGCCAAAAATGGCAATAAAAGTATAGGCTAAAAACGCCCCGAGCATCATTAGATCACCCTGGGCAAAATTCACGACCTCAGTCGCCTTATAGATCAATACAAAGCCAAGCGCGACCAGAGCATATATGCATCCGATTGACACGCCGCCGATGACCAACTGCAAAAACTCAAACAGAGCGGCCTCCCAATATACGTCCGATATTTCTTTTTATGTTTTAGTGCCGCTGCATCATACTTCGGACATATGCAGCGTGCTGGAAAAGTATAGGCAAGCTTTTCTTTAAGCGTCAACTCATCGTCTTGATATTTTTGCCAAATTTATTCTTCGAACGCGTAACATAATTACGTAAATTTCATTTATAATCAGTGGTAGCAAGATATTATTATAATTTTTAGAATTAACTTCCTGTTGACATTTTTTTTCTACTTATAATTTTCTGTATTCATTTTAATTAACTGAATTTATTTTTAATTAATCCTCTTTATTTGGCAACTCAACTAATTCACTTCTTACACAATACTAAGTTTTGTAATTCTAATTTTTATAAAAATAAACCAAATACAGGAAATTACATTAAGGTTTTCTCGATTTACCACAACTGAACGTTACGGAAACAAAATTAATAATTTTCAAAACAAACCAATAACGTGAAATTAGTCATATTAAATACCTCCATTCAGCTGCTACCTACGTTCAAAATCAGAATCTCCATTCGATTTCGGGCAGCAGCACTTCACATTTCAAAAGGCTATCCTTAATTCTGAAAAGCGGGCTTGCAGGGAATTTTGATTTTTGGACTTTGTCATTTCTACTTTTATATCTTTTATATGATTAAACGATCAGGAATACAGTCGACCATTTCTCATTCTGTAAAGCGCTGCTTTAAAAATGCGGAAACTACTCTTTTTTTAGTTCTTATCCTTGTCTTCATGCCTATCTTTAGCATCCAGGCTCAAGGGAAGGTCAAACTGGCCGCAGAAGATGCAAGTTGGCTAACAGAAAAGGGACAACCGATTATCGAGTGTGCTTTCCGCCGAATAGGGGTTTCACTTACAATCGAACGTGTCCCATGGAAAAGAGCTCAAGCTGAGACCCAAACAGGAAAATACACCGGATTTTTTATGGCGTCAGAGAATGAAGACCGAAATGAGTTTGCCACATTTTCCGAAAGTTTCATGTCTGTTGAATGGATATATGTCATTCGAAAAACTAGTGAAATAACCCCTCAAGACCCTGACTTCAATAGCAAAATATTTGCCGCCAACACAGGGTCTTCTCGATTCAACTGGTTAGACAAAAAACAAAAGAAGAATGAAATTTACTACAAGATTTTCTCGGCGGACACATCAGAACAGCTATTAAAAATGTTACTCCTCAAACGCATGGACGTCGTGTTGGAAAACCGTGCAAATTTTGAAAAGATAACCACAGAAGGGCAAATAGATATCGCAAAATTTAGAACATACACTGCACTCACTCGACCCTTGGCCGTGTACTTTGGCCATGCTTTTTTACACAGAAATCCTGATTTTCTGGAAGAATACAATGAGAGCATTCGCTATTGCACTTCAAAATGAACGACAGCATCAAACTCTCAACAAATGGGTTGCGACTGCTCCTTTATCCGCTAAGCTCGGGGAAAATAACAAAGGTGATAAATCGTGGCTTCTACAATACCCTTCAAAAAAGAACTGGAATTCCAGTATGGAGTTTCAAGTAAACTAAGCCCTCGCATTCGACGGGTCGTTGCTGAAAATCCAAGCGCTTTTACTCTTCATGGAACAGGTACTTATATTATCGGGCAAGGCAATGTCGCCGTGTTAGATCCCGGCCCTCTTGATGAAAAACATATAAATGCCATTCTGAAAGCAACTGAAGGAGAGGCAATCAGTCATCTTCTCATAACCCATACGCACAATGATCACTCCCCCGGTGCTGCCCTCTTAAAAGAAGCCACTGAAGCAAAAACCTTTGGGTTTGGTCCTCATGGTAGCGGGAAACCCGGCATGAAGCCTGAAGAAGGTGGGGATATGGCCTTCGTTCCTGATATCGAAGTCAAAGATGGAGATATAATCGAAGGAAAGGACTGGACAGTTAAGGCTATTCATACTCCAGGACACCTCTCTAATCATATTTGCTTTGAACTTATTGAAGAAAAAACGCTCTTCTCCGGGGACCATGTCATGGGTTGGTCGACGTCTATCGTATCGCCTCCAGATGGTGATATGACTGAATACATGGCGAGCCTAGAAAAGCTGCTCACTTATGATCATGAAATCTATTGGCCAACACATGGCCCAGCCATCCTGGATCCGCATCCATTTGTTAAAGGCCTGATCGCCCATCGACATGACCGCATGGATCAAATCCGAAGTTGCCTGCAAGAAGGACCTATGAATATCCCAGTGCTGGTTAAAGCGATGTATACAGACATACCAGATTACCTACATCCGGCGGCGGCTCGATCCGTGTATTCCCACCTCATTATGATGGTGGAAAAGGGCGAAATCCTCTGTGATGGTGATATCACGGAAAGGGACACCTACTCACTTGGATAGCCAACCGGCTTTGACACATTAGAGAAAGTTGATTATTCTTATAAATTAGTTTTCTCTAGTCGTCATCGTGTGAGAAGAGGGTCCTGTAATGTTTTCTATGCGCACGCTTCTGTATAGCCTTCTCACAGTCTTCGCCTTCTTTCTCAGCAGTTGCTCAACCAGCGTTCTTTCACCCGAAGGAACCACAACAACAATCCTCATGATCCGCCATGCAGATCGCACATTGGGTGACAATAATCTCAATGAAAAAGGTCGCAACCGTGCTCAGGCACTCCTAAAATCTGTTTCGGGTATTCAGATTGATGTGATCTACAGCCCCAAGAAAAAACGCAATCAGGATACTGTACGCCCTTTGTCAATGGATCGGAATATTCCAATAACGGTTATCGAAGCATCCACAGTTGCGCAGCAAATCATGGACAAAAGCGGAGGGAAAACAGTGCTTTGGGTTGGGAATACCAGCAATCTGGACTATATTTTTAATCGCTTGGGCGGAACCGGAAAAGGCCCAAATGTATACGGCGACCTGTTCATCCTGACAGTATCAGATAAAAAGTTGGAAAAGCTTGAGAAAAAGAGATTTGGCGGAGGTGGCAGCCTGTAGGCCGCCACATTATTCTCCTAATCGCGGAAATTTTCAAATTGCAACGGCATTTCAAAATCGAGGCCTTTGCAAAATGCGATGACACTTTGCAATTCATCCCGCTTTTTACCAGTTACCCGGAGCTCATCTCCTTGGATAGCGACTTGAACCTTGATCTTTGATCCTTTGATTTCCTTCACAAGTTTCTTGGCGAGATCTTTTTCAATCCCCTCCCGAATGACAACTTGCTGCCGCACACTTTGGCCCGCCGATTTTTCTGGAGTTTTATAATCAAGAACTGCAGCATCCACTTTACGGCGTGTTAAATGGCCTTGAAGAAGTTCATGCATCTGCTTGAGCTTCAATTCATCATCGGCATGAATGGTCAAAAGACCTTCAGTACGTTCAATCGTACAGTTACTGCCTTTGAAATCATATCGGGTTTCGATTTCCCGGCGCACATTATTCAACGCATTTTCAACTTCATTCAAATCTGTTTTTGATACGATATCAAATGATGGCATTTGATCCTCCTCAAGTAAGCTGTTCTTTTGTTTTCAAGAATTTAATTTCAGGCCAATCTTTTTCAGCACGTTCTAAATGCCAAGAATTTCTGGCAAGAAAAACTGGAGCATTGTCGTGATCTTCAGCCAGTGAAGCTTGATTGGCATCCACAAATTTCTTCAATTCCTGATGATCATCATGCTCTACCCAACGGGCTGTATACAGCTCCGTCTGTTCAAAGTTCACTGGTATATCATATTCTGTTCTAATGCGATCAGCCAGTACTTCAAATTGCAATGCACCAACGACACCAACAACCCACTCTGAACCCATCCGTGTTTTAAACGTCCTTGCAGCACCTTCTTCAGCAATCTGAATAAGGGCACGACCCAAGTGTTTTGCCCTCATAGGGTCTACGGGGCGTACTTTTTGCAACAACTCAGGTGCAAAACTCGGAATACCGACAAAGCGAAGATCCTCCCCTTCCGTCAAAGCATCTCCAATCCGAAGGTTTCCGTGATTGGGGATACCAATGATATCACCGGGCCAGGCTTCTTCGGCAAGTTCCCTATCCTGCGCCAAAAACAGCACCGGATTATGGATATTGATCACCTTCGCTGAACGAATATGCTTAAGCTTAGCCCCTCGCTTAAAATGACCGGAGACCAATCTCAAGAAGGCAATACGATCCCTGTGTTTTGGGTCCATATTGGCTTGGATTTTAAAAATAAAACCGCTGACCTTACTTTCCGTTGGATTGACTTCACGCGTGGCTGTTGGGGCCGGTTTTGGAGAAGGTGCCATTTCGGTCAAACCGTTAAGCAATGTCTCAACACCAAAATTATTGATGGCACTTCCAAAATAGACGGGCGTCATAGTCCCATCAAGAAAGGCTTGCTGATCAAATTTCGGGCAGAGTTCCCGCACCATTTCAATGTCTTCACGAAGCTTCTCAACATAATCCGCAGGCAAATTTTCATCAATTTTGGGATCATCGATACCATTACAGGTAATCCCTTCATCCAGATGATTGTTCTTACCTTTGCTCACCAAGACAAGTTTATCGTTAATGATATCATAGCAGCCTAGGAAATTCCGGCCCATACCGATAGGCCAGCTGACAGGGACTACGTCAAGCGCCAGTGTCTGCTCAATGTCATCAAGAAGCTCAAATGGATCCAAGGCCTCACGGTCAAACTTGTTGATAAAAGTTGTGATTGGCATATCTCGCAACCGGCAAACCTCAAACAATTTGCGAGTCTGCGTTTCAATACCTTTCGCGCCATCAAGCACCATGACGGAACTGTCAACAGCAGTCAGTGTTCGGTAGGTATCTTCACTGAAATCTTCATGACCCGGTGTATCCAGCAAATTAAATGTCTTGCCTTGATAATCAAAAGTCATGACAGAAGAGGCCACAGAAATACCTCTCTCGCGTTCCACTTTCATCCAGTCAGAGCGTGCGCGGCGTTGCTCACCACGTGTTTTCACAGCACCGGCCATCTGAATGGCACCGCCAAAAAGCAAGAGCTTTTCAGTCAATGTTGTTTTACCCGCATCCGGATGTGCGATAATGGCGAAGGTGCGCCGATTAGCCACCCGATCAGTCAAATTACTCATAATGGGTCCTGAACTCAGCCACAAATATGTTGGACAAAAGGGCGAGTAAAAAAAATATAGCCCGCGTGACATACCACAGGTGTCGCGCTGGCTAAAGTCCAGAAGCTAATTATACACGAATTCTCTTGTCATCAATAGTTATCGTTTGGTGAAGTTGTCAGCAACAACCGAGCACGTCAATCTTCAAAAACTTTTCCAAGTATTTCCTTATTTGAAATACCGTTGCGCTTGGCAATCAATTTCAAACTGTTATCTGAGTTTTCTATATCCAAACCCTGTTGCTCCAACCGGTTTCGAATTTCCTCGCTTGTCATTCCCAAAACTTCCCCAGAAACTGAAAGTTCAGCCTTATAAAGCGCGCGCGCGGCTTGTTGAAACGGATGCTCTCCCTTACCGCCAAAATTGGTAAATGAAAACGCTGTTAAAAGAATACCTGCGCAAATGATGGCCAGGGGGGTTGTTCGTTTGAAGTAGGAAACGAAGCTCTTTTTATGCACCAGCACAGTATGCAATATCACAACGACCAAAAACAACCAGCCCAACCACTCATGAGCAAATTTGTTCAGACCCGTATCCAAATGAAAAAACATAAGAATACCTGTCACTGCCATCAGAAAAAAACTACTGATCGTTAGCGGTGTTATCAGCCCCTTCACACGTTTCACTTTTCTGCCCCAACTCTACGTCCAAAAAACACACCAAAACCCAATTTTCCGACATTGTTCAGCTGCGAATTTTGCCGCTCAATATCGATCTTCTAATCAGTAAACGGTTTATCTTTTCCATTCCGTCGAAAAATAATCAAAAAAAACGCGGCACTATGAAAGTGCCGCGCAGTCAGAACAATCAGTTTTGGATTTGAGAAAGGTCAGTCTTCAATCACTTTCAAGACCAGTTTTCCAAAATTCTCACCGGTGAAAAGTTTGAGGAATGTTGATGGGAAATTCTCGATACCAGTATCGACATGTTCCTTGAACTTCAGATTACCCTGGGAATGCCATGTTGCAAGCTGTTGAATTCCTTCTGCATATTGCTGAACATAGTCAAAAACAACAAAACCTTCCATACGGGCATGCTGAACCAAAAGGTTCAGATAATTAGCTGGCCCTTTTACAGGTGTTGTATTGTTATATTGAGAAATGGCCCCGCAAATCACAACGCGAGCATGCCTGTTTAGACGGGCCAGCGCCAGATCCAGAATGTCGCCACCAACATTATCGAAATAGACATCAACACCAGATTTAAGAGGCGCTTTCATATCTTGCAAAAAGCTGTCAGATTTATAATCGATGCACGCATCAAACCCGAGCTCTTCGACAACATATTTGCACTTGTCTGCGCCACCAGCGATGCCGACGGCGCGAGCACCTTTGATTTTGGCGATCTGCCCAACAAGAGATCCCACGGCACCTGCCGCACCTGAAACAAGAACCGTATCGCCTTCTTTCACTGCGCCAACATCCGTCAGGCCGAAATAGGCTGTAAGTCCAGGCATACCAAGACCGCCCAAATAGCTTTCAAGTGGCGCCAGTTTCGGATCGACCTTCACCAGATCCTTCCCATCAGAGACACCATATTGCTGAACACCATGATAACCGGTGACATAATCACCAACTGCAAAGGCCGGATTATTTGATTCAATAACTTCCCCAACGGTACCTGCCCGCATAACTTCACCCAATCCGACAGGCGGAATATAGGATTTGGCATCATTCATCCAACCGCGCATAGCTGGATCCAAGGAAACATAATGGACTTTTACAACAACACCGCCGTCACCGGCCGAAGGAATTTCACTTGAAGTAAATTCCCAGCCACTTTCTTTTGGAACACCAATTGGCCGCGCTGCGAGCTTATATTGTTTGTTTTGATTGGACATCTTTATACCCTGTTTTTTATAGATGCCCCATCCAAACCTTTTTGGATGAGAAGATCAAGAGTGATCGTTCTAAAATTCAGAATATTTTCGCTTCAGAACGTAAAAACCAAATAATAACGTGTGAATGGAGAAATAAAAAAGGCTGGAGATTATCCAGCCTTTTAAATGATCTCTGACGTCTAAAATTAAGCCGTAGGAAGTTTGTAGTCTTTAAAGTCTTCGCGCAATTTGGTTTTCAGTAATTTGCCAGTAGCTGTATGTGGAAGTTCATCGACGAAAACCACATCATCTGGTAACTGCCATTTTGCGAGTGTGCTTTCAAGATGAGCAATAACGTCGTCTCTTGTGACGGCATGACCTTCTTCTTTCACGGCAATAACCAACGGACGCTCGTCCCATTTCGGATGCGGAACAGCAATCACTGCGGCTTCGACGATACCCGCGCAACCAATGGCTTCGTTCTCTACATCAATTGATGAAATCCATTCGCCGCCAGATTTGATGACGTCTTTTGAACGGTCTGTGATTTGCATATATCCGTCTGGATCAAGCGTTGCTACATCCCCTGTATCAAACCACATATCCTCATCAATAACCTGGCCGCCTTCGGCTTTGAAGTAACCATTTGTTATCCAAGGACCGCGCACCAACAAGCGACCAAACGCTTTTCCGTCCCTTGCCAACTCCTTGCCCTCGTCATCAACAATTTTAAGCTCAACGCCGTAAACTGTTCGGCCTTGTTTCAGGCGAATATCAATCTTTTCAGATTCTGGCAGTTCGTCATGTTTTTTGAGCAAATTGCCAGTTGTCCCAAGAGGGCTCATTTCAGTCATGCCCCAAGC
>PJEL010002827.1_pt1 | contig 15484 bp, 3 predicted proteins | sample 1853271 | NCBI WGS metagenome assembly PJEL01 (sample SAMN08108733, study PRJNA415343) | Invertebrate metagenome, whole genome shotgun sequencing project. | host: Globobulimina | place: Sweden: Gullmar Fjord | collected 2015-08 | reverse complement strand
ACCGCGGCCTCTCCGAAGATCGATCCTAGCAGCCCGAAGCTCCGGGCGATGGCCAAGCGGGTGCGCATGAACCGAACCTGCGGCCACCTGGTGTTCGTGGACAACGTGGCCGCGCATCAATGGGCGAAGCGCGTCCTGGTGAGAGCTGGGGTTCCCGAGGAGCGGATCGCGGTCCTGAACGCGACGACGGCGAAGGCTTCGGCCGATCGCCAGCGGATCGCGAAGGCGTTCAACGGCTCTCCCGAGGACGGGAAGAAACCCAGCTACGACGTAGTGATTGCCAACGCCATCGCCTACGAAGGCGTCGACCTGCAGACCCGGACCTGCGCGATCCATCACCTCGACCTGCCCTGGGAGCCGGCCACGCTTCAGCAGCGCAACGGAAGAGGAGTTCGCCAGGGCAATACGCTGAGTGCCATCGAGATCAACTACTACTTCGCGCGGCGGAGTCAGGACGGTCTACGGTTCAACCTCATCCAGGGGAAGCTCGGCTGGATGACGCAGCTTCTCCGCTCGCAACGGAGGGACACGAATAACCCAGGCGCCCAGCTGCAGATGGGTCCAGAGGACGTGCTCCTCCTGATCAGCAGGGATCCGAAGAAGACGGCTGAGCGACTGGCGGCGGTGAAGGCTCGCCGGGAAGAGGAGGCGCGGAAGAAGGTCGCGCGGGATGCAGCTCGCCTGCTGCGGTCGGCCAACGCCCGGTTTCGGAAGTCAGAGCGGGCCAAGGACCCGGCTGAGGTCTCACGTCTGCGGCTCGAGGCCGAGGAGAGACTCAAGGACCTGGCGTCGATCGATGTGGAGGCGTGGCCTTGGCTGAAGTGGGCGAGCAATGTGCGGCGCGGTCCGATGCTGGTCCCACTCGAGGGGCAGGCGCCCGTGTTCGAGGGACTCCGGGTGGCTGTGCCGAGCGCCTTCGGTGGAGCGCCGCAGCTCGTCGAGTTCGGTAAGGCCCAGGACGGCAAGATCGGAGCGCGAAAGGCGGGATCCGCGCAGTGGTCCTCCCACGATCTGGCCGAGATCGTAGGGCTGAAGCTGAAGCCCGAGGATCTCGATCCCGCGTGGCCCGAGGAGGACGCCAGCTCCGAGCTCGCCATGGAGAGCTGGATCGGGCGCCTGAAGTACGTCGCCGATTGGAAACAGCTCGACTGGCACCTGGCCTCCAACACCTGGTTGGCGAGAGCCTGGAGTCAGTACGGAGAGGACGTTGTCGCCGCTCTGGCCAAGGCTGGCGGGTGGTACGCCAAGTCCCAGCGCGTTCCGGTGAGGGCGGCGGGGAAGCTGCAGATCTCGTCGGGCACTGCGCTCCTGGATGCTCGGGTGTTGGCCCCGACCAACGCGGGATGGCAGCGCTTCCTCGACATGGCCCCGAGCAGCGGACTGAAGTTCGGTGAGCTCGCCGAGGCCGGGATGTACTGGTGGGTTCGGAAGATCCCTAGGGATCTGCTGTCTTCCTCCGATGGGACCGCTCCATGAGCCGCGCGCTGCTGGGTGCCGGGCTGGTTGGCTTGGGGGTCGTTGTCATCGCCGCCGGCGCCACCCAGGCTCGGCCTGTCTCGAGAACGGTGAGGCAGGTTTTTCGATGGTCCGAGCTCGTGGCGAGCGGGACAGCCCGGAAGCTGGGTCTGGACAACACGCCGTCGGAGGCGGCCAGAGCTGCGCTACGCCTCCTGGTCTGGAACGTCTTGGGTCCGCTGCGAGCGCTGGTCGGTGAAGGGCTGCAGATCACCAGCGGCTACCGATCCCCGGCGGTGAACGAGGCTGTGAGGGGCTCCGTGAGCTCCCAGCACATGCGCGGGGAGGCCGTCGACTTCGTCGTCCGTGGCGTCGCGAGCAGCGATATCGTCGGTTTGATCCTGCAGAGTCGGCTGCCTTTCGATCAGCTGATCTGGTACGCGCCGGAGCGAGGTGGCCACGTCCACGTCAGCTTCACCGCCCGCCGTGAGAATCGGCGTCAGCTTCTCTACGCCCCTGCATCGGGCGGCACCATCTCGGTGACCGTCCAGGGAGGTGCACACACACCAACAACAGGAAATTGATCACATGAAACGCTCGAATATCACCGTCCACTATCGGAGTACCGCTCGCAATGGAAAGAAGATCGTTCATCGGAACAGGTCGGACCATCCACGTCGAGGGCGGTCGACTGCCGTACCGGGTGGGACGATCCCGGTATCTGAACCTCGGCGCTGCCGCATATGCCGCCTTGAAAGGCAAGGTCTGAAGCGAATTACCCGTTCGCCTTGTGACAGCTTGTTGCAGCCGCCGGTCGAACCCCACCACGCCGACTTCGGTCGGATACCCACTTGGCAGGGAGATCCTCCGGCCCGACGGCAACGGGCTCCCTCTCCGTGATCGCGAGGCTCCCCGAGCGGAAGCTCCCTCCGGAGTTCGGGGTGAAGTTCCTCGGCAAGATCGACGCGCCCGGCACCGACTTCGATGTCGTCTACGATCTCGCCGATAGCCTCGCGCACGTTCCAGACCGACTCCGCGGCCGTGCACAATGGCATCCGAGGGGATGGCCGCTGGTTGTAGGTGCAGTCGCCGCGATGGTCGCCACTGGCGGAACGGGCATCGCAGCGATCGTCACCCTGCTGATCTTCCAGATCTCTACGCTGCCAAACTCCCCGCTACCGGACCTCGATGAGGAGTGCTACGCTCGCCCGAAAAATGGGGGATTCGTGGCCATTCAAATCACCGAACCCGACGGTCGCCGTTCACAATACAGGGAGGCGGACTGGGCGCGCCATTTTGCCGTCCCGCGTGTGCAGATCGCCGGCGTCAAGGCGGCCAGGGTGGTTGGTGAGACTCTCGCTGCGGAGAGAGACTCAATCTCGCGGAGTGACCTGCGGCGCCTTGCGCGAATGTTTCGTCGCTTGGCGCTGGACGCCCAGATCTCGGAAAGATCTCTTTCGAGTTTGGCACGCATAGCCGTAGCTACGCTCTTTGGTGAGGTCCAGTGTTCGTCAGCAGGGGTAGGGGCAGGAGTTCAGAGCCCCCAAGAGTTGAATCCCGGAAGGGATGGAGGCGGTGAGTCGGGGGGCGGGCCAGCCCAGGAACAAGAGCCCGGGCCGGGACCTGTGCCTGACCCCGAGGAGACGGATCCGGTGCCTGATTCCGGGCGCACCATTCCCGTGCCAACGTTCGATAAGACGATCGAGATCGACGTTGAGGATACGGAAATCACCTATGAGAGTTCGACCATCAGTTCGGACGCACTGCTGTCTCTGAGGGAGGCCCTTGAGGCACTCAATGAGTCCGCGGATGGAACTCAGAAGCAACCCGAGTTCTCCGACGCGATTGGGGGTATCGAGTCCGAGCTGCTGGAGGGGCCGACTGATCCGACCGACCCAGCGCCTTCGACAGACCCAGGTGGTACGCCTGAGGGCGGTAGCCCGTCGCCAGACACCTCGTCGTTCGAGACGCGGGAGTCGCGACAGGCGCTGACCCAGCAGCTCGAGGCGGCGATTGCGGATCTACTGGCTCTCGATTTTCCCGTCTCAGAGGGCAAAGGGCCTGAGTGGGGCGTGGCCACCGGTTTCGGGATCCAAGTGTCGGGGTTCGTCGAGGCTGATGTCGGACTTCCGGCGACAGTCACTGTGATCCAACAGGCCGAAAGCCGGGCGAACAGTCCAGTCACCGACGATCTCTATGTGGCAGACGTGATGATCAACGGTGAACAGGTCACCCTCGCCCAGATTCGCCCTCCAACGAGCACCGCGTTTGAGGGCACCATCCAGACGACTCTGCCAGCTGATGGTGTGATCTCGTGTGCCTATGCACCGATTGGGAACTACGGCTGGGTACTCATTGAAGTGACCTACCGCGACAGTAGCGGCGAACTCCTCAGCAATGCCAAACGGTTTCACGTCGAGGGACCGTATGAGATTGAGGCGCGCGACGCTGAGGCCGCTCGGCAGCAAGAGCATTCTCGAGAGTTTCGTGCCGCTGCGCGGGCAGTTCGGCGAGCCGGTGCCGCCATTGACTTGGTCGTCATCGGTCTAGATCAATTGGCGACGGTCGCAGGCTCCGGTGAGTCGATTCCCTTTTTCGGCTTGATCTCGGCGGCAGCAGAGTTGGGGATCGTTACGGCGAAGAACGCGCTCGCGGCGGCGAGCGTCTTGCTGGCTACAGGCTGGGCTGAGGCCGAAGATCTTTGGGAGGAGGCCAACGACGAGACCCAGAGGGTCAACCTCGAGCGCGCGGAGTTGCTGCCCGAGGAGGGCGAACCAGACATGCGGGAGGTACGACATTGATGGGCCTTGATACTGGCAAAAGAGAGAAACAGGCATTACAGCGCCACGCTCTTGTTGTCCGCCGGTTCTTCGTGACTCGCATGGAACGACGATCATCTGGCGCCGCAAGCCGGGAATCGAGCGGTACAAGGTCCGGGTGAACTGGACGCTGTGCCTGAGTTCGGCCGCTACCCGGATCGGGAGGTTGCAGCGCGCTACGGCGTGTCTGCCAGCTCGGCGGGCAACGCCAGACGCGCCCGTGGGATCCCGGCATTCGCCACCGCCGCGGGATCTACTTGGGCAAGGTCAGACCAGGCAAGGCCGGGTCTTGAGGGCCGCTGACCTCGGCGTGCGACCAGACCAGACAAGGCGATCGCAAAGGAATGGCGTCTCGGTTTCTGCGACCACATGGCGCGAACGCGACGCGGGATCCCGTCGGCCCCGAAGAGCAAGTTAGGCTCAGGCTCTGTGGAACGCCGCTGGACCGACCGCAGCCCCTGCCAATCTGCCCTCGAAGGGTACCCCGTTCACGCCGGATCGAGCCCTCCTACGCCAGAATGCCTCTGTCAGCTGTCACTGCCCGACATGACTCCCAGCTCGACCAACAGCTCGATCGCGGCAAGCTGGGAACGTGGTGTGAGGCCCCGCCAGACCGCGAGCAATTCGCGCTCTCGACCTGAAAGTGTCGGTTGGGACGACATCTTTGACGCAAGATCCTGCTCCTCCAACAGCGCACCAGCCGTGCACCCAAGCGCCCGTGCGAGCTGCTTCACGACGGCGATGCTGGCTTGCGTCTTGCCGTTCTCGATCCTGGAGAGCGTCTGAACGCGAATGCCAGCCTTCTCGGCGAGCTGCTCCTGCGTCATGAGTTCAGCCTCACGTCTCTCGCGCACCTTCCGGGCGAGGAACTTCACCAGCGCGCCATCTTCTCGTCGGGCCATGATGGGCATGTGTTCACTGTGGAAGCCAGCGGCCACCAGGTATAGCGGTACTCCATGTTGATCTATAGGTGAAGTTGAGCCATTGTCCGATGGAGAACTACCTGATCTACGAGAGTCCCTTTGCACGTTCCATCGATCGTTCTGGATTCCGGCCGAGCTGCCGTGCCCCACTCCGTGAGGGCCACCCGAGCACTCGACCGTTTCGCGCTCCCATTTTTGCGTAGATCGGAAGTGCGTGCACCGAGATCGGTCACCAGAGCGCACTGCTACAACTTGACACATCCGCCGCAGAACCGTCTGTTCAGGGCCTTCGCACCAGACGAAGCGGCGGTGACGTGGCCAGGCACGGCTGCGGGTACTGGCCCGAATGGAAGGGGTCTGCGACGATGGCATCCTTCGGGAAGGATGACCGATGCTCCGCCAGAACGAAACTGCCAACTTTCAAGGCCTACCATGATCGTTCCTCTTCTTGCTCTCTGCGTCCTCGGCGTGCCATCTGCACACGCTCAAGCCCTGAATCCCGACTTCGATACCGATCTCTCCAGTTGGGTGATCTCGGAGCATGCCGGTGCATTCTCCGCGGGCACCGTCACCTGGGATGCTGGAGCCGCGCTGATCTCCGAGGGCGACTCCCAGCTGGTGGTCCTCGAACAGCGGTTCTCCCTCCCGATGCACCCGTCCACGCTGTCCTTCGATCTCGATCTGACGCCGGGGTTGGACACCATCGACGGCTTCTTCCCCGATGTCTTCGAGGCCTATCTGATTGACGACAACCGAAACACGCTCGTTGGATCCTGGCAAATTCCGGATGCCGGAGCCTTCTTCACCCTGCGTGAGGACGGCAGCGTCGAGCTGTCTCCGGGCGGAAGCTACGACGGCGTCACGGTGTCCCTCGACGTCTCTTCCCTGCCGTCGGGACAACAGGTGACGCTTGTCATGGCCCTGGTGGGGGCGGACAACGACACGAGCTCGGCGGTGCGGATCGATGGGCTCGATGTGGGCAGCGCGAACCTGCCTCCGGTTGCCGATGCCGGAGATGACCTGTCGGTCGCGTGTGACTCCGAGACCTTCACCCTCGACGCAACGCGCTCCTATGATCCACACGGCGACCCGATCACGGCGGTCTGGACCGACGAGGCGGCTGCGGTGCTGGGCACGGACTTCACCCTGGACGTGGACCCGCCTTTCGCGCTGGGGGTCAGCGACTACACGGTCTCGGTGACGGATGCCCTCGGGCTCATGTCCTTCGACACCGCTGAGGTGACGATCTTCGACGCCGAACCTCCGATGGCACCCAGTGGCCCGCTGTTCTTCGACGTGGACGAAGCCGGCACCTGTGGGGGCGAGGTGCCCGACCTGAGCTCCTTGATCTCGCCGACAGACAACTGCGGAGCCGTCACCATCGTCCAGGACATACTGGTGGGCACCGTGGTAGCTGTCGGCGCATCCACACCGGTCATCCTCACGTCCGAGGATGCGGCTGGCAACACGTCCGAGACACTGGTCGTGGTCTCCGTGGTCGACCCCGACGGCAGCTGCGGTGTGCCGATCGATACCTCCCATACGGGCCTGTTCGTGTCGCTTGACACCAGCGACACGAGCGTCACGAATGCAGGGGCAACCGGAGATACCGCCAAGACTCCCGGCGGCGACACTGGCCCCACGGTGACCGGTGGCACGGCGGATACTTCCGGCGGGCAAGGGACCAGCCACACAGCGGACACCAATGGGCCGCTCGTGACAGGCGGCACAGCGGACACCTCCGGCGATTCCGCACAAGCGGACACGTCTCAGGACACCGACGGGTCGACCTCAACCGATACCGATCCGCCAACAGACACGGATCCCACGACGGATCCCACTGACACCGACCCCGACCCTACGACCCAACCGAACGGCAATGTGGGCGATAATGCAGATACAAAAACCGGAAACTGTGGATGCGCTAGCGGTCCCTCCGCCGGTTCCGGCCTCGCGCTGGCGTGGCTCGCGCTCTGGGGACTCGGCCGTCGTCGTCGGGAGCTGAGTGCCTTGGCGTTCGTGATGTTCTTCCTGGGCATTTCGCCGTCGGCGTCTGCTCAGACTCCCATCGACTTCGGCGACGATGTGGCGGGCACCGTCACGGTCGACGACCAGGTCGATGTCTACACCTTCACCGCCGCACCAGGCCAGCGAGTGTTTGTCGGCAATCCGCCGCAGATCTCGACAGGTGTCCGCTATCGCCTCCTGGACGACTTCGCGCGCGAGCTGCGGACCGGACTGATCCAGTTCGATCTAGGCCCGGTGAAGCTGATGGGCGGCGACTACAAGATCGAGGTCTTCGGGGGCTCGATCGGCGACGACTACGAGTTCTTCCTCGGCGATGCACCCGTGACCGATCGCGGAGCCATTGCGCTGGACGTCGATGTGCCCGGCAACATGTCCACGGTTGGCGAGCTGCACCGGTACACCGTCACTCTGCCAGGCGAGGCCTATCTGGTGGGCACGCCGGTGACGTCCTTCCTCGGCAACTGGCGCCTGTCCGACGAGTACGGCCAGCTGATCTCCGACGAGCTGCTCTGGGCCAGCTTTGGCCCCCTTCATCTGCCCGGCGGCGTCTACACGCTCGACATCGAGAACCTCGAGAACCAGCCCAACAACTACACGATCCGCCTCGACGCGCTGTCCGTCGCTCCGGCTCAGGCGACGACAATCGGCTCCACATTGATCGGCCTCGCCGCGAACAACAGCGTCCTCGATCGGTGGGAGTTCCCAGCGGTCGCGGGCCAGAGCCTCTTTGTCGAGCTCGTCGACGGGAGCTGGTCGGACACCTGGACGCTCCTCGATCCGCAGGGCAATGCCATCGACTCCGGCTACGCGGGAGACGAGGGCGGTGGTCCATACGTGCTGTCCGACGGGATCTGGGCGCTGGAGCTCGAGCCGAGCTCCGGAGCGGTGGACGACTATGAGTTCGTGTTGGTGGATGTGCCGGCGTCCCTCGTCGAACCTCTGACCATCGACGTGCCCATGAGTCAGCACGACACGACTGTCGGCCAGGGGGTCGACTACCCGTTCACGGCGCTCGCCGGCGAGCGGGTGCGCCTCGAGAACAGCTGGTCGCGACCTGACGTGGACTGGACGCTGGTGAGCGCCGACGGGCGGGTCTTTGACCTGCCGGGCAGCGAGCCGGCGCCGGTGACCCTCGAGGGCGGTGACTACACCCTGTCCATGGTGCCGCTGGTGCCCGATCCCGGGAGCGTTCGCTACACCCTGATCTCGTCTGTGGACACCTTCCAGCCGGTCGGGTTGGGCGACACGCTGGCTGGCTCGGCGGGATCTGGCGCGACGAACTACACTTTTGTGGCTGCTCCCGGGCAGATGATCGACCTGGACGTGTCGTGGACGACCGAGGACTACACCCTGTACGACGGGCTGGATCGCGTCATCGTGCAGGACGATCAGGACCTGCAGGGCATTGCGCTGATGGGGGGCGCCTACCGCCTGGAGCTCACGGACGGTAGCTGGAGCATCGACCTGCTGGACGCCGGCTTCAGCGCCTTCGTTCCGAGTGGGCTCCCGGCGAGCCTGGGTGTTGAAGCCGCCGGTACGCTGACTGCGGGGCTGGACGACGACTACACACTCGATCTGGCAACCGACACGACGGTGTTCTTCGACCTGCACAGCGGCGTCTTTGGTCTGGAGTGGACGGTCCTCGATCCGCAGGATCAAGCGGTCTTTCCGATGGATCTGGCGTTCTCCGACAGGCACTCGAAGGGCCCGTACACGCTCGCGGCAGGCATCTACACGGTGCGTCTGCACTCGCCCGGTGGCCTGCAGCTGCCGTATGCCTTCCAAGCCGAGGACGTGTCGTTGTCCCTCGACACCCCCGTGGTGCTCGACCAGCTCTACGCTGACACCATCTCCATTCCCGGCGAAGAGCGGCAGTACACCCTCGATCTCGCCGCGCCCACGGATGTCTATCTGGTGCTGGAGGCGGGTGGCCTCGACGTCGCGTTCTCCATGGTGGACTCCGTGGGTGAGAGCGTCTTCGCCACCGAGGACAACGAGAAGTGGGGCGAAGGTCCGTTCCGGCTCGGAGCGGGCAGCTACGTGATCACCGCCGACCCAGCGCACAACTGGATGCCGGCATACGAGCTGCAGATCTATGAGGTGTCGGGTCGAATAGAGCCGATCTCCATCGGCGATCTGGTGGATGTCGCGTTCGACATGCCTGGACAGACAGTGAGCTACACATTCACCGCAACCGAGGGGCAAAGCGCATTCTTCGACGTGACAACCGGGGGGAATGCGGACTGGGCGCTCACCTCGGTCGATGGCTTGCAGTACTTCGCGGCCTCGATGGCGTCGGACTCCGACGACCAGGGCCCGATTGCACTGGGTGCGGGCCAGTGGTCCCTCGAGGTTCGCTCGTCTGACGCCGAGATGCCCACTCCGGCCTTCCAGATCCTCGATGTCCCGGCGGCTCCACCTCCAACGCCGATGTTCCTCGACACGCCGGTCGTCGGGACCTTCACCACCCCCGGGGAGCAGCTCCGTTTCGCTCTCGACTTGGCGACCTTCACGCGCGTGGACCTGCACAGCACGACCGATCCCGAGGTGACCTGGTCCCTGGTCGATCCGATTGGCGAGCCGGTCTTCGAGGACGCCGCCATGGCCGACTACCGAGGTCCGCGGTGGTTGGCTGCGGGCACCTATGTCCTGACCATCTGGGCGACGGCGGGGGATCTGGTGGACTACGAGTTCACGGCGCAACAAGTCGTCGATACGACGCGTCCACTGGAGTTCTTCGAGATCGTCGAGGAGCCCATCGCCCACGTGGGCCAGCAGCGTCACTACACCTTCACGATCCCGCCCGACAGCACCATCCAGGAGGATCGCATCTTCGCCGATCTGGCGATGGAGTGGTGGCTTGTCGACTCGGTGGGCGAGACCGTCAGCGAGGCGCGGTCGATGTCTGGCTACATGCTCTCGAACCTGTTGGCGCCGGGTGACTACGAGCTGGTCATCGACGACCCGGGCCTCGGCACGACCGACTACAGCTTCAAGATCCGCGAGGGGCGACCCGACGATCGGCTCTTCTACTACTCCATACGCGGCATTCCCGGCTTTGGCTCGCCGAGCCCAAATATCAAGCGCGCAACCTACCGTTTCGACGGACTCGACTACAACATCACCGGAGAGTTCGCCATAGCCTCTACGCTCTACGCTGACGGGCTGCTCGTTGCTCCCGATGGCGACCTCGTCACGGGGGCCGTCTACTCGGGAATGGACAAGATCAACGCCGAGAGCGGTGCGTTCACGACCATCTCGACGCCTATCGCATACCACGTCGCGCTGGACCCATCCGGTGACAAGATCTGGGTGACCCCGACGCTGAAAGAGGTGTCGATGATCCCGTTTGGACCTGCCGTACAGCGCACGGTCACTGGAGACGAATCGAACATCGACTCCCTGGCTTTCGATCGCGCTGGGCAGGGCTACTACGTGGAGGGCAGCAGCTTCGGCCGTATCGACATGGACACCTTGGTTACGACGCGGCTCTCCACCGGCCTGACGGGCGTACACAGCCTGTCGTTTGATCCGTTCACCGACACCATGCTGATGTTCGGCGACGAATACGTCACCCAGCTCGACATGGAGACGGGCGCGGTGACGGCTCAGCTGGTGGTGCCGGGGATGGACTTCGACCAGGGCTCTTCGGATGGCTACGGCCACGCCTTCATCGCGTCCGCGACCGGGTATGTCGTCATGGTGGACTTCTCCGCCACCGGGCGCGTGGATGCGCCGCAGACCAAGGTGCACGCCGAATACCTCGACGACAACATGGACGACATCGCACCCATGGCATGGCTCGGCAGCGGCTGCAGTGCCGCGGCGCCGGTTCAGATTGCCGAACCCGCCTATGACAGCGTGCTTCCGGTCGGCCAGGTGGTCGCAGTCAGTGGGCGCTACATCCCAGACGATCCCACGACTTCGCTCGTCGGGGTGCTCATCGACGGCGTTCCGGCCACCTCAATCGACGTCGCCGGCAACTTCTTCGGTGTGCACACCGTGGTCGCTGGCCCCCACAGCGTGCACGTCGAGTGGTGGGATCGTTGCGGAAAGGGCGACACCTACGTGGCCATCGCTGGCGGCAACGCGGTCGGCAACCAGCCATCCGCTGCCGATGCGGTCAACACACACGTCACCGGCCACTTCGACAAGACGACCTGGGTTCCCGGAACCACCCAGCTTCGCGTGCTGGTCTCTGCCGAGAACACCAGCGACGACGGCCTCGTCGGCCCGCTCTACATGGCAGTCGGGGCCGAGCTCGAGCCCGATGTCGTGCTCGCCAACGCGGTGGGACAGACCGTGGAGGGCCTTCCCTACATCGAGGTCCTCGGCACCGGCGTGACCTTGGACCCAGGCGAGACCACCCCAGAGCACACCCTGGTCTTCCACGATCCGCAGCGAAGCCTCGTTCGCTTCGATCCGCAGTGGCTCGCCACCGGCAATCGGGCGCCGCGGTTCACCAGCGCTCCGACCACTCGTGTCGTCGCGGGCCAGCCCTGGGAGTACGACGCCGACGCCGTCGACGACGATGGGCACACCGTGACCTATCGCCTCGACTACGGTCCCCCAGGTCTGGCGCTCTTCACGGACTCGGGCGTCGCCAGCTGGACCCCAGCTCTAGCCGATGTCGGCGTCTATCCAATGCAGATCGCCGCGACCGACGGGTACGGTGGCGAGACCATCCAGCAGTTCGTGCTCACGGTCGATGCCGGCAACGTCAACACCCCGCCGATCTTTGCTACTGCCCCAGTGACCCAGATCGATATCGGGACCTCGTTGCTGTACCAGGCCGAGGCTGTCGACAACGACGGCGATCCAATCCAGTACGCGCTGGATCTGGCGCCAGCGGGCATGGTGGTCGACGTTGCGACGGGCGAGGTCACCTGGACGGTCACGGCACCGGGCGTGCACCCCATCGAGCTCCGCGCCGACGACGGGCGGGGTGGCTCCGCCGTGCAGTCATGGAGCCTCACAGTTGGCGTTGCAACTGCGAATCCACACGGGCCGATCCTGACCAGTGCGCCGCCGCTGGTGGCTGGCGTCGACGACCTCTACTTCTACCAGCCCATTGCCTACGATCGGGATGGGGATGCGCTCACCTGGAGTCTGCTCGTCGGCCCGGCGATGATGGACATCAACGCCGCAAACGGCCGCATCATGTGGACTCCGGCTGCCGCCGACATCGGCTCGGTCCCGGTGACCCTGGAGGTCTCCGACGGCTTGGGCGCCTCGGTCCGACAGTCCTGGGAGATCGTGGTGGGCGCCAGTCCCGTGAACCGGGCGCCGATCTTCTCGTCGCTGCCCCCGGTCGCTGGGCTGGTGGGGGCGCCGTGGACCTACCCCGCCGTCGCCGTCGATCCCGAAGGCGATGTGGTTGGCTACACCCTCGCGTTGTCGCCGCCAGGAGCCGTGATCGATCCGGTGACCGGAGTCGTCGACTGGACGCCAGCGCTGCCCGATGTGGGCTTGGCGACGTTCTCCATCGAGGCCAGCGATGGTCTGGGCGCGACCAGCACACAAGCGTTCTTCGTGGATGTGCGGGGCGGCAACCAGGCCCCAGTCGTGCTTTCGGGTCCGCCAGCACCGGTGGTCGTCGGCGCTCCGTTCCAGCACCACGTCGTCGCGACCGATGCCGACGGGGACGCGCTGACCCACTCCTTGAGCTCCGGGCCGCCTGGGCTGACTATCGACCCCCTGAGTGGGCGAATGATCTGGCTGACCACCGTCGCCGACGCCGGGCTGCATCCCGTCGTGGTCCAGGTCTCCGATCCCTACGGTGGGCTGGTCATCGACGCCTGGGACATCGACGTGGTGTTCGACAGCGACGCGCCCATCGTGGAGATCTTCCCGAACTGGGATCCGGCTTGTATCGACGAGGCGGTCCGGATCTGCGTCAACGCTTCGGACGACACAGCGGTGGTCGCACAGACCCTGCAGGCCGATGCGGTGCCGTTGGTGCTGGATGCCATGGGATGTGGGGACCTCGTGCCCACCGGCGCCGGGGTGCTCGCGCTCGACGCGACAGCGACAGATGGCGGTGGAAATGTTGGGTTCGCGGCCGCGAATCTGACGGTGATCGACTGTAGCGATCCGCTGGGTCTGCTTCCCGAGATCGTGCTCGTCGATCCCCTGGATGGGGCCTCGGTAGCGGCGCCCACGGATGTTGTCGCGTCCGTGATCCTCGATCCCGCAGCGACGCTCGTGGACTGGTCGGCGATTGCCTACCCAAAAGGTGGGGATCCGGCGGAGGCGACCGTGCTCGGGGGCGGAGCAGGAGCGCTGCCGCCGTCGCTCGGGTTGTTCGATCCGACGCTCATAGACAACGGGCTCTGGACGCTGGAGATCGAGGCGCAGGACTCGTTTGGTCGCACGGTCGTGTCAGAGACGACGATGTTGGTGGAAGGGAACATGAAGCTCGGGAGCTACGACGTAGCGTTCGTCGATGCTTCTTGGACCGCATCGGTGACCTCGCTGAGCATGGTGCGCAGCTATTCGACACTGCGAAAGGACCAAATAGGCGACTTCGGACATGGCTGGGATCTCGATGTCGTGGATGTCGAGGTGCAGATGAACGGACCCCTCGGGGACGGGGGCTGGAGCCAGGCGGACTGCGGGGTTGGCGGGCTCTACGTTCCGGTGTGTACGACCAGCTCCAAGCCCCACTTGGTGGTCGTGAAGTGGGCAGGAGGGGCCGTTGAGAGCTTCGACTTCACGCCGGCGGAGGGGCTGAGCTGGTTCCCAGGTGTGACCGGTGCTGCTTATACGGCGCGGCCAGGCACCTTCTCGACCCTGAGACCGGTGGCGGGTCAGGACACCGTGGCGTTCAGTGGCGACGGAAACCTCTACACCGACCTCGGTGGACACGAGATCTTCGATCCTACCCAGTTCGTGCTCACGACCGGTGGCGGGATCCAGCTCTTGCTGGATGTCGAGGACGGCTTGCTGGAGATCACGCAGCGCTCTGGCAACCAGACGCGGTTCACAGAGAACGGGATCTTCCCCGACTACGGCATCGGCGTGACCTGGACCCGGGACGGGCAGGAGCGAATCGAGCAGATGCAGCTCGGAGACGGCACGACCATCGACTACGGGTACGACCCGGCGGGCGATCTGGTGACCGTGACGGACCAGGCCGGCGATGTGGTGCAGTTCGTCTATGACGGCGAGCACCGGCTGGTTTCCTACAACGACGCCGGCCATGGACCCGTCTCGATCAACGCCTACGATGCCGATGGCAGGCTGATCTCCAGCGATGATCCGGGAGGGGCCTTCCTGACCTACAGCCACGATCTGCGCGCTTGGACAGAGACCGTGGTCGGCCCAGATCCGCGGCTGACGACGACGACGACCTTCAACGCCGATGGGCTGACCGAGCGGCTGGAGCAGAGCGTGGTCATCGGGCCGAATCCCGGCAAGGTCGGTGAAGACGAAGACCTGCATCGCGAGTGGAGCTGGCAGTACGACGACGACTTCAACGTCATCGCCGAGGACGGACCGGGCGGGATCGACACCTTCGAGTACGACGAGGACGGCCGGCTGGTGGGCGCCGAGGACACCGAGGGCAACGACGTCGAGTATCGGTACGATACCTATGGAAACGTCCTGCAGATGCTGATCAACGACGAGTCGGTCGGCGTCTGGGTCTACAACGAGGTGGGCAAGCTCATCGAGGTCTTGTCGGCGACCGGCGAGACGCTGTACACGCTGACCTACGACGAGGACCACTTCTTGCGGAGCATCACCGACGCCGACGGGGTGACGGTGATGGTCACCCTGGACGGCAGCGGCAATGTAGAGAGCATGGGCATCGGCGGGATCGACGTCTCCACGACTTCCGACGGGATGGCCCGCGTCGAGGTGGGCGAGGACGCGGCCGGCAACCTCACCCATGTGGAGTACGACGAGCGCGGGGCACTGCTCGCGCTCATCGACGCCAACGGCAACGCCCAGCGGTGGGAGTACGACGAGCGGGGGCTCCTGCTCCGAGCAATCGACAAAGCGGGTCGGTCGACGCGCTTCGAGTGGGACGAAAAGGGACGCCTCGAGCGGGTTATCACGCGCACCGACGATGTCGTGAGCTACGCCTACGACACCATCGGTCAGCTCGTCGGCATCGACGGCGGCGACGCCTTCGTCAACGTCTCCTACGACGCCCTCGGGCGCGTGATCGCGCTGGAGAACGCCGAGCAGATCATCAGCTTCGAGTGGGGCATCGAAGACGAGCTGCTCCAGGTCGACAGGGGTGGGATCACCATG
>PJEL010002826.1_pt1 | contig 15486 bp, 13 predicted proteins | sample 1853271 | NCBI WGS metagenome assembly PJEL01 (sample SAMN08108733, study PRJNA415343) | Invertebrate metagenome, whole genome shotgun sequencing project. | host: Globobulimina | place: Sweden: Gullmar Fjord | collected 2015-08 | reverse complement strand
CCAGCCAGCTTTGTATGGCTTTTTGTGCGTTAAGGTAGAAACCGTCTAGCGTTACGGTATTTTTAGTACGTGACGCCTTTGGGTAATCACAGCCATTTAAAATACCGACTAGGTTGCCTGTTTTGTTGACCTCTTGAAGTTCTAATTCTAATCCTTCGCCTCCGAAGACTCCTTGTTCAGGTTCACTAGCTTTTAACACTTCTTGAGCATAAGTGGGTGAAACAAGATGGACTTTATCGGCTAAGAGGATTCCTGCCCGCATTGGGTTAATGCAGTCTTTATAGCGCGGATCACTAATAGACTGGTGTTCAGCCTTTAGATTAGGAAACCAAGCTTCCAGAGAAGACGGGTCGCCTTTAAATGGCCTAATACCTTGTAAGGACAAGTTATGAACGGTATACACCGTATGTATTGATTTTAATTGTGTAAATGACGGTTCGTATTTTCCCAAAACGAGTAATAGCGCTGTGTGCCAATCATGCAAATGAAGCACATCAGGCCGCGGTAGAAATTCTTGTTGAATAATGGTTGCAACGGCGGCACAAAAACATGCAAATTTAGTTGCGTCTGATGCAAAGGGCCTTGTCGGAGGATCGTTACTATAAACCTGTCCTACGCCTTGTTCAGAAAATAAAGGATGATCCACAACCCATTGCTGAAGCGTAGGTGTATCTGAGGACTTTGGCAACTGATAAAGCTTCGCTGTTTGGCTGGTACCTGCAAAGGTAAACTCAAAACGGCGGGATAAGGCGCAGTTTACCCCTTCAGTAAATAGTCCATAAGAGGGCACCAGTACATCAACAATATGTGACTTCTTCGCAAGCTCATGTGGAGCGTCTCGCACTACGTCAGCCATGCCTCCAACTTTCATTCCTGACAAAGCATCATTTTCTGCTGCAACCATCATTATTCGCATTAATTAATCCTACCCACTACTGTTATCGTTTTATTATTCGTTTGTTTTGGCCGCAAGGGTTGTAAGCATATCACGAGTGACCAAGACCACACCTTTCTCTGTCACTCTAAAGCCATTGGCTTTGTCTTGTTCATGGTCTACACCGACTTGTAGACCTTCAGGCAAGGTAACGCTGCGATCTAAAATGGCCCGTTTTACTACACAGTTTCTTTCAATAGTCACACCTGGCAATATCACTGACTCTTCAACCTGTGCGTATGATCTTATGGTAACTTTAGAAAACAGTAAGGATTTTTTAACTGTTGCGCCTGAAATAATACAGCCACCGGCAACCGTAGAGTCAACCGCCATGCCTCTTCGGCCGTCATCATCAAAAATAAATTTGGCCGGTGGATGTTGTTCTTGGTAAGTCCAAATAGGCCATGAGTTATCATAAAGATCTAGTGCTGGCTCTGGTGATATAAGATCCATATTGGCTTCCCAAAATGAGTCTAATGTTCCTACATCTCGCCAATAAGGCTCTATAGATTGATTAGGATCGCTAAATGGAAAGGCGAATACATTATGTTCTTTGATGATTGCAGGAATAATATCATGACCAAAATCACGACCTGAGCCTTCGCGTTCAGCGTCATTTTTTAATTGTTCAAATAAAAACTCCGTATTAAATACATAATTACCCATCGACGCTAAGGTCATTCCAGGTTTGCCAGGAACTTCATCGGGCTGTTCTGGCTTTTCAGTAAAGCCTGTGACTTGATTGTTTTCGTCAACACTCATTACGCCAAATCGACTAGCCGCTTCTTCTACAGGCACTTCAATACAACAAACGGTCATATCAGCTTCCGTTTCTACATGCTTAGCTATTAGCGCGCCATAATCCATTCGATAAACATGGTCGCCAGATAAAATCATCACGTATTTGGGCAAGTCGTGACGAATAATATCCATATTCTGAAATACTGCGTCAGCGGTTCCACAATACCAGTCTTCACCGTAACGCTGTGATGCGGGAAGTATCTCTACTGATTCGCCGAGTTCACGCCTAAAGTGACCCCATGCGCGTTGCACATGACGAATCAATGAGTGTGACTTGTATTGAGTGGCGATGCCAACACGACGAACACCAGAATTGATGCAATTGGATAGGGGGAAGTCGATTATCCTAAACTTGCCACCAAAATAGACGGCAGGTTTAGCACGCCAGTCAGTTAATTCTTTTAAGCGGCTTCCTCTACCACCGGCTAAAACTATAGCGTAGGTATCGCGAGTTAAATTACTGATGTAGCGATCTTGCGTATTCAGCATGCTGTTTCCTCAAGTGTTGAGCTTTTTAATCGAGAGTGAAATCACCGATTGATTTCACTAAGTGTAATGTTTGCGGGTAAAATCTAAAGTCTATTAAGTAAAGACTAAAAATATATTTATGTACATGTTTAACTTAGTAATTCCTGTTGTTTTTGTGACTGTGTCATCCTAATAGCTCTTAATTGTGGAACTCTGAGTTTAATATTTTGTGTAAATTCTTGTTGGCAATAGGCTCGCTCTCGCTGACAACAGTGTGCAGAACCGGATAGCTAGCGCGCTGATAACTATTCGTATTAATTGATATGTTCCTTGTTGAACTTGGTTTTGTCGATGAAACAGGGCAGTGTTTAATTTTAAAGAACAATGGAGATTGTTTGTCTAATACCTGTTCCATTTTACTTCTGATTAGGTATTTATAATTCACATTGATGTTAACGTTCGGCATTAATGTTTTTAATACAGGTGTTTTGTAGCGTGTTTAAATCGGCTGCATAATTTAGGTTTGAATAACCCAAAACAGATTAAATATTTATCTTAGCGCTAATACAAAGAGGAAGTGAAAAGTATAGTCACTTCCTCAAAGCATTATCATAGTAGTGGGATACCCTAGATGATAAACAGGATCAATTACCCTTTGACGTAGCAGATAAAGTTTAATGTCGCTAAATGTTGCATTTATTTGCGTATTATTGGGCTAACAACAAAGTGCTTATTGCTTAATGAGTAGCTAGGCATTTCTAGTTTGCACTACGCTATTGTCACTACCATAAGGATTTGGCTTGTAAGCATCAGCTTGATAATCATTTTCCCAGTATTGCCCGTCAAGTAAATATCTGAAATGATAGGTTTTATCTTTAGGTAGGCGCACTTTTGTTCTAAATACACGGTCTTTTTTATTAAAGTTCATGTCGATTGGCTTCCAGTCATTAAATTCGCCAACCAAAAATACTGATGAAATATCATCACGGGAAAATTCAAATGTAACTTCTGCTTCATCTTTTGTTTTGAAGTATTTCTTTTTCAACATAAGTGACTCCTAATTAAACTGGGATATATTGTGTTAGCCGTTACATCTTAAGGTGGCGTAGTGTTTTACTTTAATGATCAATTAAGCCAAATAATTGTTTAACTTTGGTGTACATAATATGTCTGCTTTATGACAGTGCAAATTAGGTTGTTTTTTGCACAATAATAGGTCGTTATACAGTTAAATAGGCTGAAAAGCTTCTCTATATTATATAGGGCAAATGTTGCGCCAATTTTAAGTTTTTAAAAGCTAACTTTTATATTTTATTGGTAATAAGACGTTAGCTTGTATGTCGTCTCTGATTTAATTGTACGTATGTATTATTTGTAGTACTTTTATTTTCATTACTCACTTCAAAAGGATAAGTAGTGAACTAGTCAGATTGGTTGATTTCAACCTTCTCTCATTTAGAAAAAGAATCGAGTGTTAAAATTTTTAATTATGTCCAAAAAGCAAAGGTTGAAACTAAGGGTAGACGCCATGTACTTAGTGTCGTTGTTTTCTTTATTTTGATATTAAGCTCTTTTTCGATAAGTTATGTCATTAGTCAGTATTTTGAACTAGACAAAGGAATAGTGGTGGCTATTTCTGCTGCTGTTTCAATTTTTATTATTTCTCCATTTGAGACAAGAATGAAGCAACGCCTTATTCAACAGCAATTAACCGTATTAATTACTAAAAAATCGGACATTGCTTAAATGCCATGTTCAGCTGCTGTTATATTGGAATACAACTGCTGTGCTGATTGGCTTAGGTCTAATTCCCTGAGTAATGGTAATGGGTAGAGTATGAGTTCTGAATCAGAAAAGGGCATTCATGAAATTGAAATATTTAAAGCGTTTTGTGCAGCCTTGCCTGATGTTAAAGTGACCAACATAGCTAAATGTATGCCGCCGCAACCTGATTTGATTTGCACCTTTAATCAACAGCCTACTTATTTTGAACTTGCCAGAAACTATCCTAAAGCATTCTCACAGCAGTTTTTCGATACTTCGAATAAACAAGGTTACGTTATGGATGATGGTGACATTATCAGCATGTTAAAAACTAAACTGGGTAAAACCTATGTCGTTAAAGAACCAGTTCACCTGTTACTTTACGATGATTTAGGGATAGCATTACCTAATAAAGTCGTGGTAGGGGCTTTGAAAGCACTGTTGTCGAAATGTAAACACATACAATTTAAGAACATTTGGTATTTTGCCAATGGTGAAGCACTAAAAATATACAGTGATAAAAGCTAGTGTTTTCAAATCCGCCAAGTTCTAAGGGAGAGTTTGGCGGATTTGGGCTAGAAAGGTTTTGGGGTTATTGAGTGGGTGTTTGAGGAGTATTAACCGATACTTTTTTTGCTGAACCCTGCATTCGCTCCACTTTTTCCATAAGAACTTGTACGCTCATTTCTAACTGATTTAGGCTGGTTGCTACTTCCAGTTGACTGGTATCTCGCTCCGATGATTTATTTTCCAAAGCAAGGTATTGGCTGTTAAGTTTTTGTAGCTCAGCTCTTAGCTGATTGATGCTATCCATATTCTCAGATAATGCGGAAATATTTAATTCTGATATCTTCTGATTTTCTTGTGTTTCTTTAATTAGGCTTGATACTTCATTGAGCGAAAATTTGTTTTTGTCGTTGATGTCCGCTTGCGTTTCATTTTGCGTGTAAAGGGCTTTAATTTCTGCCTGATTTTTTCTCCATGCAGATGCCCATAATTTGTCCATTTCCGACCATAAGGTATCAGTTTTTTTGATAATGCCTTCAAGCTTAGCTTTCAACGCTATGGTAGATTCGCCCATTTCTTCACCTGTTGCAGAAAGCTGGTTTTCAAGCTCGGCAATGCGCGCTTCAGAAGAGGCCAATAGCGCTTTAGTTTTTACTCCTTCCTGATGAAACCACCAAGCTCCTACACCAACAACAAGGTAAATTAGGACTGAGGTAAAGATAAGCAAGCCTGAAGTTTTCGCTTTAGCTTGAGGTAATGGTGGGGCAACATTGTTCGATTTATTTATTGAATCGCTATGACTTTTCGAGCCACGATAGGCCGCTACATCATCTTTGTCCAATATAATGCTTGGGATGTTTTCTTCTTTTCTGTTGTTCAAGTGGGTAACCTGTTTGTTGAGTTGCCAGTGTTTACTGAAAAAATTTTCATTGCCTATACCATAAATCAAAATACAGTATTTTTTAACTAGTGTTTTGTTGTTTAGGGAAAGTTTTATTAATTTTGAGTGTTTTAAGCGCTTTTTATCAAATAAGAATATAAAAAGCGCTTAATTTAAAGGCAAGTTCTTTTAATAGCTGTCGTTGTGAATACTTTGCACCGCTCTTCCTGAAGGGTCGGCCATCTTGCTGAAGCTTTCATCCCAAGCAAGCGCTTCAGGAGTACTACAAGCCACTGACTTTCCGCCTGGTACGCAGTGAGCAGCACTTGGTAGTGGGAAGTGCTCTTCAAAGATACAACGATAGAAATAAGCTTCTTTGGTGTCGGGTGTATTAACAGGGAATTTATAGGCTGCGGTTGCAAGTTGCTGATCGGTAACCTGTGATTCAACATGTGCCTTTAATCCGTCTATCCAAGAATAACCTACGCCGTCAGAGAACTGTTCTTTTTGACGCCATAAAATCTCATGAGGTAAGTAGCCTTCAAATGCAGATCTAAGCACCCCTTTTTCCATTTTGCCATTACCACACATTTTATCTTCTGGATTAATGCGCATGGCAACATCCATAAAGTTTTTATCAAGGAATGGCACACGGGCTTCTATTCCCCATGCTGACATCGATTTGTTAGCCCTTAAACAGTCAAACATGTGCAATTTGTCTAGTTTACGGTTTAACTCTTCATGGAATTCTTGAGCGTTTGGCGCTTTATGGAAGTACAGGTAACCGCCGAATATTTCATCCGCACCTTCACCTGACAATACCATTTTAATGCCCATCGCTTTTATCTTGCGAGCCATTAAATACATAGGGGTTGAGGCGCGAATCGTCGTCACATCATAAGTTTCTAGGTGATAGATAACTTCTTTAAGAGCATCTATACCTTCCTGCTCGGTAAATAATACGCTGTGATGAATAGTTCCTATGCTGTCAGCAACTTTCTGCGCTGCGACTAAATCTGGTGAGCCTTCTAAACCGCAAGCAAATGAATGTACTTTTGGCCACCATGCCTCAGCAAGGTCGTTATCTTCAATACGACGAGAGGCAAATTTTTGGGTGATTGCTGATATGAGTGAAGAGTCTAAGCCGCCAGACAGTAATACACCGTATGGCACGTCTGTCATTAGGTGACTTTTAACAGAGTCTTCTAAGGCTTCGCGCAACTTTGGAATACTAGTAAAGTTGTCTTTGATTGCTTCATATTTTTGCCAGTTACGTTTGTAATATGGTTGTGGTTCACCAACACGACTATCAAAAATGTGTCCTGGAGGGAATTCTTGAATAGTTTTACAAATCGGCATTAACGCTTTCATTTCCGAGGCAACGTAAAAGTTTCCTTCTGCGTCATAGCCAGTATAAAGTGGAATAATACCGATGTGATCTCTTGCTATCAGGTAGCTGTTGTCTTGTTCGTTGTATAAGCAAAAAGCAAACATGCCTTGAAGTTTATCGACAAAATCGACACCAAACTCTTCATATAGTGGGAGGATCACTTCACAATCTGAGCCCGTTTGAAAAGTGTAATCTACGGTAAGTGCTTTAGCTAATGCTTTGTGATTGTATATTTCACCATTAACCGCCAATACATGACTTTTATTTTGGTTATATAGTGGCTGTGCACCGTGCTCTGTATCTACAATCGACAAACGCTCATGTACTAATATTGCATTGTCGTTTTGATAAATACCTGACCAATCAGGTCCGCGGTGACGTAATAATCGAGAACATTCTAGGGCTATAGGGCGCAGTGCCTCAGCTCCCATTTTTATATCTAATATACCAAAGATCGAACACATTGAAGCGCTACTCCTTTAAGTGGGTTATACAATCAAAAATGTAATTTATCTGCCGCAAAACATTCGTAATAGTGCGGCATTAACTACGAAAGGTTACTTTTAATGGTGAGAAGTCACTGAACTAAAAGTGAGTTAGTCAAAAGCTAACATCTTCACTTTGACAGTATCAGCAGAAAAATCAATAGCAAATCTAGTTTAATTGCTCTAATTTTTTATATTTTTTTCTGTTAAGCACAATTATCGTCGAGTTATTAGACAAATAATGGTTATCGATTAGGGTCTATAATTGTTGAAAAAAAACCATAGAAGCCGGTTATAGTTTCTGTGGTTGGATAGCAAATATCAGAATTTTTTTTCTTTGACGATATAAAACAGGCAATCATTTATAGCAATTGTAGGTTGAGTGGTTGCCATAAAAATGCGTAAGTCTGATTTGGTCAATACTTGATTATTTTTAACTTCAAAGAAATCCTCAGGCTTACCATGTAAGTGTTCATCTTCAATCTCAAAATTACCTAAACCTAGTTCATCTACCCAACCGATGGGTGTACCTGAATAGACAATACCGCTATTAAGGCTTTCGATGTCGTGTCTGATAGAAACGCCCACTGAGTGAGGAATATTAGAATATTGAAGAGTTGTATTCTTGCTAATTAAAAAGCGAATGGGTTGATGAATAACTTCAATGTTGTGTTCAACATCATGATTAAGTACATCATCATGCTCACAAAAACGCTCAATGCCCTCAAGAGCAACTTGGTGGGATTGCTGATCGGTACAACCACCGCATTCTATAGTTAAAATAGCGCATGAAAAATCTTGTTCAAGTAAAGCGCCTAATTTCAGGTGAGAGACTATTACTCGGTCACAGAATAGGCTAGTAATGGATAAATGCTCATTATGGCCACTAGCGCTGACTGCAAATGCTGGATTTTTTCCTGAGGTATTATGCAGGTCAACAACGGCCTCTGGTTTAACTTGTCTAATGCAGCTAGCAACTAGCTCAGCTCTGAGGTAATAGGTACTTAAACTTTTTGCGCCAAAGCAACGGTTAATGTCTTTTCCGTCAGAAAGAAATCGTGTGGTGAAAGCTGGCTCAAATTGAGCCGCTTCTACTGAGACAATAATAAAGCGTATATTGACCGCGAGATTTTTATAGGACTCGTTAATGATCCAATTATGCAGAGCGATAAACCCTGAGGGTTCGTTGCCGTGCAATAGGGTAGTAACAACTCTCCAGCGATCACTTTCATTACAAGTGAAATCAATGATGGTTGGCGCGATTAATTCATAAATCCACTTTTGGTAGGTTGTCGGAATATCGTTTGCAGTTAGATTTTGTAAATAACTTAATTTAGAAAAATTTATAGCCATGGTTGCTCCCATTGAGACACTGGCATACCTGTGCGGCAATTTGATAAATACTTTATTACCAATGTCTGACAAGCTTGTTGTTTACTCTCAGTGCTTTGTAACTGAACGAAGGTTTTTTTGAGCCAATTGGCCCCGGTGATCTGTGTACTTAGACGATGTTCAATAATGTTGAGTAAACTCTCGATTTCTTGTTTAACAACACCTAAAGAAGCTAACCCTTTTGCGGCTGTTGGCAATAGACTGCTAATCACTTGCTTAATGTCTACTTCTTCAGGATGGTGCTCCGAGTTGATGGGCCAAAGTATTTTTGCATCTAAGCCATGCTGTGCAGCACGGTAGAAATTGTATTCGGCAAACCTAAACGGGATGGTGCTAATTAGCTTGTTAATATCATCACTGGCACCGACAGCTAAACCTATAGCGAAAGCAGCATTGGCGACCATATCTATACTAGTAGGCCCTGCGGGAATCGCTCTAAATTCGATGCGGATATGGCCATTACCGCTATTGCAATAGACTGGGCGATGCCAAGGCCATAGCGTTCCCATATGTGTCGACAGCTCTTTTAATTCCGGTAAACCCGTCGATTCTTTTTCTTCCTCAACCGAGGGAAGTATTGTTGGGTATAGCGCGACTGCTTCGGAAAACAACTCCCATGGTCCATTTCTGACCCAACCAAAACCAAAGTTTACTCGGGTTGGCTGTTGCCAGGGGGTTTCTTCTTTTAGTCTAAGGTCAAGAGACTGTTTAAAAAGTGCAACGCGCGTTTCATCCCATAATTCGTTTCCTAAAAATATTGGTGAATTTGCCGATATTGCTGCAACCAAAGATGATGTTAGCTGTGCAGCGTTAAAAATATCAGCAAATTTGTCTGGATGGGTCATCAAATGCACCTGAAAAGAAGTGTTTGCTCCTTCAGCGCAGATATCATCAAAGGTAATAGATAAAGGTTCTTTGCCATTGATATTAATCTCAAAAGCTTTACCACGGCGCTCATACAGATGGTTGGCTAAATTATGGTAGCGTGGCACGTTAGTCATATATTTAATGTCTAAATGTTGTTTAGCTAACGTAGGCAAAATCCCAATCGGGATAATATTGACATTATTATTCTCGGCTATTTGTTCTAAATGGCTAGTTTTTTCTATAATTTCATTTCGTAGCTCGGTAAAAGGAGTTCCTTTTTGTGGAACAGGGGACAGATTAAGCTCGATATTATATTGATTCAATTCTGGCTGGAATTGCGGATCATTTACTTGCTCAATAAGTTGTTGGTTACAAAATTCGACATCACCATCATGATTGGTAATGTACATTTCCAGCTCTGCACCGAGCTGCAAAGTTTCTTGGCCAAAAGATGGAGTAGCGATGATATCTTGAAGCTGATCAAGCTGCTGATATAACTTTTGTCGGAATATTTGATGATCTTCCTTTGAGTAAGACCATTGTTTTACCGCTGTCCCCATGTGTAATCCTTGTTTTCAACGTTTGTAAGAACATCTCACGATTTAGCGCAGGATATTTTGATTGAGGTCAATAAATTAACCCTATGGCATAAAAAAGAGCTTTTTAAGGGAAGAATTGATTTGGATTATATATTTAGCTTTTGAATTACTTTTGATTTAGGTAAACTTTCGCTGATTCTAACAAAGGTAGCGATGTACTTTGAGTAAACTGATCCAGCTAGTGCTTTTAATTTTTTGGGGCGTCATTGCTAATGGCGTATTTTTGGAAGTCACTGCGGTACCCAAGCAACTTTTATTAGAAGCTGGCGTCAGTCCTTATAAGTTTTTATGGATTAGTGTTCAGCTCGTCTGGTGCTATTTAGGCTATATGATGTTGGCATTCCTAAAACACAAATACTGGAATTTTAGTGCGGGTCGTCATTAGGAGCTGTTTAGTTTTATATCATCAGTTTAGTGACTAGTTCAGTGATTGTCTTAATTTTCATAATTGGCAGCTGATTTATTCAGAAGTTTCCAAAAGCTACCGCTACCTAAAAAAATCAAACCTTTGAACAGTTAAAGCATGACTATCAAATTATTATTGAGGAAGAGTTAATTAGTCAAAGCGGCATGGCACAAGAGGGTTTGAATCGTAATAAAGTACAAGACGGATCAGTATGAAGGTGCTGAAAGGGTGAATTAAAATAAGGTCGGTTTGACCATTATAGCTTCACCAAGTGCCAGCTTATAGCATCGGCAGCATGTCAGCCTATTGGTTGATTGAACGAGTGAGCGGTTTTTAAGTAAATAATCGTTGAAGCTTATGTGAGTTAAGCGGGTGACTTGAATTGCTCATTTCGTTTATTGTGTCATTAATTTCAACAGGCTCTAATTAAATAAAGAAAATCGTATGAAAAATATCGTAGTGTTGTCCGGTGCTGGTATGAGCGCAGAAAGTGGTATTAATACTTTTCGTGATGCTGATGGCTTATGGGAAGGACACGATGTAATGTCTGTTGCCTCTCCGGAAGGCTGGCGTAAAAACCAAGAGCTAGTGTTAACTTTTTATAATGAGCGTAGAGCTCAATTAAAACACGTCGAGCCAAACTCAGGTCATCTAGCGTTAGTAGACCTCGAATCAAAATTTAACGTCTCTATCGTGACCCAAAATGTCGACGACTTGCATGAAAGAGCCGGAAGTAGTGCTATTCTTCATTTACATGGCGAACTGCTGAAAAGTCAGAGTATCCTTGACTTAACGCTCGTTTATGATTGTTTTGGAGACATAAATAAAGGTGATACATGTGAACTTGGCGGGCAGCTGCGACCCTTTATTGTCTGGTTTGGCGAACAAGTCCCTATGTTGGATAAAGCCGTTGCTTTAGTACAAGAAGCCGATATTGTGATTATTGTGGGTACTTCTATGCAAGTTTATCCCGCAGCTAGTTTGGCTAGTTTTGCCCCAAAGTATTGTCAAATATATTATCTAGATCCTAAGCCCGCAGTAAATGATGCGGTCAGTTACTTAGAGCATCTAAAAATTATAAAAGAAACTGCGGCAACGGGGCTTCCTCGCTTGGTTGCGACTCTGCTTGAACAAGATGAACAGTCTTAACTTTAAAGCGGTAATAAAACGATTAGCCTAAACTTGATTTATGTTGTTCTAGCTAGCGACCAGTAAGCGAGTGAAAATGACCAAGCCGTGTTGATGTTTTTGATAAGCAGTATAACGAGGAAGCAGGGTGTTATTAAGCTCTTCTGGTGGCTTAACACAATAACCTAGAGTGCAGTAAAGCTTTGATAAGGACTTGTTTGCAAAGCACACAATAGTATCAAGAGCCTTGTGTCTTTGTTCTATTAAAGATTGAGTCGAAAAATGATGTAATTTTTTTGCTATTCCTTGACCCCGAACATTACTATCAACCACTAGACCATGAAGTAAATATTGTGTATTACTGGATTCAATCTGGCTGATGATCAGTGCTGCGACGATTGTATTGTCTCGTTTTGCTAAAAAAACTTGATCTAACCCTTTTAATGAGGCCGAGTGTTTTTGTGCTTTATAAAACTGCTGAATTGATTTTTTATCTGATCTTGCTGCTATGAAGAAGTTCAATCGTCAACTTCTTCTATTGATGCTTGGCAGTTCCAGCAAAGTTCAAATGAACCAGCATTTTCTTCTTTGCACTGACGACAAAACCATGATGGTTTTTGCGCTTGGCTAGTCGCTGATTTAACAATACTTAATGCTTTCTCTTCATCTGCGTCATTAACTAACCAAACCTCCACCCAAGCGTCAAATGCTGATAAATCACCAACCGCCCCAGAAGCAAACTCATTTTTTAGGACGACGTCAATGCGTTCTAAGTTAAGTAGGTTTTTTATATTACCGGCAATAACAGAGCTGTCGTGGCTAAATACAAGTTTCATAACTAGGGCCCGAAATCTGGATCAAATAATGGTTTAGGTTAAATTCAAGTATGGATTAGCGATGGGTTAAAGACAATAGGAGCGGTACCAGCAAGGTACCGCACTAGTATGTATTTAAAAATCAGACGCGCAGTGCTTTTTCGCCTCGCGCGATGCCCACGCAGCCTGAACGAACAGCTTCAATAATTTCAGTCTCATTGGCAATGGCTTCTATGTAGGCATTGATTTTGTCCGCATCACCGGTCAGTTGTACCGTATAAACCTGCTTACCAATATCAATGATTGCACCTCTGAATATATCAGTCACGCGCTTTACTTCCGTTCGAGATTTATCATTCATCGCAAGCAGTTTGATTAAAAGTAATTCGCGCTCAACATGCTTACGTTCTGTTAAGTCAGTAATCTTAATCACGTCAATAAGCTTATTGACTTGCTTAACAATTTGTTCGAGTACTTTGTCGTCACCACGCGTTGCTATAGTGATACGCGAAAGGCTAGGGTCTTCTGTTGGCGCTACAGTTAAACTTTCAATATTGAACGCCCGTTGTGAGAAAAGACCAACAATACGAGACAAACTTCCCGGTTCGTTTTCTAATAATATGGCAAGAATACGGCGCATTATGCTTTAACTCCTTTTTTAACCCACATATCGTCAACAGCACCGTGACGAATTTGCATCGGGTAAACATGTTCTTTTTCATCTACTAAAACATCGACAAAAACTAATCGGTTTTTAATATTGAATGCTTCGGTTAATTTGTTATTCAATTCTTCTTTATGGTTGATTTGGATACCTACGTGACCATAACTTTCAGCTAACTTAACAAAGTCAGGCAGCGACTCCATGTAAGAAGAAGAATGGCGGCCGCCGTATATCATATCTTGCCATTGTCTCACCATTCCTAAAGAGCGGTTGTTCAGGGAAACAATTACAACCGCTAAGTTATACTGCAAACAAGTCGACAGCTCTTGTATATTCATTTGAATCGAGCCATCACCAGTAACACAAATAACGTGACTATCAGGAAAAGCCAATTTTACACCCATTGCAGCGGGTAAACCAAACCCCATAGTGCCTAGCCCACCGGAGTTTATCCATTGTCTAGGTTTTGCAAATGGGTAATATTGAGCAGCAAACATTTGGTGCTGGCCAACATCAGAACAAACGTAAGCTTCACCCTTGGTTATTTGATACATAGCTTCGACCACTTGCTGTGGTTTTATCTTATCGCTATCGTCTACATAACTGATGCTATCAACTTTTCGCCATTCGTTTATTTGCTGCCACCATGCATCTAACGTTTCTGCATTAGGCTTGAAACTTACATTTTCCATTTCATCAAGTAGTTGTTGCATTACTTTGTCGACTAAGCCAACAACAGGGACATGAGCATTTATAGTTTTAGAAATCGACGTTGGATCAATATCTACATGTATGATCGTCGCATCGGGACAGAATTTTTTCACATTGTTAGTTACTCGATCATCAAATCGAGCGCCTAAGGCTAATATAACATCGGCATTTGCCATAGCCTTATTAGCTTCTAGACTACCGTGCATGCCAAGCATACCTATGAAATTTTTGTGAGTTCCTGAAATGCCACCAAGGCCCATTAAGGTGTTGGTTATTGGTGCATTAAGCTTTTCTACTAATTCAGTTAACAACTCTGAGGCATCAGACAAAACTATGCCGCCGCCGGTATACACGACGAGCTTCTTGGCATTGGAAATAGTTTTAACTGCCGTTTTGATTTGTTTTGGATGGCCTTTCACGGTCGGGTTGTACGATCTCATCTGGACGTCTTTCTCTATACTGAAACGACCTTTGTTTTGCGGGATCAGCATATCTTTTGGCAGCTCTACCACTACAGGCCCAGGACGACCCGTGTTTGCTATATAGAAGGCTTTCGCAATAATATTTGGGATGTCTTCTAGTTTTCTACAATTAAAGCTGTGCTTAACGATTGGGCGTGAGCAGCCGACGATATCTGTTTCTTGAAAAGCATCATCTCCAATAAGGTTAGTCGCAACTTGACCTGCTAAAACCACCATTGGAATAGAGTCCATATACGCCGTTGCTATTCCTGTTACACAGTTTGTTGCTCCAGGACCTGAAGTTGCTAATACGACACCAACTTCTCCAGTTGCTCTGGTGTAACCATCAGCCATATGTGTAGCGGCTTGTTCATGACGGACAAGAATGTGTTCAACTTCATCTTGTTGAAAAATTGCATCATAAATATCGAGCACTGAGCCACCTGGATATCCAAATATGTACTTAACATCTAAAGCGGCTAGTGCTTTAACCACCATTTCGGCACCGGTGTATAGTTCCGTTGTCATGATTTTGCCCTTTTATTTAATTCCTGAAAATAAAAAACCCCCGGTCTTATCGAGCGAGGGTTTATTGATAATTTACAATTTACGTCAACATCAACAGCCCCGCACTGATTTTACAATCACCACGACTATGAGGACCACGTTGAGTACTAATTTATTGTTCATGTTAACGGTTAATATTATTCCTAAAAATCTATGCTCCATTTTTAAGGTGTTTGCCTAGATATGTCAACAAAAAACTACATTAAATTGAACTTGCTGATTCAATAATCGTTATGGCGAACTTGACATAGAGAATAATATACTGGTTCACAAAAAGTTTTCATTGAGATACCGACCAATGTTTGTAATATAATAGTTAAATGTTTGGTCTATTTTTGTAGTCACTTCAGTAACAATAAGTTCTAGTTAAAATAGCGCGATGTTAATTTGATTAACTTTAATTAATCCAGATAATGTATTCGATCGTATCTTGTAATAATTATGTTATTGTTAACCGTAAGAATATTCTCATAACTTAATCAATCTCCAGGAATTTAAAATGAAGACATTGAAAATAATTTCTATAATCGCCTTATTTGCTGCGATGGTTGGATGTCAATCTGCCAATCAAGCTAAAGTCGACTTTGATAGAAATACTCAAGTTGATACCTCTTACTACAAAACTTTCGCTTGGTTAAAAAGCTCAA
>PJEL010002825.1_pt1 | contig 15488 bp, 8 predicted proteins | sample 1853271 | NCBI WGS metagenome assembly PJEL01 (sample SAMN08108733, study PRJNA415343) | Invertebrate metagenome, whole genome shotgun sequencing project. | host: Globobulimina | place: Sweden: Gullmar Fjord | collected 2015-08 | reverse complement strand
TCGGAGATCAGCTCCTCCTTGTCTGTGAAATAGCGGTAAATGGTACCCGCAGCAACGCCTGCTTCCTGAGCGATCTGTTGCATCGAGAGACCTTGTAGCCCTTTGGTGGCAATGATCTTCTCGGTGGCTTTAAATATAAGTTCGCGTTTGTTATCCATAGTACCTTTCATACAATGTGGATGTAGTGAATGAACGTTCATTCACTATTCTATGTCACTGACATGAATATCGCAATTATCGATTCAGGCTAATGCATGAAAATTTACACTATGGGCGAGTGAAACTTAGCTCAGTGTAGTAGACACTTAACTATTTAATTAGTTTTCACGGCGTTTGTTCTGGATAAAAAAAGGAAGGCTCTTTCTAATTTCTGGTATGATTCACGGTTCCCAAAATATTTCTTAGTTTGTTGGTAAAAGTTAAAAGATGAAGCTAAACCCCGGACAAAATGATGCAGTGCACTATGTTACTGGCCCTTGCCTGGTACTGGCTGGTGCTGGCAGTGGTAAAACCAGGGTGATCATTAATAAGATCGCCTATTTAGTGCAAAAGTGTGGTTATCAGGCCCGGACGATAGCGGCGGTGACTTTTACCAATAAAGCGGCACGAGAGATGAAAGAGCGTGTCGCTCAGTCTATGGGGCGTAAAGAGGCTCGGGGTTTATGGATATCTACATTCCATACATTAGGTTTGGAGATCATCAAACGTGAACATAAGGTTGTTGGCTTAAAACCTGGGTTTTCTCTATTCGATGATCAAGACTCTCTTGCGCTGCTAAAAGATCTCACCGAAGATGAGTTCGATGGTGATAAAGATCTGCTCAAGATGCTGATAACGGCTATCTCTAACTGGAAAGGCGATCTTGTCGTGCCTGATCAGGCATTAAAGATTGCCAAAGATGAGCAATCTCAGCTTTTTGCCAGCTTATACCAACGTTACGCTAAACATATGAAGGCGTATAACGCGTTGGATTTCGATGATCTTATTCTGCTTCCTACCTTATTGTTAAGACACAACCAAGAAGTGAGGGAGCGCTGGCAGAAGCGTATTCAATACATGCTTGTGGATGAGTATCAAGACACCAACACCAGTCAGTATGAACTCGTCAAGTTGTTGGTTGGAACGCGCGCCAGATTTACCGTGGTAGGAGATGATGATCAATCTATCTACTCCTGGCGTGGCGCTAAGCCGCAAAACCTGGTCTTGCTGGGTACAGACTTCCCCAAACTTAAGTTGATAAAACTCGAGCAAAACTATCGCTCGAGCCAGTGTATTTTAAGAGCCGCCAATATACTTATCGCTAATAATCCCCATGTCTACGATAAAGCGCTGTTTAGTGAGCTTGCCTACGGTGAGCCATTGAGAGTATTGATCGCAGCAAATGAGGAGCAGGAGGCGGAGCGTGTTATCGCAGAGATGGTTCGTCATAAATTTGTTGGCAGGACTCAATACGGCGACTACGCCATTCTCTACCGTGGAAACCATCAATCGCGTTTGCTTGAGCGAGCATTGATGACCAACCGGATCCCCTACAAACTCAGTGGCGGGACCTCATTCTTCGGCAGGGCTGAAATTAAAGATATCATGGCCTATCTCAGGTTAGTGGTGAATCCGGATGATGATAATGCGTTTCTACGTGTGGTTAACCTGCCAAAGCGGGGGATTGGCCCATCGACACTTGAGCGTTTAGGGAACTATGCTAACGAGCGTCATATCTCTATGTTTGAAGCTATCTTCGAAGCCGAGTTAAACCATCATCTACCTCCGGCTGCGATGGCGTCCTTGTATAAGTTTGGTCAGTTCGTTATCGACACAGGTGAAAAAGCGACGCGCGGTGATCCGGTGGATGCGGTTAAGCACCTAATTCGTAATATCAATTACGAAGATTATCTCTATGAGACCAGCACAAGTGCCAAAGCTGCCGAGATGCGAATGAAGAACATCTCCGAGTTATATCGATGGGTCACTGAGATGCTTGAGGGCGATGAACTGGATGATGGGATGACTTTGCCTGAAGTCGTCACGCGTTTAACGCTCAGGGATATGATGGAGCGTAATAGCGAAGATGAAGGGGGCGATCAAGTTCAATTGATGACGCTGCATGCCTCCAAAGGGCTGGAGTTCCCCTATGTGTTTATGATCGGAACCGAAGAGCGAATACTGCCTCACCAGAGCAGTATCGATGAAGATAATGTGGAAGAGGAGCGTCGCCTCGCTTACGTGGGGATCACCCGAGCTCAGAAAGAACTCTGGTTTGTGCTGTGCCGTGAGCGTCGCCAGTTTGGTGAAACTATGCGCTGTGAACCGAGCCGTTTCTTGATGGAGTTGCCGCAAGATGATCTTGTTTGGGAAAACCGTAAGCAACCTCAGAGCGAACAACAGCGTCAGCAGGCGGGTAAATCTAACATTGCCAACTTAAGAGATATGTTTAAAAAGTAATAATATGTAATTTGCTTCTTTCATCACACTGGATAAGGTTGTGATGGAGGAAGTATTTCTGTTTTAAAGTAGGGCGCTAAGCGCAATCCAGATCCGATATTGTCGTCAGGCGTAATACTTCTCCCAGTGCCTGTCCTTGTCCCAGCGTGAAACCTATCTCCTGCAGAGTCTCACTTTGCTGTGTTGTACCAATTCCATCGACAAAGACCGTAAGCTCTAATGCTTGAGCCGTCAGGAAGTGAGCCTTTAATAACTTTATATGCTGTTTGCTTTCAAGCTGATTGGCATAGCTGGGATCGAGCTTAAGGCCTTGTAGCGGCAGGAAGGTGAGGCTGCTTAAGGCGCTGTGAGCGCTTCCATAGGCCATGAGGCCAAGATTAACATTCAGGCTTGTCAATATTTCAAAGGCATTGATGTGGTTATCGGTATCGAGAATAAAGCCTTGTTCATCGAAGAATAACCATAGCTGCTCAGCCTTGAAGCTGCTCTGTTTTAATGCATTTTTGAGTTGTCTCACCGCATGTTTATGCTTCAGGTGTTTTCCGGATATATTGATATGCAGGGGTAACAGGCTGAGAGAGTGTTTTTGCAGTGCCGAGTAATCGCTATTTAGCCTCTGAAGCAGGTAGATATCGAGTTCGGTTGTGAGCCCACAATGTTCGGCAATATTATTCAGATGAGCCTGTTTGATTTTCCCTAATCTAGGGTGGTTCCAATAGAGTCGTGGCTCCAATGCCACCGTCGTCTGTGCTCTAAGGTTTTGAATCGGCAGGTAACTTAAAAGCAGTTCATGATTAGAGAGTGCATTTTGTAATTCAAGCTCTAATTTTACATCTTGGTTGAGCAGTTTGTGAGACTTGTCATCGTATATGACATAGCAACCCTTACCATTCGTCTTGGCCTGATACATGGCCGCATCGGCGTCTCGCAACAGGGACTCGCTGGTATCCGACTTATGATTATGACTAAAAGCGATACCAATACTTGCTCCGGAAATAAAGTGTTGGTTGGCGAGTTTGTAGGGGCGTGATAGTTCGGTTAGCACACGCTCTGCCACCTCTTCGGCATCGTCGGTTCCATTGATGCTGTCGAGTAAGATGACAAACTCATCTCCGCCAATCCTGCCAAGAGTATCGTTATCGCGTATACAGAGTTTTAGTCGTGATGAGGTTTCCATCAGGAAGCGATCGCCTTCGAGGTGACCCAGAGTATCATTTATCAGCTTGAACCTGTCTAAATCGATAAATAGCAGGGCGAATCGGTCTAGTCCATGTCTTCGAATGTGTTTGACGGCCTGAGAGAGTCGCTCCATAAACATTGCGCGATTAGGGAGGCCTGTTAGCGTATCGTGATTAGCATCGTGTACTAATTGCAGCTCTATTTTCCGCCTCTGGGCGATCTCATTCTCTAAGTCTTGATTTAGTATGGCGAGTGCCTGCGTTCTCTCGACGACTTTTTCTTCTAACTGCTCGTAGCTGTTTTTCAATGTTTCAGCAGATAATTTTTGTTCAATTGCCGTTGCGATATGCTGAGAGACAAAGGTCAATAGTTCCAGGTCTTTTTCTTGATAACTCTGAGACATGCTTATGCTGTAGATGGTCAACGCCCCTCGAACCTGGCCATGAATAAACAGAGGGATCCCAATCCATTGATAAATATCTTTTGTGCAGTTAAGTTCCGGGGTTTTGGAATAGATCTTACCAGAGTCAATGAGAGCCTCTAGTTCACTGTTGTGCAGCAGTATAGGTTTTCTTGTTTTAATCACATATTCTGTAAGCCCATCACATACCTTTCGGCTGTCGGGTACACAAGAGCTGGCTTGGCTGACGTAAAATGGAAAATGAATATGAGAAAGCTGTTTATCGAGCAGTGCAATATAGCAATTGTTAGCGGGTATAAGGTGGCTAATGACTCTGTGCAGCTCAGAATAAAACACTTCACTATCAATATTTGAGGTTGCCAGATCCGCAATTTCAAATAACGAATTTTGCAGTCGTTCGGCGCGACGTCTCTCGAATACTTCCAGCTTGAGCTTTTCGTAAGCGACGCTGAGTTCTTTGGTTCGTTGAACTATCGCTTGTTCTAGTTGCTCCTGGTGTTGCAGACGTTCCATGACACCAGATATCTGATGACTGACAAAGTTCATCAGCTCAATATCCATTTCGGTGAAATTGATATTAGACGAGTAACTTTGTACGACTAAGACACCAGCAACTGAGTTATTGACCTTAATGGGAACGCCGAGCCAATGATGACTGGGGGCTCCGCGGCTGACTATCTGTTTGCTCTCTATCAGTTCATTGAATTTTGACTCATCACAGAGCAGATATTCCCCAGTTCTTAGAACATAACCGGTAATTCCGCTGACTAAGGTCTCTGAGAGTTCCTCTTTAGGATAGGACTCGTATGGATGAGTATCTTTTTCATCCAGGAAGAAGGGGATTTCGAGGATATTGGTGTCTGTGTTGAGTAATGCGACAAAGAAATTATCTGCATGAAGCAGGAGATTGAGGGAACGGTGGATCTCTGAATAGAACTCTTCGGGTGAATTGACTTGAGCCGCGAGATTTGAGATCTCCAGCAGCATATTTTGAGTCACTTCCGCTCTTTTATATTTAAGAGCTAATGTCTTTAGGCGTGCAATCCTTTTTTGCATGCGCCCAACTTCGTACTGCGAATATAGAGTCGATTCTTCCCTAAACATGTTTTCCGCCAATCGCTATTTTGTTTTTTTAGAAGCAGGATTTGGACTAACGAGTATTGATAGCATAAATAAGCAGCAGCGCCAAGTCATAATTTTGACACGAGGCGCTACTTTTTTGACCGTAATCGATATAAATTCTCGAAAATAGGTGGAATTGAGTTAAAACTTGAGCAAACAGAAAAAAAAAGCATTAAAGGTGTGGACGTAGGGGGGAATAATCCATAATATATGCGGCGCTAACAAGGCAGGCACCCATAGCTCAGCTGGATAGAGCGCACCCCTCCGGAGGGTGAGGCCGAGGGTTCGAATCCTTCTGGGTGCACCAGATTGATTAGGACGTCATGTTAGTAGGGTAAGTTGAAAGTCAGTGGTGATTGTAGCTCAGTTGGTAGAGCCCCGGATTGTGATTCCGGTTGTCGTGGGTTCGAGCCCCATCAGTCACCCCATTTCATCTCATCTTTAAAAGTAAAAGATTTAAAAGTTAAAAAGCTCGGTGATTAGCGCAGCCCGGTAGCGCATCTGGTTTGGGACCAGAGGGTCAGAGGTTCGAATCCTCTATCACCGACCACATTTAAAAAGTAGTGAGATATTATCTCGTTATTAGCAAAACAAAAAGATTTTCGGACTCTTAATTGAGATAAAAGTGCGCAGCCCGGTAGCGCATCCTGATTTGAAGCAAGAGCGGACCAGATAGTCAGAGGTTCGAATCCTGCTTTTTATTAAATCAGCCGACCATCTTTAAAAGAGTTTACGGTGATTAGCGCAGCCCGGTAGCGCATCTGGTTTGGGACCAGAGGGTCAGAGGTTCGAATCCTCTATCACCGACCACTTTCGAAAAGCCTCTTGAGAAATCAAGAGGCTTTTTTCGTTTCCGGCTTTCTCATTATCTGCGATCTCAAGGATTCTAATCCTCGCTCTTATCAAGGCCAGCTGACCAATTTTCGAAAAGCCTTCTGAGAAATCAGAAGGCTTTTTTCGTTTTTGGCTTTCTCATTATCTGAGATCTTGACGATTAGAATCCTGCTGTTTATTAAATCAGCCGGCCATCTAAAAAGTTTTCGAACTCTTAATGAGGTAAAAGGGCGCTGGCCAGTAAGCGGATCCTGATTTGAAGTAAGAGCGGACCAGAGGGTCAGAGGTTCGAATCCTCTCTCTTTATCAAAGGTGGCCGACCACTTTCGAAAAGCCTCTTGAGAAATCAAGAGGCTTTTTTCGTTTCCGACTTTGGGGATTTAGTGAAAAAGGGTCAGAGGTTCGAATCCTCCCTCTTTATCAAAGCAGGCCGACCACTTTCGAAAAGCCCTCTGAGAAATCAGAAGGATTTTTTCGTTTTATCTTATAAAAACAGCTGACTACCTTAAAAAATTCTCGGACTCTTAATGAGGTAAAAAGGTGCAGCCCGGTAGAGCATCCTGATTTGAAGTAAGAGCGGACCAGAGGGTCAGAGGTTCGAATCCTGCTTTTTATTAAATCAGCCGACCATCTAAAAAATTCTCGGACTCTTAATGAGGTAAAAGGGCGCAGCCCGGTAGCGCATCCTGATTTGAAGCAAGAGCGGACCAGAGGGTCAGCGGTTCGAATCCTCCCTTTCTATCAAAGCAGGCCGACCACTTTTATGAGAAAGCCCTTCGAGAAATCGAAGGGCTTTTTTGTTATCTGCTTTGGGGTTAGTGGGAGAGAGTCTGAGGATTCGAATCCTCACTCGTTATATATGCAGACCGACCACCTTTCGAAAAGCCTCTTGAGATATCAGAAGATTTTTCGTTTCCGGGTTTGAATATACAGGGGCAAATCACGCAAGTTTTGATAAGTTCGTCATTCCGTAAAGTGAGGGACGAACTTATACGGAATCTAAGGCTCTAGTCCAGCTGGAGCCTGGATATCTCGCTCTTTAATAATGCAAGCCAAGCAGATACTAAAAAGGCCTCAGAGTTCATCTGAGGCCTTTTATTACTGTATCTTGTAGATGCTACATTTAATCCTCAACATCCACTGGTGGGGATATGTAGCCCATGTAAGCATTGGTTTTCAATGGAATGAAGCGATCTAACTGAGCTATCTCCTCAATGCCGGTTACTATGACCTTAATATCCAGACCTCTTGCGACATTGATCAATGCACGACACAGTTCGCTACTGTGTTCACTCTCATCATAATAGGCAAATGATTGATCGAGTTTCACATAACTTGGTCTCAGCGTTTGCAGGTAAGACATGGAGCCAAACTGACGGCCGAAGTGATCTATACCGAAGTGAGCTCCATTATCACGAATAATCGTGCAAAGTGCCTGGCAAGAGTCAGGATCGCTATACACGCCGGCTTCAGGTATATCGAAGCAGATGCGTTCAGATAACCCTGTTGAGCGTAAGAATTGGTTTAGCCACTCATGAAACTTAGGATCGCTCAAACTTTGGAATGTTAAGTTAATTGCGATAGGCTCAAAACTCTTATCGAGGAGGCGATCCTCGTGTACTTTCTCTATGAGACACTTATCCAGCAAAGAGCCAAGTGATAACAGCTCGACATAAGGCATAAACTGCCCTGCATGGACCATCGTTTCACCGAGTTCAAGCTGACAGTACAACTCTCTTTGCATGATATTGTCACTATCATTGAGCTGTACGGGCTGCCACTTAAATTTAAATCGACGACCATTGATGGCTGAGCTCAAGTGTTCACGCCACTGTTCACGGGTGAAAAGCTGTTTCTCGGTATTTTCAAACCAATGAAAAACTTTATCCTCTTTTATGGCTTTTTGAAGTGCATTATCCGATTGCGCTAAGATGTCTGACACTGTCATTTGACCGATGCGCTCGGCAACACCTATGGCAAAGTTTTCATTGGGCTTGCAGCCTGCTTTAGACATCTCTTGGTTAATTGTGCGGATCAGAGTCTGAAGATATTTGCTGGTTTGCTCATGTTCGGAGCTGGTAATTAAGAACGCAAATTCATAAGCAGCAATTCTTGCTACAACAGAAGTCGCGACCTCATCTAAGTGCTCCTTCAGCTTCTGAGAAAGTAATTTAATCGTTTCATCTCGAACCTGATAGCCGTATTTGCTATGCACCTCCTCTAACCAATCCAACTTCGCCATGACCAGAGCACCACTTTTTGGCTCATTAAGCCAACTGCTTAAATGCCCCATCATATATTGGCGATTTGGAAGGCCTGAGACTTGATCGACTAAGTTCTTCTTACGTAGCTCTCCCACCTCTTCATCGAGAGAGTTAAAGATTAATTTGAGTTGATCTGACATGCTGTTAAAGGCAAGTACGACGGACTTTAACTCCGTGGTTTTAGGTACAGGCATGTCCGGGCCAAATTTTCGTTGTGAGATCTCTCGAGCGTGCTCCGCGATGGTATGCAAAGGTTTGAGGATCCAAGTTAGCCCTACTCGAGCGAATACAATTGCAATTAAAAAGAGCAGTGAAAATACGATAATCGCATTGCTCATCGTGCGCCACAGTTCGTGATAGCCAAACCCCGGGTGAGCGGTTATCTCAAGTCGAGCCAGCTGGATCCAGCCGGAGGTGATGGTACTCTCCTTCTTGATTGTCTTGAACAGATCCAGATCGATAAACCATTGCGGGACGCCTTCAATCTTAACTGAGTTTTCCCAAACCTGTTGTTTGCCGTCGACTAACCATGTCAATTTTACCTGCTGGTAATACCCACCTTCAAAAATAACATTGATCAGTGTTTCCGCACCGACAATATCGCCAGCTTCAAGATCGGGTACTAACATGATCCCAAGAGAGTTGCTGGTGTTGTTAAGGTCTGACTCCATCTGCTTCGTAAGAAAGCTTTGAGTCTCAGTGAACTGCACATAGCCTAGACTCGCCACCACCAGTAGAAACAGGCCAAACAGTAGTGAGTATATCTGTCGAAACAGTGTCATCTTTCTAGCTACTCCAATCTTAATTTGGGTTGTCTAAGTCTTTCGACACCCAATCTATATTTGAGATCGTTCCATTTCGCAAGCTTTTTGGATGAACCTGCAAGAACGCCTCGTCCTTTTTCCTTGTTAAGCCACAGCTGTCGACCATTGAAGCTGTAAACCGGTAATAAGTCTTTTCTCTGGGTAGCGGGTTTAATTCTTGTATCTAGATTATCGAGCACCCAGGGGATCGCTGAAGGCGTTTCATAATATGCCAGAACCATATGATATTGGTTAACGCTCGTTGCTTTAACCATAGTGATCCGCAACTTATCTTCTGGTACACCAAGCTGAAGCAGGGTGAAATACTTTGCTATCGAAAAGTCTTCACAATCACCACCGTTAACTCCGATAAATTCCATCGGCGTCGACCAGTAGTTGCTGTCACCCCAAAGTTTAATGTCGTCGACAAAGCGAAAAAGATTAAAAAAGTTGTTCACTTTAGTCATCTTTTCTTTTTCGCTTAACCCTTGTGCCTCATCAAGCACCCTAAACCATGCCCTAGCTCGTTTACCTGCGCGTTCACCATACTTGGACTCGAGTGTCGAAGTAATATGCTCCCTATCCAGATGTTGTGTGGGTGAGGCATAAAGGCATGATATGGCCAGAGTCAGTGCCAATAATATGAACTGGCAGACTTTTCTGCATGCTAATTTACTACAATAAAGCCTGCCATTCATGATGCTTGGTTTATTTCCTTACTTCACTTCTTCATCAACGGTATAGATATGCCATTTCATATCTGCCGTTGTGTCTTCTCCGGTGACTTCCGCAATGACGCGTCTGTTACGGGTGTGGGCAATACTCGTCTCACTCATATCTACGGGGCGGTCATAACTGTAACCAATAGCGGTTAACCTATCTGGGCTAATGCCGAATTGTTCAGCTAGTGTCGTAGTTACCGCGTTGGCCCTGTTCTGTGAAAGCGTTACGTTATGCTCATAAGATCCCGTCTTACTACAATGTCCTTCAATGGTCACAACAGTATTTGGATAATCGGTCATAAATGTTGCTATGACCTCTATCTGATCGTAGTACTGAGGATCTATGTAGTAAGAGTCGTTTGCAAACAAAATCTTAAGCTCGCTACGATCATTAATGGCTCTTACTTTACCACAGCCGTAGTTGTCTATGGTTGCACCTAATACTGTACCATTACAACGCTCTCGGGCGACAATAACACCATCGGTATCAAGATCGTTAAGATCGTGGATTTGATTGGTGGGTTCATCCATGGTGACGATATCATGCGATGAGCAGCCGCCAAGCAGGGCAATACTTAATATGAATATGAAGGTTTTCATTAGTTAACTCCTCCTTCGTAGTTACGCTCACCTTGCCATACATCCGGGCGAGTGACTCTTAATGATTCCAATAATCGACCTGTAGCATTCAAAATGCGGTATTCAGACAGAATACTATCGTACTCGGCTTCAAGGTAATCTTTACGGGCTTCGAAAAGCTCATTTTCGGTATCCAATAGATCGAGTAGGGTTCGTTGTCCCAGGTTGAACTGTTGGCTGTAAGCGACTTGTGTATCTTTAGCCGCGATGACGTGCTCACGAATATACATTTTTTGCGGTTCGAGTAGTTCGTAGGCGTTCCAGGCTAGGTTAACACCCTCAACGACTTGACGATGAGCGCGTTGACGGATCTCTTTGGCTTCACCGATTTTATATGCGGCTTCTTTCGTGCGAGCGAGATCTTTACCGCCTGCAAAAAGGTTATATTTGACTCTGACCATGGCAACCAGGTCATTGCTGTATCCGCCGACATCGTTTAAGAATAGGCCTGAACCTGAGATCCCCTCTTCACCATCTAGGTTATTATTCCAGTTCCCTTCCAGATCCAAAGTGAATTTGGGATAGTAGTTGGATTGAGCCGAAGATTTCTCGTTTTTAGCCGCTTCAATATCGCTGGCAGCCGATTTCAAGATCGGATGATTCTCTTGTGCCACTTTGACGCTGGTGCTGAGATCTTCAGGCAACATATCGTCATCGGGGACAGGAACAATTAAGCTTTCAGGTTGCTGCTCTACCACGCGGATAAATTGTGCTTTCGCATCGAAAAAGTTATTTTTAGCCGAGATAAGGTTTGAATTGGCACGAGCCTGACGACCCGTTATTTGTGACAGATCGGCAACTGAGCCTAAACCCGAATCGGTTCTCTGTTTAATCTGGTCGTATATCTCCTGATGGCTGGCCAGGTTTTTTTCTGCCAGCGTCAGTACCTGCTCGCTACGGATATAGTTAACATAAACTTTAGCCACATCGAGAGCCATATCTTCGGCTGCCGAGAAGAGCGCCCACTGTTCGGCACTGGCTTCGAAGCTATATCTGTCGACTTCGCTACTGGTATAGAAACCATCGAACAGCATCTGCTTGATGCTGAAACCAGCCTCACCACGCTCCAACTCAACAACACCATCAGAATCGACTTCACCTACATTTGGCTTTCTGCGTGTCGATGGGCTATCTGTCTGCTCATATCCATATCCTCCACTGATATCTACCGTTGGCATGTAACCGGCTATCGCTTGACTAACCTGCTCTTCACGAGCTTTAAAGCGATTAAATGCGATACGAATTTCAGGATTCGTATCTAAGGTGTGCGCGACCGCTTGCTCCAATGTCTGGCAGTAAGCCGACGCGGGAATAATCAGTGCGCTAACGGCTAACGCTAAGGCGCTGCGTTTTAGTTGCCGAATTTTACTGGTGTTCATGTTAACCCCTCCAGGTTGATTTTATTAGGCTAGCGCTCTCTGAGCGCCGTATCTTTCGCCCTTAAAATTGGATTAAGTATGTACTCTAAAACGGATCTTTGCCCAGTAATTACATCAACCGAGGTTAACATCCCTGGTATAATTGGCATTTCAGTGCCGTCGTCCTTTTTTAAGCTTGATAGTTCAGTTCGAACTCTGACAAGATAGAAGCTGTTTCCCTCTTCATCTTGTGTTGTATCCGCACTAATATGCTCTACAACCCCATTTAAGCCTCCATACCGTGTAAAGTCATAGGCTGTGACCTTAACTACGGCGGGTAAACCTGGGTGTAAAAAAGCGATATCTTTAGGAACTATTTTGGTTTCAATTAGCAATTGATCTTCGGATGGAACAATTTCGAGTATGTCGATACCCGGCTGCACCACGCCGCCAAGGGTAGTAATATGAATACTCTTAATCGTTCCATTTACCGGTGACGTAATCTCGGCTTTACTGACTTTATCTCGCGCGCCGATCTGAGCTTCGTTCATTCTGGATAGCTTGGTTTGCATCTCATTGAGCTGAGTCCGAGTTTCGGCGGCAAAGACAAACACGGCCTCACGACGCTTCAGAATTGCTTCATCTTGTGAGGCTTTAACTTTAGGCCTTAGCAGTCGAAGAGAGGAGAGCTCGCCTTGAATATCGTTAACGGTACGTTCAAGTTTGAGTAGCTCTACTTCGGGAACAATTCCTTTTTCTGCCAGAGGTTTGGTGAGTTCTAACTCCCTTGAAATCAGTTGGAAGCTTCTGGTGAGCGTGTTGATCTTCGAGGCCAGCTCTTCAGTTTCCTGCTGTTTTTGTTGGATCTGTCTGGCTAGAATTTCGAGTTGATTGCTCAGGCTATCCATTCGTCCCGAATACTCTTCCGATTGACGTTTTACCAGTTCAGGTTCTTTTTCGATTAACTCTCCTGAAAATAACAGAGGCGTTTTGGTGATTTTGACCTGTTCTCGCCAATTTGAAGACATATCAGAAATAATAATACTATTGAGCTCAGTTTCGAGCCTTTTTACGTTAGCCTGAAGGCTAAACACCTCTTGTTCCTGTTGATCAAATTCGGAACGAAAGCGCGTATCATCGATTCGCACCAGAGCTTGGCCCTTAGTGACATGCATACCCTCTTTAACATAGAGCTCCTGCATTATCCCGCCATCGAGACTCTGAATTACCTGAATTTGAGAGGAGGGGATCACTTTTCCCATACCTGTTGTGACTTGGTCCAATTTGGAGAAGTAAGCCCAGACAACGAAGCATAGCGCTAAGGCTGACAGCGCCCAGATGATCAATCTGTGACTGGTCGGTGCATCGGTCATCATGGCACCATAAACATCATCGACCATTTCTAGATCTTGAGTCGTCAAGTGTTTACTCATTTCTCTGACCTCCGGCGAGTAAACCTTTGCTCAGTTTTTCCAGCACCTCATTTTTGGAGCCATCGGCAACCACATGGCCTCTGTCGAGCACGATAATACGGTCGACCAGCTTTAGCAGATGCATCTTATGGGTGATAAGCAGCAAAGTTCGGTCTCTTGTGACGTTTTCCATGGCTTTAATAAATTGTTTCTCGGCTCTTGCATCTAAACTCGCCGTTGGCTCATCCATAAGCAGTACCGGCGGGTCGTTCAGCGTCGCCCTAGCCAGAGCGACGGTTTGTCTCTGCCCCCTGGAGAGTGCGCGGCCACCTTCACCTACCTGTTGATCTAAGCCTTCGGTTTCCAGGTCGGTAAACTGGCTGATACCAGACAGTTGCACCGCCCGGATCAGTTGGTGTTCGGATACCTGACGGGTACCAAACAGAATATTGTCTCTGATAGAACCATGGAACAAAGTGATATCTTGAGGAAGGTAACCAAAGTTTCGTCTCAAGTCTGTAGGGTGGATCTGAGCCGAGTCCAGTCCGTCATATCTCAGGCTGCCCTTGGTCGGTTGATAGAGCCCGACCAGCATTTTCGCCAGGGTACTCTTACCTGAACCATTCCGGCCTATGATAGCGACTCGCTCACCAGGCTGAATGTTAATCGACATCGGGTGCAAGACCGGTCTTTCCGAACCGGGATATGAGAAACTAATATTATCGGCACTCATCTGCCCCTGGAGGCGCTGTCGGCTAACCAGGTGACCCTTATTCTCAAATTCATCCTCCTGGGTCATGATTTCATTGAGTTGCCGCAGTGCACTCGCCGTATGGTTACCGCGGGTCATTAGTCCCGCCAGTTGTGCCATGGGAGATATGGCACGGCTCGATAAGATAACGGCTGCGATGATGCCACCCATAGATATCTCGTTATCGGCGACGCGATATACCCCCAAGATCACCACACTCACTACAGAAAGCTGTACCGTAAAGTTAGCTAGGTTGGTCACTGAGGTTGAAATCTTCTTCGATTTCAATTGCCAGTTAGCAGTATGGCCAATCATCTGTTGCCAGCTTTTCTGTACTAACCCCTCGGCGCCACTGGATTTTATCGACTCTAATGAGGCAAGTGACTCGATAAGGTGACCATGTTTCAGGCTGGAAAACTTGTTGCTCTCCTCGATCGCGGCCTTTAATTTTGGCTGCATGATCAAGGTATAGGTGATAATAATTACTCCTCCTAATAGAGGAACTAAAGCTAAGTCGCCCGCTACTAAGTAGATAATCATCATGAAGAATATTGCGAACGGCAGATCTACCAGGGTGGTAATGGTTGCCGAAGTCAGAATATCCCGAATGCTGTCAAACTCACCTAGCTGCCTGGCCATGCCTCCTACACTGGGTGAGCGATTCTCCAGCGGAATGCCTATTGCTTTGGCAAACAGCTTGGAAGAGACGATGATATCGACCTTTTTACCCGCTACGTCGATAAGATAGGCGCGAAGTTGCCGCATGATTAGATCGAAGATATAGGCGATGCCCGCGCCGATGGCTAATACCCACAGGGATTCGAACGCTAGGTTGGGAACGACCTTATCATAGACATTCATGATGAATAGTGGCGAAACCAAAGCGAAAAGGTTGACCAATACAGATGCGATCAACGCATCCCGGTAGATAGGCGCCGAATCTTTAATTGTTTGAAATAACCAGTGCTTATTACTGTCATGGAGATGAATATCGAAGCCCATATCGCCACGATACTGCTGCTTAACCATAAACAGGTACCCGACATAGATAGCTTCAAGATCTTCAAGCGATAGCGTCTCTTCGCCCCCGGTCTCCGGCAGTTGAATGACGGCCCTATCTTTTTTTACATCCAATTCACGAAGCAGGCAGGCTTTCTTATCTTTTAGCAGCAAGATACAGGGCAGGAAAATAGGCGATATCTGGTTTAACCCTTTACGGGTTAACTTTGCTGCCAACCCCGCTCGAGCAGCGGCCTGAGGCACCAAGTCTGGTGTGAGTACACTACCAGATAAGGGGAGGCCTGCCGCCATGGATTCACTGGAGCAAGGGCTACCGAAATATTCGGTTAATAACACTAAACTGTCTAACAGGGGATCGACTGACACTCTTTGAGAGGCAGAGACGGTCCACTGATCAGTTTTCTGAGGAGCGGAAACAGACACCTAAAAGCTTATCCTTAAGATTTTATTATGGAATTATTCTTATTGTATTATAAAAGTATTAGTCAAGATGGTCTATTTTGCTATAGACCATCTTGATAATT
>PJEL010002824.1_pt1 | contig 15500 bp, 13 predicted proteins | sample 1853271 | NCBI WGS metagenome assembly PJEL01 (sample SAMN08108733, study PRJNA415343) | Invertebrate metagenome, whole genome shotgun sequencing project. | host: Globobulimina | place: Sweden: Gullmar Fjord | collected 2015-08 | reverse complement strand
ATCGCAAGCAACATCGCGCCCCGGACGCAACTCTTGTTGTCCCAATATCATACAGTATCGTCGCCCAAACTGTCAGCGAGTCCGGCATCAAGACTCATGACGATATCACACGCCTGCAAGCCCAAGGCGTCAAGTCCGTCCTCATCGGCGAACACCTCATGCGCCAAGACGATCCCGGCGACGCCCTCAAAGAACTCTTGGCCTAAGAGCCTGTCCCTTATTACACCGTACAACACAGCCTCAGCCTGCCGCTTCGCTCCGCAGCCCTCTGATCGCACAAACCAACACTAGGCTATACGAACATAGCAACTGGTACAACTCATGGGGGCAGGTCACAGGTCAACCTAGTGAAGCTGATTCCAACCAATTTGGTCTTCCACCAGTACAAAAATGCTCACTGAACACCATGACTAAAAGACACCATGCACTGATGTACCACTCTTGATTTATCTCATTGCTATTGAAATCTGCTGCTTTTTAGACTGTGACTTCATCATGAATTGATCCTTAAAAAGGCACCAGACCATCTCACAAACATGACATTGAGCGCATGACGCGCTATTGAAGAACATGCTCACCAAAGTCTAATGTCCCATTGTCTGTCGTCCGTGACGAAATGAACTACGCCGTCGGTTGTCGCATACCAAATCCCATTGCTAATCCTGCCTTCTCCAGTGAATGTGTCGCGTAGTCTGTGATCAAGACGGTGTATAGTTTCCCTTGCCTCAAACCTCCGGTCAAATCTGACCACCTCATAATCCTTTGATTCGTCTCGAATGTCAGGGACCGTTGCGAGATATCCCGTTTCTGTGGAGACCACAAGGTCAGATTCGATGCCATGTCCAAAGTAGATTCCCCATCGTATGTATCCCCCAGCAGAGGAACCGTATATGGGCAATGTACCAAGAACGCCAACGGGAAAATCATACTCGTTCAATGGATGGTGGTGCCTCAGATCTGGGTGTCGAGAGGCTGACAATACATCCTCTGCTCCCGTCGATGTGAACTCCCAGCCTAAGTCATCATTGAATAGAACGACCGAGTCGTCGGTCGGAAAAATGAAGAATTGATCCAATCTATCGAAGGTTGGAAAATTCTCTGCAGTAGATATCTCCATCGTTTGCGTATTGATACAGACAAAAGAAGCTTCGCCAGTTTCACTTTTGATCGTCGCTAAACCGACCTTACCATCGAATGAAAAGGCACTCAGGAATGGATCGATGTATTCTTCTTCGACCTGCCTGAGAGTCTCATACTCTGCGGTCATTGGATCTATCTGTAATATTTTTCCATGACCGATCGCAAGGAAAGTGTGAGTCCCTTCTAGATAGGTCACCTGGCGGATTGATTTCTTGGTCCGCAACTTCCCGTCGTCTCCACCTACATTCCAGAATATCTCATAATAATGTTCTTCCTTGAACTTCCTCTCCCACTCTGCCTGCCATTCCGAGGATTGAGTTGAGTCAAACTCTGGAAAATCGGGACACTCGACTAATACAACATAATCACCATTTGAAGGGTTGATGTATGGTATCGAATATTGCAAAACACCATCCGATAGTGCAGAACGCATTTGAAGGGAGGTTGCAGCGACCTTCTTTTCTTGTCGCATCTTCACTCCGATTAGAGTGATGACGCTAATCAATGCTAGACTACCAACAATGACCAATGTTCGTGTGTGTTTCATTCTGTGATCTCTTGACCTGCCCCCATTTGTTGTACCAATTGCTATGTTAGTATAGCGTGGTGTTGATCTGTTCTGCTGAATGTCGTTTACGCCTCGCCACGATTAATTAACCTGCCTTACAAGAATGTTCACGCCCATTCTATCTAGTTACATACGAGACGATCACTCGCATAAGAAATGGATTAGGTTCTGGGGGCAGGTCAGGTTCTTGCCTTGGGCACGACAAGTCAAGATTTCAAAAATACGGGCGTAGAACGTACGAGGATAAGAAAGGTAACACATGGCGATGGGATTCCCGGCATGGGCGTTGGGAGAAACACAACCCTAGGGGAAAGCACCAGGGAAAGTTCGATGAAGATGGAAATCAAACTAAGCCCCGTAATCCTGCATACGATGATTTATTGACATCATGAAAGTCACTGCTTTATTGGAGTTGAGGAGAATATGGAAGACCGTAAGATTTTTAGGACCCTTGATGTTTTTAGGTTCGACAACAAGCACCATGTTAGAGCGATTTCAATCGATAACGTTCCACTCGAAGTTCTGTGGGTTCTAGCAGGTTCACCGCAAGATGACCCCATGCTCTTCGCGAGAGAATACGATGTCAGTAGGCTCCAGTTATTGGAATTGCAGAAATATGTAGCGTTCGAATTCGATCTGATGGAGTTCGAGTATACTCTCGGCGTTTCAGAGGATAGAGACTAACGGCCTCAACTGAAATCAAGATGGCGAGTGAAGAAGAGTAGCCGGAATCTCAAAGTGGGAGTTAAGGACACGCGGAGCAACCATTCCGCAACTGACGGACAAGAGATGAGGGGCTAGATTCAATTGGTGTTGGTAACCGAGTAATGAGTGTGGACGCAGTGTGTTGTAATGGGTTCGCCATCGATTGATCAAGACCTTAGCTTCATGCACCACCACGCCGTCATGGGCAACGTTCTACCTCCCCTTCGTCCTCTGGCCGATTCCAGCCGCATTCCGGACACTTTTCGTTGCCTTGGTGTCCCTGCAAGTCATACCCGCACTCCTGACAGCAACCCACCGGGAACGCAAGATGTTTTTTCCACCACAACCACAGTGCAAAAGCGATAACGGTCACCAATCCGAGCTTTAAGAGCTTCATGAACTGAATTGATTCGAGGAGGAACGGGACGACCGCTAATGGTCGCCATTGCTCGCCTGCAAAATATCCATTCTCCTTCGAGGACCAACAGATCTCATCCAGTTTGCGAACCCTGTTTGGCCAATACCGATAGAATGTACTGTAATCAAAAGGACGATCTACACCAAGCTCAGAAGAACTTGCCAGTATTGTCACGTTCATTTGGCGCCCAGATTCTTGAGACCGAATTGAGAATACACCAGGACTCAATTCCCTCTCAATGTCCCAGATACCTGGGTATTCAGCTGTATCCATAAATTCGAGCGTGCCAAACGTCTTGCCATGTATTGGATGAGGAAGGCCGAATACTTCAAGCATGAAAACAACCTCTTGGGCATAGACACGTTCACCCGAAGGCAATTCAACCCACGCGGGACTAGATAGGCCACACATCCCATTACCGTTATCCCAGTGCAATAGGCCATCCGTGACAATGGTATATAGAGTAGCAGAAACGGCTAGGGTCGTGATAAGCCATAGAACTCTGCGATGCCATATTCTCTGATCTGATTTTGAAATGAGCTTTCCCATCATCCTCAGCGGGAGGTGCAATCGCCATGAACTCACGCATGCAAGAACGGCGTTAAACCAATGGCAGTCTTCCGGTCGCAACACGACTTGTAATGTTAGCACCGCCGATCACCGCAAAGCGCAGGCCGACCCTTACACCTTTCACATTATTGCTCGTTGTGGGCGCAGAAACACACCGGCGCGTTTGCGTGCGCACTGCTGAGCATTTCACTGGTATTCCCAATATCTCTATGAAGTTCCAATGAATCCGCTTTCACTCAGCTCTTGGCCTAGCCCTCACTCAAACAGGCACAGCGCATAGAAAAACCGCTTGACGATAAACGCGCCAAGCGGTTATATATTTTTTTGAGTTTCGATTCAATCTACAACAACGAAAACGGAGCCGTCGTCACTGATCACGAATTGATCGAGGTGACTTCAACCTTGAGGTATTGCTGACGATGGCCGGTCTTGTTGCGGTAGCCTTTACGTCGTTTGAACTTGATGACGTCGATCTTCTCGCCTTTGACGCGGTCGAGTACTTTTGCGGAGACGGTTGCACCATCCACGTAGGGCTTGCCCAAAGTGGTCTCGCCATCACCGTTGCTGACCATGAGAACACGATCAAAGGTGAGATCGGAGCCGGCTTCGGCTTCACGAACATCAATCTCGAATACATCGCCTTGGGCGACTTTCATCTGGCTTCCGCTGTCTTCAATAATGGCGTACACGTCAGTACTCCTCTGGATCATCGGTCATGTATCAAATATCAGGCATTCATCCGGTTGGTTCAACGATACCTCGGCGAGGCCTGACAACAGACCTTTGCCTTCCGAATGGACGCCTAGTGTAGGCGCGATCCGTGAAAAACCAAGCCTGAGCGGGTTGCCAACCGTGACGAGCCATGGCAAAGGCTACCAAACCCGGCTTAAATAGCCAAAATCTCACCTGAAGGCCCGTTCCTTGCCGACAATGAGCCATATTGGCTTGAAATAGGGCCTATCGTGTACGTCCACCATTCGTCTTTGGAACTGATTGGATCACTTCGTTGACTGAGACCCTCAACCATCTTTTTGATCGACTTCGCGGCTACTCCATATGGGAGGTGCTGGTCGAGCTGTGGATTATCTGGATCGTGGTTTATCTTATCATCGGATTCCTTAAAGGTACGCGTGGGGCAGGCATGATCAAAGGCCTCGCTTTTCTCCTTTTTGTGGGGACGTTGGCGGTCCAGATCTTGGGAGGTGAGGGTGGCCAGAACTTTCAGAGGCTCACGTATTTGTATGAGCGTAGCTTGGCGTTCCTAGCCATTGCGTTCTTGGTGATTTTCCAACCTGAACTGCGCCGCGCTTTGATCCGTGTAGGCGATACGGTCTTCTCCGGGAGGCGGCGTCGAAATGTCACCCCCACTATTGACTCGATAGTCGACGCTTGTGAATTCCTTGCTCGTAATCGTATTGGGGCACTCTTAGCTATCGAACGCAGCATCGGTATCGGCGGGACGACCGACGGCGGAACACGCATCAATGCGGATCTCTCTGCACGACTTCTGCAATCAATATTTTGGCCTAACAGCGCGCTTCATGATTTGGGCGTGGTTATTCGTGAGGACAAGATTATTGCAGCCAATGTTCAATTCCCGATGGCGGAACATGGCGATTTGGATCAGGAGTATGGATCACGACATCGCGCGGGTGTCGGTATCACTCAAGATTCAGATTGCTTAACCATCATTGTTAGCGAGGAACGGGGTGAAATCCGAACCGCGGAATGGGGCCGACTGTCCTCAGCGATAACTCCGGACGAATTGCGAACCTTGCTCTTTAAACGATTGGCGGAGCCAGTCAGCAAGACAGAGCAACTTCGGCGTACAAAATTGCAAGAAGCATCTCGTCAAGATCCGCTAGCGGAGGAAGATGAAATAGCAAACCCATTTGATGATCCGTTAGGGAATGTCGACGAAGTAGCATCGGGTGATGAGCAGAGCTCGGAAGACTCCAGCTCGTCGACAAAGCAATCTGAGCCTGCAGCATAGGTGGATATCCCTCATGATGGAAAAATTGCAGACTGTTATATTGGTCTCACTTCTGACTCTGATGATTTGGCTTTACGCTGAAGCACAAAATCATCCACCAGCGCAGGAACAGGAAGTCGACCTCATTCTGCTACCATCCAATGCCGAATCATCGACGGTCCGTTTGGAGTCGGCTGATCGCTTACGTATCGAAATGACTGGCCCGAACGCTGCACTTGCAACTATTTCTGATCAACTGCGACAACAAACTTTGGAGTTGCGATTGGGTGAACATGGCTTGCCATCTGAGCCAGGCAAATATCGCGAACCACTCCTTGAGTACCTTCAACAACTTCCATTGTTTTCAGATAGTCGAGCACGCATCATTGGCGTGACCCCTTCTGTGATCGAATTCTCCGTACAACGTTTGGTCAACCAAACGCTGGAGGTGGAGAGCGGGCCATTTGGATCGGTTGAAACTGAAGGCCGCGTCACAATCACCCCGTCATCGGTAGAGAGTCGGCTTTCAGAAGCGCTGCTGGGAGGGTTGACTTCAGACAATCTGCGTGCAATTGCAACTCCACGATTCAGTCCAGGCAAAATCTATCACGCCGGTGAGGAATACACCGTAGATGCAGTTCTCTCTGTGCCAGGGATTGCGGATCAAAATTTGGTGACCTTGGAGCCTAATCGGGTACGCATCACATTTACTGTCCGATCTACGCGAGTCGAATATGTGGTTTCAAATGTTCCAATTCACATTGTCATTCCACCTGTTGATCAGAATAGATATGATATCGAATTGGAAGAATCGTTGATAGCGGAAATCCGAATTGCCGGCCCTGAGGAATTGATTCAGCGAGTACGTGATCGCGACCTCCGCATTACTGGGCAGGCAGTGTTTTCAAGCGATGAATTGACTCGGTCAATCACGACGATTCCGATTTCGTTTGCACATCTCCCCGATGCAATTGAGATTCTAACGCCAGCGCTCTCGGCCAAGATCACTATCAATCGACGCGAATCACCCAAGAATGAATAGCCTATTCTCAATGCGTTGTATGGAATGTTTGATTTGCAACCACCTCAAGAAGAGGCCACAAAATGAGTTCCGGCGAGTCACCTCCAATACCACTTGTGGTCTTTGGAGCTAATGGACGTATGGGCAAATGCGTGTGTTCCGAGGCTGCATCCTCACCTCATTCACCCTTTAGGGTTGTGGGCGCTATCGCACATGCAGCAAGCGCGTCTGTGGGCAAGCCAAGCGTGCCCGGCAGTGCGGACGCACCATTTATTGAATCTGAATGCACCGTCGACTGCAGCGCAATCATTGATTTCTCAACCCCCGAGGGAACAGAACGTGCCATCGCGACGGCCATCGCTTGCAAGGCTGTACTTCTCATCGCAACCACCGGACTGCAGAGCCGCCATTGGGACCTCATTCATGAAGCAGCGAATGCTGTTCCAATTCTGGTCGCGCCGAACACGAGTCTGGGCGTAGCCATCAGCTTGGATCTGGTAGAACGAGCGACCTCACTACTAGGCCCCGATACCCGAATCGAGATTATTGAGTCACACCATCAGCATAAAAAAGATGCGCCATCGGGGACCGCAATTGCACTAAGCAAAGCTGTAGAATTAGGCGGTGGCACGATTCAACCAGATCAGATTCATGCTTTGCGAGGCGGTGATGTCGTGGGCGAACACACCGTGCGATTCTTTGGAGAAGATGAATATTTCGAGATCACGCACGTGGCCAATTCAAGATCGCTCTTTGCTGCAGGCGCACTGAAGGCCACATCATGGCTGTACGAGCGCGGCAACCGACAGCCTGGTTTGTATTCGATGCAACATGTCCTCGGATTAAGATAAGCAACATTCGCCCGAGATGATGCTAGTTACCATCATTGACGACTGACCATCTTCGGAATGGTCGCTTGCCTTCTTGGATTGTTCCTTGAGAAGACACTGCATCGGTCTCCTTCGAAGGCGGACTTGAATGCCACAGATCGCTGAGTGTGGTGCCATTAACCTGATTGTATATCTGTAACGACATTCGATCGCTAGGCATTTGCGGCACGCGAGCACGGACAATTCCACGTCTTGGATTATACCAAAATTCAGCGCTCGTCCGATTACGCAAGACTGGGTCTTTGGGATGATGTTTGAACAACGCATCTCCAGTCGCAATCTCAAGCCAAGGACGTTCGTGGTCAACTAACGGATTATAGGGCAGCCCCTCAACAAACCATGCAGCCTCGATGGACGGAGGAAAACCAAATTCGTTTAGCGGTGAATTTTCAAGTGCGCTGCGGGCATTAATTTCGCTTTGAATCGCATCGACTGCATGGCTGGCATCTTTGATTTTCTGCAGTTCAGACAACTTTTGTTGATGAATTGACCAGGCAACGATACCAGCTGCAATTAGCAGAACGAATAGAAACGCATTAAAAATCCAACGCATCATGGGATCGCCCCGAAATAGAAGGGATACCTACACAAACTCCACTTCTGGCTAGGTCGGCAGTTCGCTTTGGGTTGCAACTACTCGCTTGAGCATCTGAGCTGCGACACATCACAACCGTGGGCAGTTTGCCAATTCGATATATCTTTGGTTTCTGATAGTGTCGCCAGAAAAATTCACTAGGTGGCATGCTAAACGGGCAAGTTGGCACGTTTGTGAGGGTTGTGCAGCTTCAATCAGGCAGTGCCTTATAGCTGTCGGCACTGCCCCTTGCGATACAAATTCGGGCACTTGTAATCCCTAGCTTATTACTGTTGTGGCAATGATCGGCACCATGACTGCCGCCATCATTGCTGCTTGCGCTGCCTGTATTGCATCTTTGGTGGCATCACCAATCAGATCGCCACTACAGATTTGGTCAATCCACGCCTTCTCTGCTTTGAGCATCTTTCGATCGAATAAGGAGCGAAGCAAGCCAGATTGATTGAGCAATGCGATTAGGATCGAAGTATGTGCATCGAGAACTGATTCGTCGTGCTCGAAGATAGCTCTTGAGATCCTCTTGCGAAGCTGTTGTTCAGGGATTGGATCAACTTCGGGATATATTCGACGAGTAAAGATCAACAACACTTTGTCCGTGGTTGCCTTCAGGACTCCCAACTCATCCATGCGATTTGCAATGTCATGTTTCAACTCAGGGTAGTTTCCAATAATACTAATCCACGATTGGAGTTTCTTAGGTCTTTTGGATTGGTCAATCTTTCGCAAACAATGGTCTAAAACGTCTTCGCCGGTCGGTTCAGTGGAGAGAACAACAACGACATCCTTAGATTTGGAATTTTCGTCGAGGGCTATTCGCTGGGTGAGTAGCAATTCTGAAGTAATCGCTCCAGCGATAGCGTAGGTGTACATCGGCCCACTCACAAATGTACCTTCTTCTTCCTTCAACGCCAATAGCAGAATCTCTTCATGAAGAAAGAGTGGATTGTCAAGTTGGTCCGACTCGTTTGGATTATTAGTTTCCTCCGTCATCAATTTGTGTCCTTTCGCTTTACTGTAATGTAAGCAAGTATAGCGATCGACAAGCACGCGACCTGTCCCAACCGGCGCTGTGACGGACATACAAACAGGCGAAAAGCAATTGCTTTTCGCCTGTTGGAACAGTGGACAAAATCAATAGAAAGATGACACTCAATCTTGCGAGAGAATGACCGCTGTGTATGGTGCAATGTCGAGTGAGCCCTTGAAGTTCATGCCGTCTTTGCTTCCCGCCACTGCGGTGACGTCTGCAGTGAATTGATCGCCAAACTCATCGTCGTAACCAACCCAATCGCTGTTGAACCGCACTTTCCAAGTTCCGGAATTCGGCAAGCCAATGGTGTAATCCAGCTGGGTTGTATTCGCAAAATTGAGGACAACAATGACATCATCACCAGCTCCACCTTGATCCCACCGGTGGTAAGCCATCATCTTGTCGGAATTGTTCAGATGATGAACATTGATATTTTGACCTCGCAAACCATTGGTCGTGTTATCCCAGTTTCGTCGAAGTTTGATCAAATCCTTGTACATCAATTGAATGCCAGCAAAGGTAGTCAACTTTGTCCAATCTACCGGATCTGTATCTCGGAAATACTCATCTTCGAGGAATTCCTGACCTTGGAACAGCATGGGGACCGCAGGGGTGGTCAGCATGATGGCTGCCCCGAGCGTCGACCGCTTTTTCGAAAAGTAGCTATCTGCATTCCCGGGCCAAATTTCTTCTGGCAATCGACTCTTACCGTTTGCCACTTCATCATGCGACTCAGTGAACACCACGCGTTCAAAAGCATCTGCATTGTAGCGATGAGTTATTGCATCACGAACAACAAACATATTGCGATCATTGTCGCTTGCAGTAATCAGTGCCCCTCGAATTGGATGAACAAACTGCGCATCCCATTGGCTATCAAAGCCGGCCCCACCATCATTGGTGTCCTTGGTCACCCATGCATTATTCTGCATGTCTTCTGCAATCATAAATTTCCAAGGCTGTGAGTTGTCAATCTCGTCATTCATCCATTGCAACAGGCTCCAGCCTTCGGGTAGATCTCCACCATCCCAGGTTCGCATATTGAGAACCGAATCTACACGGTAACCATCCACATGAAAATCATTTGCAAACCGCATGATGGCATCTCGGAAGAACTGTCGAACTTCCGCTCGTCCAAAATCTGGGCGAGTATCGCCCCATGGAGTTATTGCGCGATTGTCGTTATAGAAATAGATACCTCCCCAACTACCCACTCCCCATCCGTCAAATCGCCACATATCCAAATCATTAGGCCCAAGGTGGTTATACACCACATCCAGCAAGACCGCGATCCCGCGCTGATGTGCTTCATTGACAAATCGTTTCAGTTCATAGGGGCCGCCGTAGATGCTCTCGACAGCAAATGGGAAGGAGTTGTTGTATCCCCATGAGTAGTCCCCGGGAAATTCATTGACCGGAAGTAACTCGACTGCTGTGATTCCCAAATCTTGAAGATAGTCCAGACGATCAATCGCAGAGTCGAAATCACCAGGAAGCCCTCCGGGCGAATCATTAAACGTACCCAAGTGCATCTCATAGATAATGAGCTCGTTCCAAGGTTTCATGACAAAGCTGCCATCGCTCCATACGTAGTCGGGATCAAAGACGACGCTATTGCCAATCGAGTTGGTGACTTCTTCCGTCTGTGGGTCGTTTTTCCACAGTGTTTGGCCGCCGTTGCGTATGACGAATTTGTACTGATCGCCTGCCTGAACGTCTCGATAGTCGACTGACCACATCCCGTTGCCTTCATCGACCAACGGCCCTTTGGTTGAGCTCCAGTTGTTGAACTCACCCGCTACACTCACACTGTCAGCGTTGGGTGCCCAGACGCGAAACATTGTGCCCTCTTCGAAGGGAATGGAACCCATTCCCGAATGTTGTGATGCGTCGTGAAAAATTCGCGCCCCGACCCAGACGTTTGCATTCTTGACGCCATACACCCCGATGTACCAACGATCACTCTCTATGGTTGGCGACGTCTTGTCATTAACCAAAACGATCTCGCGTCGGCGGCCTGGCTTCTGAAGACGAAAATCCCAATCGTCGACCGTAGGCAAAGCGCCTTGGCGGACATAGATATCAGCGTTGCCACTGGACGGTTGAATCCCGGCGGCAAATCGCGCGTTCCAATCTTCAACATCAACGTAGTAGTAGACGAATTGCCCTTTGCCAACGAGTACCTTTTCGATCTCGCCATCCTTGAGCTCCGACTGGGCAAATGCGGTCGCTCCGGTAAATGCGATAGCGATGGTGGCGGCAGCAACCGCCAAGATCAGACCCGTGTTTCGCATGATTTGCTGACGTCGCATCTTCAATGTCCTCCCACGGACAAAAGGGTAATGGCGTAATAGACCATCTCTTAGGCTTAGACATTTCTTCCATTCGAGTGACTTCGAAACGGCGAAGGTCATCTCGAACATATCTATTCTACAAGACGATCAGCCTTTGGTAAACCGGTTAACTGCCGATATTTATCTTGAAATGCACCCCTTTGCACCATTAATCTACCCTACAAATCCCGCAGTGCACCAAATACTGCCGAAATCAGCTCTGAACGAGCATTTCAGAGGACTTCAGCGTTATGGGGCCACGGGCATCAGACGCTACAAAAATAAGAAGCAGGCCCGGGGCAACTGGACCTGTTCTTGTTTCTATTTGAATTGGTGAGCACACCTCACGCCATCAGGGAGAGAGAAATGTGAAGCGGATCGCATTCTCAGTTTGCTCGACAATGACCTTTCCTAGGTTGATTGAAACCCCCGCCAATTGAGCATTGGTCAGATCAACCGTCTGTGTGGTTGCATGTCCGTTCTTGTCCCAGACACTCAAGGCGGACGCAGCAATGTCAGTATCCGTTACTCGAAAGCGGTATTCATGATTGCTCCAATCATGAATCGTGGGTAGCGGCGTCGATTGCTGAAAATACCGTCCGCCTGCCATGTACGCTCCAAACGGCGCCATGCTGAAAATCGCTTTAGATTCATCGATCGGTTTGATCCCAAACGGCGTAAACGAATAGCCGAACTCAGGAGAATCCAAACGCGAGTAATCGAAGATCAAAAGCGTTCCGGAAGCGGCGTTATCAATCTGCTGCACCAGACCATCGAACACAGTCCGCCCTGCTTCGTGCAGTTCCTCTTTCTCAACCCGAATTGCCTGCCATTGTGCCTCGCTTCGAATTGCATTTGCAAGTGCGACAGAATCGCCAGAAGTCATGAGCAGCTCGTCTTCCAGGAGGCTGGTCAAGGAGACATTCGGATTGGTGATCCGCCCCTTCCAATCGCCATCGGCAGATAGTGCATCAAGCAGGGCTGCTATTCCCATACCAGAGTAATAGAGCCGCATGCGCAACGGAGCACATCCGTATGGATCGTTGTTGACATTGATCTTCCCTCCCATGTGATCGACCATCCGCGTGAGAAGATTGCTTCGTTCAGGAGATAGATCACCATACCCATGAAAGCCTTGTACATATTCCATGCGAGGTCCGTGCTCACTACCTTCGAGAGCATGGAACAGCCTCCATTCAATGAATTTAGCCAATCCTTCATTGAACTCCGTTCCGTCTTCGTAGGCAATATGCGCTTCAGAAAGATGTGATCGTCGATCTTGACGGACTGCGAGCCACCGGCGGGCAGCAATGCGTCTAGCTTCCGGACATGTTTCCTCTAAGGCCTTTGCCAGCTCGATCCCCTCCAGTGCCCAACCTGTGTTGTTGGCTACTGAAAGCGTGGGATAGGACACCAAGTCCAATTCGTTCCCGCCTTTGTCTGGTGCCAAATGGAACTGATGCACATGAAACGCTTCGTGTGCGATCGTCGCCATTTGGTCGTAGGCATTGGTCGTCAGGAATGCGTAGTCAAGGTTCTCAAATTTCTCCGCAGGATCAGTAGGATCAAAGAGGAGCCCCTGCATTTGGTTCTTGCGATTCGAGAGCGTGTCCGCGACCACGAGCGTTGTGGTACCGTTAACATCGTAGCGGGTATTCTGTGCGTCCCATTCGATAATGGTCGGGCCGTCTTTGACCCAAATCGTCCCGCCAGCGAATTCGACAGAGCCGGTGTATGGCACAAATCCATCAGGCGGATTTGGATGATTGATCAACACATCTTGGCGGCCAGGCAGATAGAATAACAACGGTGTCGATGCCACACTCCAGCCAGGCCAAAGCGGATTGGAAGCTTGATTGCACAGTTTCCACACCTCTTCAGCTTCCGCAATGAGTAGAGGATCAATCTGCAATTGATCTGCATTCGTCTGTGCAGTGTTTGATTCGACATCCGGCTGCCCACGCATCTCGTCAGCCATGCACGGCACGATGCACACAGTCCCGACTACCCCATTCAACATCAAACCGCCGGCAACCGCAATCAGGGCACGCTGGTCGCACCGCAACATTTTCATGATCATCTGTAGCCCTTTCAAGACTGGCCTCCACTGTTCGTCATCATACATACGGTAGACGAGAGGGAACCTTGTAGTATAATACGTCGCGTACTATTGACGGACCACTTTCCAATCACTGGCAGGTAAATGGCTGAAAAAGAGAAAAAGATTGAAATGGAGCATTGCCGATGGCGATCAACGTTAACGATCTGGAAATGGTGATATTGGGGATTGTGTACAAACAAGGCCCCTGTACTCCGTATGCTGTGCGCATGGAGTTCGAAGGCTCCCCATCTTCCCATTTCAGTAGTAGCCCGGGTTCTATCTATCCCATCATGGAGAGGTTGGAAACGCAACAGGGCTGGCTGGAATCTGAAGAGAGTACGCGAGGAAAACAACGCCGTTTTCTGTATTCGTTAACGTCGTCCGGCGTGAAAGCACTGCGAGGATGGTACACCAAGAAACAGGTTGACGAGGCTTGCACGATGACGTTTGATCCGTTGCGGACTCGGATGTACTTCATCGAAGCATTAACCGACAAACAGAGAACACGGTTCTTGCAAGATGCCACGACTGCATTGAAGGCGAATATCACGATGGCGAAGATCGACGTGAAGCGCTACCGAGAGTCAGGAGACCTATGGAGTGAATTAGCCGCCAAAGGCGCACTCGCGTCCCTCGAATCCCGTAAGCGATGGATAGAGGAACTTTCGCAAAGTATCTGAACCACTCAACCCAAAGGCGAGACTGATGACTTTCACGTCCAACCGGCGATATGATCTCGCATGCAACATTGTAAACAAACGGACCCCTCAGCGGCCGAACTTCTGAATCTAGTGTATGGTGATTCGGAAGCGAACCAACAGCCCGTGTGGTCTCCCAACTCTGAGAAGCCCCCGACTTGGGTTTCTGTTGCAGATGTGCGTGCAGCTCAACAACGATTGCAAGGCCACATTCGCCCCACGCCATTGACTCAATCCTTTGCCTTTGATGACATGGTCAGCGTTTCCCTTGGCTCCTCTGCACAAATTTTCTTCAAATGCGAGCAGTTTCAGCGCATTGGCGCCTTCAAATTCCGTGGTGCATTTAATGCAATTGCAGCTTTGGATGAACGTAGAAGAGAAGGCGGCATTATCACCTATTCTTCTGGCAACCACGCACAAGCGATTGCGTTAGCCGGCCGACTCCACAACGCTCCGACAACGATCATCATGCCAAATGATGCGCCGCGCATAAAATACGAATCAACCCTGGCTCATCTGGATCCAGAGTCTGACAGTGAGATTATTCAATACGACCCTCAAGTCACAACCCGTGAAGCACTCGGCGAAAAAATTGCCCGCGAACGCCACTTGACACTCATCAAACCTTTTGATAATCCTTTTGTCATTGCAGGCCAAGGCACGGCAGCCTTGGAACTCGTTGAGCAATTGCGAAATGGAGCGGATCCTCATGATTCACTAGATATCATCTTTGTTCCGTGTGGCGGAGGAGGATTGTTGTCGGGCACTTCTGTTGCCATAAGAGCGTGCTTTCCCAACTGTCAGATTGTGGGAGTGGAGCCAGAGGCGGGCAATGACGCATTCTTGAGTTTCCGTGACTTGGTGCTGCAGACGGTACACAATCCTCAAACTTGGGCAGACGGAGCGCGCACTCCGAGTTTAGGCGCGTGGACATTCCCAATAGTCTGCAAGAATGTCGATACGATGGTAACTATTTCAGATGATGAGCTGCGAGAAGCAACCAAGTACGCTTATACAACCTTGAAGTTGGCCATCGAACCAACCGCAGCCCTTGGACTTGCAGCAATCATCAAATCCGCTGGCCTGTTTGATCAACCATTTGAACAAGGCCTGTCATTAGCGGGGTGCCCAATCGAATTGCGTTCGAAGAAGCGGGTCGCCACCATACTCACCGGTGGAAATGCCGATTTGCAATCGCTAGCGAGCTGGATTGCTCATTGAATTCGAGTCACCGTACCGGCGCCTCCTAAAGCGACTGCACAATTTCCTTTGCACGGAATCTGGTTTCACTGTCCACATCTATCACATCTTCAAGTGAATGCACAGATCGCATCGTTGCCCTTGACAATACTGTGTCTGCAACGTGAGTAATAGAATCAAAACCGATCCGATGATTCAAAAAGGCTTCTACAGCAACTTCGTTGGCGGCGTTGAATATCGCTCCGCTGGATTGACCTAC
>PJEL010002823.1_pt1 | contig 15505 bp, 16 predicted proteins | sample 1853271 | NCBI WGS metagenome assembly PJEL01 (sample SAMN08108733, study PRJNA415343) | Invertebrate metagenome, whole genome shotgun sequencing project. | host: Globobulimina | place: Sweden: Gullmar Fjord | collected 2015-08 | reverse complement strand
CGCATTGTCAGATGAAGAGAAAGACGCTTTGTTGGCTTATGTGGTGGCTCAGGCTTTTACGGGTTCTTTGGTTAATCGGCAGAGTGGGGGAATGGCGTGTGTTATGGGGCGGCTTAATGTGCCTTTTCGAGAGCACTGGACGCCGACAGCTTCAAATTTCTTCGGACGTCTTAAAAGACCAGGTTTGGATAGTGTTGCTTCTGAGCTGTGCGGTGAAGGGTGGGCTAGAGAAAGGGCATCAATGAAAAAAGGTGATCTCGCTGAAGCAGTTTCGTCGGTTGTTGCAAGTGATGGTGAGCAAGCGCCGAGTGGTCAGGAGGATGTTATCAGTAGTTGGTTGCCTGAAGGGTTTTGATGGGTTTCGCAGGGTTTGAGGATTTTCCGAAGGGGAGATCCTATTAATCACAAGAGATCTGTAGCGATAGATAGTTGGATATTAAGCGCAGCTTTGTGTTTTTTTGTGCTGTGCTTTAAGGGAAAAATGCCACCCACTGTCGTGGGTGGTTTGCACTGCTATCGCAGTGCAGGCTGTTGGGTCAGTGTGTGGGTTGAGGGCTTTCAGCCCTCTTTTCCTGCTGACTGCCTTTCTTTTGTTTTTGGGTGGTGATGCGATTTAATTTTTGTGTACTCCCGTTGGGCCGAGCTTTTCCAGGTTCCGCTTTGCTGCATCCCTTCGGGACTGTGGGCCTCTAGTACCTTCCACTGCGTTCCTTCGTTCCAGCGCTCCGCTTGGAAACTGCATCGACGTGTATTCCACACCACGATAAGACCTTTTTAAGCAGATCGTTCCGAACTGCCCTTGGGCTAGGGGCTTTGCCCCACGCGCCTCTCAAGAGATCCCCCAATCTTCCGCACTCGCTTCGCTCCTTTGTGCAGACCGGGTGGTTCCCCCTCTCTTGATACTTGCTACCCCCACGCTTCGCCAGCGTTGCAGGAGCTATGCGGCGGGCGCTTCGCTCGAATGATTAAAGAAAAAAAGGGGAGGGCAGTAAATGGGTAAGTCGTTAAACTGGGATTTGGCAAAAAGGCTTTTCGATAGTCATCACCATGAGGGTTTTGGTGTTGATAAGTATTTTGATTGGTTGCTCGATGATTGCTTGGCTGTTTTTGGTCGTCGTATAGAGGCTGTGCCACCGGAGAAGGCGAGGGAGCGGATTAGTGAGCTGGCCGGGCTGTATGCAGAGGAGGTGATTAGAGCTGAGCCTTTTGATGATGTTCTGGGTGGAATCTATATGGAGATTTCAAGTCGGTTTAAGTGCAAATCAATGGGGCAGTATTTTACACCTGAGCCGATTGCAAGAATGATGGCAGAGATTAGCTTTAGCATCGATGATACAAAGCATCTTACGAGTGTTTGTGATCCGGCGTGTGGTGCTGGGGTGATGTTATTGTCGTGTGCAAAGGTTGCGTTACAGCGAGGCAATCCATTAAGCAAGGTTGGGTTTTATGCTGTGGACCTTGATGGCGTTTGTGCTCGTATGTCTGCGTTACAGTTAATGGCTAATGCGTTCATTAATCGACTTGATTTGGGTGAGGTGCTTGTTTACCACGGCAATGCTTTGGGTGATTGTGAAGCTTGGGTGCCTGTTGTGCATGCGACTCACAAGGGCTTGCCGGAGTCGGAAATTCTGCCGGAGTTTGTTCATCGTGAACGAGTGAGTGTTGCAGCTACTGAACAGGCAGAGCAGGGGAGGGTGCTAGTTAAGGAAGATCAATTAGTTTTGGAGTTGTAGGTTTGATCCTTCCGCTCCAGCGCTCCGCTTGGCAGCTACTATGTAGTATAATCGTGCAGCAAATAGGGGTTTTACAGGTTAGGGGTAAGAAATGGATTGGGTGACATTAACGAAGCCTGCTCAGGCTGCACCAGGGATTAGAATGATGTGCCCTAACACCGGGTACGCCTACACAGTAAAACGCAGGGGGCGAGTTGAGGGTAGAGTCGGTATTCTCATTGAGTTCAAAGAAGGTAACGATATTGCTGTTGTTGAAGCAAAAAACTCTTGGTTGGTAGAAAGGGCTTAAAGGAAGCTAAATATAAATGTTAGAAAAAGGGGGGGGGGATATGACCAGCCTGGATAGCAAAAACATAAAAGACTGGGGTTCGCAATTTGAATTATGGTTGAACACAGTTTGCACAGATGCGAAGATTGAAATACTTGAAGAGGTTTGGGGTTGTTGCGATAGACTTGGCTTGATTGATAGGGCCTGTGTGTGCTATCGGCACGAAGAACCCTGCTTTTTCAACGACTCCTGTCCAGTTTGTGATGAAAATGATAAACCATCGTAAGTAGAGCTACTTTCGTTTTTCGATGGGCTTTATCGTTATACTGTCCACTTCAAGCACGGTTAAGATCTGTAGTGCTAAAGCAAATGAAAATGCGCCGCCGTTGACCCGATTTGTCAATAATCGGCTATCGATATCAATATCAAGCTTTTCTTTCAGGAGCGCTGATATATCAGACCATTCAAGTCCTTTCCTGGCTTTTTCGGCCTTTATGATGCTTTTAGCTTCGTCATTCCAATTCATACTCTCATCATATAGGTATATGCGTCATCAATCCAGCATATGCATTATATTTCATGTATTTTTGCTTTACAGACATTATATTCAGTGTATATACTGGATATACAATGTTTTTGGTGGTGAATCAGCGGATGTGCAGCCTTGACACAAAGAAACGTATTCACAATGTTATAGGGTCCAATCAGGCATATAAAGGCGTAAAATACTCAGATAGAAAATGAAGGGAACGGGAAAAATGGCAGCTTTAACTTACAGACAACTGAACAGTGATCAACGAGAGCATGCTGATACTTTGGTTTACTTGCTTGGCAAAAGTCTTGATGCCCCGATTTTTATCGTAGATGATGAGAAAACAGTCAGCGCAGTTTGCAGTATCGTGATGGATCAGGTTTACAGCGATACATGGGGATATTTTTGTTATGACCACCGGGTAGCGTTTGAGAAAGATGCAGCACGTTGTTGTGACGGTATGAATGTCTACCCTGTTCGGCGGAAAGAACAAGCTGACTATTTGTTGTCACTAAAGACACTTCGTGAGCAACTGGATGAAACAAAATAAGGAATGGAAGAGAAGATCTGAATATACCTACTCTCACTCCTGCAGACAGGGCTTATCATCATGCCCACTATTTTTTAGATAGCGATCCAAAACATTTGCTTTCAGCTCTGTATATTGGTGCAAATGGAGATGCAAAAGGTGTAGATCCTCTATTGGCGCCCATAGATTCAGAAAAATCTTTTATGAAACTTGCAGATCCACAAATGTTTTCCGCTGCACTTGGATTCTCAGATGAACACCTAAGAACAAAATCGTAACCGCAAATATAACCCACCTAGAAACGCCCCCTAATGCGCTATAGTATTCCCTTATCGATACGCCAAGGCAGTAAATTTTCGAAGCCCTCGATAGAATCAATCAAAGGCAGCTCTTTAAATATATAGGAAAGATAAGCATATGGCTCCAAGCCGTTGGCTTTTGCCGTTTCGATAACACTGTAAAGCGCAGCACTGGCATGAGCACCTTTAACGCTATTGGAGTGCAGCCAATTTTTACGTCCTACTACAAAGGGGCGTATTGCATTTTCTGCTGCGTTGTTATCCAGCGGAATAATGCCGTCATCCAGAAAACGGGTTAAACGCGACCAGTTGTTGTTCAAATAATGGAGCGCCTTGCCAAGTTTTCTCTCGGGCGGCACTTGGGGTAAGGATTTGTCCAGCCAGGTGCGCAGAGCGTCAATGATAGGTTGCGATTTTTCCTGCCGGATTTTTCGTTTTTCTTCAGGGGGTAAACCTGCTATAACATTTTCGACACGATAGAGCTTGCTAATGAAGTTAATGCCTATTTGCGCCTTGCCTGTTTTGTTCTCCTGTACTTTTAGCGCTTCATCGAACTTTCGCCGCGCATGAGCCCAACAGCCTACGCGGACAATATCATCGGATCGACAAACAGCGTTATAGCCTGGATAGTCATCGGTAACAAGATAGCCAGCAAAGCCATCCAGTAAACGGATGGGGACATGGCCGCCACGGGACGGATCATAATCAAACAGAATCACACGCTGCCCCAAAGGGCCTGCAACACCGACCCACATATAGGACTGTGACTGTGCGGTTTTACCCGGTTCGATCAATACCTGATAGCGTGTTTCATCATAATGAATGAGTCGATGGCTGAGTAAATAATCGCGCATCAAATTAATGAGTGGCGTTAGCAGCTGACCACCTATCTTGATCATCCAGTTGGCCAGTGTCGCTCGGGGTATCTCAATGCCGTGACGCTTAAAGATATTTTCCTGTCGATAAAGGGGTAATGCATCCTGATATTTGCTGACCGCAACATAAGCCAGCAAACCCGGTGTGGCAATACTCTTGGGGATCGGTTGTTTGGGTAACGACGCTGTTTTAACGACCTGCTCGCAGGCTCTGCATCCATACTTGATACGGATGTGTTTAATAACACGTATTTGGGCGGGAATAATTTCGACTTGTTCTGAGCTCTCCTCACCTATTTTATGTAAGGGGTGCCCATCTTCAGCGCACACTTTTTCCTCTTCAGGCAAATCATGAATGACTTCGATGCGAGGCAGGTGAGCAGCAATCGTTGTGCGACCACGTTTCTTGCGCTTATGCGCAGGAACGCTGATACAGGCTTCGTCATCTGCTGTTTGTTCTGCCTCTTGATCAAGGGTTTCTGCTTCGTCGAAAAATAAATCCGCTTGCTGTGCGTTTTGTTTCTCACTGGAGGCGCCAAACTGCTTGTGTCGAGCCAGGCGCAGTTGTTCAAGCAAGCTGTCGAGTTTACCCTGTAGCTGCGTGATTTGTTTATCTTTCGCTTCGATTTCCTGTTGTTTTTCTTGCTGCAACTGATGCTCTGAAAGCAACAAAGCTTGCAGGGTATCAACGTCTGTAGGTAGTTGTTTTTGCAGCGTTTTCATGCGGTGCATTTTATCAAATTCACACCCAGAAATACACTAAATAACGCTCTGATAATGCAATTGTTTATGCGCTTTCATGGCAAAAATATCATAACCGTCAAGCAGCCAGTTAAGCTGCTCGCCGCTTAGCGTAACCACTGACTCAGAGGCTTTTGTTGGCCATTTAAAGCGATCTTTTTCCAGCGATTTCAACCATAGAATAAACCCTGTTTTATCCCAAGCAAGAATTTTAATTTTGTTGCGCCGCTTATTGGTAAAGACAAACAATTGTTCGGAAAAAGGATCTAAACACAACGTTTCTTCAACGATAACGGATAAGCCATTAATGGCCCGCCTGAAATCGACGGGCTCTCGGCAAAGATAGACGCGAGGAATGTCTTTTGACGGTCGCATCATGTTAGTTGACTCGCGCTTTGTAGCAGGCGATCAAGTTCGTTATCGTGCCAATCCCCTGGTAATTCGATAACGACGCCATTGGGTAAACAAATGCGACAGCATGATAGTGCTCTGCTGGAATGCGGTGTTAATTGAACGGGCATCAATGCTTGCTTCGTTATCGGTTTGGCGAGCACGCCTTTTTGGCGTAAGGTGTGTTTCATGCTATAGAGCAGTTTCAAATTCAGGTTATGCTGCTGGGCATACCCTGACAGGGATTGTCCCTGGCGCTCCGCCTCCTGGATATGATCAAGCCAGCACTGTTGTTTGCTTGTTAATTTGCTTTCGGACATAACTTCCACCTTGGTTGAATAACAATGGGGGCAGGGTCTCAAATTATTGCAGGTAATTTAAGGTGGGGAGATTTTGCGGTTACACAAAATCCAATAAAGTAATTAATTACCCAACTAATACCGAAGTTGAACAAATTGATATCTTTTCAAATTTGATTGCTTACAATTATCAAAACAAAGGACGATTAAAGGGACATGATTATTTTGCCCTTAACGGAAATCAATTTGTATTTAATATAAGTCCAGTTAAAGATAAATGAATGACGCAGAATGATTGGAGTATGGATTTGGCAGCATGGTTCTACAGTTATTTCGACATGGGGAATGTTGTTCTTTTCCTCATATTTGTAGTTGCCGTTATTTGCTGGACAATGGATCGGCTCTCCAAGAAAAACGCTTCAACTATTGACGATCTTCAGAGCAGAGTAAAAGATCTAGAGAAACGCATGGGTATCAAGGACACTGAGAGATAGGGAGAATATTGGAATATGAAAAACGAACACACATCAATCACAGCCAGTCTTGCTTATACACACCGTGTGCCGTAGATGACACGGCTTGCTGCGATTTCGCGAATTATTTCCATTTATGCACAGAACCCCCCTTTGATACGTTTGTTATGCATTGCTGACAAATATATCTATTCCTCATTTTCCGTTTCATTGTAATTCATATAAATTGTTTCGCAATATGTAAAATCTATTGCCTTAATCTCACCTGAAACAGAGTGAACAAAAAATGTTGGCTCCAATGGAGCGAGCCCGACTCTATACATATCATTCTTTAATATTTCGGTGTTAACGCTCATCTCAATAAGTTTACCCTCCGTTTCCTGGCGCTCCAAACTCCCGATTAACTCCCACGGTGGATTTGATAAGAATGGTATTATTAGCGCCCTGTTAAACGGTTTGCATCTTCTATTATCGGGAAACTCGGAGGTATCTAATTGGATGGTAATTTCGTCATACGGGTTAGCGTATTGTATGAGGCTAGGCTCTCCCAATACAGTATCATAGCCAGCTTTCTCACAATTGAACTGCTTCTCATCGTAAAAGAGCTTAATCACATTTTCCGGCTGTTGAGGGTTCAAATAAATCCCCCAAGAGCCATTACCGTCATGGTTTTCAATCGGATGAATGAGCCGATATTCTTGTATTTGACTAAGCTTCATGATTACTTACGCATAACGAGGCTGTAGAAAAATTCCAAATTAGAGGTTTTGTTCTTTTTTACAGCCAAATCATCACCATTTCCTAAATTACAATATTTTTCGAAATGTACGTTTCGTACTATATATACAGAATATTCCGCACACAACATCTAACGTATACAATAATGCGCGCCGTCCAAATTCCGTCGTTTTATTATACAAACAACTAAAACAGGAGTTTTTCTACAGCCTCAACGCCGCCATAATTTGCCGACTGAAGCGCAGCGTAAGGCGGTCAAATTGATGGCTTGGGAGATGGCAATTGCGCATCTTAGTGCCTACACTAATCCTCGATATCGCTCCAACCTAATGTTGCATTATACCATTCACGATCCGTGTTTTCGTCAATTGGTAAGAAAGTGGTATCACTTGACCAGTACAGATGGAAATCACACTGCAATGGCTTATATATATTACCCGAGGCAGCTTAAATTAAGAAAACGCACACCACACGATGCTGCATATACAGCTCCTCTTGTCGGTGGGTGATGTGTTGACCTGGCACCTTGAACTCCATAGTGGAAAACAAGGAACCATTGTCACACCCAACCGGCCAAGATGATTGTCGTCAACCGGTCATGCTAATTGTCGCCGAACATCAGGCTCTAGAGGTTATTAAAGGGGAGTATATCCAAAGGTCAATTCACATCACGCAGCAGCAAGGACTTCACCGGTTTGTTTATTCAGTGCTGAGCCGTGGTAGTGGACATCATCGACATCAAGACCGACATAGATTATATTCTGTTTCATAGACGCTTCTCCTTTAATCATTAGTGTCCACTTAATCGTAGCACTTTGAGGTATCCATCCCTTGGTAGTAGCCCTCGGTCAGATTAGGGTGGGTCGTCTATATCTTCTATACACGACCCCGCTGACGGGTTGCCGAACCAGCTCTGCCCCACCGGATTCGAGGCTGCCACGCCAGCCTGGAGCATGTCGGTGAGAGGGAGATGCACAGTACCTCATCTATGGTGGAGAGACGATTATGATAATTCACCTTGACGCACACTTCTTACTGGAGTCGATCCCCGATCCAATCGACCGCCAAGTGCTCATAGCATTATACGATAGTCATTACCATTCGCCGCATGCTCCGCTGCCCCTCTCATCCTTGGCCGCCACGCTTGACCTTTCGGAGACAGAGATGTACCGCCGCCACCTGATGCCTCTAATAGAGGAAGAGTATTTCGTCTGTGAGGCTGGCGACCGCAACTTCCAATTAAAACCCGCTGGTGAGAAGTACATTGAGGCGAATCAACTCAGCACTGCCTGCCTAGCGACCATCACGCTCCGGGGTAGAATTGCAGTTGAGGTTGTGAATGCCTGCAACGCCGATCAGAACGACGATCAGAGGGTTACGATTGTGGCACTCCGAGATCGCCTATCCCTTCCAATGTTCCTCGTAGAACGCTGTGCACACTTTCTCGTTTACTTTGATCACCTAGAGGAGCTAGGAAAAAGTGCCTTTCGTCCAACAGCTCGCACCCGCCACCTTGCCACGACTTATCGCCAAGCCCAAGGGCTGCAAAGTGACTTCATGTCCCTGAAGGGATCAAACGACCACCATCATCGGGGAAGACTGTTTGACTCGCTCGTCTCGAATGTTCTCAAGCATCAGGGTTGGGACGCCCACGAGAAGGACCGCCTAGCTGGCGAGGAGAATGATGTAGTCGCTGCACTCGATACAGAGTTCGTAATCCTACAGTGCAAGTGGGAAGCCTCACCACAAGAGCCAAAAACACTTCGTGAATTCTATGGCAAGCTCACGACCAGAACACCGGGATCGACCGGGGTTCTCCTCTCCATGTCGGGATTTACGAGCGGCTGTAGTGACTATGCTAGTCGGCTAAACGAGCGACTAATGCTTCTCTTTGGACCAAAGGACATTGAGCGTATGGTAATGGCCGAGAGCACATTCCTCGACCAGCTACGGGTTAAGAAACGCCAGGCCATTTGGCGGAACGATTTCCGTTGGGAGTAGCTTCCCGGTATTCTGACTCTAACCATAAGCATAGCGATTCTTCCGCACGTCTAAGAACCTTATCTCAACTGTAAACTCAAAGACCAGACAATCTTTTCCATACTTTCTTATAATCATCTCCAGACATTCTAGCCGATTGAGGCTTCATTCTCTCCCAATCAGACGCCTGCAAAGATTTAAGGTACTCGTTAGCAGTCTTCGAGGTAGAAGTACCTTCACCATGCAAACGCCTAAACTCAATACCTGTAGCTTCAGCAACACTACGAGGGACAGAGCTCATCCTCATCAACACACCCTCTTCAGTTTTCACGCCGTGATAGATCATCGCAGGAAGGTTATTTAGCTTTCGCTTATCATCCTCTGACATATTTTCAAAGTCTAGGCCTGAGGTTGGCATTTTACTTAATGCAGAAAGCCCCCAAGCAGCATTGTTTGCAAGATCTCTATATACTGCTTTGCATGCCTTCGAAATCTTTGCCGTAAAATCATCGCCTTCAAAGAATGCATCAGCTATATCAGCCAGACTTTGCCCTGACACCCAAGCCTGAGTAATATCGGCCAATTTACGACAACCAACACCATCACCAGTTAACTCCTCAAGGCTACTTTTAAGCTGAGGCACTCTCATCATAATTCCCATTAGATCTGGTAGAGTTGAATTGTTGCTATCACCAAACAAACTAGATGGAGCCCAGTTTTCTAACGTAAGATTATTTTCTAGATTTCCCATTTCCAACAAAGCCGTCCTTACACCTTCTGGAGAAAACCCAGTAGCATCCGCAAGAGTGGCGTTTTCAGGATGTTCTGCCAGAACCCTGACATAACCTCTGGTAGCTTCTAGAAGAGCTTCTGCTTTTTGAAGTGATGGCTCATCATTCTTTGAACGCAATACGCCAAAACCAAAGGTGTTACGTAAAGTTTGTTCTGCTTCGCCAATAACAATATCCAAATTTCGCTTTTCATTCCATAAGTGAGCGATATAACTACGGAAGTCTGCCCACTGATCTTGCATGATCACTGCCGCAAGATTATTTAGCTGACCCGCATCATATAAATCGTCGAGCAAACTCTCCATCCGAGAGATTAATGCCCCAGTAGCATCACTAACATACTGTCGAATAGCATTAGGGTCATTGCCCGCTGCAATTCCGACAATTCCAACACTGTCTTGTCCTATTCGCCCTGCACGACCCGCCAAGTTCCAGAAAGCGCGATGTGACATTTGAATCCCATAGGGATATTTCGTTGTAGCTAAGAACACTGACGAAACAGGAAAATTTAACCCTTGAGCAATTGTTGTAGTTGCACACATAACACGGACATGGCCAGCTTCAGTCAACCACTCTATTAATGCCAATGCTTCTGCTGGCAGACCTGCATGATGTACCACCACGCCTTTAGCAAGCATATCTATAAGCTCAAAGCCATCACTAATTTCGGTAGCTAGAAACCTCTGAACAAGAGCAACCTCATCAGGAATCTGATCAAATGGATCAAGCTCTGCTGCGACCTTTCTTGCGATACTCCAAACATCAGTTATCTTCTGGGCAACGGCTATACTTGTTCCTCTTTTCGAAAAAGACTTCGCCATAGCGACTGCTTGAGCAGAAAGGCTATTTCTTACCGTTGAATAATTGAGCGCGCTTAAAGGCCTTACACCATCAACTTCGTGAACACCATGTAGATGAATTGTTCGTTGCGTGGTTGTAAGAGTTTCAAATTTTAGATGCCAATCTCCCTGCCGTTCTCCCCTCTCCGAATCAAAGGGAGTAACATTGAACATACCAACCAATCTTTCGTTTGGTTGCCATGCTGTAGTCCCCAAGCTAATTGTTCTACCCCTATCTGCAGCTAGCCACTGCGCTAAATCCTCAGGATTCGGAACGAAAGGCATCATAAGTAAGAAGTTTGCCCTTGGGGATTCCTGTTTTATCGTAGCCAGGAGAAGTTCAATTCTCAAACCTCTTTGCTCATCCTCAATGTTATGAGCTTCGTCCATAACAACCAAAGCCAAAGGTCTGGCAATTTTCTTGTTACGCATTACAAGTTGCAATTTCTCAGGTGTCGCAACGAGAACCTGAAACCCACGCTGCTCTCCTAACAGAGCATCTTCAAATGCGTCAACTTCTATTGCTCCAGATAATTGCTCAACATGGATATCTAAAGGCTCAAAGTCAGAACGTAATCTGCGCGTTATCTGAGAAACTAGAGCTCGTGTTGGAGCAACATAAGCTACCCAGCCATTATCTTGATCAAACTGATTTAATGCTTGAAGCATTCTGAACTGAGAGAGCTGAGTCTTACCACCAGAAGTTGGCATGTTAACAACAACGGCTCGACTAGCCTGATCTAATAACCCCTCTTCCTGAAGAGCGGCACGTTGAGGTGGCAATAGTTCGAACATACCTTGATGCTTTGTAATGTGATTAACAAAGCGAGTAACGCGAGAATTCACAGTGTGGGCAACCCACCATAACGAGCCTTCAGCCATTTTTCGGCTTGCCAAATGCAGCCAATTAAGAACCATTTCAAGCTGCATGTCGCGACAGTTTTTAGCAGCTTTAATAGCTGCCTCAAAATGTTGGTCCAATTCAGAGTCAATAGCAACAGGCTCACCTTGGAGCATATAGATTGCAAGCCGTTCGGTAGCTTTGGCAAAATGATATAGCGCTATTAACCGTAGTGCGATGACTTTTCCTTCTACGCCATATTGCTCGCTAACTAACCTTGCCTCAAAGCTCGATTGATCACGCCTTAATCCAAGTATTATTTCTGCAATTTGATCCAGATCATCCCAGCTTTTTTTACGAAGCAATCGAACCCAACAATCGAATAGCCGGTAGAGCAGCCTTTTATCCCATTCTGAATCCGCCACAGAAGGAATATCGATTGCCTGAGGGGAGTCATGAAACCAACGTCTTAGGTCTGTCCATCTCTCTCCACAATAAGCCAAACCGGAAAGATGTAAAACGTGAAATATGCGCTGGTCAGTGTCAGAAGGGATCGGCAATACTCGATATAAACCAAAAGCCTTATATGCACCAGCTTGAGCCTGCCCCTTTAGCTCTTCATTTTCCGGCCCTTGAGATGAATGCAAGACAGCAGATAACCCTTCTATTGCCGCAATCTCATAAGCCGTGGCTACGCGTTCAAAGTCTCTATCTTCTACATGGGAGAATTGAGCATTTTGCAAAACTTGACCTAGTGCCGTTTTAACCAATCTTTCGTCTGCGGCTTCAAGTACTCTAGTTCGAACATCACCGGGCACTGCCTGCACAGCCCAGTGCTGATCAATTTGTCCTAATCTCTGTAAGGTGAGTGTCATTGCCCACCTCCTTGAATCGCTGCAATAGATTTTTCTGGCAACGAGGAAATAGAATCCGTGGGAAGATAAATCGCGTAAAGTGAAATACTAGTATCTGGCGGACAGTTTTGAGAAAGTGCGCTCGCCCTATAAGAGAGATCAGCCTCATTAGGAGTGACATCACGGATTAGAACGCCAAATATCGCTATATCCGTAAATTCAGATCCAAGAAATCGCTTAGTGGCGCTTTCAAACATATGCCGCCATGGAGCATTTATAGCGTGATGACCAAGGTACAGAATAAGACTCTGCTTTGTAGGATATGAATCCCTTAATTCCTCAAGCTGATTTTTGAGGCCTGTTCGGCCATACATCACATGAGGCGGAAAATTCTGATCACTAGACGTTTTAACTTCACCAAATGCAAATCTATAGGGAGACTCTTCGTCATCTATCTCCTGAAATCCAGCTAAATCGGCACCTGCTGGGCTTGCTTCTGGATTTTTTAAATCTCGACTTGTTGGCCATGGGAAAATACAATTGTCATTATCCGTAACATACGCCTCGGCCAAGGCTTCACCGACCAACCAATCTTCAGGCTCCGGGCTGGTTTGGAGTAATTCTTCAATTAATTCCGGCTCGAAATCAGTGGTCGATAAACTACTCAATAAATCATTAAGCTCGGATGTACCTTCCGTATCAAGCAATAAATCTTTTACAGTACCTTCTATAGCCTCATCTAGTTGCTCCTCGGTGTATTCCAAACCACGAGCAATTACAGGTGCGCTATCTGAGTTATAGCAAGGCGTCGCAAGAGGCATTGGCATTAAATCAACTTTCCCTTAAAGGCTTTATCCAATATAGAAGGCATCAGCGCATTCAACTCGACCTCATTAGCCGCCTGAGCCCCTTAATTTCAAACAATTTCTGCCACTCCAATGAAGATCCTAATAAGGTTGGCTTGTGAAAAATCCCTTTGCCGAAAGAGCGAGCACCGTTCCTGTAGTTCAATTATTATATAATGATTCTCAATTACGGAAAAATACACTGGGAATCAAAATGATATCAATTTAGCGTGGTATATTGAAAAAGGCAATCCTGGACCCGCATTATCACATTCCTTTTGTTCTGCATATAATCGTGATTCCTTCTATTTCCATCGACCTGGAGTGAAATATGACCAAAAAGTCTACAAAGGCAGTGCTTTTGCTGCTTTTACTTTAGCCTTCTCACCCCGCTTGTCATACCTTTTTGTTGTATCGATTGAGGCGTGTCCCATTAGACCTTGAACTGTTCCCAGATCTTCGCCATTTTCAAGCAAGAGGGTAGCAAATGTTCGGCGCAAGTCATGGGGTGTCATGCTGGTTAAACCAGCTTCTTTATACCGTCTCACAATGATGTCATAAACCGATTGACCGCTGATGGGATCTTTTGTGATCTTGCCGCCTTTTCGTATTCGCACGAACATAGGGCCATGATGTCTGCCTCGTTCATCTAGCCAGGTTTCGATGATATCCACGACTCGATTGTTAATTGGGTTAGTGCGCTCTTTATTGCCTTTGCCCAGTACTTTTATTTCCCCGGTTTTCTTCCGGTAGGAGGAGAGGGGTAGGGCAGCAGCTTCATGTCGGCGTAGACCTGCGCCGTAAACCAATGCAACAAGGCAGGCATCACGCATAGCGATAGGACCATCTTGAGCGAAACAGTGATCAATGATCTGGTTGAGTTCATCAACTGATAATGCTCGTCCAGTTTCAACACGGGAACCTCTGGCTCTATTGATAAGCTGAATGTGTTGATAATCGTCTGCCGATATCAATTTCAGTTTAAAAGCCTCACGCGCTACGCCCTTGATGGCCGAAAGGTAGGTGTTGATCGTATTGGGTGTTTTTTCCTGTCGGTAGAGATTGGCCACTAGGTCATACACGTCAGGGTAAGTAAGTGATCCCCAGTCAAATGTGTCAATTGTTGCGCCTTTTTTAAGCATGTCAGCGCTACGGTTTAACAGAGAATACATCCCCACACGGCTGGTTTCTGAGCGTAGGGATTGTAAATAGACTTGGGCAGGGCAGCGTGATTTGTGCATGGAATAGAGTATAGATTACTTTATATAATGTTGGTTATATTTATAGGTATTTGGCCATATCGATTTATTATCCTCAAAAAGGACTTTTTGCTTTATAATATGCTCTCTGTTGGAGGGTAGTAACAGCTACCTTCTTATTTCAGAGGATGATTCTACTACAGGAGTTTAGAAATGTTGATATTAACCAGAAAGGACGCGGAAACACTGACTATAGGCGACGATATTACTGTGACTGTTTTGGGCGTAAAGGGCAATCAGGTTCGTTTGGGTGTTGTCGCGCCAGAGGATGTTGCAGTTCATAGGGAAGAAATTTATCAGCGAATTCAGCAAGAAGAATCCAAAGGTAATACTACACTGAGCCTTCGTCAGCCGAGACAAAAAAAGCCGGAAATTACGGTGAAACCGTCAAGAAGGGTCTCCAATAAAGCCGGTTAACAATCTTCATGTGCTGAGAAGAAAGATGCCCTACTAGCTAAGTTTTGATGTCTATTCGAATACGCAGAAAACAACGTAGGGCATTTGCATTATAGCTTCGTAGATGCATTTTTCAAAGATTATGATCATCCAGGCGATTTGGTTATACTATCAATTCTATTCACGATTAGTTTCAGATATTTTCCTGGCGACCGCTTGAGTAAAGTCTTTTGAAACTCCCCAATAAGACCTAGAGTGGGCGAGCAATTATTTCGTCTATTTTCTTTCAGTTTAGTCCATTACTTATTATAATATGTATTTGCGTAACCTATATATTGGCTATTTTAACAGGCGAATTGCAATGGGCTCTATACTCCTTAATCACTTTCAAAACCCAAAAAACGGTCGGGAATACAGCATTGAAGTAATCAATGGTGATCTACTGGGAGATATCACGGTGACACGCTACTTTGGGAGTCAACGGCTGATCAGTGTGCATGATGACCTCAATGACGCGCTTGTTGAAGTTGGGCAGGTGCGTATGGTCAGAGAGAAACGGGGATACTATCTGGTTTGAGTGTTGGCAGGGGGCGCGGAAAAAGCCGCAAAAACGCAGGTTGAAGGTTTCGAATAAATTCAATCTGTTGAGTCCGCTGAATGAGCGCTTTATACCGCTTTTGTAGTTTGACCACATATTGGAATGTGGAGAGCATAAAAAAGTCGGGGGCATCCACAAATACCGTTCCAATTTTCGAAAGTTTGGGCCAATCTTATTTTAATTCCCATTTTAACTATGCGAGCGGTCCATTTTTCGGTTCATCTA
>PJEL010002822.1_pt1 | contig 15508 bp, 12 predicted proteins | sample 1853271 | NCBI WGS metagenome assembly PJEL01 (sample SAMN08108733, study PRJNA415343) | Invertebrate metagenome, whole genome shotgun sequencing project. | host: Globobulimina | place: Sweden: Gullmar Fjord | collected 2015-08 | reverse complement strand
TTCAAACACACTCGCCGCCCTCACGATCAACAAAGTGTGTGGCAGTTCAATGAAGGCTGCAATGCTCGCTGCTCAAGCTATCAAAGCTGGCGATGGTGATACGTATGTAGTGGGCGGAATTGAAAATATGTCACTTGCCCCGCATCTTGCTTCCATCCGCGCGGGAGCAAAATTTGGCCCATCAACCATGATAGATCACATGCAGAATGATGGTTTGCATTGTGCACACTGCGATTGGGGAATGGGATTTGCAGCTGAGTGGGTTGCGAAGGATCGAGATATTAGCCGCGACGAACAAGATCGATATGCAGTGCAATCACACCAGCGAGCGGCAAAGGCGATTGAAGAAGGTTGGATTGCGAAGAATCTTGTTTCGATTGATGCAAAAACCGCTCGACAGAAAAAAGACATCACCACGGATGAAGGTGTGCGAAGCGACTCTACGATTGAGGGACTGGCAAAACTTCGACCTGCATTTGATCCTGAAGGATCGGTAACGGCAGGGAATGCATCGCAAATCTCAGATGGTGCTTCTGCACTCGCGATCACCTCGCTAACGAAAGCAGAAGAACTTGGGCTCACCCCATTGGCCCGCATCGTCAGCTACCACACGCACGGCGTTGATCCACAAGCAATCTTTACCGCACCGGCGGGCGGCATCCAAAACGCTGTCGCCAAAGCGGGTTTGACTTTGGACGATATTGATCTGTTTGAAATCAACGAAGCCTTTGCTGCTCAAGTGCTCGCCAACCTCAAAGAACTTGAAATCACTGAAGATCGAGTCAACCTTTGGGGCGGCGGAGTCGCGATCGGCCACCCGATCGGCGTCAGCGGTTCACGCATCATCGAAAGTCTGATCACACAGTTGTACCACTACGACAAAGATCGCGGTGTTGCGGCTGCTTGTCTCGGTGGCGGGAATGCCGTTGCGATGGTTCTGCAGCGAATGTAATCATCCATCATAAAGGGGTTGGATTGTGAACTTGGTGAATATCCTGAAATCCTCCATTGCAATGGGAATGACATGCATCCTGTGCAGCTGTAGTACAGGACCTCATGTTGCCTTGGATCAGCCGAATGAACAACCATTTGCGATGGCCGATCGTGTGATGGAATCGTTGGGTGGCCAAGCTGCGTGGGACAACACTCGGTTTCTTTCATGGAATTTCTTTGGCTTCCGTCGACACTATTGGGATCGCTACACCGGGGATGTTCGTATTGAACTCACCGATGCCAAACACGAAACAACAGTTTGGCTGATGAACATCCACACGATGGAAGGCCAGATGCAAGCTCCGGATGGTCGGGTGTTTGAAACGCCTGACATGATGGAAGGTGGACATCAAGCATGGGTCAATGATTCCTATTGGCTCCTCATGCCGTTCAAACTGCGGGATGAGGGAGTTTCGCTACGTTACATAGGTGATGACGAGACCGCTTCAGGTGCAACAGCGAAGCTCATCGAGGTTTCATTTGATGATCATGTAGGATTAACCCCGCAGAACATTTATCACATCTGGGTGGGGAGAGAATCAGGGCTGGTCGAGCAATGGGCATTCTTCATGGATATGGATGCGGAAACGCCTTGGCTCGTCAATCCGTGGAGCGGTTGGGCACAATATGGCGACATCATGTTGAGCGGCGAACGTGGCGAACGTGATATCACCGACATCGCTGTCTTTGAACACCTGCCGGACACTATCTTCCGATCGTTTGATCCCGTTGATTTCCAAAAGTTACCTGCCGCACAATGAGAATCGCTGATACAAATCCGCAACTGAATTACCGTATGGATAGTAAGGACACACACGATCATGTCAGACGTTAAATCAATCGCTGTCATTGGCGCAGGCACCATGGGGTCTGGAATTTCACTTACCGCTGCAATGTCTGGGTTGGATGCATTTCAAGTCGATGTCTCAGCTGAGCAACTTGAACGGGCTAAGAAGAGTCATGCTAAAATCCTTGGGCGCAATGTCGAAAAAGGACGCATGGAACAAGCAGATGCGGACGCAGTCGCAGCTCGAGTCCAGTATGTCTCTAGCATGGCTGACGCCAAGGACGTGGATTGGGCGGTTGAAGCTGTGTTCGAGAGCGCGGACCTCAAGAAAAAGCTGTTTGTAGAGATGCAAGCTACTTTTAGAAGTGATATCGTCCTCGCATCAAACACCTCGTCGATCTCGATTACCGATATTGCGACCGCGGTCGGTGACAACGATGCATCGCGAGTGATCGGCATGCACTTCTTCAACCCCGTCCCCGTCATGAAACTTGTCGAGGTCATCAAAGGCCTTGCAACTTCAGAGGAAACGACCGCACGGACAATCGCATTGGCAGAAAGCATGGGCAAGACTCCCGTACCCGCCAACGACCGAGCAGGTTTTGTCTCCAATCGCGTACTCATGCCTTTGATCAACGAGGCCTTTTGTGCATGGATGGAAGGGGTCGCAGAGCCTGAGGATATTGATTCGATCATGAAACTGGGCTGCAATTTCCCGATGGGCCCGTTGCGACTGGCCGATTTCATCGGCCTAGATGTCTGCCACGACATCATGATGGTCCTTTATAATGAGCTAGGCGATCAGAAGTTCTTCCCCTGCCCCAAGTTGCGTCAGCTCGTAACATCGGGCAGATTAGGGAATAAAACAGGACGCGGCGTGTTTGACTATTCGTAAGTGAAATAATGTGGACGCCAACTCGATTTGATCGGCTAAACTAAGAAACTACAAAAAATCTAGATCAGGCTGCACACCATGATCGTGAACCGCAGCACCCTGGAGGGGGCCTGCCTTGCATTACCATGCGAGGCAGGTTTTTTTAATGTCCATGATTACGCTTGTCTTGTGCTATCCTCCCCACAAGCACAGTCTCGGCTGACGACCTAATGTTTGCCGATCAGTGGGATGAGAATGATCCGGTAAGCAGATAGAATAGTCAGGAACAACTCCCTCTGGAATGGCGATGCCGAATGATTTACCATCCCGTCATCGGTACTCTCAAATCCGTACAACAGGATGAAATGTATGCGAGCCTATCTGACAGTGTTTATCTCCACCGCGATTGTCTCGGTCTTGATTGTGGGAGTCCTTTGGTATCTCAAGGATCAACGTGACAACGATCCATCACTATTCATGTCCTCTTCCGAAGCACGCGAGGAACTGAATTTACTTCTGGCTGCGAATCAACCATCCGGTGCGGATGGAATGGACGCCCTTACTACACTCTACAATGATGCTAGCGCGATTCTGCAAGCGGCCGACACAGCCTACTTCCAAGCTGCAGATGACTCTCGTTCGACTGGTCTTTTCGATGGCTTCTTTCCGAGCGAATCCTTGATGCTACTCTATACACGCTCTAACCTGCCCACCCCGGTCGCAGCAACTGCTAGAACCATTTTGGACCAACTCGATAGTGAAGGCATCACTGAACAAGTCATCGCGATGAACACATACGATCGCTTTCTCCATCAGTATTCTGAATCAGGCCCAATTACATCCTTTGATCAGTCCATGCCGAAGAGGCGTATCGCATCGAAAGCACTTGATTCCATGCAATGGAATGCTCTCAATCAAGGTGACTACGAGACCTGGCGCCAACTCGTCCAGGCTTCATTGAAAGTCAATGAGGCGGAAGCGAATCGGTTACTCTTTGTCAACCAGACGATGGGGGTTGCATTCGATATAGGACTGTTGCGGTCAATCCGATTGGGCATTCTTGAGATATCCGATATACCTCTTGCGGAGATTGAGTGGTTACAACACACATTGGAGAATCGTCCATCCGGGCCATCGCCGTTCGATGTACTGAAAGCAGAACGGGTATTCATTCTCTCCGAGCCGGACCTAACAGCCGGCTCGTTGCGAGAGCATATAGGCAACCGATCGGTACGCACATTCATTGCGACTGTCGAAGAGATGTTCGATGACCTACTCGCTGTTGAAAATACCATCGAGGCTTTTCGCCAAGCTGGCGGAGATCCGGATTTGTATTGGTCGTACTTAATGGATCGAACACCAGCGTATAGTGATGACATTGACCCGCTGGATGGTCTAGCGAATACGATGAGTCGCCCCTTTGCGATGACAGTGCGTCGTGAATCCCTGTTTCAAGGTACAGCGCTCGTCGTGGCGATCGAGCGCTATCGTCGGCATCATCAATCTCTTCCACTGTCATTGGACGACTTGGCTCCGCTATTCATCGAAAAAGTACCGACTGATGCGCTCTCTGGGCAACCATTTGTGTTTCGGCAACTTGATGGAGAGGGACTTGGTTACATACTTTACTCGATCGGCGAAAATGCGATTGATGAAGACGGAGAACGTCAATTCAATATTTTCCCAGATGCCCCGTTAGCTGATGACGTTCTGTTTACGGATGTACGAGAGGATTACTCATCTATGGATGATATGAATTCATCCGGCAGTGACGATCCGAGTGTCGAGGTTGATTTCGGCTTTGGCGGTGATCAGTAGCAATAACGTACGCCTCTGCCCGAAATTGCCCCTATTGTATTGCATGGCTGACGCCCCCCTTGTCCAACTTGAATGTAATCATCGCATCGCCACGATCACGCTCAATGATCCTGGACGACGCAATGCATTGGGTCTACCGATGTTCGATGCTTTGCAAGAGCGTTTGCGTACATTGCATTCAATGGACGACTGTGTTGCGGTCATCATTGCGGGGAATGGGCCTGCGTTTTGTGCAGGCTTTGATCTTGCGGCAGCGGTGGACAATCCCGCCATTGTGGGCAACTACATTGAACAGTTGAGTATTACCAATCGCATGATTCGAAGACTCCCGCAGGTGACGATAGCAAGCGTGCAGGGCGCCGCTCTTGCAGGCGGATGTGCTTTGCTAGGGGCGTGTGATTTTATCTTCGCAGAGCCACATGCGAAATTGGGTTATCCCGTACATCGACTGGGCGTTTCACCTGCAGTTACTTTGCCAACGTTGCGTACTCGCATGGAGGGCGGAGTCATGCGAACATTGCTCATGGGCGGTAACGTTATTGATGGAGTTGAAGCGCACCGCATAGGTCTTGTGACGCACCTCGCGGAATCACATGATTCACTCAATCAAGAGGCAATGCGATTGGCAACCTCTTTCACCACCAAGGGCCACACTGCACTTCGTACCACCAAAGCGTGGCTAAATGAATTGGACGGCTCACTGAATGATGATGCCTTTGATGCCACTGTCGCAGGATCAGCCCACTTGGCGGTCGAAGACGAAGCGGTCAAACTCTTACAAGCGTTTTGGCAAAAACGACAATAGATGTCCTGTTTCGATTTTGCCAAGTGATGGTCACATCACGAGCCCATTATCTTCTTCATCATCAGATCCATGGCCGAGGCGTACAAATTCCTCATGCAGTGTTGAGTAAGTGCCGTTGAGAGCAACTAATTCTTCATGCGTGCCACGCTCAACAATGTGGCCATGATCAATCACCAACAACAGATCCGCCCGACGAATCGTGCTCAAGCGGTGGGCAACCACGAAGCTAGTCCTATCTGCAATAAGGGTCTCGAGCGCATCTTGGACAATCGCTTCTGTTACCGTATCGACTGAGCTGGTTGCTTCGTCCAATATCAACAGACGAGGCCGAGCCAAAAGCGCTCGAGCAAAGCAGACGAGTTGACGCTGCCCCATCGACAAACTCTCACCTCTTTCGCCGACTTCGGTATCTAATCCCTGTTGTAGATGTTCAAACATGCTAAGACAGCCGAGTTGTTCGCATACCTCTACGACTTCGGATTCCGTTGCGTCAGGTTTGGAGAATCGAATATTATCCCGAACAGTCCCGCTAAACAAGAAATTTTCTTGCGACACGATTCCCATTTGCGAATGGATATCTTGAGGCCGAATATTCTCGACATTGATCCCATCCAGCGTGATCGTCCCTGCATCATGCAAGTAGAATTTTGAAACAAGATTGATAATGGAGGTCTTTCCACTGCCGGTGTGGCCGACAAGCGCAATCGTCTGCCCAGGCTGCACTTCAAAGGACACATCTTGTAACACCGGCCGCCCTTCAATGTAACTGAAGGCCACTTGATCAAACTGTACCGCCATCCCCGTGTCGGCATCTGGCAAGGGAATCGCGTTTGCCTCGTCGGGCTCCAAGCCAACAGGATCCGTGTCAAGCAAACGGAAGACCCGCTCCGCCCCCGCCATCGCTTGCAGCGTCAGATTATACATATCAGCAATGACATTCAGTGGGGCAAAGAAGATCGCAGTCATCACCATGAATCCAATGAGGTCTTCCACCGTCATTTCACTGGATTCTGCTCGCCACGCTCCAATGACGAGTGCCAGCGCAACGGTGATCTGAGCGGCAATCTCAATCAACGGGCGATACAACCCCTGATATCGAGCGGTGCGCATGTGACGATCACGATGGAGACCACACAATTCATTGAAGAGCTTGCGATTCTCATTTTCTCGTACAAAGGCCTGTGTGATACGGATCCCTGCAATGGACTCTGCAAGATTGGCGGTAATCAGGCTATAGGATTCTTGTACAGCTCGATGAGAACTTGACAATCCATCCCTCAATTTCCATGTGGCGATATAGAAGATTGGCGCAATGAGTAGGACAAGTAATCCAAGCCACAGATCGTAGTAGAACATGATCACTAGCGCGTAGACCATTTGCACTGCGGACAACACGATCCGGGGCGCCACCATCGCAACGGCTCGTCGCAAAGCTTCAATGTCACTGGTCGTTCGAGAAAGTATTCGGCCTACCTTTGTACGATCATAAAAATCAAGCCCAAGTGTTTGTAAGTGCAAATAGATTCCGCGACGAAGGTCATACACAACGTGCTCAGCCAGATTCGCCACGATCATTTGGCGCCACCGCATCACGCCATACCAAAAGACTGCGAGCAATACCATCAGCGCAACACCTATCCAGATACCAGCCATCGGTGACAAATGAAACCGGGTGTCAAATTCCTCCGGGTTGCCTATAGGTTGACGAATGGTCTCCGTCAGGACAAACGGAATCGTGACATTGAGTACGGCCAACAGTGTTGCCAATATCATCGACTTCACAAACAACGCACGATGACTAGCCATGCGTCGCGCTAACCGCATCGTAAGAGCGAGATCGAAAGGCCTCGTACGATCACCACGCTCACCTGCTTGGGACATGGCGGTGAGGAATCGCTGATTAACCTTAGAATGCTGACTCATGCGCTCACCTCGGATTCGCGAGAATCAGCAACCCTGTCATCATCGTCGCTCACAACATCGTGGTCTAGTTGAATCTGGGCTGCCTTTCGATAATGTGCATTGGATTCCATCAATTCGGCATGTGTTCCAACCGCCTGAATCCGCCCATGCTCAAGTACAACAATACGATTGGCTCGACGAACAGTGCTTAGACGATGCGCAATGACAATCGTGGTTCGATGCTGCATGACTTCGTCTAAGGCACCTTGGATGGAAACTTCGGTACGGGCGTCGACGGCAGACATTGCATCATCTAAGAGCAAGATGGCCGGTTGACTCAATATTGTGCGAGCTAAATTGATTCGCTGCCGTTCTCCACCGGATAGTGTTAGCCCTCGTTCGCCCACTACGGTGTCGAATCCATGTGATGACTCTTCGATAAATGAGAGCGCGCTGGTAATGTTCGCTGCTTCTTGGACTCGATCGAACGATGCCTCAATATTTCCAAATGAAATATTTTTCTCAATCGTATTGGAAAACAGGAAAGGCTCCTGCATGGCAAATCCAATACTTCGCCGAAGTGTGGGCAAATCCCACTCGCGAACGTCATGGCCATCCACAAAAACTCGACCTGAAACCGGTTCATAGAATCGGCCGATCATGTGAAGCAGTGTTGTCTTTCCGGATCCCGCGGGCCCCACGATCGCAATCATTTCACCGGGTTGGATCGTCAGATTGATTTCATTGAGGATGAGGGCATCATTCGATCCAGATGAAGGATACCTGAAACAGACATCTTCAAATTTAATCATTCCGCGAACAGCGTTTGGCGAAATTGCATCACTGTCCGGCGAATCGATTTCAATTGGTGCATCAAGCAACTCAAAAACTCGCTGTGCCCCCGTCATTGCTTCAGGAATCGTCGAAGCAGATTGCACCAAACGATCCACCTGCGCTGACATTTGGCGTATAAGTGCGAGAAAGACCCACAACGTTCCTAGGCGAATTCCACCTTCTTCAGGCCCAAGGTGAACAAGATATCCGCCGAATGCCAGCAAAATAGCCAGCTGGATAAAATTCACCGCTGGGACCATGGGCATGTGCTTGCTCGCGGTATGAACGATGCCCATGCGCTTTTGTCTGGCATCCGCATTTGCTTCGTCAAGTTTTTTCACAACTTGCGACTCTTGCCCGAATCCTCGGACTACACGAACACCCAAGATCGACTCTTGCAATGATTGAACGAGCCGATCCATCGATTTGCGCATGGTTGAAAATTGTGGACGAATCTGTGTCGTATAACGTCGCAAGGCAAACACCTGCAATGGAATCACAGAAATCACTGCTAATGTCAAGAGCGGTTGCTGCCACGACATGTAGGCCAAATACAACAATAGCGCAGTAACGGTTCCCCCCACTCGGACCAGCACGCTCTGAAGAAACAGGCGAACGGAAGCAGCATCGCCAGTAATACGATTAATCAACGTGCCCGAATCCTGCCCATCAAAATAAGCGAAGTTCATCCTTTGTAAATGTTCATACAAGCGAGTGCGCAAGCTCACGATGACCTTTTGCACGAGACGCTCATCTGCTATGCGACTTTGGTAATAGACCACCGATTGAACAAGCGTTAGCGCCAACGCTGATGCAGCCACCATGCTTACCTTCGTGGTGAGCGTCCATTCAACCGGGAGGGCAATTCCAAAGGGCCAATCAACCGCACCATCATCTCGTATGATGTCAATCGCCAACCCACTAAAGATATAGACAACCAACATGATTGCTTGGGCTCCCAATGCCCAAAGCAACGCAGCCACGCAATGCGCTCGAAACGCCCAAGCTAGGCCGAACAGCCGACCCAAAATGGATCGTTGGCTATTCATGGCGGGCTCAAGGGTCTCTGATTGCTCGCTTGAATCATGTCGTCGGTCAAAAACCACAAATGCTCCTTATGTGTGCATTTCTCAGGCCACCATCGGAACCCCGATCACTGCACCAATGCGATTCAAAGGGGGACGATAGGCGGTCAAATCCCGGTTTTGTGAGGTATGCAGGTTGATCCTCTCGCCTAAGTTGACTGAAGGCAATAAAGTTGGCCCAGAATAAAGCCATTTTCCTAACCAACTAAGTTTCATACACAATTCTCTTCCCCATTGTCCTAGCCGAAATACCCTTTTCATCATGACTATCCAACCCGAGAATCAATCCGTCAAATCAGGCCAATCTCGACATGCCGCCACATTAGTAACAGGAGCGAATGGCGAATTTGGGCATGGCCTGATTCATTCGTTGTACGACTCGGGCATACGGAATATCGTGGCTTTGGATCTACGCGAAATCGACCACTCGCTGCAACACAAATGTAGCGAAGTGGTGGTAGGCGATATCCTTGATCACAATCTGTTGCAACGGCTCGAAGCACATTATGAGATCCAGACGATTTACCATTTGGCAGCTTTGCTTTCGACTCGAGGCGAGTTCTCACCTGAGTTGGCCCAAAACGTCAACGTCGGCGGGACTATGAACCTCTTACAATTGGCGGCAACGCAGGCATCATCGCATGGTGCAGATGTCAAATTCATGTTTCCAAGTTCGATCGCGGTGTATGGCCTCGACGATCTGAATGCCAAGCGAAACGCAGGCAGTGTGGATGAAACACAATTCCTGAAACCAATCACGATGTATGGCTGCAACAAACTCTCCTGCGAGCATCTAGGTAGATACTATACGAACCACTACAAGCAATTGGCCCGTGATCGACCAGAAGATGGTGGGCGAGTTGACTTTCGAGCAATTCGGTTTCCAGGTGTAATCTCTGCATTCACCCTTCCATCGGGCGGAACAAGCGATTATGCGCCTGAGATGATTCATGCCGCCGCTCAGCATGACCCATACGCCTCCTTCGTTCGTGAAGATTCGCGCATTCCCTTTATCACTATGCCCGATGCCATCGCCGCCCTCCGCAGGCTGGCAGATGCCGATCGAGCAAACTTATCGCGAACGGTCTACAACATCGCGTCATTCGCTCCAAGTGCGGGTGAATTTGCTGCAATGGTGCGGGCGTACTTCCCGGATGCAGCAATTTCATTCGCACCTGATCTGCCTCGCCAACACATTGTCGACTCTTGGCCTGAGGATGTAAATGATGATTCAGCCAAGGCAGACTGGGGCCATTGCCCCGGCCATTCATTGCAAAAAGCATTTGATGAGTATCTCATTCCCAACATCCGAGCCCATTATGAGCATTCCTCCGCTGAGTAAGCTCCAATGAAGAGGTTTAATGAGCCTCTACAGAGAGCGCAGCAAGGATTGGCTAGTCCTACTGTAATCGCGTATAATCATCAGGCACAGGTGGCTATGACCTAAGGTACAACCTTGCACTTCGCCAATACAGTGAACGTGTACGAGAAAGAAAACACGATGGCAACACTGGCAGTTCCCACCGCCAAAGAGACGGCGTGAATGCCACGGGCAAGCGAACGGGTTTAATGACAACAGAAAATCAACCAACCTCCAAGATTTGTAGTATTTGTGGCGAAAATTGCGCCGACAAAGCCCGAGTGAAAAACCAAGCGGGCGAATACTGCTGCGAAGGTTGCTACGACCCATGTGGCATCGCATTGGGAAACGCAGCTTCCGATGATGATGCCCTTATGGAATCGACCGTGGTTGATGTCGAAGTTGTGGAGGAACAGTTTGAGTCGTTCTCTACCCACCACGAACTTGCAGATGATGATGAAAATCGATTTGATGGACCCGATCTCGCCCCATCGATAGCATTGGAGACTCCAGAGGGCGTTATCGCTCTTGAGAGCGTTCCGTGTCCAGGTTGTGCAACACCGATTCCCGGCGACAAGATTTGTTGCCCCGCGTGTGGCTTCAGTTTGCGCACCGGGATAATCGAAGATTCTGACGATCCTGATGAAGCATCAGCCTACGGCATGTTGGGCAATCTGCGTGCACGCAAGTTTCCGCGAATACGTCCCAAGGCAGATTGGGCGGCTATTCTCCCGTGCATCCCGCTGCTCATGATAATGAGTGCTCTTTGGTTCCTCGCCAATGACATCAAACGCCCTGACCAAAGCCTCATCAAATTCTTCCTCTACTTTGTTGTCGATCTTTCGGTGGGCGCTGCAGCATTGTGGATTTGCACTGCATTGTGGCTTCGCTTAGAAGGGCGGCTGCAGGTGAATGTGGCTCGCTTGGCGGCGGTTGACGCATTGGCTACTCTGATCTTTGTAGGCATTGCTCATCAAAACATTTTTCCGGTTATCGAATTTGCTGCCGCCTTGCTCGTGTTTGCTATCTTGCCGCTCTTTGTACTCGATCTCTCGAGAGAAGAGGGTATACATTTCACCATCATTCGATTTCTGATGAAGTTGATTTATTTTTGGACCGTTCTTTCGTGGATGCATTCAGGCGATTACATTCCAGTTGGCGGTTCATAGCAACACTTCATCACAGATTCTCCAATGGCATCGCGTGCTGAATAATCTCCTCCATCCACTCATCGAAAAATGCATTGATAAATTGATCGACGGCTTGTTCACATTGAACCGCGTTTTCTCCCCAAAGACACACCCGATTTGGCTTTGCCTCATAATCAACTTGTATGAGGAACTCATCCTCGGCAACCCCGACGACAGGAATTTTTTCGGTAAGAAATGCAGTGAGTGCGTTGTGTCTTGGATGACCGATCGTAATCACTGGTCGGCCTTCAAAGGCGGCATGATTGAGATACCACACGTCTGTCATCACAAACGGAATCATGACTGGTTCGTCGCAGAACGTCTGCTGCCACTCCGCAATCTGATGTTGCAATCGATACGCCATCGGACGATCATATTGCTCGGCGGTGGGCTGGATACCAACCACGATAAGGGCTAGGTTATCAAGAGGAACCTCGGAGCCATCAACCTTAATCGTAGTATCTTTGGCCGTGTCATTTGTCAGCATTGATAGAGCCTCACATTTTGCCTCGTTTGTGATTTGGTGCCTTGATCGGCATTCTCAACCCACCCATCAGTCCCGTCGTGAATACTATCGACCAGTTGAACGTCCCAGCGACATGGTTTACACATGAGACATCTTAGTTTGAGATGACATTCCAGGAGATCGGCCAAAAATGCCATGAGTATCGAAGACCCATTCTTACGTGCAGCCTTTGACGAAGCGCAAGCCGGATTAGCTGAAGGTGGAATCCCTATCGGCTCTGTATTGGTGGCGGACTACAAGGCAAGGACGAGTGACGCTCCAGCCACGGGCCAAATCGTCGCCGCTGGCCATAATTTGCGAGTGCAATCTGATGATCCGACTGCCCATGCGGAAATGGTGTGCATTCGCAATGCAGGACGGCGGCGTGATTGGCATGCATTGACCATTTACACCACTCTCAGCCCATGTGCGATGTGCTCCGGCACCGTGATACTATTTAACATCCCAAACATCATGATCGGTGAACACACCACATTCATGGGGGACGAACAGCACCTTCAGCAAATGGGCAAATCTATTCATGTATTCCACGATGCAACGTGTGTAGAGATGATGCAGTCGTTCATTGCCAACTCACCTGATCTATGGAATGAAGATATCGGGTTGCCTTGATAAAATGTATGGCAAATGGTGGCGAGAGAAATGACGAGGTTAATGTAGACCGCGAAGGTCTCATCCCACAATTTGTTTCATCGTAAAACGCGGACCTGCAATTCGCCGGGCCAAGCGTGCAGCATCAATCACGGCATTCGCCATCGCAAGAGTGAGCATTGCTCCTCCAACAATGACAAGCACGGTACCGAACTGCGCAGCCAACTCCACGCCCGGCTTGAGCGCGGTTGTAGAAGCAACACCCGAACCGTTGGAATGCCCTCCATACAGGAGAGCGGCCGTAATCCAACTCAAGTCACCTGCAGCCATGACCCCTACAGCAACCCCCATGGCAAGAAATCCTTGCTGACTCACCTGCGTTACTCTATGATAGAGACTTCGCAATGCGAGAAAACGAAGTATCGCGGGGAATCCGGTAATGGACAGAAAGAGCGCAGCATCTGCACCCAATCGCAAAACGCTTCGCACTATATTGATATTGTGACGGTTGTAGAGTGATGATTGGCCCGAATCATTCTTATGGTCAAACCATGCAATTGCAAACACAAACGCGCCCCAGAGAATCAACCCCACCGCAGCCCTGAATAATCCTCGATCGTAAGTTTGCCTGCGTTTTTGTCCTGCTGGATGCCGCAGACCTCCAAACAACAACACACCAGCACTCAAAATCACGCCAGCGGTAACGACCCGCGAAACAAACCAATCCCCAAACAACGGTGTGCGCAACGATGAACTCAAGTTTTCAATGACAAAGAGCAAATGGGGAATCCACAATACCACCGTCGAAGCAAACAACAAAAACGGAATGACGGTGAGAAACAGTCCCAATTTCACTGCGTTTTGAAGAGATGCGATTTCACTCAATGCCGGATCAACGACATACAGCAGGGTTCGACGGACTGCCAAACCGCATTCCGGACATGCTCGATTGAGAGCGATGCGCTTCAGGTTATACCCGCATGAAACACACCGTAGATCTATCAAAATCTCACGCAATGCATCAATGTCAGATTCAGATGGCTGGTAGGAAGAAGCTATCGGAGTATCCGTACTGGGATCCGAGTCATGCATACTTGATCCATCGTGGCGGATTGCAAAAGTGACAGAATCACCAGCTCGCAACGGGGATGCAGAATCATCATCCTCCCTGCGTTCGGATGCGAAGGACGAGACATCTTCGGGTACATGAGGTTCACTTGAATCGCTTGGATCCATAATCTAATCATACTCTCTCGGGAACAGGATCGCGATGAGCGACCCGATCATTCTACGCCTGAGACTTGCTGACATCATAACAGAACTCTGTGGTAGCCTGCCATCAACCCCTGGAAGATCATAATTGCATTCACATTTCGCAATCAATGTATGATTTCTTGGTCCTCATGGCGACCCTAGAGTATCGTGGGCGTCAATGGCATTCGTTGGGCTATAGTCCGACCATGTCCGCTGACCACCAAAACACGGAGCCTGACTCGACCACTGATTCATCAATCAGGGAATCTGAGAAACCGCCAAAACTCAAGACGGATTCCATTCAATCTGGCGCATTGGCCGGGCGATCGTTGACAGCTGCAGTCATATTGCTCGCTGCACCGATCCTTCTCCAGCAATTTGCACATGCGTTTGTTGGCTTGGTTGACAATACGCTCACGGGGCATCTGCCCGACGGTATAGCGGTCGCAGCATTAGATGGCGTCAGCATTTCATCCTACATGAATTGGTTCATCGGCGTGTGCATGGCTGCAGTTGGCGTTGGCGGTGCGGCCCTCATTGCTCGAGCAATCGGGGGGGGCGATCGTCCATTGGCCGAGCAGGCGATTGGGCAAACCATCCTCTTTGGTGTGCTCTGGGGATTCGTGATTGGAGTACTCATTTGGCTCATCACTCCCCCGCTCACCGAGTTGGCAGAGCTCTCGGACGAAGCAGCCAAGTATTGTTTGCAATACACAACCATTCTGGCCCTAGGTATGCCGCTAAGCGCTTGTCTCATGATTGCAACCACATGCCTTCATGGTGCTGGCGAAACCATCCGGCCCACCATTATCATGTTGGTAGTCAATGTCGTCAACGTCATTGTTTCTTGGGCACTTTCGGGCGTCGATCTGACAGTCGGAGGAGTGTTGATTACGAATCCGTTCGCATTTGATATGCATGTAATCGGCATCGCTCTGGGATCAGCTGTCGCTCACGGCGTAGGTTGCATCCTCATTTTGGCCCTCATGTTTCGAGGTGTGAAAGGCGTACGTCTATACCTCCACGCCATGAAGCCTGATTTGGAAGTCCTGCGACGCATTGTTCGCATTGGCGTACCCAGCTTTCTTGATGGCCTCGGAATGTGGGCCGGCCAACTCATCGCTATCTTTTGGATTCTCGGGGAAATCACGAAGCGATCTGGTACGGAAACAGGGCTGCTCGGCTCTCACATGATTGCGGTACGATGGGAATCATTCAGCTTCATGCCCGGCTTTGCGATGGGTGTCGCTGCTGGAACATTAGCGGGACAATTCCTCGGAGCTGGAAATGCCAAGATGGCCAGCAAGTCCATCATCGTCTGTACTGCCATCGGCATGGTGCTGATGGGAACAGCGGGCGTGATCTTTATGGTGGCTGGCAAATGGTTGACTCAGATTATTAGCAGTGAAGCCATTCATTTGGAGATAGCCCCAAAACTCTTGTTCGCATGCGGAATTGTGCAAATCGGATTCGCAATGGCAATGGTCAT
>PJEL010002821.1_pt1 | contig 15513 bp, 10 predicted proteins | sample 1853271 | NCBI WGS metagenome assembly PJEL01 (sample SAMN08108733, study PRJNA415343) | Invertebrate metagenome, whole genome shotgun sequencing project. | host: Globobulimina | place: Sweden: Gullmar Fjord | collected 2015-08 | reverse complement strand
GGTATTGGAGCCAGAGCTGGGCTTGATCCGACGACAGCAATCTCTCGTGGTGGTACATCCCCTGCAGAAGCAGATGGGTTGCATGTCCTGCACTCTGCAAGAGTGGCATCAATCTCCGTCTCATCTACAGGATTCGTTTGAATAGTATTTAATTCGTCCTGGAGCCACTGTGGAAGATTTGCCCTTTCAGGCAACAAACCCTCATACAAAAAGCCAGAACTGTAAAACTCATAGTCAAGTGCCTGCTTTGCCCTCCATGCAGATTCGCACGCTGCGTTTGCTTGCTGCTGATACTGTGGATCAAGTCCTTCAATGAGCTCAAAGTCTTCAAACGCCTTGGCATAACAGTCAGCATCACATTGGCTTGCATAGACCTCAAGATCTGATGGATCTGGACCAGCATCTCCATCCAGGTAGCTTCGCCTCTGCATACACGTCGGCTTGTATCCCTCATTTGCATAACAACCCCAAGTACATGTCAAGTACTGTGCTTCACAGTCGGGGCATTTACGGGCATCAACTCTGCAATATCAATCGGGACAAAGACTCGTGAGCTTCCACTTGAACAAGAAGCCAACGACAGTAAAGACGACGAGACTCAGGGCATCCCTGTGCGTTGAATCGTATTTTATTTCATTTATACAACATAATGTACGTGCCTCAGGGATTGCATTGACAAGAAACCCAACACCAGGAATACCGACATGCCCCAAGATCTGGTAACGCGGTTTGTCATATTTTATTATTTATGTGGTATTCTATTGCGTATTTTCAGTCAAAAGAAAATCTCTTTATTCGTATTAAATAATACAATATAATTATAATGACTGAAACGTCGCAGCATTCACTCAAATGCTGAGAGACATCTGACATTGGTGAATGCAATTGCATTCTCAAGCAAGCTTGAGTCGACTCAAGCCTTCCTGCATCAGATGCATGCATATCAAACAATCTTTACATAGCTTATATGTTAGCAAAAGACGAATGTATCTCTATTCTCTTGAGAATGCTTGGAACCAAGCATTTTCTTTGCTCTTGCTGTACCCACAATCCGTTCTAAACGCAGGATATCAAACCTGCCAAATGCCACCTGTATGGTGGATATTGTGGTTGCTCCATCTGCTGATGTAGCTTCCTCTACGAAATTCCCGAGTTCTGCATAAAATTGGGGATGTTCTGGAAGCTGATAAAAATACATGTCATTGATTCCTCGGATCCTGTGCCTATTGTAGAACTGTGCTCGTTCTGTGTATATGAGTACTCGTCGCCTCTTGTCTGCAAAGTATGCACGAGCTCGTGCCATGTCTTTGGGATCGCTATACTCGCTCAGGGCTACGAATGATGCTGCTTCTTTGCGAAGATAGTTTCTCACCTTGACAAAATCAAAGTATGATGGAATATAGAGCAATTGTCCTCCGAGGTGGGACGCCTCTCGTATTGTTGGCCATAGATGTGACTTGAAATACTCAAACCTGGCATCAATCTCCTCCTTTGGATTGGAGACCTCTGCGACATTGTCAAATCTGGTAAACATATGCCTTAGTCTAGGTGCTATAGATTGTAAGACTCCCTTGTGGTGAAGCTTCCAGCGTGCTATGCCAGAATGACTCGAACATGATTTGGATACTAGGGACTTTATCTCTGGTGACTCAAAGCTCCCGCAGATGATGTTTTGCCTGTACAAGGCTCCCTTTCCAGCAATATACCAGTCTCGTATCCTCATAATATCAGTATCATGTTGATCACGAGGAATTGTATTCAGTGAATCGAATATTTTGATGACATGCTGCCAGTTTTGCATCAATAGCACATCTGCCCTATGCACCATGGCAATCTCAATGGAGGACAAAAAGTCCAAAGGATGTGGTTCATCCTTTGGAACCTCTTCTAGCTTTGTAGATAATGCAAGAGGCGAGGCAACAAGAATATCAGAATCATAAAAATCCGTATACAGACGGATAGAACCACGCGTGAATTTGATTCCTATACGGAAATGATCATCACAGTTTCCATCAAAGAGTGCTCTGTGCTGCTTTGGTTTGAGAGACAATGCCATCTTTTCTCGCTCCGTCATGGAATCTTCATCCCTGTCAATCCCAAACTCTTCTAGAAATCGAGATTTATTCTTTATAGTATCCGTTCTCGTCTCTTGGATGGCCAGCTCTAAAAGCCTATCAATGATGCACTTTGCATGATGTCTATATGGTGCTAGTATGAGGACCTTGGGCCTGACAAATCCTTGGTCCTGGTAGTTTGCTCCTGCATCCTTGTTCTTTTCAAGCTTCTCATTGTTCTTTTTAATCTTCTCTGCACATGTTGTGATATGGTTGATGATGTGAAGCAGTGAGGCATCGGTGATCTCATCTCGTGCAGTCTCCTCAAGACTATGTGGATATTTCAAGAGGGGATATGTCACATCCATGTATGCATTCAGGATACCGAATAGCACAGCCTGTCTTTTGGACTGAAAGTCTCCGAAGACATGCTTGTCTTCTTTTTCATACACTGCATTCCACCGAGACGCCACTCGTTGTCGGACTCCATAGTCATTCAGTGTGGTGGATATACCCTTTGGGAAATGAGCATGATGGCTGACCTCCATGGAGGCTCCGTTAGTTTTCTGCCATACTTGGAACGGCTCGTCTACCGGTTGGCAATGTTTTCTACTTTTATTGATAGATTCTCCATGGAGTTGATCCACGGGATACTCAATGTGGTCCTTGAATCCGTCCTGCTGTTGTACATCATCTTGCCCAAAACCTTGTGTGTCTTCTTGAGATGATGCCTTGCTGGGTTGTTGTTTTGCTCCTTTTTTGTGCTTCTTCTCGAGAGGATTTTTTGGAGTCTCTTGTGTTCGTTTCCTATCGCGTACATTCTCGGCTTCTCTATCCTCCAGCGTGATGTTCTTTTGCAATTCTTTGTGCTCCTCTTCCACAGCAACTCCTAACTCTCTATGACTGTGTGCAAGGGACAATACCAGAGATTCATACGCTTTTGTGGCAGGTTCTATAGTCTTTTCAATATCTTCTTCTTCTCCATCTTCAGAATCAGATCCCTTGCCATCCGAAATGATGCGTTTTTCCTCCTTGAGATATTCTTGGAAAGATGACTTGAGGTCTTCAAGGGAAACACCGGGCACAAGTAGCCCAAGCTTTCGCAACTTTTTCACCGATGTTTTTGTATTCTTATCCAAAAGATTCTGCACTGTAGATCCTCCAATTGAGTGGAATAATTCATGCTGGCTGAGTTCGCCACCCTCTTTGACAGCATGGCTACCAATCTGCTGTTGCTTTCGCTTCCTCTCCAATATCCCAGCAAGAGCACCTTGTGTGCTCATGATGTAATTATATAGTATATTAATTCATTATAATACGTGAAAATTAGCATATAGAGTCTAACAAATTGTACATTTCTCTCAAGTAGAGTCTCAAGTTGCTTGGGAGCATGCATGCAACTTTATCTCATCATTATAAGGGCAGGTCTACACCCTTTTTGGTACTACTAGATATTTCAATCATAATTTTAGTATACATATTATTGAATTAATGGCCTTCCAGTGCGACAGAATGATGTATGTTTCTGAATGACATGCATGGTGAGAGTGTTTACCATGTGCCGACCAAGTCACTTTGAATGGATACATGAATGAATGCGTTTGTTTTGATTGCAGTGTGAATAAAAATATAGTATTGTAATCAAAGAATTAGGACCAAGATAGTTGAAGAATGATGGAGCAGGCTGGTGGGAAGTCCCATAAAAAGAAGCAGAGTGGAAAAAAGGCTGATAATCGAAAGAAGAAATCGTTGAAGAAGAAGGATGGAGAGAAAGCATCGTATAATATGGATCCAACGGTGGCTGCAAAACGTAATCCTCGTGCCTTTATCTTTTCTTCAAAGGGAAAGGCAAAGATTCAAAAGGCACGAACTGCAGAACGGGATCAAAAGCGCATGCATGTGCCTGCTGTTGAGCGATTGACTGATGAACCACCACCATATACAATTTTAGTGCATGGACCTCCAGGAGCTGGGAAAAGTACTTTGATCAAGTGCTTGGTGAAACATTACACGAAACAGGATGTGAAGGATATCAAGGGGCCTGTGACTCTTGTTGCAGGTAAAGCACGGCGTTTGACTTTCATTGAATGTCCACAGGATATGACTGCGATGATAGATGCGGCAAAGTATGCTGATCTCGTGTTATTATTGATAGATGGAGACTTTGGGTTTGAAATGGAGACGTTTGAGTTTTTAAATCTTATGCAAGTTCATGGGTTTCCAAAAGTTATGGGTGTGTTGACCCATCTGGATTCGTTCACAGACACAAAAGCACTCAAGAAGACCAAGAAGAACTTGAAACATAGATTTTGGTCTGAAATATATCAGGGAGCAAAGCTATTTTACTTGTCAGGTTTGAAGAATGGCAGGTATTTGAATAGGGAAATTCTGAATCTGGCTCGATTTATTTCAGTCATGAAGTTCAGGCCTCTCTCTTGGAGACAATCTCATCCATATCTAGTTGTTGATCGATTTGAAGATACAACATCTCCCGAGGCCATACGAAAGAACCCCAAGTGTGACAGGGATATTGCAGTCTATGGCTACTTGAGGGGTACAAATTGGAAACAAGGTACAACAGCCCATATTGCTGGGGCAGGAGACTATCGTCCAACAGAAGTCGAAGAAATGCCTGATCCTTGTCCACTTCCCAGTCAGATTAAAAAGCGTGGTCTGAATGAGAAAGAGCGAGTTATCTATGCTCCAATGTCAGATGTTGGGGGTCTTTTGTACGATAAGGATGCAATGTACATTGACATCCCAGACTGGAAAGTGCAATATAGTGCCATGACGGTTGATAATAACGATGTGAATGAGGGAGAGGTGCTGGTAAGAAACCTCCAGTCAACAAAAATGGCTGTTGATGAAAAGTTGCAGAATTCAAAGATTCAACTCTTTTCAAAAGGTCCTGATGTTGTTGGGCATCACGAGACCCAGAATGTCGAGTCTGATGGTCAAGACAGCAGCAGTAGCAGTGAAGATGATGTGTCTGATACGGATGAGCCTACTCCTACAGAAGATATTGTAGAACATAATGGAAGAATGAGACGACGTGCCGTCTTCAAAGATCACAAATCAACTGGCTATGATGATCAACTTTTGAACAGTGATGATGAGTCGGAGGATGAGTTTGAAAGTGATGATGAGGGTGTTGAGGAGGGTATAGGAAATGCGTCAAGATGGAAACAGACTTTTGAGAATAATTTAACAGCTTTATTTGCATCAAGAAGTGTCGATTTGCAATCTCACATATACGGAAATGAAAATGAATCTCTAAGGAAGCAAGACACAGTGCACTCAAGCATGCCAGACAGTGACAGCGATGATGATTTGTTCTTCAAAAAGCGATCTGGTGGATTAAAGTCGCAGGATATATCTACAGATAATAAAGAGAATATATATGGGGATATTGACGCCATTGATTCGACCAAGGTAGAAGAAGACCCAGATGCTCTGAGTACATGGGATGATCCAGAAGCCATAGAACAACTGCGAAACAGGTTTGTCACAGGTGACTGGGACGCAGGTGCTGCAAGAAATGCGGCTCGTCCTGACGAGGAGGAATCTGGTGATGATGATGAAGTATACGGAGATTTCGAGGATTTAGAAACAGGCCAGGTGTTCAAGGGAGGTGATGATATTGTCACACAGACTGCAGCAAAAGCTCTAGAGGACGTCAAACGAGAACAAATTGCTGCCGCAAAAGCTGCGAAAAAGGCGGCGTTTGACGCAGCATATGACCAAGGTGGCACAAAAGGGGTGGAAGAAAATATCACATCAAAGAAAGAGGGACAAGTAGATGACGATGACGAGGAGGAAGATGACACGTACTATGATGAGATCAAGAGGGAAATGACCGAACGGGCAAAAAAGACGAAAGATGCAATGGATGCCTTGGACCCCGCACAACGAATTGCCATGGAAGGTCATCGACCTGGAACATACGTGAGAATGAGATTCTCTGGAATTCAGTATGAATTAGTGGAGTATTTTGATCCCAGACACCCAATACTCATTGGAGGCATTGGTAAATCTGAAGAAGCCCAAGGGTTCATGCAGCTGCGGTTAAAGCGGCATAGATGGTACCCCAAAATATTAAAGAATAAAGATCCTCTCATTTTCTCAATTGGTTGGAGGAGGTTCCAGAGCATGCCTGTGTTTGCCATAAAGGACAACAATGAGCGCCACAGAATGCTGAAATACTCTCCAGAGCACATGCATTGTTTGGCCGCCATGTGGGGCCCTCTCGCCCCTCCAGGCACTGGAATCATTGCTATTCAGAAAATGGCATCAGGTATACAGCATTGGAGAATCTCTGCCACCGGTGTGATTTTACAGTTGGATGCCACCTTGACCATTATGAAGAAATTGAAACTGGTAGGCACTCCATTTAAAATCCACCGCCACACCGCATTCGTGAATGGCATGTTCAACTCCCAATTAGAAGCTGCCAAATTCGAAGGTGCAAGCGTGAGAACAGTGTCTGGCATACGTGGAACGATTAAAAAGTCTCTTCGGGTAGGAAGCATGGCCGGTGCCCGTGATGGAAGTTTTAGGGCCACGTTTGAAGACAAACCTCTCTTGAGTGACATTGTATTTTTGAGGGCATGGGTCGCCGTAGATATTCCTAAATTCTCCAATCCAGTGACTGACCTCCTCGGACCAAGGGTTGCCAAGGCACAGCGAGAAGAAAAACAGCGCAAGAACAAGCCAGACAGGGAACCTCAAGAAGGAACCACCGTCTTGACTGAAGATGCCTCCATAGATGATGCTGTCTTTGAGCCATGCCACAAATTCCTCGGGCCAAAGAAAGGCTTCATCTTTACCACAGGTCCTAAAGGTCTCGGGTATTATGAAGATACAGGATGTCATAGGAGACGGCCATCCGTCTCCACAGTCTCTGCTGTGCCAGATCAGCCTGGTGATGACCAGCCAGAGGGATGGGTACCAATGAAGACTGTCGCAGATATTCGACGTGCAAAGAATATAGGAGCTCCAAGAAAGAACGATTCACTGTATCAAGAAATAGAAAGGAAGCCAAGAGTGTTCAACCCTCTCAAGATTCCAAAGTCTCTTCAGGCAGAGCTACCATTCAAGAGCAAGCCAAAGATCCAGCAAGCCCGAAAGCGCAAGAGCCTGGAGCAAAAGAGAGCCATCGTTGTTGAAGGAGAAGAAAAGAAGAAGCGATCACTGATTTCTCAGCTGAATGCAATTCGAAATGTTAAGGCTGAGGCACGAAGAGAACAGAAAAAGAAATATCAACAAAAGGTGGCCAAGCAAAAAGCTCTTGATGAGGCCTGGAGGCATGAATACAACAAGGAAGAGCGTAAGAAACGCTATGTTGAGCAAGGACAGGCAGAGAAGAAGCGCAGAAAGATGAAAGGCATGTAAAGAAGATCATGTACATAGGACTACTGAGAACACTTCCATGAATTAATTTAAACATTGCATCTGTGTGACGATTATTCTTGTTGATCATGCGACAAAAAAGCAACCACCAAAACTTGAAATATTTTTGAATTGACGGATTCCTCGAGTGCGTCCAGGGATGGAATGCAGGCCTCCACGTTAGCAACTGCAGTCCAGCAGTTTTGAAATTTCCTCTCTGAATTTGCTTTTTGCCATCATGATGGGAGCACTTGGTCTATTTTCCAAAGGGTTCCAAATAAAATCTCTTCCATATCTCCCTTTTCGATGACGTGCAAGGTAAAGATCAGGGTTTACATATATATGCATGCCTTGCGATGATCATCGCTAGTGATCCGCTCTTGCTTCGAAGCATGATAATCGCAACTCTAGAGTTGCGGCAGATCTGCCACGGTGGTCATGGCCATGCTCACAGATATAGAAAAGAACGATTCCCGAGGTATGGAATGATCAGTCATAATACATGCAATAAAAAATACAAAACAAGGACAAACGAGCATTTGACTGATATCACAACGTTGTGATTCAATTGCGATACTCCAGGTATTTAGTATGGGTATTGTCGAAGTTCGTCAATATACTCTCAACCCAAGCAAGTCGAAAGAGTTTTTCACCCTCACGAATGACTACGGATCTCTTCGTAAAGAATTAATGCCGGTGAAAGGGTACGAATGTTCTTCATCACGGTGTCTGGTACATCGTATAATATACCACGAGGACTGACTGACACCTCTACAATGCCATGTGTAGGATGTATTCGACTGACATTGGCACCCTGAATACGTTTCTACACCTGTATGAATACAAAGACTACGATCATAGGGATGAATGCCGGGCTGCATCTGGTTCTCATCCAGAATGGCAAGGAGACTACTTGAAAAAAAGCAAGCAATGCATGGTTGAACAGAAGAGTGCAGTGTATAAACCTGCTTCTGACCTGCTCAACGCCGTTGGTTGGAACGGATTCGAGGATGTTGCTCGACAGACGTCTGAAAAACAAGGTGCAGGCGTATATGAATTCAGAAAGTATCGAGTCAAGGGGACTGGAGTGAACCAACTTTTGTCGGCAATGGAAACGAGTCTTCCAGAATTTCAGTCGGCAGGAGGTGTCCTTGTTTTTGTGGGGTTGTGTGACGTTTCTGAAGATCCATCAAGTGTCCTGGTGATTTGGCGATATGATTCGATGCAGCAGAGAGAGGAAAGTAGGAAAGCTCGCCCCCCTCAGTCAACTGAACAAGCCAATACTCTTGCCGGATGTATCCTTGATGCTCCTTCCATCTGTCTCGCAGTGCCGTTGCTGGCATCTCCGATGCAATAAATCTACTACTACTACTACAACAACAACTGCTACATGTAGAGTCTATGGCTATAGTATGTCAAGATAGGGGAAACCCAACATTTGGAATCATGTCAAGTGAGGATGCATCCTCGCAAGGATGGACGTCCGGCCGTGGCATACGATTGTCCTGCATCTGTAAATCTACGGCTTGAACATAAAATATACAACAAGATATATTCTCAAAATTACATTGAATGCGACGATTCTGATCGATCGACGGGATGCTGCAAGAACGTCATTCGTCACGTTGGATTTCCAAATCGAAATCCCAGCTGGCACAAGAGTTGAAACGGGTTCGAGGAGGAGGTCGCTCTGCTCAGCATCGTGTTATTCTTTATTGTTTCCCATATGCAGGGGGTGGAGCGACGGTGTACCATGAATGGTTCAAACTGCTTCCTTCTTGGGTAGAGGTGTGTCCTGTCGAGCTTCCTGGGAGACATGGTCGCATGGGTGAGGCTCCAATCGGATCTATGAAGCGTTTGGTGGAGGAGTTGGAACAGTCTTTGTTTTCTGAGAGGATGTGGCCACAATGTGATTTCGCACTCTTTGGTCACTCGATGGGATCATGGATTGCCCTTGCCTTGTCACGGCACCTCTCCAGTCTGGAAAAAGCACGAGTGGACGGGGATGGTGCGACCAGGCTGAAGCCAAACCGCGGGAGGTTGGTATGTACTATTGTGTCTGGAAAGCATCCTCCTGCTTCGCGTGGGATGGGACTGTCAGATGCTGATCGAGAAGGATTGTGTATCAAGGAGAGATTGTCTGTGCTTTCAGACAAGGATCTGTGGCAACGGTGGGGGGAACGGCATCTTGATACGGGGATGGGTGAAATAGATAATGGAGAGAGAGAAATATTGTGCAAGATGCTCAAGGCGGATTGTGGGCTGCTGGAGGAATATGAGGATTCTTGCCTAATGGAAGAGCAGCCACGTTTGAGTGGAAGACTGTGTGCAATGTCAGCGCTGGACGATCCTGGAGTTTCACAAGAAAACTTTGAATTGTGGAGGCATTTCACAGAAGGAGAATGTACAGTATCGTGTTTCAAACATGGTGGTCATCAGTATATATTCCAAGGAGCTCCAGATGTGAGGCTTGAGGCATTTTCTTGCATGACAAAAGCCCTAGAGCAGATGATGACACAAAAACATTCGTAGATGATGTATAGGGTTTGTATTAGACTCCTGTATTACAATCTATCGTTTGGAAAAGGAGAGAAATTTGATAGCAACGTATGAGAGCACCTTTGATGAGATACAATATGCAGCGAGAATCAGAGGCACCCACCACATTAATGCAGTGTCAAATCCATACGCAGCACTGAGATATTCTGATGCCGTCATGGTTGAGTTACTTGTGGAAGATGTGACTTGAAGTTCCGATCCGAAATATTGCACAGTTGAGAGCCCGTACACCGTCCAGTAGGTTGGAGTGACCCGAAGCATCCATCGCCATCCACTTGGAGCTGATGGGTAGGGGGCTAAAAACCCACTAAAGATGGCAAATAGTTGGCAGATGGTGCTTGTGACCATCTGAGATACTACCATGTTTGGTGAACAATACACAAACATTTGTCCAATGAAGCAATACACAAGAAGATTTAGGAATATGACCAAGAGGAAGTAGAAAAACTTCCATGCCACGCTATCAAACCCGACAGACCAATACGTGATCACAACTGTAACAAAGGCTTGGGACAGCAACCAAGGTATCTCAATACCTGTAGTTGCAAATATCCACGGGAAAACAGAGTAGTAATTTGATGTGCGTTCCTTCAAAGAGAGGTCCATTTCCAGCTTGGTAAATGCTTGCACACTCAAGGATATGAAAACCCCGGTAAAGTTTGACACGGAAAAGATGAATCCAACGACACTCAGTACTTGATTTGTGGAGGCAACATCTGAGAGTGACGCAAGATTCAAGAATGTTATTGCATATATGGCCGCAATAATCATGCTCATGAATAATCTTGTAAAGTCTGCAGGATAAAACATTGGTATGTGTAATTGAATAGCATGTGGAAAATACAAAGGCCAAGTCCCACGTACTGTATTCAGGATTCCTCCAGTATACTCTTATAAACTTGCAAAACAAGTGGTACATTTGAGTATGTACCTGTGTTTTGAATTTGGAACTCCTCACGTTTGCGACCTCGTTTGATATTTCAGAGCAACTGTCCACCAACTGGGTCATGAGAGCACAATTTTCTCTGAATAAACTACTTTTCTTATACTCTTCTGCAAAGTTGATGGAGCTAGATCCAAACACAGTGGCCCGAGAAGCACCAGAGACCTCCAACATCCTGTAAAGGTAATGTATGTAATTAGTAGCACAGCACACAAGGTATGATAAATAAGAACGCACCAAGAGGCTGGATTATAACCATCTTTAATTGGTCTCACATCTGGGAATGATCCAAAATAGTCTAGTACATGTTTCGAAGAAATTCCTATCGGGCCAAAGTAATCAACGAAGCCCCCTTTGTGCAGTAAGAGAAGTTGGTCAAAGCTCTCAAAGATTGATATGGATGGCTGATGTATGGTAACAACAACAGTAGCCTCGAGGCTTAGCTTTTTGATTGTTTGAACAACAATATGAGCACCACTAGCGCTTAAACCCGATGTGGGCTCATCCATAAAGATGACACTTGGTTGTGCGACCAGTTCCAGTGCAATGCTTGTTCTCTTTCTCTGCTCAAGTGAGAGTCCATTCAGAGGGTCCCCAATGACTCTATCTTGAATCTCAAATAAGTCAACTATATCTAGAGAGTTTTTCACAATATCTGTATGGACGTTTTTTCCAGACGTTGGATCAAGTCTCAAAGATGCACTAAACGCAACTGCTTCCTTCACTGTCAGAAAAGGATCCAACAGATCATATTGTTCAACATAACCGTGCAGACTCGGCCAGGTTGATTCATCTAAAGGCTTACCGTTAATCAATCTTTCCCCTTTCAATACACCTTGAGTTTTCCTACCAAGAACAGCGTCCATAAGGGTCGTCTTGCCCGCTCCAGATCCTCCCATGAGAGCAGTTGATGTTCCTGGAAGTGCATAAAAGGAAATGTCATTCAAAAGCTTCAGCTCCTCTTCAGCTTTCTTACCATGAGAATTCCTCATCACTCTTGGAACAGAATATGATATATTCTTGCAAAACAGGGATACTTTGCCATTGCAAAATGATTTCCTTTGCGACCCCAAATATTTTGTAGTGGATAATGGAGATTGGTTCCTTCCCAGCAATGTCACCTCATTCATTTCCATCTTCTCCTCCTTGGCATCATCATCAATAATTGGTACACCAGCCAAGGGATAGCGGTATCGCACCAATACAGAGGACATAAGATTATAAATTACTGCACTACCCCATAGATACCCAACTCCTATCCAAATCCACTTCCTATCCGAGTACATATCAAACTCTCCCAATTGGTCTTGCCCACTTGGAACAATCTGATTCCACCTAGGTGATGTCATCTCGTTAATACTGAGACATCTCACATTCCAACTTACTGGAAGAATCCAATAAATCCATATTATATAGCCAGGAATACTGTCCTTGGGAATCACAAAACCTGCAACATGAAGGAAGACAGACATGATGTCATCTACTACTCTTACCACATTTTTGGAAGCAAAGTTACCTACCACTCGTAATGATACCCAGAAGAGACATCAATGACGCTAGTCCATTGCAAAGAATCATACTTCTTGTCAAAAGTGCAAGCATCCTGAACAAAGAACTGACACAAACAAGAGTTGACCAGATGCAGAGCAGATACGTAAAGAAGTAACCAACAGAAACATAGTATCCTGCCATAAAGTAGACAAGAAGGGAGAATATCACTGATTCAATAGCTTGCATGCAAATCTGTGGAGCAAATGACGAGACACAGTATGTCCATGGACAAAAGTATCCTGCCAGTAGCTGTTTGAAAAAAAGCGGTTTGCCATGCATTACCATTGAAATCTGAGGCATTGAGAGAAAAAATAACCCCAGCGTGGAAGTTGTAGCCAAAGAAATAACAGATCTTCCACCGTCTGAACTTGGATTCACTGAAAACAGAGTCCCATAAATGATACCAAGCATAATTATCTGAATAAGCCGGATAACCAAGGATGCCCTTTGCCTCAATTCAATTTTCCATTGCCTCCATAGTAAAGCGACACATTGATTGAATGCGCCAATAGTGTAAAGAAAACCAGTGAAATGTTGATCAGTATGAAATCCTTTCTCATTCTTTTCAATGTGGCCCGACTTGCGCGCCTTGTATTCCTCAAAACCCTCTTTAATCTCAGACGGGTGCACAAGGAAGTTTTTGCATGATGACTTTGATTCCTCCAAAAAGGCATCCACATCAGATATTCCCTGTCTTTTTAATAATTCCGTAGTTGCAGAATACATTTGACCGACTGAACGTATACAAAAAATGCATCATCTCATACTATTACAAGACTGGACACACCCACATGCATCATACCTGGATTGCAAAGGTCGGACAAAAATGTCGCCGGATCCACTCCTGGTCGCTTTAGAAATCCAAAACTCTCAAAGAATGGTATTACATCATCTTTTGGCCCGTGGAATAAGACTTGCCCAGATTCCATGAAAATAACATCATCAAAGAGGTCAAAAACCTCTGCTTGAGGTTGCAACATGCTGACAGCAATGACAGTGTGGACCATCTTGCAAACAAATTTGAGTGCTCGAGTCACATCATATGTTGTAGTACTATCTAAACCTATATTAACGTCATCCATCATGATGACTCTACGTAGAGGAACTAAACCCTCCATCACAGAGAGACGTCTCCTTTGACCTCCACTGATACCCCGCATCATATTTCCACCAACTAATGTATCCATAGAGTCCCCAAGCCCTAGCACATTTAATACGAAATGTCCCCAAATATACTCATCCCGCAGAAGGAGCTTTTCCAGATTTTCAAACACCTCTGTAGGAGGACCACCATCTTCTATACACACACCTTGTTCTATAATACATCGGACCTCTCTTTGCAGAAACTCTACAATATCTCTAGCTAGACACATGCATGCAAATTCAGAAGTCTCTCCTACAGTAAGGAAAGGTTCGTGGACATCATTTTGCCTGATCCAGGTAAAGTCATTGACACATGCTTGAAAACGTTTCTTTTCCCCATTAAATATGACGTCTCCATCCACATGGTATGCATGCTGGGATGAAGATTTCAACCTTCCAGACAACGCTCGAAGCAAAAGACTTCTCCCAGATCCTGCAGACCCTAAAATCAGTGTGAGCCTCCCAGATTTCAAAACACCTCGAGCCTCAAGGATACTCTGTGTCTTCTGACTCTGTCTCCCAAGATATCTGGAGGGATCCAGCAACCTGAGCACATCAAGGGTTGATTTCCACACTGAAGGAGTAACATCCTCTGCTTGGAGCGCCTTTGACGTTACTGTAATGTCATACTCGACATTGTAGTCGTCAGCACTCCAGTATCTTGTCAACAGGATATTCAGAGCTTTGAACATGTCACCCGCCTCTTCTTGCGCTACGACGTGTCTCAGATGACCCTCCCTGTAACAAAATAAATATATACTAGTAATATACATAGAGAGAGACAACGAATCGTCAGAAAATGCAACAATCCTATCCCAACTTGCGAAACCGTATCAATGCCTCGTGCTGCCACAAGCAGACATCATACACATACACCCACAGTGTACAAACGGCATAATAGAACGTACAGAATGGTATTTAATGCATCCATATGAGTAGCCTGCTCCATGATCCCAACGTTGCCTTTTCCTGCGGTGGCAAAACTGAGAGACTCAAAGGTTGCTCCTTTCTTCCAGAATGAAAGCCACCAGACTATTCATTACACTATTAATTCTTTTTTTAAATGTGAATGGATGATGCAAGGCTTCCTCTCCCCAGTGGTGATGAGTCAATTGACTTGCAACTCGTCAATGTCCCGTACGTTTAAACGTACGAAATTTCATAGTACGAAAGACCGTGATGGTATACACTATTGATTGATTGATTGATGATGATGATGATGATATATATGGGTCTAGATCTAGAAGGAGAGACCCTGCTATCTACATTACCCTGTATATCCAGACATCCGTCTGGCCTTTGCCATGACGATCAACAACAAGCCCAGGGCTTGAACCTGAGACATCTCATGAGAGTAATGCTTGAAGAGGACGTCTTCTCGCATGGTCATGATCAGCTGATGATCAGGAGTATGGTTGCATTCTCACAATGTCCACGAGTGGATGAGCATGGAAAGATGTGGTGTACACAATAAGCAAGCAATACTCTATACAAACAAACAAACAAAATACTAGTAGATCGATGCAAGCATCATCACAACCCAAGTCATAGTGTGCTATGCGTCTAGTAGACGCTTCATCAGTCAGTATACAGAGTATGTACATACTGATATGGCCAGTTGCAACTATAGTTAGTTGCAACTACAATTGTAGTGGCATTGATGCATGTGGCGACTGTCAGTCGGCCAACCTCAGAAGTGTAGTATCTAGCGGTTTCAGCTTCTCTACATTTCATCTGTCCTGACAGAATGGTGATCAGTCCAAGAATACGTTGACTGATCAGAGAAAGCTGATTGGATACAATTGTGCAGATACGCCAATCTTAAGGGCTTTTTTATATGTGTTACTAATCTTTATGTTCGCAGTGAGGCATAGA
>PJEL010002820.1_pt1 | contig 15517 bp, 30 predicted proteins | sample 1853271 | NCBI WGS metagenome assembly PJEL01 (sample SAMN08108733, study PRJNA415343) | Invertebrate metagenome, whole genome shotgun sequencing project. | host: Globobulimina | place: Sweden: Gullmar Fjord | collected 2015-08 | reverse complement strand
GTCTGGGACGGCAGGGATGATTTCGGAAACTCCCTCCCTTCAGGCGTTTATATCTATCGGATCCAGGTAGGCGAGTTTACGGCTGGCGGAAAGATGACGCTGCTCAAATAGACATGGCCTCGCTCACGTTCAGTCCTCGATCTCCAGAGGAATGATTTCGAAGCGGTGAGCCCTTCCCCTACAACTGACACCGAAACTTGAATCACCCGACCCGTCCACCCAGGTGGACAAAAAAAGGGAGAGTGTACACGTGTACACTCTCCCTAATTTTCGGGCTCCCCGGGTAGGACTTGAACCTACAACCCTGCGGTTAACAGCCGCATGCTCTGCCAATTGAGCTACCGAGGATCGTGGACCAAGCCGGAGGCTCAGTCCTTTTTCTCGTCCTCGGGAGTCTCCTCCACGACGGCTTCGGCGGTCTCCTCGACGGCGACCTCTTCCGTTGCTGCAGGCGCGGTGGCCGGAGCATCGCCACTCAGACGAGCGCTGAGGGGCGGACGCTTCTCACGCTTGGCGCGCGGCTTGAACTCGGCAGGAACCAACTCGAGGACCGCCATCGAAGCGTCGTCGCCTCTGCGGATCCCCGCTTTGATTACACGCGTGTAGCCACCGGGACGGTCGGCATAGCGCGGCCCGATCTCGGAGAAGAGCTTCTGCAGAACCTTCGGGTCCGCCATGAAGCGAGCCGCCATGCGTCGCGCGTGCAGATCGCCCTTCTTGGCGAAGGTGATCATTCGATCGGCATAGCGCCGGGCCTCTTTGGCCTTGGGCACGGTGGTCTTGATCCTCTCGGACAGGAAGAGGCTCGTCACCATATTGCGCAGCATGGCCCGCTTGTGAGCGGCGTTGCGGTTCAGGCGATTCCCTCTGACTTGATGTCGCATGGCATTCCTCGTTAGGTATTAAATTGACTAGGCCTGGGCCAGATCCGTCTGCTTGCCGGGCACCTCGGAATTGGTATCGGCGCTGCCTTCAGTGAGCAACGCGCCAACATCCATCCCCCAGTGCAGGCCCATACCTTCCAGAATCTCGCTGATCTCCTTCAGGCTCTTGCGCCCGAAGTTGCGGTACTGAAGCATCTCGCTTTCCGACTTGATCACGAGTTCACCGATCGATTTGATCTCCGCCGCCTTCAGACAGTTGGCACTACGGACGCTGAGTTCGAGCTCCTCGACATTACGGCCGAGCAGTTCGCGCATCCGCTCCAGCTCCTCGTCCACTTCTTCCTCGGCCGCCGCCATCGGCTCCTCGTCGAAGTTGATGAAGAGATAGAGGTGATCCTTGATGATCTTCGAAGCGAAGCCCAGCGCCTCTTCGGGCGAAACGGCTCCGTTTGTTTCCATCTCCAGGACGAGACGATCGTAGTCCGTCCGCTGTCCGACTCGTGTGTCCTCGACCCTGTAGTTGACCTTGCGCACTGGACAGAAGATCGAATCGATCGGAATGACGCCGATCGACTTGTCCACGAGCTCATGGTTCTCCGCCAAGACGAAGCCGCGTCCGTCGCCGACCAGAATCTCGACCTTGAGCTTGCCGCCCTCATTGAGGTGACAGAGCACGAGGTCCGGATTGATCAGCTCGACCGCCGAATTCGGTGTGATATCCGCCGCCGTTACGGGCCCCGGCTTATCGACCTCGAGATAGAGCTTCGTGCTCGTGTCCGAGTGCAGACAACAGACCAACCGCTTGAAGTTCAGCACGATATCGCTGACATCCTCCATAACACCGGGGATGTTCGTGAACTCGTGCAATGCTTCGTCGAACTTCAGGGCGATGACAGCAGCCCCCTGCAGGCTGCTGAGCAGTGTGCGGCGCAGGGCGTTCCCAAGCGTCAGCCCGAAGCCCCTCTCCAATGGCTCCACGGTGAAACGCGTGAAGTAAGGAGTCTCGGCATCCTTCTGGATCTCGACCTGCTTGGGCGTCAGTACGTTTTTCCACCTCATGCGGAAAACCCTCCTTTGCTCGGTGCGCGAAAGACCTGAAATTCGTGCCGGCCTACTTGGAGTAGAGCTCGACGATGAGCTGCTCCGTAACGTTGACCGGGATGTCAACTCGCTCGGGCAAGTTGTGCAAATTGCCCTCGAACTTCGACTCGTCGAAGCCGATGTAGGACACTCGGCCGCGCGCTGTTGCATTCTTCATCGACTCGGCGATGTTGACGTTCTTGCGGCTTTTTTCCCGCAAGGAAACAGCATCGCCCATACTCACCTGATAGCTTGCGATGTCAACGGTTCGACCATTCACCTGGAAGTGGCGGTGCGTGACAAGCTGCCTGGCCATATCCCGGCTGGGCGCGAATCCCATCCGGTAGACCAGATTGTCAAGACGACACTCGAGAAGCTGCAGCAGGTTCGTACCGGTAACTCCCTTGCGCCGAGCTGCCTCGGCGAAGTAGTTGCGGAAGGGACGCTCGAGCACGCCGTAGATGCGGCGCAACTTCTGCTTCTCACGCAACTGAAGTCCGTACTCCGAAACCTTGCGACGCCGTCCCCGACCGTGCTGTCCCGGCGGGTAGGGGCGCTTCTCGATGGCACAGCGGTCGGTGAAGCAACGCTCCCCCTTCAGAAAGAGTTTGTCTCCCTCTCTGCGACAGAGTTTGCACTTCGCGTCCCGGTAGCGGGCCATTTGCTCGACCTCTCTTTTTCTCGCCCCATCAGCGGGGCACGTTACTGCTTACGTTTTTTAATCGCTTTTCTTTATAGACGGCGCTTCTTGGGCCGGCAGCCGTTGTGCGGCACGCTGGTCTTGTCTTTGATTCCGCTGACCTCGACGCCCGTTCCGTGGATCGCTCGGATGGCAGCCTCGCGTCCCGGGCCGGGGCCCTTGAGGTGAATCTCGCAGCGGCGCATACCGAGGTTCATCACCTCGCGCACGCAGCGATCGGCCGCGAGCTGGGCCGCGAAAGGCGTGCTCTTACGGCTTCCTTTGAATCCGGCGGTTCCGGCGCTCGCCCAGGCAACAACCTCGCCATTGAGGTTCGTCGCCGTGATGATCGTGTTGTTGAAGCTGGACTTGATGTGGATGATCCCACTCGCGTCTATCTTCTTAGCCTTCTTGCGACCGGCTTTCCGGCCTTTCGGAGCTGGCATCTCTTCTCCTCCTCAGAATTTGCCTGCAGGCCCACATATGTCGGGGCCCTCAACCCTGGTGAGATCCGCGGTCGGTGACACGCCTGACGGCGGCCATCCTTCGCGACTCGGTTCTACTTCTTCTTTTTCGCACCCGGGCGGGCCTTAGGGCCCTTCCGCGTACGGGCGTTCGTCTTCGTCCGCTGACCATGAACAGGCATTCCCCGACGATGGCGGAGACCCCGATAGCAGCCGATATCCATGAGACGTTTGATGTTCATGGACACTTCGGTACGTACGGTACCCTCGGTCTTGTACTCGGACTTGTTGAGCTCGTCCCGAATCTGCGCGGTCTGACCCTCAGTGAGGTTCTTCACGCGGATATCCGGATCGATGCCGGTCGCAACGAGCACCTTGCTGCTGGTGCTTCGGCCAACGCCATAAATGTACGTTAGACCAATGATGATGCGTTTGTTCGCCGGCAGGTCAACACCTTGAATTCTAGCCAAAACTATCCTCCTAGATCCTGGCTAACCCTGACGCTGTTTGTGCCTGGGGTTCCGCTTGCAGATAACCCGCACAATGCCACGGCGTCGAATCACCTTGCAGTGTTCGCAAATCGGCTTCACGGAGGCTCGGACTTTCATATTCCACCTCGTTCATCAACGGCAGCACTGGGTAGGCCACCTCTACTTGTATCGATACACGATCCGGCCCCGGGTCAGATCATAGGGCGACAGTTCAACCGTCACCTTATCCCCCGGGAGAATGCGGATCAGGTGCATCCGCATTTTTCCTGCAACGTGCGCTAGGACCGTATGATTGTTCTCGAGCTCGACACGAAACATCGCGTTCGAGAGTGCTTCTACAACGGTCCCCTCAACGGATATGGCACCTTGTTTTGCCACTATTCCCTTTCCATGGCCCGCGTCAATTCGTGAGAATGTCGGGCCCGTCTTCACGGATGGCCACGGTGTGCTCGTAATGCGCAGAGAGCTCGCCGTCAGCCGTCACCACTGTCCATTCATCCGCTAGGGTCTTCACAGCCTCGGTCCCCACGTTGACCATCGGTTCGATGGCCAGCACGACGCCGGGCTCCAGTTTCGGACCGCGCCCAGGCGGGCCGAAATTCGGTACCTGCGGATCTTCGTGTAGCGCTCGTCCAATTCCATGGCCGACCAGTTCCCGGACAACCGAAAAACCGTTGGCCTCGACGAAGACCTGAATCGCGTGGGAAATATCTCCCAGACGATTCCCGGGGCGGCACTGCTCAATCCCCTTGGCCAGCGCTTGGCGGGTGACCGACATCAGCCGGGCCGCCGTTTCATCCATCTCGTCGACCGCGAAACTCTCGCAGGAGTCGGCGAAAAATCCATCCAACTCGACGCCGACATCCAAGCTAACGATATCGCCCGTCGCAATCATGCGCTCACCCGGGATCCCGTGCACGACGGTCTCGTTGAGCGAGATGCAGCTGTTTCCCGGGAAGCCCAGGTAGCCTTTGAAGGCCGGTCGGGCTCCCGCTCCTACGATCGTCGCGCGGACGATCTCATCCAACTCAGCCGTCGTGAGCCCGGGCGCAATGCTCTTGCCCGCCGTGTCGAGGGCGCTGCGCAGGATCTTGCCCGCGGCGCGCATCTTTTCGATGTCCTCGCGGCTCTTCAGCTTGATCACGAAGAGACTCTATCCCCGAAACGGTCTCTGAGGATTGAAAACAGGGCGTCGGTCACCGAGTCGATCGGCTGTGAGCCATCGATCTCGATCACTTTGTCGAGGTCGTTATAGAACTCGACAACCGGACGGGTCTGCGCTTCGTAGACCGCCAGGCGCTCCCGGATCGTACCTTCGCGATCGTCATCCCTCTGGAAGTAGGTGCCGCCGCAAACGGGGCACGTTCCCTCGGCCGGGATATCGCCTTTATCATCGGCAAGCTCCTCGCCCGCGAAGATCTTGCCGCAGTCCTTGCAGCTCCGCCGGCCCGAAAGCCTGCGGACGACCTCTTCGGGCTTCACCTGGATCAACATACCCAGGGAAACTTCGTTGTCCGTCTCCCCGAGTAGCGCTTCCAGGCCTTCGGCCTGCGGTCGCGTCCGGGGGAAGCCATCGAGGATCCAACCCTCCGTGCAGTCGGACTGCGCCAGGCGACGACCCACCATCTTGAGAACGATCTCGTCGCTCACGAGCTGGCCCTTGTCCATCACCTGCTTGGCCTCGCGGCCGAGCTCGGTGCCTTCCGACACCTCAGCTCTGAGAATATCTCCGGTCGAGATATGAGGCAGCTCATACCGCTCTTTGATCTTGGCAGCCTGCGTACCCTTACCCGAACCCGGTGCACCCAAAATGATCAGATTCACCCTCTACCTCCGGCCCCGCAGCTTACCCTTCTTCATGAAGCCATCGTAGTGGCGCATGAAGAGATGACTCTCGATCTGCTGCATGGTGTCGAGCATGACGCCGACGACGATCAGCAGGCCCGTTCCACCGAAGTAGAACGGAACGTTGAACTGACGGATCATGATGTCGGGCAGGACGGCGATGAACGCCAGGAAGATAGCGCCCGGAAGTGTGATCCGACTCAGAGACTTGTCGATGAAGTTGGCTGTGCTCTTACCCGGCCGGATGCCCGGGACAAAGCCTCCGAACTTCTTCATGTTCTCCGCCATATCCACCGGATTCAGAACGATCGCGGTATAGAAGTAGGCGAAGAAGACGATGATCACCGAGTAAAGCACGATATAGATCGGCGCCCCCGGCGAAAGTACGCGTGTGATGTAATCCATCGTAATGTTGCCCTGGAACATGCTCGAGAGCGTCGCCGGGAACATCACGATCGCCTGCGCGAAGATGATCGGGATAACGCCCGCCGTGTTCACCTTGAGGGGGATGTGAGTGTTCTGTCCCCCATAGACGCGACGTCCAACGACGCGCTTCGGGTACTGCACCGGAATTCGTCGCTGCCCCTGCGTCATGAAGATGATCCCCGCGATGATCAAGACCATCACGGCGAGAAGGACAAGGCCGGCGAGCGGCGGCATCTGACCGGTCCGCAGCGCCTGGATCGTATTGAACAGATCCAGCGGGTAGCGGGCGATGATGCCGATCGTAATGATCAGGCTGATGCCGTTGCCGATCCCTCGCTCGGAGATCTGCTCACCCAGCCACATCACGAAGATGGTGCCCGTCACAAGCGTTAGCATCGTGACCAGCTTGAACGCCAACCCGGGAGCGGCGACGACGTTGGTGCCCATCGACTCGAGGAAGACGGCAACACCGAACGACTGAAGACTCGCCAGGAACACCGTGCCGTAGCGCGTGTACTGGTTGATCTTCTTGCGACCCTCCTCCCCCTCCTTCGCGAGCTTCTCGAAGTAGGGAATCACAGCCTGGAGGAGCTGCAAGATGATCGATGCGCTAATATAGGGCATGATGCCCAGCGCAAAGATCGTCGCCTTGCTCAGGTTACCCCCGGCGAACAAGTCGTAGAGTGCGAGAATGCCCCCCGACTGCCCCTGGAAGAAGTTCATGATGGCTAAGCGATCCACGCCCGGTAGCGTGATGTGCCCGCCAAGGCGATACACGACCAGCATCAAGGCCGTGAAGATGATCCGCCTGCGCAGATCAGGAATCTTGAATGTGCTCTGAAAACTAGCGAGCATCGGCGCTTGTTCTCCTTAAACTGAGGGCGCTCAGGCTACGATTACGGTTTCTTCGTCGTTTCCTTAACCGCGACCTCGACCTTCCCACCTGCTTTTTCCACCAGTTCTTTAGCTTTGGCGCTGCATTTATCCACGCTGATCGACATGGCGCGCTCGATGGCGCCTTCGCCCAGCAGCTTGACGGGTTCGCCACGTTTGCGAATCAGCCCATATTCATAGAGAACCTCGGGAGTTACCTCGACACCATCGGGGATCCGCTCGAGGGAACCGATGTTGACGATTTGGAACTCCTTGCGGAAGATATTCGTGAATCCTCGCTTCGGGACGCGGCGCTGGATGGGCATCTGTCCACCCTCGAACCAGGCGCGGTGCGTGGAACCCGAGCGGGAGAAGTAACCCTTCTCACCACGGCCGGCCGTTTTGCCCAGACCGCTACCGGGACCCCGCCCCTTGCGCTTGCGCTTGTGAGTCGCACCGGGAGCCGGCTTCAATTCGTTCAGCTTCATCGCCCTACTCCTCGATTTCCTCGACCTGGACCATGTGCTTGACCACGAAGATCATGCCCCGGATCTGTGGAGTGTCATTGTGGATGACCGTGTGGTGCATCCTTTTCAGGCCAAGGGCCTCGATAGTCCGCTTCGCCTTGACTTTGTACCCGATGCAGGAACGGGTCTGCGTTACCTTAAGCCGATTGGCCATGGCCTATTCCTCTTCTTTTAGTCCGTACATGCGCCGCACGGAGATGCCGCGGCGCTTCGCAACCTGACTCGACGATTCGATGCGGGTAAGCCCCTCCATCGTCGCTCTGACCATGTTGTGGGGATTGTTCGTCCCAAGAGACTTGGTCAGGATATCCTTGATTCCGGCCGCCTCGAGAATGGCGCGGACCGGTCCGCCGGCGATAACACCGGTACCGGGGGATGCAGGCTTGAGCAAGATTCTTCCCGCGCCATAATGCCCGATCACCTTATAAGGAACCGTGCGGTTCTGGAAGCGGTTGATCTTCACCATGTTCTTGCGGGCGGCTTCGGTTCCCTTGCGCACGGCCTCCGAGATCTCTCGAGCCTTGCCCAATCCGGCGCCAACCTGCCCATTGCCATCGCCGACGGCGACGAGGGCCGTAAAGCTGAAGTTCTTACCACCCTTGACGGTTTTCGACACGCGGTTAATGGAAACCACGTTCTCGATCAGGTTGGAGCGTTCCTGCTCCTGCTGATCCCGGCGACGGCGAGGCCTCTGTTCTTTTCCTCCTCTGAACACGTCCGAACCCCCTTAGAATTCGAGCCCGGCATCGCGGGCGGCTACGGCTAGGGCCTTCACCCGGCCATGGTAGAGGAAGCCGCCGCGATCGAAGACGACCTTGTTGATACCCTTCTCTTTGGCCGCTTCGGCAATTGTCCGACCCACTTCGCGGGCCTGAGCGACCTTGCGCGACTCGCCCTCGGCGGGCTTGACGTCGAGCTTCATGCTGCTCGCACTCAAGAGTGTAATGCGCGCTCGATCGTCGATGAGCTGTGCGTAGATATTGGTCAAGCTGCGGTAAACGCACAAGCGCGGCTTCTCGGCGGTCCCGGAGACTGAGCTCCGGATCCGGCGGTGGCGCTTGATCCTCGTTTCCCTGCGATTGAAAGGCTTGATCGCCATGATTCGCTCCCTTAAGCCTTCGCGGAGGCCTTGCCGGCCTTCCGGATGATTTGCTCGCCCTTGTACCTGATCCCCTTGCCCTTATAGGGCTCCGGCTTGCGCCAGGCTCTGATCTCCGCTGCCGTCTGTCCGACGACCTCTTTGTCATAGCCCTTAACAACAATGACCGTCGGCTGGGGCACTACGAACTCGATCCCCTCGGGAGGATTCACGACGACCGGGTGGGAGAAGGCCAGGGCCAGATGCAGATCCTTGCCCTTCACCTCGGCACGGTAACCGACGCCGACGATCTCCAGCTCCTTCTTGAAGCCGGTAGATACACCTTCGATCATGTTCGCAAGCAACGTGCGCGTGAGCCCGTGCATCGAACGATGAGTCTTGCTGTCGCTCGGACGCTCAACGCGAATCTGATTCTCCTCTTCGGAGATCTTCATCTCGACGCTGAGATTCCGGGACAGCTCCCCCTTGGGACCCTTGACGCGGCAATGGCCGCGTTCCCCTAGCTCGACCGTGACACCCTGCGGAATCGAGATCGGCAATTTTCCAATTCGTGACATGTGACGCCTCCAATTCTTAGGGCTTGCTCTACCAGATCTGGCAGAGCACTTCGCCACCGATGCCCTTTTCCTTGGCCTGGTTGCCGGTCAAGACACCCTGACTCGTTGACAGTACGACAATGCCGTAGCCACCGAGCACTCTGGGGATCTCGTCTTTATTGGCATAGATCCGGCGTCCGGGCTTGCTGACTCGCTGTAGCCCTTCAATTACCGGGTCGCTGCCCGCGTTATACTTCAGATAGATGCGGAGCAAGCCCTGCTTGCCATCATCGACTAGCTTCACGTCGTTGACATAGCCCGCCGACTCAAGAATCTTGGCGATCTCGCCTTTGATCCTCGACGCGGGGATGTCGACTCGGTTGTGCTTCGCCCGAGACGCGTTTCGTATTCTAGTCAGAAGGTCCGCAATGGGATCGGTCATCGACATGATCTAACCCCTCGTTTCGCTGCTCGAGATTTTCATTTTACCAGCTGGCCTTCACGATGCCGGGAATCTCCCCGCGCAGGGCCATTTCGCGAAAACAGATACGACAGATGCCAAACTTGCGCATGAAAGCGCGGGGGCGTCCGCAATTTCTACAACGGCTATACGCGCGGACGTTAAACTTCGGCTTCCGTTTTGACTTGATAACCAGACACTTCTTGGCCACTGGGTCACCTCTTTCGATCGACTTGATTGGCCTAATTCCGCCTGAAGGGCATGTTGAGGAGGCGAAGCAGCTCTTCCGCTTCCTCATCCGTCTGGGCGGTTGTTACGAAATTGATGTCCATCCCCTGGATTCGGCTAATCTTGTCGTAGTCGATCTCCGGAAAGATGATTTGCTCTTTCACTCCGAGGTTGTAATTCCCTCGTCCATCAAAACTCTTGGTCGGCACGCCTCTGAAGTCGCGCACACGAGGCAGCGCGATATTCACGAAGCGGTCGTAGAACTCCCACATCCTGTCGCCCCGAAGGGTGACCGTCAGCCCGACCGGCATGCCATCGCGAAGCTTGAAGTTCGCAACGGATTTCCGTGCCCGGTTGAGCTTGGGCTTCTGCCCCGTGATCGTGACAAGTTCAACTTCCGCGGCTTTGATCACATTCTCGTTCCGTGATCCTTCACCGACGCCCATGTTCACGACGATCTTCATGAGCCTGGGCACGTTCATGGGATTGTCGTACTTGAACTTGTCGTTCAATCCCTTCACGACCGTCTCATCGTAGTACTGTTTCAGCCTCGCCATCGCTGCTTCCTTTCCTGCTCCCGGCTTAAAGCGCCTTGGAGCGAGAGTCCATTACCTAGGACCTGGAGCCTTTTTCAACGAGTCGCACGTTCGAAACGTGGATCGGAGCTTCTTTTTCAATGATCCCGCCTGGATCCTGCTGACTGCGCGGCTTCTTGTGCATCTTCACCATGTTCGCCTTTTCGACGATCACGCGATCCGTCTTGGGGAACACCTTGAGCACTTTACCGCTGATCCCCTTGCTAGCGCCGGAGATCACTTCAACGTTATCGTTCTTGCCAATTTTCACGGCATCACCTCTTTAGATAACTTCCGGAGCGAGCGAGACGATCTTCATGAACTTCTTCTCGCGTAGCTCGCGCGCCACGGGCCCGAAGATGCGTGTTCCGACGGGCTCGTTCTGCGGATTGATGATCACTGCCGCGTTCTGATCGAACCTGATGTAGGAACCGTCCTTACGACGAACTTCCTTCCGGGTCCGCACGACAACGGCTTTCGCCACTTCGCCCCGCTTCACGTTTCCATTCGGCAGAGCCTGCTTGATGGCCACCGTGATGACGTCACCGAGCGATGCGTACTTTCGTCGAGTGCCACCCAAGACCTTGATGCACTGGGCCTTCTTGGCTCCCGAGTTGTCGGCGATGATGACCATGGTTTGTTGCTGAATCACCTAGATCACCCCCTATTCCGCACGCTTGACGATCTCTAAGATCCGCCAGCGTTTGCTCTTGCTCATGGGCCGCGTTGCCATGACCTTGACGATATCGCCGGTCCGACAGCTGTTTTCCGCGTCGTGAGCGACGACCTTATTATTCAGTTTGTGATAGCGCTTATAGCGAGGATGGGGCACTAGGCGTTCGATCCGAACGACCACCGTTTTGTCCATCTTATCGCTAACCACGGTACCCTGTAGGGTCTTCCTCAGATTCCTGGTCTCTGATTCCATCCTCTACTCCTGTCCTGCGGTACTTTGTGAATCCTCATTGCGCAGTTCGGTCATCAGGGTCTCGACCCTGGCGAGGTCTCGCCGCAACGAGCGAATCTGCAAAGGATTGTCGATCTCGCTGAGGGAGCGTTTCATCTTCATGGTGAAGAGATCCTCCGACAGCTCCTTCTTTTTTTCATGCAATTCGGCGAGGGTCAGATCCCTCATTTCGTTCATTTTCATGACCCTCTCCTTAGGCCTCTCGGACCAGGAACTTCATCTTCGCAGGCAACTTCGCCGCTCCGAGACGCATCGCCTCTTTGGCGGTGTCCGTATCGACACCCTCGAGCTCAAAGAGGATCCGGCCCGGCTTGACGACGGCGACCCAGTACTCGGGGTTGCCCTTGCCCTTGCCCATGCGGGTTTCCGCGGGTTTGATCGTGATCGGCTTGTTCGGAAAGATCCGAATCCAGAGCTTTCCGCCACGCTTCACATAACGGGTGATCGCAACACGGGCCGCCTCGATCTGCCGACTGGTGACCCAGCAGGGCTCTTGAGACTGCAGGGCATACTGGCCGAAGGCGATGGTGCTGCCGCGGTATGCAAAGCCACGGTTGCGTCCCTTCTGTACCTTCCGGTGTTTGACTCGCTTGGGCATCAACATGGCTAGATCGCCTCCTGCACCTGGTTGCTCATCTCACGCTTGAAGTCCTTCGGGAAGACGTCGTGCAGATAGATCCAGACCTTCACGCCGCAAGTGCCGAAGGTGGTCTTCGCCGTCGCTGTCCCGTAGTCGATGTCAGCGCGCAGTGTGTGAAGCGGCACCTCGCCGTCGTGGTAATGCTCCACGCGGGCGATCTCGGCGCCGCCGAGACGACCGCCACACTGGATCTTGATCCCCCGTGCGCCCATACGCATGGCCGAGGTGATAGACTTCTTCATCGCCCGCCGGAAGCCGATGCGGTTCTCGAGCTGGGTTGCGATGTGCTCGGCAACCAGCGTCGAATTCAGCTCGGGCTTCTTCACCTCTTTAATATTGAGGTAAACGTCCTTGCCCGTGAGGTGCTTGAGCTGGTCGCGCAGGAGATCGACCTCCTGGCCCCGACGCCCAATCACGACACCCGGCCGCGCGGTGTGAATGTTCACGGTCACCTTTTTCGTCGATCGCTCGATGGTGACCTTGGCGATTCCGGACCGGAATAGACGCCGCTTGATGAAGCGCCTGATTACGATGTCCTCGTTCAGCCAGTCGGCATATGTCTTCGTCGCGAACCAACGGGAATCCCAGGTCCGGATGATGCCGAGACGGAAACCGGTTGGATGAGTCTTTTGACCCACGGTGCTTCCTCCTTACTTTCCGCGCTGGCCCAGCTCTACGTGTAAGTGGCTGGTCCTTTTTCTGATTCTAAAGGCGCGCCCTTGAGCGCGGGGACGGATCCGTTTCATTGTCGGGCCATCGTCGGCGTAAATCGTCTCGACGAAGAGCTTATCGACATCGACGGGGTCGTTCTCGTCCGCGAGATGCGTCGCATTCGAGAGAGCCGAGTACACGGTCTTGTAGATCGTGTCCGCGGCCTTCTTATTCATATGCTTCAGCATATCCAGCGCTTCATTGATGTTCATGCCTCGCACGACGTTGGCAACCTGCCTCATCTTGCTTGGCGAGATGCGTACGAACATCGCGCTCGCTTTTCCGTGCATCGCGAATCCTCCGGTTGACTCGGGGCCTTAGGCTACTTCGTTCGTCCCGCGTGAGCACGGAAGGTACGTGTCGGCGAGAACTCGCCAAGCTTGTGACCCACCATGTTCTCCGTGATGTACACGGGGATGAACTTGTTGCCGTTATGCACCGCGACAGTATGTCCCACGAACTCGGGCGAAATCGTTGACCGCCGAGCCCATGTCTTTATGACCTTCTTCTCGCCCTTGTTGTTCATCTCCTCAAGCAGCGCCAGCAGCTTGAGATCGATGTAGGGCCCCTTCTTGAGGGATCGAGACAAAATCCATCCTCCTGTTCGCGACTAGGACTTCCGCCGCCGCACGATGAAGCGGTCGGAGGCGGAGTTCTTCTTACGCGTCCTTAAACCCTTTGCTTTCTGTCCCCAAGGGGACACGGGATGCCGGCCGCCTGATGCTTTACCCTCGCCGCCACCCATCGGGTGATCGACCGGGTTCATCGCGACGCCGCGCACCTTGGGACGCTTTCCGCGCCACCGACTGGCTCCAGCCTTACCGATGACCACGTTCTCGTGGTCGATGTTGCCGACCTGGCCGAGGGTCGCCATGCAGCGCTTGTGCACCTTGCGCACTTCGCCGCTCGGTAGGCGAAGCAGGGCGTACTCGCCCTCCTTGGCCATCAACTGAACGTAGGACCCAGCACTTCTGGCGAGCTGCGCGCCCTTGCCGATCTTCAGCTCCACATTGTGGACCGTCGAGCCCAGAGGGATCCGATCAAGCGGCATTGCATTGCCGTTCTTGATCTCGATCAGCTCGTGGCTGGACAACAAAACATCGCCAACCGTTAGACCGTTCGGAGCGACGATGTAGCGCTTCTCGCCATCGACGTAGTGCAGCAGGGCGATCCGCGCCGAGCGGTTGGGATCGTATTCGATCGTCGCAACCTTGGCCGGGATACCCAACTTGTCCCGCTTGAAATCGATCCTGCGGTAGCGGCGTTTGTGCCCGCCCCCGCGGCGTCTGCTCGTGATGTGGCCGTGATTGTTGCGGCCGCCACTCTTCTTGATCGGCTCGAGCAGGCTCTTCTCCGGCTTGTCAGTCGTGACATCAGCAAAGTCAGATACCGTACGGTAGCGCTGGCTCGGAGTGAGTGGTCTGAACTTTTTGATTCCCATATCGCTATCTCCTGACCAAGAGCCTAGTCTAAACTAGCTCTGGTTGAGCATGTCGATGGCGTCGCCCTCAGCGACAGTGACGATCGCTTTCTTCCAGTCCGGGCGCTTGCCCTCGAACCGGCCCATGCGCTTGACCTTGCCCTTCACCGTCATCGTGTGAATATTGACGACCTTCACGGTGAACAACTCCTCGATCGCACTCTTGATCTCGGGCTTGCCAGCGCGGCAATCGACTTCAAAGACATACTTGTTGTCGGCGCGCAGGATGTTGCTCTTCTCGGTAACGAGCGCCCTGCGGACAATGCGGTAGACGTCCTTCATGATCCGAAGACCTCCTTGACCTGCTCGAGAGCCGACTTGCTCATGACGAGCTTGTCCGCCCACATGATCTGGTAGGTGTTCAGCTCGCGGCCGAGGATGAAATCGAGATCGCGCAGATTCCTCGCCGACTTGCAAACGTTCAGATCGTAATCATCGAGTACGAGAAGCACCTTCTCGTTCTGAATGCCCATGCCCTCGATCAGCGCCTTGAACTCTTTGGTCTTCGGCGCCTCCGGCTCGAAGCCATCGAAGACGTAGATTGCGCCTTCCGCGGCTCTGTCGCTGAGAGCGGAGAGCATTGCGGCGCGGCGGGCCTTCTTCGGCATCTTGTAAGAATGGTCCCGAGGCTTCGGTCCAAACACCGTACCGCCACCATGGCGGAGCGGCGACTTGGCCGAACCGGCGCGGGCGCGACCCGTACCCTTCTGACGGAAGAGTTTGGCGGTCGAGGCCGTCACTTCGGAACGATCCTTCGCATGTGCGGTGCCTGAGCGCTGATTGGCCGTGTAGTTACGCACAGCCTCCCAGATAAGATGAGTGTTCAGCGCTTTGCCGAAGATCGCATCGGGCAGATCCACCGTTCCGGTGCTCTTTCCGCTGCCATCGTATAGATTCGCGTTCGGCATCTTCCTCTCCAATTCCATTCAATCGCGAAAGCAGAGCTTCCGCAGGCTACGGTCCTCAGACTTTGATCTCGATATCCACGCCCGCCGGAAGATCCAGCTTGGTCAACGCGTCGAGCGTCGCCGGGGTGGACTTGGTGATCTCGATCAGCCGCTTGTGAACGCGCATCTCGAACTGCTCCCGCGACTTTTTATCGACGTGGGGCGACCGCAGCACCGTGTACAGGGTGCGCTGCGTCGGCAGCGGGATGGGTCCCGAAATCTCGGCCCCCGTGCGCTTCGCCGTGCGGACGATCTCGAATGCGGATCGATCCAGAGTCGAGTGCTCGTAGGCTTTGAGCCTGATTTTGATCTTCTGTCCGGTATACACCGTCAACCTCCACTCGCTGGGGCTACTCCAGCCTCGACGCCGCGCGCCGCCTGCTCACCCCGGGTGATTAATTCCTACTCGAAAATCTTGGCAACGACGCCCGCACCAACCGTGCGGCCGCCCTCACGGATCGCGAAACGGAGACCTTCCTCCATCGCGATCGGCGTGATCAGGTCGATCTTCAGCTTCACGTTGTCGCCGGGCATCACCATCTCGGTGCCCTCGGGCAACTCGGCAACGCCGGTAACGTCCGTCGTACGGAAGTAGAACTGGGGAC
>PJEL010002819.1_pt1 | contig 15528 bp, 11 predicted proteins | sample 1853271 | NCBI WGS metagenome assembly PJEL01 (sample SAMN08108733, study PRJNA415343) | Invertebrate metagenome, whole genome shotgun sequencing project. | host: Globobulimina | place: Sweden: Gullmar Fjord | collected 2015-08 | reverse complement strand
ATAGAAGAAGTTTTAAAAAGCTAATATCCATGGAGCAACAAATATCATCCAATTACCAATAGTTTCATAATCATCTAAGTTTATATCGTACAGTTTTGAAGCAAAACGAAAACGAATAAAGGAAGGGATGCTTGCATTCTTTATTTGAGGGGAGTCAGCTTTAGTTTTAAAGAATTCACCGTTTATATGAGTAACATATAAACCTTTGATAGGAGCATTATTTTTCGCTTCAATAATCCATTGGAAAGGTTCTCTGTAACGTTGCCAGATATCAAAAGGAGGGCCATTCTTTTGAATATTATTATACTGTTCTTCTCCAACAGTCTCCTGTAACACTTCTAGACGGAACGTTTCTGCTTCTTCCTTGTTACCAAAAGGAACCTGAAATACCGAACTTAAGCTCATATCAATTTTTTCTGCATTTCCAAAAAACACCTCTCGCTGCTCTCCATGCCCCTTAATCCATACAGCGACAGTCCCACCTGGTGCAACTCCAACAACAAAGCGAGTAAAGATAGGAAGACTCATATTCCCCATGACTTTAGGATTATCAACGCCCCATTGGAAGAACTCAACTAATTTATCATAGGGTAAATCAAATGTTCCGTGATAAGCCTGATTTTCAGCATAAGAATAAAAACTCACCCCTAAGCGATCAGGTAGGCTGCGTTCTACATGAGGGTGATTTGAAATTCCACTTCCCCACTTCCCGTCAGAAGGCCCTGATGGCACAGGTAAACCTCCTTCTTCGTCTTTGAAAAATAACATTGCACTTAAAATATTCACAGGATAGCCTTTAGGACCACTTTTTTGTGCCCCATAGACATAGTATTGATTTTCTCTATTAAGAGTGCTGCAACCACTTATTAATATAAAGAGTAAACAAAACACAATAATCATCTTTAAGATAGATAATACACCGCTTAAGCTTTTAAATAGAACTACTCATCATCCTGATAAAAAGCATCAGCATCATCAAGGTCAGAACTAGAGCGATATTGTTTTAATTTCACTTTTTTCAAGATCACTTCTTCTTCATCACGTTGTACGGCAACGCCCCAGCGACGACCGTCTTTATGCTCCCATAATTGTAAGGTTAATAACATGGGAGCGGCGGCGGTAGTGGGCTGTTTGACTTCAAACTGTTTAAAAATAGCGTTTAGCTCCTCCACGTCAAAGGTAAAATGCAGGTCGAGTAACTCACCTGTGGGGCTTTTCCATGAATAATATAAAAACTTGGGTACCGCGCGGGTTTGGCTGGCAATATCAGCAGCCAGTGGATAAAAGAAATAGTCTACCTCACCATTTACATATTCAATTTTTTCTACTAATTTAGGGGCACGATTCTCGGTCAGTAGATTCAATTGCCAGTGGTAACGCTGCTGGTAGTTATCCCATAAATCGAGCGGCACACCGTTTTGTTGTAGTTTTGCAAATGCTTCTTTGGAGATAGACTCTTCTACAATTTCTTTTATATATGTTTCCCTTGGTATTTCATCAGCGGTTACTGTTACTAACGACCAATCTAGGTCTACCTCTTTGGCTTTGCCATAAAACACTTGGATTTTACGGTTTAAGCCATTAAGCCATACGGCGACACCACCACTGGGTGAAATTCCAGCTACTATCCTATGATAAGTTACGTTTTCACGTGCTTTGGTTGAATAATACCCCTGTTGAAATAGCGATAACATTTCATCGTAAGGCAAGTCAAACTCACCCTGATAAAATTTATTTTCAGTATATGAAAAAAAGGTAATGCTTAGTTTGTTTGGGATAGGCTTTAATGCCGCGCCACTGATATGGGTGGAGTGATGTTTGCCCCAATCAAGTTCATAAATAGCACTGCCTGATGGCACATAAGCACCACCGCCGTCTTTAAAATGGAAAGAGCCACTAATGACCTTCATCAGATAATATTTAGGGCTACTTTCACTGGGTAACCAGTCAAACGTTGTTTTTGTTGCTGTTGTCATTGTTTTTGCTCCGCAGGCACCTAAGGTGATTATCGGTAAAATAATCGTGCCCATTTTGATGAATTTATTAACGTGACTGATGATATGTTTAAGATTGAACAAGCGGTTATTGGTAAGTTGCATCAGATTATCCTGGGTATACATGTCGAATGCGTTTATTATTCTCAATACGTGGTTTATTAGGTACTATCACCTTAGCAGCCTTGGTATAGTTCGCTGAAAAATGAAAGTGTTTATGGCGTAAATCAGGTAGCCAATCAGGCGTTGTTTTTTCAAACCAGTCTTCTGCGGTTGATGCCCCTTTATTGGCATAATCTTTTAGCGGCCCATGGAATGTTTCAACTACTTTAGCCACTGTGCACTCTTTACTAAATTCAGGTGTTAATTCTAAACCTTGTTCTTTAGCAAAATCCGCCATAATATTTAAAGGTATCGTGCTGTATTTATTGCTGATGTCGTTACGGCTGGCACACAATTTAGTATCAAAACCAAAAAAGTCGGCTACTGATGATGGCTCATCAAAAAATAGCTGCTCAGGAAGATACCAACCTTGATCAATTAAGGCTTGCCGGTCTTGCTGCAATACCTGCCTCGAGTCTGAGCTGTTTATTACAAAATTTTCAGGCGAGTGCTCAGCATAACCGCCACCAATGTCGGAATGCACACCCGGTAAAAATACTTCTTTCCCTTTACCTCCCGCACTGGCAATACTGGTTAACGAGAAGTTAGCCCTGTGCTCATCTGCCGATGCGAGGTGTACCACATTTTTTACCGCGGGGTGTTTAAGGTGGTCAAGCTTTAAAATACGGGTACCATGTTCAAAATAATTATCACCAATGCCACACGAAGCTACTGTGTCGTATAAACCAACAAAACGAATTTCCACCTTGTCTGCCGTTATCTCATATGAGTTACGTTTTAAACGAGCAAATAAGGCATTGCCTTCAAATCTAATTCTGGTGCCCTTAACTTCAAAACCACTTGGCTCTTCGTTTAGTACTTCATGGACAAAAAAGCGTGCCCCCGCAGCTCCTCGGCTAAAGCCAAAAACGTCAATCACCAGTTTGTCGATAACAGTGGTTTTATCGACAACATCAGAAATTTCTGATGTTAACTTACTTATACCACTGGTTACTTTCGCTTTTACACCGGTATCGCCCATGCCAACCGCGTAGCCATAAGCATCATCTTTTCGATGACCGCCATTTTTTTTCTTTTTCTTTTGGGTGCGTGGCGAATCGCCAACTTCAATCACTTGAAGCGCTTCTGTACCTGGCCCTTCGGTATAAATAGAAACTACATGGTCAAATTCTGAAGACTCCTTTTTTATATATTGCTCCATTTTTGCCACGTTTGAGAGATCATTACCGTAACTATCACTGCCTTTTTTGACCATTTTTTTATTAAGGGCGGGATTACTTTTTTTGGTATTAACATTGTCGCGACTATTTAAGGTGCCATCAAAAAACATGCTACACCAAATTTTAACGTGCGTTTTCTCTTTTTCTTCTTTTTTTTCTTCTACCGCTTCAGCAACTACGGCCATTTTTTCACCCGCTTGCATATTAACTCTCCTTAGTTGGTTGCTGATTAGGCATAGTTATTTTTTCGATAACAACAGCCGCTCGTTTCTCACCATCTGATGAACTATAAATTAAATGACGGCTTGGCTGACTAGATGCTTTACTTGATGGCTGGCTTGCTAACTGAGTTTCTAACTGGCCTGATACGTTACTTTTCTGTCCCGCATTTAACAAATGCATGGCTGACAACCCTAATAATGCTGTGCCCATGGCGGCACCAATATCTCCCATGCAATCAGCAGGGTGTTCAATAGCGAAATTTTCGGTGAAAGCGTATTTATTTCGAGTAATGGCGACGCCTTGCTCTTTTGACCAAAAAGACTCGCCGTTCAAACTACTGTAAATAGTGTCAATTTTATTACCTTGATAATGAGCATCGTTGGCAGAACTTGCTAATGCCGCTTTAAACGCTAGGTCTAACCCTTCGCCCTTATAGGGTAATTCACTGGTTAAGTGACCCGGTTCACTAGCAAGCCCTACTGGGTATAGCGATATTATTTGATCATTTATTTTTTTAGCTAATTCTGGCTTTCTGGTTAACAAGATAAAACACGCACCCTCACCAGGAGCAAAAGCATCGATTTGACCTTCAAATAATAGTCGCCCTTCCGTTTCTAATTGCCCAAGTAGTACATTATCAAGCGGGCTATCGCTGCCACCTATTAACACAAAATCTTCATTTTGTTCAAATAAATAACGTTGTGCCAATGTCAGCAGAGCTAAACCAGCTGTTCTGCCACTATGAATACGGTGCACTTTCTTGCTGTCAATTGGCAAGTCAGAAAAATCGATTATATTGTCAATATAAACATTAGCTGGCATTTGTTCTACCCCGATACGACTCTCTGGCATCGCTAATAATAAAGGCATTGGCGCTTGTTGTTCAGTACTCGCACAGCTATTTATATAAGCATCTTGCATCGCTAAAATAGCCATTTTAATGATATGACCATGTTGACTATGAAATTTATGATGACGAGTTAAATTAAAGCTTAAGTCGTCAAAAACCTCGTCAGGCACAGTGGCCATGGTAATAGGTTTTCCAGTAGTAGAAATAAACTCAGAAGCTTGATAACCACTTATACCAGCATTTACCGCTGCGGTAGTCATTTTTGCATTACCACCAACTGCTGTAACCATGCCAACGCCTGCAATATACATATTATTCGAAGTTGTCATAAAGAGCTTATCCTTGCTCGAGTATTAGGCAATTGAACGTTCGCATTATGTAAAGCTAACTCCATTGACGCTGCATGCCTTTGTCGCTGTGTTCCATTATTTAAAATAGATTTTAACCAAGCGGTATTAGCTAACTGACCAATAAAATAACGGCGACCAATCAGGAATTTCTGACCAGAACTACGCCATAGCATGGCTACTTTTTTATGATCGGGATAAGGCAGGTTTTCATCTTCATCAAGTTCTACCGACTCATCAGTCTCATCATCTTGCATAGGATGAGCAATTGGCTGTTCACTTGTTAGCTCATGTTTTATAAGGTCTGCTCCTGTAATAAAACTAAAAGCTTCTCCTGCAATTTTGGCAAATTTAGGCTCTGTCATTTTACTAATTAACCAGTTAACCGCATGAGGATCGCCTAAAATACCTGTTGCCTTTATTACAACCCTTGCTTGGCTTTCATCTTTAGCAAGCTCAGATATCCACACCCGCCCTTGCTCAACAGGTAAAACTCTAAAGCACAGTTGCAATGCTAAGTTTTGATACGGACTTTGTGAGTCAAATGCAAAAGGCTTTAATTGCTCTATACAAGAATGCTGCCCTAACAATACCGCTGACCAATTACTCCAAAAAACTATACTCGCCCGTTCATCAGACATCGCAGATTGCAGTGCTGGCATGCAATCTTGCCGACGTAGCTCACCAATTAGCCTCAAAGCTCTAGCATACAGAGATTCATTATCCTTACACTCTTCTCTTTGTATGATTTTCCCTAATACCTCGCCAGGATCTTGTCGGCGAATGCTACATGTAGCCAAGCCTAAGAACTTATGGCTCATATCTTTGCCATTTAAAAAGCGTTGAGTCCATGGATTAACAATACTATCCGGCAACCAGCCCATTGCAGAAATTAAGCCTTTACTACATTCTTCAGACGACAAACCGATTTCAACAGCTTTTTGAATTCGTTTAGGGTCATGACCTCTCATCGCAATAATAGTAGCGGTAAAGACCTCACCTGCCTCCTCTTGAGCCAACGCTTGCTCACACACTTCCCAGCCTGTATCTGCAGCACTCATCAGTCCATTTAATTGTGCATCTATGCGCTGTTCTAGCGAAAGAATATCCCGTACATTATTATGCGGTTGCTCTATAGCTATTGAGCGTAACAACCATAGAAAAGAGGCGTCGGCTGCATACTGCTCAAAGATATCGCGATATACTGGTTGCTTATGTAAGAAATCTGGAAACCTTAACTCATCCATATAAGTGCTTAACCCATTATATTCTTTTTATTGTGAAAGAGTGGATCAGCCAAACGGCAGACATTTTTTCCTTCAAACTTAACATCAAAAGAGTACATCATAAATTCGCACTCTTCTTTTGTGGTCCCGCTGACAACACCTTTAAGACTACCTGCTTCATCCCCGGTGCTTTTTGTATAAACAGCCCCTTTTACCATAGGCATTTCACCATCAACTTTAACTGATTTTGGCCCTTTGTCTGTATCTGCTGAAGCACCCATATTTGGGTAAGGGATTGGAACAACAACATTACCAACCTGAGTTTTACAAACATCAGGAAAAACGACACTTTTACCGCCACTGCCTTTATGAACAATGCCTAGACTATTTGCAAAAGTTGTTTGTGCCATATTGTTTATCTCGTATCAGGTTTATCGTGCTAAATTAATTTTAATTGTAGAAATTTTCTTTGCTTTTTTATCGCAATTAATCGAAGCGCGCCATACCATTGCAATAGTTAAATCATTAGGCTGTAGTAATAACGTTTCTAAATTAAACGGTATTTTAATATCTTTACCATTCATATTTATTTCACCATTTAATTTTACATGAGGAACAGAAAATTTAAGGTTTCCCTGTGGGTGCATATTGGTTATTTCTACCAATTCACCACCTTGTAAATAGCCGGAATAAACTAAATCTTGTGATGCTACATTGCAAAAGCGCTTGTCAAAATCACTTGGCAAAAAAGGAGCACAAGTTGTTTGCCAATTCTCGTCATAAGTTCCAGCATAGTTACACCTTGGCTGCCAATAAGGTGCTATAGCTGAAAAACCCACTGACTGAGGTTGATCCTTTATACCTACAATTAAGTTGTTAGGATCCTCTAGGTTTGGCAAAGGCATCCCTTCTACTTCAGTCATATTGCGTTTTCCAGTAAAACCTAAACCCACAGGGTTGCTATCATGAAAAAAAACTTCGTCGTTTTGTGTATATTGCCCGCCATAAGCTCTTTCATAAACTAAGGGCATCATTTGAAAAGGCACCGGCGTACTAATAACGCCACCTTGCCATTGCCTATCACCAAACACTCTAATTTTCTTGTTAACTTTACTTACAGATAAACTGACATCAAGCTGTTGTACAGTTTTTCCGTTTGGAGAAAAAGCAGAGCCTGTCATAATAATATCGGTATTTAATTTACCTGTATGAGTATCGGACGGGGATTTAATACTTGAAACTCCGGGCTCACCCCAATATTCATCAGCTTGAACGATCGGTGCTTGCTCATCAGTTAAAGACCATTGCTGACCAATTTTAAAAGTTGCTTTAACAATAACATAAAGAGTATCAATGCCATTTTCATCAGGGAATAAAGCAAATTCAGCAGCAAATGGAGAGTTGTTTTGTAGTTGTAGCATTGTTAAATCGCTTTGGTAGTGGTAAATACTAATGGCAATTGCGCTTGCCGCTAATTAACTTGAACTGAGCCACCCATAATTCGGTTTACACCGCTTGAACGATTCAGTAGGTATTTACCACGAATCAACACTTTACCTTCTTTTGTCAGGGTAATACTTGATTGGCCGCACTTGAAAACCATTTCATCTTTAGCTTCAAAGGTAATTGCTTTACCATCAACACAAACGTTATTACCATTTAAATTACCTGATAATTCAACCTGTCTAGCGCTATCAAAATTTTCCTGTTCGTGTTGATAACTATCGATCATCGCTTGTAACGGACTATGAATCAGTCCTGTCACTATCGGTTGAGAAAAGTCACCTTGATTAAAAAGTAAGGCAACTTGCCTAGAGGCATGTGCTTGCTCTAAAGGCAGAGTCGTAATTGCTGATATAGCTTCTGTAGATAAGTTTTGAGGGAAGTCCACTAGAGGCTGCCCTAAGGTATCAATTGAGACAATTGTTCCAAGCACTATTTCACCTGGTGCTAATTTAACAACCTCTTTTTTTGGCTTAGATAGTTGTTCAAATACCTCAACATCTTCAGTATTTGTGCTGTTAGTTGGCAAGGACCTTACTCCCTTTAAGTACTACATTTCCTGAGCCTTTCACATTGATATTCTTACCACTTATAGTAATATCACCATTTTTTTTCATAACAATTTTTGCTGAGCCTGTTTTCAGTGTAATCTCGTCTGCTGCCTCTAAAGTTATCGTTTTAGCTGACGCATCATAAGCTTTGGTAACTGTTTCGGTATAATTACCTTTGATAATTTCCGTTAAGTCTTTATCAACATTGATGGTCATATTGCCAACAATGGTCTCAAGGTGATCTTTACCTACATCAATGGTTTTATTTTTCGAAATCGTTTCATTTTGGTTATTATTAACCATTTTGAAACGATCATTTTTGACCGTTATAGTTTCATCATTACCAACTGACTTTGTTTGGTCATTGCCAATAGAGGTAGTTTCATTGTTTGCTATTGTTTTAGTTCGGTCATTACCTACGGTAAACTTATCATCATTACCAATATCAATGGTTTCATTATTCTTAACTAACGTATCTAAATCTTTCTCTGCCTGAATATAAAGCTGTTCACTGGCCTTTTTATCTTCAAAACGAATTTCATTGTAGTTATCGCTACCACCCCCTTTGGTCGAGTGGGTTTTAATACCATTTTGTGTTTTAGATGCATACGGAGGTTTATTATTGCCGTTATAAACACTACCAGTAACAATAGGCCTATCAGGGTCGCCATCTAAGAAACTGATAATTACTTCTTGGCCAATGCGCGGAGTAAATGAAGATCCCCAACCATTACCAGCAAACGATTGCATTACGCGGATAAAGCACGAGCTATTTTCGTCTTTTTTACCTTCTTGGTCCCACATAAACTGTACTTTTATGCGGCCAAAATCATCAATGTAAATCTCTTCGCCTTTTGGCCCTGTAACTAATGCAGACTGTGGCCCGTACATAACTGGGCGAGTATAAACCATAGGAGGTCTATACATATTGGCTAATGGCATACAGCTAAATGAGTTGTTGTACTTATCACCGCCACCTTCATTAGAAAAGTAGCTAGAATCGCTCGCTTGGTGATGCACACTTAATAATAAATATTTACCTTGCTCTGATTTTGTATCATGCTTTTCAAGGTTAAAAAATTGTCCAGCACTAAAGCTACTGCAACTACTGCCGCCACTAATGGTATTAGCACCTGCTTCTTCTGCGTCCATTCTGGCATCAGCTATTTTCTTGCCAAGGGCAAAGTCATATTGGCTTGGGTAACTATAGTGTTTAAATTGACTGTTTTTTTCTAACTTACTTTTTGAAGTACTTTGTGAAGTAAGGTTTTTGTTAGGCTCTTTAAAGTTATAGTCATTAACTATCCACTCGCCTTTTTTCAGTTCATAGTTATGTTGCCATGCATTAATTTCAGCATCTGGACTATTGCCTTTTGAATAGGTGAGTTTACTTTGTGCACTTTCGGCATAAGCACTCATCTGATCAACTATAACTAAGGTATGTTTTTTCTTATCGTGGCTAAAGAAGCTGGCATAACCCTCTTCTGCTAACAAGCGCATTACAAAAGCTAAATCACTTTCGCCATACTGCACACAATACTCACGAGGATTACCACCCTCCGCTTTAAAATCAAAATCGTTATAACCTAAGTCAGCAAAGACCTGGCTAACAATATCTTTGGTATTTTTGTTTTGAAATATGCGACGGTTTTCATTTTGATTTAAAAACCATGTCCATGGTACAACCGTAAGTTGATACTCACGTAAGCCACTATTTTTTATTTCGCCAAAAGAAAAATGACTAACATAACCATTAAAAACACGGTCTTCGCCATGATTTATGGTAAAGGTTACTGACTTATGAATAAGATCTTCAGGTTTAATTTCAATATTTTGAGATAGCACAGTGAGGCTAAATTGAAAAAGAGATGAAATGGCTTCGATACCATTTATCGAAGTAAGCAGAAGTTCATCTTTTGCTAGCGGTGTAACAATTGATAGAAAACGTCCGTCTTGAGTAAAGTCACTCATTTACTATTTCCCTTCCCTGAGAATATTATAAAGAAAGCTATTCTTTTGGAATATTTGATAAGTAGATATAAAAAATACAGCCCAATGGGCTGTATTTTTTGTGCAAAAATTATAAAGCTTTTGCTGCAGTCAAGTCATAACCAGCGCGTTGCGGGCTACCACTCTTGTTACTGCCATCATAGTCAGTGTAATTGATTTCACACTTAGAGAAGCTCAATGTAAGGTTTTCAGTTGGCTCTTCATCACCGTCAGCAGCAATGTGGTAGCTACTTACTAGACAGTCTTGTAAAGCGTACTGCATAAACTCTTCAACTTTATCGCTTCCTGTGCGAACAAACTTAAGCGTTACTTTCTTACCAGATGAACCAGAAACCGCTTCTTTAAATAATGCAGAAACTGAGTTGTCTGCTTTTTTAGATAAAGAAACTTCTGATACGTTTGGCTTACCAACTTCACGGTTTGCCATTTTACCTGATTCCATTGTAAGGCCACGGCTAACACCGAAACTTACTGAATCAACTAATACGTGATTTTCGAAACCTTCTGCAGTAACGTTCCCTTTGATTCCTTCAAACTCAAGATAAATTGCCATATTTTTCCATTTCCATTTTAAAAGTTAAAGAACACTATTTTGAATTTTGTGTTCATCCTGATTTACTATGCCTAAAGTAAAATATTTATAACAAAAATTCAATAAGAAACCCCATCAAATTAACATTTAATTGTTTTTCTATTAACTTTTGCTTTTTTAATACTAATGCATTGTTTCTTATTCTTATTTAAAAGCTATATTGGAAGTTAAAAGTCACTAGGACAGAGTCATACTCTGGCTCTTCTGTAACAATTTTCAATTCACTCATTACAGGAAAAGCAACTTGTAATGTGCCACTTAAACCACTGTTATGCGCAATCTGCAAGCCTAAACCAACATCAGCTAAGTTAGCTGTTGCATTAGGTTCATTCTCTTGTAATGAGTAACGATAAGCAAAGCCATAATCTACAAATACAAAAGGCTTAAATACGTTAGTAAAATCTACATCAAACAAGCTGAAGTCGAACATATCAGGACTATTGAACATCCAGTCAACCCCTAAGAACACAGCATCATCACCAGTGAAGTAACTTTGAGTAAAGCCACGAATCTTTGTTGGCCCTGTTAATGAGTACCTAGCAATTGTTGACAATGTAGTGCCTGAATATTGCATATGATTTTTGAAAATCAATCTTGAACGACTATCCGTAAAGGGGACTTTCAAAAAGCTGAGTAAGGTATAATCCACTGAATAAACATCAAAATGACGCTCTTGACCTAGGCTAAAGCCAAACTCAAAGTAACCTCGATTGTAGGTAAAAGAAGCATCATGTAAGAGCTTATTTTCATCATCAAGTATGTCAAAGTTATAAGACAAATAGTAATTGGAAAGAGTTTGATCTAGAAATCGACTTTCCTCTGATATATCACCATATTGCAAATCTGAATTAATGCGCTCCAATCTAAATTCATAGCTACTATTTTTTTTACGACTCCGTTGAGCTATATACCGAGCATGGGCACCATAAACATTAACAATACCACTTAACTCCGCTAAATCAGCCGCTGATGATTGATCAGAAACAAACTGATTCTCAGACAGGTCAAACCCTACCCTTACTCGGGGACTAAAAAAATTGCTCTCATAAGCAACCTGTCCATACGTAGTACCAAATGGAAAGACTGACTGTAGAATACTAAGATGGAGGTAGTCTGCTATACCAACTAAGTTATTTACTTGTCCATCTAAAAACACACGATACAGACCTGAATCTTCCGTACCGTGATTATCAATACGTGTAGAGAAGTTAAAAAGCCTCTCTTCTCGAACATTAACATTTAACCGCGTGTCACCAACTTGTGAGCCTGGTTCAAAGTAACCATCAACACTAATACCTGGAAAGTTATTTATCAGGAATAGATTTTCTTCAATCGATTGGCTGGTAACGGGCTTATCAATAAAGGAATCAAAAACTTCAGTTAATATACTGTCGTCATACATCTCATTGTTTTCAATATTAACTTCACCCAAGGTGCCCAGTAATACCGTTAAGTTTACAATGCCATCACGAACTTGCTGCTTAGGAATGTAGGCCTTAGCTAGGATAAAGCCTCGTTCGCGATAAAACTGAGTAATACTGCTGGCTACGCCTTCAATTTGCCCTATGGTTACGCCGCGTTTACCTTGTTGGGCACGAATAAGCCACACTAACTGTTGCACCTCTAGTGAAGTAACGTGACGATCAACAGTTTCTTCTTCAATATCCACTAATAAATCGGACAGTTCGCCCAATTCATCAATAGTATACCCAGACTCAAGTAACTTGCCTTCACCCATCAAATCAAAACGAATCCCTTCAACCAATTGCGCAATGGCTTCTCTGGTTATGCCTAACTCTGGAAACTCAACTAAGCCTTGAATTCTAAATTCTGCAACCGCTAAACGCGGACCGGCCATAGGATCAGGCAACCGGTCTCTTACAGCTGGAATATTCATATCTTTGAGTAAGGTTTTTTCTTTAATCTTTCTCAACTGCTCAATTTCTGGCATTTTTAGAAAATCAGCTTTTACTGTTGTTGATAATAATAGCAATGCACTTAGCATATAAAGCGCTATACCAGTCCAACTTTTTACAACTACATTTTGCACAAACTTAACCTTAAATTATCTATATCTTAGTGATGAATATACTAATACCCATAGGTATAACGGCTCTCGTCAAATGGCCTTTAGTAAGTTTCATTTCTTATTATTTAACTTAATTTATCTTTAATTCCCTCTAATTAACAAAGGCAATTACTCTTCTTCACCTTCCATCTTTTCATCATCATAGTCACGTTGGTCTCGTGGTAGTAATATCGGCAAGCTATCTACGTTATAGTTTTTAATATCAGAGAATATAGCTGGGTCAATCTCATCTAATGACTCAACTTCCAATAAGTTTCTGCTGGTTAATACAGCTAAGCTACTGGTATCAGATAAATCACCAGTGGTGTTTATAACGAGTGGTTTAGGGTAAATATAAGCAACAGAACCGCTTTGGTTTAATAAATCTAATCGGCTATTTAATCGTAACTTTATTGGTTGGTTTTGTGTTCCAAAAAAGATAATAGTACTTACCAGTAATGATTCTCCGGTAATATCTGCAACAGAGCTATTGAACGGCCTGTCGGTATAAATACTAGATTCACCACCATTAAATAAATTGATACGACCGGCATAAGTTAAATCATTGGTATCACCATTATAATGCGCATCAATAGCACCCTGCTGGGTAGTCCCCTCGCTATCTACATCGGTTACTTTAAGATTTATATCACCAGAGTTAGTAAAAATAATATCACCATTATTTCTTAAATCAGTAACTGATACCTCTTCACTATTAACAATATTAATAATGCCATCTTCGCCATTATTAATTGCACTTATTAGGCTAGTGTTGGTCATTATTGCTGAGTTATTTTCACTATCAAACTCATTAATTTGCTCAAATTCTCCTTCACCAATACCTGCAATGGCACGAAGCATTACTTGTGCGGAAGTTAAGTTAGAGTTTTGACTTTGAATAGCGCCTGCTATTGATTCTATAAAAATAGATTCACCCGCCGTAACATCGCCAACGAGTACATTAGCATCAGCAGTTAGCTTAAGCTCACCAGCTAGCTCACTACCCAGAATAGTAATTGAATTGACATCAAATATTTCGGCATTATTTGCGATTACAGATATTTGACCAAAGTCATTATTTTCATTGGTTAAACTCACATCACCATTATTAGCCGTAAGCATTAAAGACGTATTATCAACATCAGTGCCAATAGTTAACGCTCCAGTACTAATAATTGAGCCATTAGTCGTAGTTGCCGTTACTGAATTAGCTGTTAACCTTGATAGCTCAATATCATTTTCTGCTTGCAACATTAATGAGTCGGTTGTTAAATTTTCTACATGGATAGTGCTATTGGTAGTTAATGTCGCAGTCTCTGTTATTGATGTGCCTAATAACGAGATATCACCATCGGCTATAGCAATTAAATTATCAACTGAGTTTGTACCCGTTAAGTTAATAGCACCTTGGGAAGATTCAATGGTAGCCACTGCATCATTACTTGCATTCTCAACAGTTAAATCACCTGTTGAGGTAACTGTACCCGAAGACTTAATATCAACCTTGTTGGCAGAAACGTAATTTAAGTTAGTATCGCTAGTATTAACAAGGTTAATATCTGTGCCTGCAGTTAAGGACAAAACGCCAGTAAAGGCATTCTGCTCAGTTAAGTTTAATGCTTGTGCAGCCGCTAAAACAAAGTTTCCTGATGAAGTAATAGCGCCAGAAGAGTTTATATTACCCGTTGCAGAGGCAACTGTAATATTGCCCGTTACTTCGTTCATGCTACCTAAGCTAATATCATTCAGTTCACTCAGGTAAATATCTCCAGTGTGAACATTCACAGCAACTTCATCAACATCAACAGATAAAGCCTTATCTGCAGTACCAACTAAAGTTATATCGTTTAAGGTAAGTGAATCAGCCTGTACTGTACCTTGAAGCTGTGAAATCGTATTGCCAGAAAGTGACAAGTTTCCGTTAACAATTATGCTGTCAGTAAATACTACCGAGCTATCATTGCTAGCTTGAACAATGATGTCACCTTTATTTTGTGAGTCCATCAACACATCAACCGAGGCAGAATTAGCGCTAAATTGACCTTGTTCAATAAAGAGTGAATCATCAACATTAACATTCAAAGTAAGGCTAGTTGTAGCAATATCATCATTTACAACTGCCACATCACGATAATAAATGGCAACACTAGCTTCGCCATTGCGGTCGTAGCTAAGTTGATCAAACTGTTCGCTGTTATATTCAAGATTAGGGTTATAGGCTTCACTGTATTGCGCCGAAACACCGTTTATTGAAACAATGTCATTACCTTCACCACCATCAAATCTAACTGATGTATTTACTGTATTTCTAATGCCATCAAGCTCAACACTTAAGATATCAGCACCATCATTACCCTTGATAACACCTGATAAGGCGCCATTTTCTTTGATGAATATGCTATCTATACCATCACTACCATTTATTGTGGAAAAACCAGTAAATGTTAACGCCGCTTGTTGTGTTGCTGAATCAGTAACAAAACCCGCATTAGACTCTGTAACTGTCCAAGTTGAATCAGCGCCACTTTGACCATTAATAACGCCGTTATTATTTACTGCAACAAGCGCCTCAAAACCAACAATATCATCACCAATAGTCACTGAAACATCTTCATTGTAAGTGATAGAATCTATGCCATCACCGCCGTCTATATAATCTTCAATGTTAACGTTAGTTAAAGTAAAGTTGTCATTACCTGCACCCGCAACCAAATGAGTTAACCTACCAGAAACACCAGTAAAGCTATCATTACCATCTCCCATATCTATTAATGAAAGACCATTAGCGCTATTACCCGTATTCAGTGTAACCGTATCTTTTT
>PJEL010002818.1_pt1 | contig 15528 bp, 11 predicted proteins | sample 1853271 | NCBI WGS metagenome assembly PJEL01 (sample SAMN08108733, study PRJNA415343) | Invertebrate metagenome, whole genome shotgun sequencing project. | host: Globobulimina | place: Sweden: Gullmar Fjord | collected 2015-08 | reverse complement strand
GCAAGAATAGCTGAAATATAAACGGCTAAGCGTTTTTTAGAAAATTGTGAATGTTTCATAATTACCCTACATATATGCTTTTTCATTAAATAATAAAAATGTCTATTTTTATTTTTATGTATTGTTTTTTACTCATCGATTATTCGATTATCGACCCAGTAAAGCGCTAAGCTATTAATGCTAGAAATAACGTTATCTTGATTAATAGCTTTAAATGAATACGCAAATTACTTAAATCGGACGTTATCTATTTGAGCAACAAAGCCGTTCATATTCCCCCAAGTAGGGAAAAATGCTAACGGGGTATTTACAATGGTTAAATCTAAAACAGAACCATCGTTATTAACTAAGTCAGCTAGTGGAATGCTATAAGATGTCCAAACACCTTGCGCTGGCTTAGCAACAGGGAAGTCGCCTGAACTACATGGGTGGCCACAATCCATTTTGATAATGAAATCTGCTGCGCCATTATCGGTTACCACAAAAACATCAAACTCAAGACTGCTATAACCACTGACATCGGCAGAATCTGCACCTTGGAAATAACCAAGCCCTTCATCTGTATTAAAAGTAAATTGCTTAACTGTGCCATGGTCACCACCGGCATCGACTTCTGCAATGGCAATATCACCACTAGCCGCCCAATGGCCGGCAACAAAATCTGTGTCGGCATCAACAAATACATCTAGACCTGCTGGAGGAGCGGTAAAACGAACATTATCTATTTGAATAACAAGGCCATTCATATTTCCCCAGGTAGGGAAGAAAGCTAATGGCGTGTTTACTAGGCTTAAATCTAATACTGAGCCATCTTTATTAACTAAGTCAGCTAACGGAATGCTATAGGAGGTCCAGACACCTTCAGCTGGCTTAGCCACAGGGAAGTCGCCTGAACTACATGGGTGTCCACAATCCATCTTAACAATGAAATCCGCAGCACCATTATCAGCTACTACAAAAACATCAAACTCAATGCTGCTATAAGCACTGACATCAGCAGAATCAGCGCTCTGGAAGTAACCAAGCCCTTCATCAGTGTTAAAGGTAAACTGTTTAACTATGCCGTGATCGCCACCAGCATCAACCTCTTCGATAGCAAGATCACCACTAGCTGCCCAGAAACCTGCAACAAAGTCGGTATCGGCATCAATAAACACATCTAAAGACATTGCTGATGGAGGAGTAGTGAAGCGAACATTATCGATTTGAATAACAAGCCCGTTCATATTTCCCCACGTAGGGAAGAAGGCTAACGGCGTATTTACCATGCTTAAATCTAAAACAGAGCCATCGTTATTAACTAAATCAACTAACGGAATGCTATAAGAAGTCCATACACCTTCCACCGGTTTGGTTACCGGGAAATCGCCTGAGCTACATGGGTGTCCACAATCCATTTTAACAATGAAGTCCGCGGCACCATTATCAGCTACTACAAAAACATCAAACTCAATGCTGCTATAAGCACTTACATCAGCAGAATCAGCGCTTTGGAAATAACCTAAGCCTTCATCGGTGTTAAAGGTAAACTGTTTAACGATACCATGGTCGCCACCAGCATCAAGCTCTTCGATAACAAGATCACCACTGGCTGCCCAATGACCGGCAACAAAGTCGGTATCGGCATCATCGAAAACAACGAAATCAGGTAATCCACCAACAGGAGGCACTTCTACCACTGGCGGGTTAGGTGCTTTACCTATCACGAGAGCGCCACTAGGTAACTCTTCACTTGCTTCGGTATCGTAACCTGCTCGCACTGTTTCACAGCCTTTACCCGTATCAGGATTTTGCTGACACTGATAAACACGAACATAATCAATTTCAAAGGTTTGACCGGTGACAAAAGCGTCAGCATCTACACCTAAGTTGTTAACGTTTTCAGGCCAGTTACCACCTACGGCATTGTTCAAAATCATAAAGAAATCTTGATCAAAGGGTGCATTATCCCAGTGCGTCGTTAACTCACCCGTAACCGCATCATAGTATTCTGCAAACCAGCCTTTGTGCGCCAATCCAACAGCTTCCTCTTTACTGTTATAACGTACTTCAGATTTACGTTGTGTTGCATAGAGGTAGTTATCTATATACCAACGAATTTCACCTTCTTGCCACTCAATAGCATAAGTATGAAAGTCGTCCGCTGGGTTAACGCCATCCGGTAAACTGTAAGACTTACCTGAATGGGCATTTTCCGGCCACTCTTTACCATAATGTAAAGTACCGTAAATATTATTTTCAACTACACCGGCTTCATCAACCGTTTTTAAATTAACCGCTTCAAGAATGTCAATTTCACCCGATTTTGGCCAGCCACCATAAGTTTCATCGGTTGGTAGCATCCAAAAGGCTGGCCAGCTACCCTGACCACTAGGTAATTTAGCTTTCATTTCAAAGCGACCATATTTAAAGTCCGCTTTGTTTTTGCTGATAATTCTTGCTGATGTGTATGGCAGCTCTGCACCTTCTTCAGCGGGTAGCGCTACAAGTTTGAGTGTGCCATTGCTAACAAATGAATTAGCAGCATCCTCGGTGTAACATTGTTTTTCGCTGTTGCCACCACCATCGCAATTGACTTCGTGTGTCCAATTAGCTGAATCGATTGCACTGCCATCGAATTCATCACTCCAAACCATCTGCCAGTCGCTTACTGGTAAGCTTGGGTCAATGACGCTTGGGTCTGTTTTAGTTTCTGCACTTCCGCCACAGCCAATCAATGTTGATGCTGTAGCTAAAATGCATAGCTGTGTAATGTTCTTTGCAACTTTAATCATAATTTGTCTTCCAAATAACTGACTAGTTTGTTGAATCACTGCATTAATAATATTTAGTTTTTATTGATTTATTAATTTGGTGATTTGAATGTTAAGCAAGCGAATAGAAAATGTTATACGCATACTGCTCCCCTAGAATCATCCTGTTCCAGATTACAAACGGTTACAATTGATATGCGCTATGGCGTGATACAAACGAGGTGTTATCTTTTTATCGACAAAAATGACGGTGAAACGAAACAAATACAGGGTGAAAGGATCAGGCTTGTTTTGACTCAACAAGTGCTTGAATGGCAGAGCTGAAATTGCGACTGACTTTTAGTTGAACATCTCCGCCAAGCGTTAATATACTCTCGCTATTGCGCAGTGAACGAATGCTCTCAATACAGTTAACATTCACTAAAGTTGATTTATGAATACGCATAAAGACACGTTCATCAAGCTGCTGTTCAAGTTTTTTCATGGTGATACGAACGATATGTGTGTCTTTTTCTGTATGCACACACATGTAGTCACCGGCGGCATCAATCCATCGAATATTGCTTACCGGTAAAAAAATCTTCTCATTATCGCTATTTTTAATCACCAGCTCCTGGCGATAAGTTATCGGTAAGGGCTCATCGGAGCTGAGCCAGTCTTCTAATTCCGAAATAGCGACACCGGATGTTTCACCCAACGCTTTTAATAATTTATATTTTTCTTTGGCCTGTTCTTTCTCCATGCTTTCAGGGCTACGGCGTTCTAAAATACGGGAAACCGTTTTCTTTAAGCGACCGAGATTGGCTGGTTTTAACACATAATCAATGGCATTTAACTCAAACGCATCTAAGGCAAACTCACCATAAGCACTAACAAAGACCACCATAGGTAAAATATCTGACTGCAAAGCTTGTACCACTTCAATACCGTTTAGCCCTGGCAGTTGCAGATCAAGAAACAGTACATCAGGGCTAAGCTCATGACATAATTGAATCGCTTGATCACCATCACTCGCCTCACCAATAACCTTAAGTTCAGGTATTTTTTCAAGTCGCAACCTAAGCCCTTCTAATGCTAAAGGCTCATCGTCAACAATAATAGCTGTTAATGGCTTATCACTCATGGTTACTTCTCTATAGGCATCGATATTTCAACCGTTGCACCTTCTTCAGGTGTAGCGATTAAATTAATTTCATAGTCACCATTAAACATAGCATCTAACCTTGCTTTGGTATTACTTATACCAATACCAAAGCCTTTTTCAGCCTTATCACTTTCTCCATAGCCGTCATCCAGTACACTAAGTACTAAGCGGTTATCGCTACACATTGCCTTAATAGTTACTTTACCACCGCCTTTTCTAGGCTCAATTGCGTACTTGATTGCGTTTTCAACCAAAGGTTGCAGTAACATATTTGGCACTTGGCATTTTATTGCAGAGTCACTAATTTCAAGTTGAACTTGTAAGCGTTCACCGAAACGCACTTTTTCAATAGAAAGATAAAGCTCTAGCAACTCAAGCTCTTTCCTTAAGGTAGTCTTACTTTTGGCTTTAAAATCGAGGGTATAACGGAAAAACTCACACAATTTATCCAACATTTCATTGGCTTTATCATTTTCATTTTTCAAAATAAGTGTTGAGATGGCGTTCATAGTGTTGAACATAAAATGTGGATTTAATTGATACCTAAGCATTTGTAATTGTGCATCTTTAGCTAAGGTTTGTGCCTTTAGTAGCCGCTCATGCTCTTTTTGCAGCTTAGTATTGTAAAGCATGATAAAAAAGATAGAGGTCCAGGCAAACATGGTGGTTAACGAAAACATTAACCAACCGCCAAACTCCAGCATATCCCAAGCTTCGTTCCAGTGTTGGTTATAAACAATAACCTTAAAGCTGCTCAGTTTAATAATATTGTAAATAATCCCTAAGAAAGCAGCAAAGCTAAAACTTAAAAAGAGAATTTTTTTCAGCGGAAGATGGACTATTCTTTGAATAAATAGCCACTGCAAATAAGACAAGACAAAGCCACTCATTGTCTCAGCAATGAGGTTCATTATTTGTCCAGATAGGTTAAAACCAGGTGAATCAAATTGCGGACGAATAATTGCTAAAAAAACAACAAGCGCATACCCTGCCCAGCCAGCTATCTGTATGGTCCAAAACTGGTGACTTTGTTTTGAAAAAGCTTTGGGCTCCATAGCTAAAAAGCTTTCGTCCCCATACTCTTTTAACTTGTCATTTACTTTCATATGATACTGCTAAAGCATTATTTTTATTTTAACTACTATAGCAACGATATAATAAAACACGCCCACAAGTAACTCTTTGCGATAAGGCGTGCCATAGATAAGACAACAAGGGCTAAATATCACCTTAGAAAAATGCCTGAATGCCCGTTTGTGCGCGCCCTAAGATAAGTGCGTGAACATCATGGGTACCTTCATAAGTATTTACCGCTTCAAGGTTCATCACATGACGGATAATATGAAACTCATCACTAATACCATTACCACCATGCATATCGCGAGCTTGTCTGGCAATATCTAAGGCTTTACCACAAGAATTACGTTTGATTAAAGAAATAGCCTCTGGAGCAAGATTATTTGCATCCATCAAGCGACCCACTTGCAAACAGGCCAATAAGCCAGTGCTTATTTCAGTTTGCATATCTGCGAGTTTCTTTTGAATTAGTTGAGTTGCCGCTAAAGGTTTGCCAAATTGCTCTCTATCTAAAGTATATTGACGTGCGCCATGCCAGCAAAATTCGGCAGCACCAAGTGCGCCCCAAGCGATACCATAACGAGCTTTGTTTAAACAACCAAACGGGCCAGATAAACCACTAGCATGTGGCAATATATTATCACTAGGTACAAAAACATTATCCATCACTATTTCACCCGTGATAGAAGCACGCAGTGAAAACTTGCCTTCTATTTTAGGTGCAGATAAGCCTGCCATGCCCTTATCAAGAATAAAGCCTTTAATAACACCCTCAAGCTTGGCCCATACAATAAAGACATCGGCAACAGGTGAATTGGTGATCCACATTTTACTGCCATTAAGCTGGTAACCACCATCAACAGCAACCGCTTTAGTCGCCATGCTTGCCGGATCTGAACCAGAATTTGGCTCAGTTAAACCAAAGCAACCAATATATTCACCGCTGGCAAGTTTAGGTAAGTATTTCATTTTCTGTTCTTCACTGCCGTAGGCGTGAATTGGATGCATCACCAAAGATGATTGTACGCTCATAGCGCTACGATACCCGCTATCAACTCGTTCTACTTCTCGGGCAATTAAGCCATAACTGACATAATTAATACCCGCACAACCATACTTTTCTTCTATGGTGGCGCCAAGTAAACCTAGAGCGCCAAGCTCTTTCATAATATTGACATCAAAAGTCTCGTGGCGATTAGCAAATAAGATTCTTGGCATTAGTTTTTCTTGGCAATATTGATGAGCACTATCACGTATTAGACGCTCTTCTTCTGTCAGTAACGATTCGAGTAACAGTGGATCTTGCCAGTTAAATTGTGGCTTAGTTGCCGCTTTTTTTTGACTAGCTTGGTTTGACATAAAAATTTACCTGAAATGACTGATGAGCATATGATATTTGAAATACTAATGGAAAGCTTTCACAAGTCAATCCATAGCAACAAGCATTATGAGCTAGGACAACAAAACACTGCGAACTTACACTTTCTGACAGCTAGCTGACAGTTTTTCGACACTTAGGTTACTGATTTACACACCCGTGTACGGCAAAATTTACTCATAGCAAATACTCACACCATATAGAAAACAAACAGGGACAGTTCACCCATGACTATATCTTCAAGCACACGCTTGGCCAGTTCATTTTTACTACTCAGTATCACCCTACCTTTAATGGCAGCAGAAACCGAAACAAAAGAAAGTAAACCAGAGATAACGAAGAAAACAGATGCAGAACAAGACGTTGAGGTTATCGAAGTTATCTCTAGACGCAATCAAGCCAACAGTGAAATGGGCGTGCAAACTGAACAACTAATGAGTGTTGCAGGTATTGGTAATGATCCGCTCAGCGCTGTCTATAGCTTACCTGGTATTGTTTATGCGGGTGGTGATACTGGCTCTCCAGCAGTGCGTGGTTCTTCTCCTGATGATAACGCCTTTTATATTGATGATATGCCCGTAGGTTATATTTTCCATTTATTTGGCGACAGTATTTTTAATGAAAATCTTATTCAGGATTTTAATTTACACCCTGCAGCATTTGGCAGTGAGTATGGTAATGCTACCGGCGGTATTTTTGATGTAAAGCTTCGCGATCCCCGCCAGCAAGATATCAAAGCCACCATTGATTTAAGCATGCTCAAAAGTGGCTTTATGATTGAAGGGGAAACTTTTGAAGAGCAAGCATTCTACGCATCTTATCGTCGCAGCCAAATTCACCTGTTTTTACCCGAAGGTACAGAAGAAGACGGTTACACTGTTTTTAAAGCGCCTGTTAGTGAAGATTATCAAGGTAAATATCAATGGCTAATAGGAGATGCTCACAAGCTTACACTTAGTGCTTCTGGCGCAAGTGATACTGGTGGCATCAATATCTCTGAAAATTCAGAGTCAGGTAAAATTGATCCCGATAGCATAGGTGATTTTAAAATCACCACTAAATTTGATAGTCAAAATATTTCATGGCAATACTACGGCGATGAACAAAAAATTATGCAGCTTGTCGCTGGTCATACGGTCAATACAACGGAGCAACTATTTGGTAACGGCCAATTTATCAAAGTCGATGAAGAGTCCTATCACCTGAGATTCTCCTCTCAAATCACTTGGCTTGAAAACCACAAGCTAGGCTTTGGCCTCGATTACGCCAAAGCTGATGTCGATTACAGTTTCGATATCATCCCATATTACTGTACTGAAAATGATGCCGACTGTAATGAAAGTAAAGGCGAACGCATTCAAGATGTTGCTACACTAACCGATGAAGATATTGCAATATATGTTCATGATATTTGGCAGATGAGTGACAACTGGCAATTAACCGTTGGCCTAAGAGCTGAACGAAATGACTATACCGAACAAGATTTTGTTCACCCAAGATTAGCACTTGATTGGTTTGCAACGGATAACTTAACCGTTAAAGCCAAAGCGGGTACATACAGTCGCTTTCCTGATGTTGATACCGCACTAAATAAACTGGGCAATCCCAAAATAAAATCGCCACAAGCAACACACTATTCCTTAGGTGTTGACTACGATTTAAATGGCATTTGGTTTACCTCTATCGATATATATCATAAAGAACTCACTAAGTTGCCACGTTCTGTTGATGAGAATTCAAACGAAGAGGATTTAGAGCTTCACTATACCAATGACACTTCCGGTGATGCACAAGGGGTTGAGTGGCTAGTTAGACATGAACGTAATAATGGTTGGTTTGGCTGGGCATCACTAAGTTGGTCACAAAGTCAGCGAACTGATGACTTAACTAACATCAGAGCGGATTACTACTTAGACACCCCTTTAGTAGCCAATGTGGTAGTTAATTATGAGTTAAATGAACGCTGGGATTTTGGTTTACGCTTTACTCTACGTAGTGGCGCAAAATATACACCTATTGTTGGTTTACGGGAGAATCCGGATTATGAAGATCACTTTTTACCTGAGTATGGTGAGTTAAATGCAAAGACATTGCCTGTTTATCATAGACTTGATTTAGAAGTGAATTACAAAACAACTTACTGGGGTTACGACGCTCAATGGACTTGGGCAATGATTAATGCCATGGCACAAACAAATGTATCCGGTTACTACTATGAACCCAGTGATAACGATAGTCTGACCGAATACAATATTTCAGGTGAAGAAGATATTGGTATCTTCCCCTATGTTGGTTTAAAGATGACTTTTTAGCCCTACTAAACAGATTAACGATATAAGCTTGCTTACACTTTTTAAACAATAAAACCATTTTGCTCGCGCCAGTAACATTTACACCGTGGTAACATATGCTTACTTTTTGTAAATTTACGCTGTGCGTGGCTATGCTCTTTAATAAAAATAATAACAGGCTTTATCAAGAACACAGCTATAGCTGGCTATTAGCCGTTAGCTTATTGATATTTTGTACTTTAGCATTCAGCCCATTAAGTAATGCAAACGAAACAAATGACAAAGAAAGCTATACCGCTATTGGTAGCACTAACCAAGAAAGTAGCGAAAATGAGGTATTCAGTGCCAATAAACCGGTAATTAAAGATGAATTTGAGTGGCAATTTATACTCGATCTTTCCTTGGTATATGAGCAAGAAATAATCGCAGGCATTGAACAAGAAGAGATATGGCAGTACTTCATGCCGGGCATCTTGGTTGACATATCCTATAAAGGTTTTTTCCTGCAAAGTAACCAAAGGCGATCGAATGCCTTCTTAGGTGGCACTGAGCTTGGCTATCAGTTATTGGTTGAAGATAACTGGCAACTTGACCTTATTACTAAAGCTTATATGCAAGGCTATGATTCAGATTCACTTATTGAGTATGGTGGCGGCGATGATACTTTACTATCGGGATTAAGAGAGCGGGAAGTGACTGTAGGCATCGCCTTACGGTACTCTCAATATTTTGATAATAGTCTGTTTACCCTTGATTTGGCTTCAGCCCATACTGGCGATGATGAGTATGGTAAGCATGTCAGTGGTTTGATTATTGATAGTTTTTATAGCTATTTATTGCCTTATCGAAATTGGGATATTTATTTAGGTAGTGGCTTAACTTACTTTAGCCAAGATATTGTTGATTACTATATTGGTGTTAGTGCTGATGAAGCAACTGATATAAGAGCTGAATATACCGCTGAAAGTGGCTTTCGAGGGCAATTAGAAATATATGCTCAGCATCCCTTATCAGCAAATTGGTCATTTAATGCTGGAGTTACCCATAGCATTTTTTCCAATGAGGTAAAAAAGAGCCCGTTAGTAGATAGAAACCAAGTAACCCAAGTCATGCTTGGAGTGCTCTATGTATTCTAATATTGGCAAAGGATTTGCCATAATTTATGCAAAGGTTACGCTATTACTGCTCTATAGCTTATTTGCGGTTAGCCCTGCTCATGCAGAAGAAAAGAAAATACTTACCAGTGTCCAGCTCGACTTTACAGCCTTGCCTGAGCAATGTGTGACATTAAGACAAGGTCGTGCTTGTTTCGCGACCGTAGAACTAAAGTGGCAGTCTATTGCTAAACAAAGCTTTTGTTTATATCAAGAAGGAAAACAGAAGCAATTAGCATGCTGGCAAGATAATAATGATATTCAAATCAAAGTAGAGTTTGAATCAAATAAAAGTGTGAAATACCAATTACGCACAATAACTGATGACAAAATTATTGCTGAAACGCAAGTCGAGGTCAGCTGGCAACATAAAAGCACTTCTCGTAAGCGCCGTTGGCGACTCTTTTAAATAACGATTAAGTTGCATTTAATACATGGCAGGAATAAACACTATGCATAATATTTTACTGGTAGAAGATGATATTAGTCTTGCTGACTGGGTATGCGAATATTTAACAGAGCAAGGGTTTAATGTTACCCATGTTGCTCGAGGCGATTTGGTACTCGACGTCATCAAGAAAAATACTACCGATATAGTATTGCTTGATGTCATGTTGCCAGGGTTAAACGGAATTGAAGTATGTCGTCTTATTCGCCAGCACGAACCAAGTCAGCAAATTCCCATTATTATGTTAACCGCCCGCGCTGATGAATTTGATGAAGTTATTGGCCTAGAAGCTGGCGCGGATGATTATGTGATTAAACCTGTGCGCCCTCGTGCCTTACTAGCACGAATTAATCGTCAACTTAGCCATAACGACAAAGTAGAAAGTCCTCAGAGTACACAACTTACCTTTGGTGAACTCACCATTAACCAAGAAGCAAAGCGCGTGATATACCAAGGGAAAGAGATAGATATATCAACAAGTTTGTTCGCCTTCCTCACCTACTTGGCAGAGCATGCTGGTAACGTTGTTGACAGAGACTCTGTATTTAAAGCACTAAAAAAGCGTGAGTATGATGGTCAAGATAGGCGCTTCGATGTGATGTTATCGACTTTAAGAAAACTCTTTAATGACGATCCACAAAAACCGCAAAAATTTAAAACTATTTGGGGCAAAGGCTACTTATTTGTTGGCGATGCTTGGCAAGAAAAATCAAACAAAGCCATTGAAGAGTAACCATGCGCGGTCTCTATATTAGTATTGTTTTTACCGTGGTTGGTTCACTATTTTTTATTGGCTGGGGCCTAGATGAGCTCGTTGCCTATTCAACCGAAGATAAAAGAACAGAGACACAAGGCACTACTGCCTATAGAAAAATGCTCGATGGTTTGACGATAGAAATCAGTGCACTTACCCATGAAAAAATAAGCAAAAGAGTTAATCAATTTCAACAAGATTACCAACTAAAAGCGAGCTTAGCCTCGAGTAAAAAAATTGCATTACCCAGCTCTTTGGTTGCACAATTAAACCAACAAGGGGGGTTGCTGCTAGCTTCAGCTGATACACAATACTTATTAAAAAGCATTCCCAATCACCCAGAATTTTTATTACGCCTTGAGTTCCCTGTTGAAATTATTGAGGACGAAAACTTCAACTTTATTTTAACTTTAATACTCTACGTGAGTATTTGTGTAATATTAATTTTATGGTTAATCCCCTTAACAAGACGTCTATATCTACTCAATAATGCCGCGGCAAAAATTGGCTCAGGACATTTGGAGGCACGTGTCGAGCACAGCCGCTTTTCCTATATAAAAATGTTAGAGCAAAGCTTTAATACCATGGCCAGCAAAATTGAAAAATTGATGGCTGATAATAAAATCCTCGCCCGTAGTTTATCTCATGATATACGTACGCCAATGGCTTGTTTACGCTTTGGTATTGAGGCTGCGTTGGATAGCCAATCAATTGAAAAAAAGAACACGTACTTAACCCGTATGGATAATGAATTAACTCGTATGGAAGAAATGACCAGTGTATTTCTTGATTATGCCTCTATGGAGCGACAAGGATTAAACCTCAAAAAACAGCAAACCAATGTTAGTGCCTTAATAACATCAGCAATTAATGATTGCCAAGTTTTAGCAGAACATAAAAATATTGAGGTCGTGTTAACTGAGTCTGAGACACTTAGCCATTCTTTGGATTATCATTGGTGTTATCGCGCTTTAGTGAACCTCATTAGCAATGCTATTGGTTATGCTAATAGCCAAGTATTGCTCAGTATTCACCATAGCAACTCGCAAGTGACCATCACTATTGAAGATGATGGCAAAGGCATTGAGGATGATAAGCTTGCAATAATTTTTACTCCTTTTGTTAAACTCGATGCTGATAGATCAAGAGAGCAAGGGCACTTTGGCTTGGGCTTAGCTATTTGTAGTAAAGTGATGGACTGGCATCATGGCAGCATTACTGCCGGCAATAGCAAACATCTGCCCGGAGCTTGCTTTACCTTAACCTTTCCTAAATAAAGCTATAGCCTTACTGTTTTGAAAAATGCTCAGCTGTCAATAAATCTAGCCAGATTCCCCCCTGCTCTTTTGTAATCTTTAGTTACCAGCTCCTACATCCGTGATTAAATCAGATAGAATCAGATTCATATTATTTTTTATACCTGATTATTCATAAAGATACTGACAACCACAACTAAGGACAAAACAATGAGCCAAGATCGCCGTCAATTTTTAAAATCATTTGCCGCCATAACCGCTGCAGGTGTTGCTACCAGTGTTACTACAGGTTGTGCTTCCTCAAATTCAGCAACGCAAAGTGCACCGACTTCCCAAGGGAAATCAGTGATGGGCTTAGTTGTTCCTAAAATGGATGTGGTACGTATTGGTTTTATTGGCGTTGGTGAGCGAGGCTCAGGCCATGTAAAACATTACTGTCATATTGATGGCGTAGAAATTAAAGCGATATGTGATACCAATGAGCGAGTATTAGATGAATCTATCGCTACGGTTGTTAATAAGGGCTTTGCTAAACCTACCGCTTATACTGGCTCTGAACTAGCGTACAAAAAAATGCTTGAGCGTAATGACATTGATATCGTTATTATTTCCACGCCGTGGCGATGGCATACTCCTATGTGTGTAGAAACCATGGAAAGTGGCAAACATGCCTTTGTTGAAGTACCTGCTGCCACTACCGTTGAAGAATGTTGGCAATTAGTTGATACCGCAGAGCGCACTCAGAAAAACTGCATGATGATGGAAAACGTGTGTTATGGCCGTGACGAACTCATGGTCTTAAACATGGTGCGCCAAGGACTGTTCGGTGACTTACTTCACGGTGAAGCAGCCTATATCCATGAATTACGCTGGCAAATGAAAGAAATCACCGAAAAAACTGGTTCATGGCGAACCGCTTGGCACGCTAAAACTAATGGCAATTTATACCCAACGCATGGTTTAGGCCCTGTTGCTCAATATATGAATATTAACCGCGGCGATAGGTTTGATTACTTAACGTCTACCAGCTCTCCTGCACTAGGCAGACAAGCTTACGCAGCCAGAGAATTTTCAACTGACCATCAACGTAATCAATTGAACTATATTGCTGGCGATATGAATACCAGTATTATTAAAACCGTTAAAGGCCGTTCAATAATGGTGCAACACGACACTACCAGTCCTCGCCCTTATTCTCGTCATAATTATATTCAAGGTACCAATGGTACTTTTGCCGGTTTTCCCAACCGTATCGCACTAGAAAATGCGCCAAGTGCAATCAAAGCAGAATACCAAAAGCAATATGAATTAGCGGTAAAACAATGGCAGACAAATGGTCAACAAGGAAGAAAGCCAACTCATGCCAGTTTCCATCGTTGGGATCGTGATATGGCTAAATGGCAAGACAATTACGATCATCCATTATGGTTACAAATGGGCGCAGAGGCAGAGCGCAATGGCGGTCATGGCGGTATGGATTTCTTAATGCTGTGGCGCATGGTCTACTGCTTACGTAATGGTCAGCCATTAGATCAAGATGTCTATGATGCCGCAGCTTGGTCAGTTATAACGCCATTAAGTGCCGAATCTGTCAGCGACAGAAGTAACTCCAGAGATATCCCAGACTTTACTCGCGGTATCTGGAAACAAGCCAAACCTCTAGGTATTGTTAGTTAGATGTCCAGTTTAGTAATTTTAGCCGCGGGCCTAGGCTCGCGCTTTGGTGGAAATAAACAGCTGGCTGAATTTGGCCAGCAACAACTCACCTTAATGGAATACAACTTAATCAATGCCGTTGATGCTGGTTTTAATCAGGTGGTATTCGTTATCCGTCCTGAACTAGAGCCATTATTGCAGCAACAGGTTATTCCTCGATTGCCTAAAGGAATAGCTCACGCTTTCGCCTACCAAACTTTTGCAGACTTACCTAATGGCTGTCGTGTATCTCAACAGCGCAATAAACCTTTAGGTACCGCCCATGCACTCTGGTGTTGTCGTCATATTATCAATGATAGCTTTGCGGTGATTAACGCCGATGATTTTTATGGCAAGCAAGCCTTTAGCTTATTGTTACAGCAAGCTAACAAGACGCCAAAAGATTATTTGATGGTTGCTTATCAGCTGCAAAATACCTTGTCTGATTTTGGCGGAGTCAATAGAGGTCTATGCCAAATAGATGAGCAACAACACTTATCGGCCATAGAAGAATGTGAGCAAATAAAAGCAGAAGATCAAGCCATTAGTGGTGTCATAGGTGTCAATCAACAAAAGGTCAAATTAGCCGCTGAGTCATTGATTTCTATGAACTGTTGGCTTTTCACAATCGATATTTTCAACGCCTTAGAACAAGCTATTGTAAACTTACTCAAACCTGCAAAAGAAGATTCAACTAATATCAATGCTGAATGCTATTTACCAGCAGTGGTGATGCAACAAATTCAGCAGCAAAGCAAGACGGTTGTGGTACTAAGTACTGACGACTCATGGTTTGGCCTAACCTACCCACAAGACACTGCTCTAGTCGATGAAAAAGTTACTGCACTATATGGTAAAAAGGAGTAATATCTTGCGCTAATTTAACATGTGGCTATTTGTTGCATGTTAAGCTCCTAGCATAAGTAATACCACTCAGCATAAAGAAGTGAACGCTTAGAACTACATGGGCGACATTATAGCAATCAAAATATGCGTAGTTATAGTTATTCTACATCAAGCCTATTTTGTGAAGTTATTATGGTGCTCCATGTGTTCCCAAAGGGCGAGTTTTAAAGGCTTATATACAGCGTTATTAATATTGATAAGGGAATAACCATTACCTGTAATCAATGCCTTGCCTATAAGCCTTTAAATTCTCGCTAAGTGCTCACTTTCTTATACTGATTGGTATAAGATAGTCACTAAAAAGTAAGTAGCAGAAGCAATGGAAAACAAAGCAGCATCATTAAACACGGATATAGATACAGTTTTAAATAACTATGACTTTGACTTTTCTAAAGTTGAAATTACCACGTTAGGCAATGGTCATATCAACAATACTTACAAGTTAACGACTCCTGATGCAGAATTTGTTTTACAGCAAATTAACCATGATGTTTTCCCGAAAACCGTAGAACTTAGCTGTAACGCACAAAAAATTAATCAGCACCTATTACAGCAGAAGTTGAATGGTAATTACCCGCTGTCAGTTCCACAACAAGTACTCACCAAAGCAGGAGAAACCTGCATAAAGATCGGTGTTAACTATTGGCGTTTAATGGAGTTTATTAGTAACTC
>PJEL010002817.1_pt1 | contig 15533 bp, 18 predicted proteins | sample 1853271 | NCBI WGS metagenome assembly PJEL01 (sample SAMN08108733, study PRJNA415343) | Invertebrate metagenome, whole genome shotgun sequencing project. | host: Globobulimina | place: Sweden: Gullmar Fjord | collected 2015-08 | reverse complement strand
TAAAGAGGGTGAAACAAAAAGAGAATATCTTTTTTATCTCTTACAAGGTAAGATTGCAATTAGCAAAAACAGTTCATCAACAGGCACAAAAACTCGATTAGCCACTATAAATGAACCATCTCTTTTTGGTGAGATGATGAGACTTACAGGGGAACCTCGAAGTGCTACTGTTGATTCAGCAGAAGATAATACACTTGTATTAGCATTTAAGGTGTTAGAATTTAAAGAAGTAACACCTGTATCGAAATTTTATAAAAATGTGATACGAGAACTTTCAAATAAAATTAATAATATGAATGATAGAGTCACTTAATGACTCTTGAGTTAAAGTAAGATAACTTTAACTTTATCACCTTTATTTAAATTAGCACTACCTTCCTCTTGTACTAACAATGCTGGACTTCCTAGCATATTAGTTAATATTGCACTTGTACCGTGTTTTTTACCTTCAAACTCTATATGATATGAACCATCTTTAAAGGTTACATTACAAGCTGTAAAAGTTGTTAGATTTCCTTTTTTAGGAAAGTTTTCGTCTATGATTGCATCTACAATGTTTAATGTTTCAGTAGAACCCTTAAATTTAAAAAGTAACGGTAAGATATATAATATAAATGTAACAGTACTAGAGTATGCAAAACCAGGAAGTCCTATGATAAACTTATCTCCTTTTTTTGCAAAAAGTATATGACGACCGGGCTTAATTGCAACACCTTGAAATAATACCTCACACTCTAATTCATCTTTGATAACATCTTTAACAAAATCATAATCACCAACACTAACCCCACCAGTTGTTACAACAATATCTGATTTTAAAAGTGCAGCTTTGAGTAAATTTGTTATAGATTCTTTATCGTCTTCAACTATGCCCATTTGTAAAACATCTGCACCATATTGTTTTCCAAGTGCTTCTAATGTAAGATGATTTGAGCTTCTAATTTGAGCATCATTTGTTTGTACTTCTCCAACATCAAGTATTTCACTTCCAGTACATGCAATTGCAACAGTTGGTTGTAAGTAAACTTTTACTTGAACAATATTTAAACTAGCCATTACTCCGATTTGAGCAAAGTCAATGAACGTACCTTTTTTAATTAAAAGTTCATTTTCTTTATAGTTTTCACCTATTTCACGTACAGCAAAACCCTTAGGAACAGATTCATTAATAATAATAAAATCACCTTCAACAGTTACATTTTCAATTGGAATTAAAGTATCACTACCAGTAGGCATAAGTGAACCTGTAAATGTTTTGATTGTTGTACCAGTTGAAACAGATGATTCTACAACTGTTCCAGCAGGGTTTTTGTCAATAATTTCTATTTTTCCAAGTTTTAAATCTTCATGTTTGATCGCATATCCATCCATACCAGATGTTTCATATGCAGGAGAGTTTTCACATGCACTAATATCTTCTGCTAAGATTCTATTTAATGCATCTGTAACAAAGAGTTTTTGTGTTGATAAATTTGAAATATTAAGTGAGTTTAATATTTCAAGAGATTGGTTATATGTTATAAATTTTTTCATAAAAGGATAATAACAAATCCTTACATAAATGGTCTTTAATTTTGTATACTTACTTGGTCATTAATATTTAATGTACCTGCTTGAATAACTTTTGCAAAAACACCTCTGTCATTTTTAAGTAACTTTGGAACTTTATTATCAATTTTTGTTAATAACTTACATATAGTACATTCAATAGTGATTTCTAAAATAGTATCACCAATAAAAATTTGTGTTCCTTCTTCTAAATCATAAGGATTAAAATCTACTAAAATATTTTCTCCTAGTTGTCCATAAGTGGCTTCTATATCTTTGTCTTTCATAAGTTCATATGCATGAATAGGAGATATTAAAATAGATCTTTCTTGGTTTGTATCATAGTATTTATCAGCTACTATCCCTTTTGTATCAACATTAATACTCACTTGTGACACTCTTTTTTTTTCTTCCACACTTGAAATAAATAGCTGTTTTATTTGCCCGATTTTTTGTTTTTTACTCATTATTTACCTGTTTATATTAAATATATTTGTAATATGATAGCATAAGAGATATTAAGATAATTAGATGAAGGACTAAATATGGATAAGAAAAAACAAATGAATTTTAACTTGAATAATTTTTTATTAGCAGTAACAGATATTTTAGATGTTAGGGATATAGAAGCCAATAACGTATCAAAATCACATTCCTTACGAATTACATATGTATCACTTAAATTAGGTGAACAATTAAAATTAGAACCAAAAGAGATGTTTGATTTATGTGCTTATAGTTTGTTTCATAATTATATTAATGATTCAAACTCTAAACTATTAGGTATAGAAAATAGTTTAAATCGTTTATCCGAGATTGTTAATTTTACGCATCACTTAGATGAAGAATTTGACTTGTCGAAAAATGAGATTGAAAATAGATTGAAAATAATAAGTGAAGTAAGAGACAATTCAAATCAAGAACTTCAAGATTCTTTTTTGAGAATAAGTACAATAATTGACTTTTGGATGGATTGTCAGTCGCCTAATATAATTTTGCAATATATTTATAGTACATTATATGATTTTACAGAAGTTCTAACATTTGAAGAGGTTCTAAAAAGAACAACGATGTTTGGTAGCTTATATGAAGATGTAGACAGTTTATTAAAAAAGTGTAAAAAAATGACTCATCTTTATAATTTTGAAGAAAAAGATCAGTGGACATTTTTGATTGCTGCAAGTATGGTAAATTTTGGAAAATTAGCTATACCTCATAAAATAATCGAAAAAGATGACTCTTTAACTAACGATGAATATGAATTTTTAAAGTCGAATATATATCATAATAAAAATGCTTTACGTTCAATATATGGTTTTGATGATATATCAAAATGGGCAACAAGACATCAAGAACAATTGGATGGAAATGGATACCCAAGTCAAATAAAAGCAAGTGATTTAAGCTTGAAAGATAGACTAATGAGTGTACTAAATATATATAATTCTTTGTTATCTAAAAAATGTTACCGTTTGGCGTTCACTCATAAAGAAGCTGTGTCTATTTTGTCTCTAATGGCAAAAAATTATCATTTAGATGCTACTGTTGTGAATGATTTAGAAGAAGTTTTTAAATAAAAGTTATTCTAGATCAAGAAAAATAATGCAAGTGTTACTTTTATACACTAAATTTTTACTACTTTTTAACCCTTTATCAACTTATAAAAATCTCTTATAACTTGATAACTAAAGGGTAGGGTAAGGTTTTAAAAAAAACAAAAAAAGCATAATCATTTTAAGTTATAATTATTATATATAATTATAATTGAAAATGTTTAATCCATATTAAATTACTTGACTATTGAAAGTTTATTAGGTTATAATTTCCCCATATTTGTATCAAATATCAAAATTTACAAGGAGTACATATGGATAAAATTAGTAAACTCTCTAAAAATATTGAAGCTGTTTCGAACAAAACAGCTCCAACTTCAAGAAGAGACTTTTTTAAAAAAACAGCAGCAATTAGTGCCGTTGCAGCTACAAGCGTTTTATCACCGATTAAATTAAAAGCAGATGATACTGCTATTATACATGACGTAGAGTGGGGCGTGAAACTAGGGGATAAGGTAACTAAAAACCCTTATGGTGTTCCATCACCGTATGAACATAATAATGTGAGACGAAATGACCCATTATTATCTTCTGGAGATGCTTATGCAACCGTTTCAATGTGTCCTCTTCATGAATCAGAAGGAATCATTACTCCAAATGGTTTATTCTTTACACGAAATCATGGTGGTACTGCTCATGTTGATCCTGAACAATTTAGACTTATGATTCATGGTAAAGTGAAAAAAGAGATTGTTTTAACTCTTGATCAATTAAAAAGATATCCAAGCGTAACAAGAACACACTTTATCGAGTGTCCTGCTAATGGTTCAACTGACTGGAGAGCACCTCAATATAATAATCTTCAATTTCTTAAAGGTATGATGAGTTCTGCACAATGGACTGGAGTTTTACTTAAAACAATTCTTGATGATTTAGGTCTTGAAGATGATGCTGTATGGATGCTTGCTGAAGGTAGTGATAATGCAGGAAATCCGAGAACAATTCCTGTAGAAAAAGCACTTGATGATGCAATGATTGTTTGGGGACAAAATGGGGAAGCATTAAGACCAGAACAAGGTTATCCTGTAAGATTACTAGTTCCAGGTTGGGAAGGTAACTTAAATACTAAATGGTTAAAAAGATTAGAATTTTCTGATAAACCATGGCATACAAAAGAAGAAACATCAAAATATACTATGCTTCAAAAAACTGGTAAAGCGATTAGATACTTTTGGATAAATGAAGTAAATTCGGTTATCACAAGTCCTTGTCCTGAAAAACCATGGACTGATCTTAAAAAAGGTGACTTAGTTGAAGTTGAAGGTATTGCTTGGTCTGGACAGGGAACAATCAAACATGTTGATATTTCACTTGATGGTGGAGACAACTGGGTAGAAGCTAGCTTAAAAGGTTTAGTATTACCAAAATCATGGACAAGATTTTCATATATTATGAAATGGGATGGTAAACCACTATTTTTATCAAGTCGTGCTGTTGATGATTTAGGAAGTGTTCAACCAACAATTGATGAAGAAACATCTAAACAAGGTGTTGAATCAATTTATCATAGAAATGGAATTGTAACTTGGGAAGTAAATAGTAAAGGAGAAGTAAATAATGTACATATTAGAAAACACAAAGCTTAAAAAAATTATAGCTGGTTTAGGATTAGCTACTTCAATATTACTATTATCAGGTTGTGTTGCGGATAAAGAAGAGGTTACAAAAATTGCTGTTGATGGTGGAGTTAAATATGAAACTAAAAATGGTATGTATACTTCATATCATGTTAATACACAAGAAACAAAAGGTTTCAAATATGGAAGAACTCCAACTACAAGAGAAATTAAAGCATGGGATATTGATTTAAGACCTGACGGTAGAGGCGCACCAATGTATGATATGAAACATGGTGTTGTAGTATTAGATGAAGATGGTAATAAAAAAGTTGCTCAAGGTACTGTAGAATGGGGTAATGAATTATACGATACTAAGTGTGCTATGTGTCATGGTGACTTTGGTGCTGGAGGAAAAGGTTATCCTACTTTATCTGGAGGAGAGATTGATTCATTAAAAAATCAGTTACAAAATCCTGCAGATGATGTTCCAACAGAAGAACCACCTAGACGTGCAATTGGTAGTTACTGGCCATATGCAAGTACATTATTTTGGTATATACAAGATGCGATGCCATTCCCAAATCCTAAAAGTTTGAGTAATAGTGAAACATATGCTATTACTGCTTATTTATTAATGGAAAATGGTGTAACAGTTGATGGTGTTGAGATGGATGAAGAATTTGTTATGAATAAAGAACAATTCTTAAAAGTTAAAATGCCAAATGAAAATGGTTTTTATCCTCAAGTAGATACTCCATCAGACCCAAAACAAGGTGTAAGAAATATAACAAAATTCTTAGGCGATCCTTCTAATTACGGTACAGGTACACGATGTATGACTGACTGTATTAAAGGGGAAACACCTGTTTTAAGAATCAAAAATGAGATGAATAATTTTCATCCAGCAGCATCAACTGCAAAAGATTTACCAAAAGTTACAGCAAAAGTAGGATCAGTTCATCCAGGTAAAGCAGGTTATGATTTAAGTTGTAGTGCTTGTCATGGAAATGCAGCTATTGGTGCACCAGTTGTGGGAGATAAAGAGGTTTGGGCTGAAGTTACTTCTAAAGGAATAGATAAAGTTTATCATAATGGAATCAATGGTATAAATGGAATGCCTCCAAAAGGTGGGAATATGGATCTATCAGATGAACAAATGAAAACAATCATTGATTATATGGTTAGTTCAAGTAAATAAAAGGAGAAATGATGAAATTAGTTAAAAGTTTATTAGCAGCTTCAGCAATCAGTGGTCTACTTATGACTTCTGGTATGGCCGATGCAGCATTAATAGCAAAAGGTGAAAAAATTTTTAATAGCAAAAAAGGTGGAAACTGTCTTGCCTGTCATGCTGTAACTGGTAAAAAAATAAAAGATCCAGGTAGTTTTGGACCAAATCTTGAAATGGTAGCAGATTATCCAGATGATTTGTTATACGATATGATATATGATATTTATACTGCTAAAGGTTTAAAAATTTCAGCAATGCCAGCATTTGGTAAAAATGGATGGATGGATGATTCAGAGATAAAAGCAGTAGTTGCTTATTTAAAAAGTAAATAATAAAAAGAAGGATAGAACATGAATAGAAGAAAATTTTTAGGTTTAGGTTTAGGATTAGGTGCAGCAGCAATGATGTTACCAACAACATTAAGTGCAGTTAACTTTAGAGAGACAAAAAAAGGTGCATTTGAAGGACCAAAAAGTCATACAGTAGAAGATGCAATGACAGAATTATTTGGTACATCAGAAACTACAGTAGCAAATGTTAAATTAAAAGCTCCAGATATTGCTGAAAATGGTGCAGTTGTGCCTCTTCAAATATCATCTAAATTAGCTGGTAATACAGTTGCAGTATTTCAAGATGCTAATCCTGAGTCTTTAGTTGCAGTATTTACTGTTCCTGCTAATGGAATTATTGATTATAAATTGAGAATTAAACTGGCTAAAACTGGGACAGTTACAGTTGTAGTACAAGAGGGAACTACACTATTCTCTGCTAGTAAAATGGTTAAAGTAACAGCCGGTGGTTGTGGAGGTTGATTCATCCTCACCCCTAATTAAGTTAATTAAATAAAGTATAAATAATAAAATATAAAAGGAATTAAAATGGCAAAAAAATCTAGAATTAAAGCAAAAGAAAAAAAAGGTATCACAACTGCAAAGGTTATGGCAAAGCATGCAATGTTAAGTTATGATGAAGCAAAAAGAAAAAAAACAGAAGCAAATTTTATTACATCAATGATTGCAAAAGTTGATGGAGTGATTGTATATGAAGCATCTACAAGTCAATTTTTATCTAAAAACCCATTTGTTCAATTCAAGTTTAAAGGTGCAAACAAAGGTAAAGAGTTAGAGTTTACATGGACTGATAAAAAAGGTGACACTAGAACAGACAAGAAAAAAATTAAATAATTACTTTATAAGTAATTATTTAAAAAATAACTAAGGAGAAAAGATGTTATTAAATATTGTAAAAAGTACTGCTTTAGTTGCTTTAGCTTCTTGTATGTTAAATGCAGGTGAGTTCAACATGCAAGCAGATAAAGATAGAAAAGCTTTAGAAGATTATACTGTAGCTAAATTTATGGATGCAGAAAAAAATAGAGATAAATTTTTCCCATATTCAAATAATCAGGAACTAAAAAATAATATCAAAAAAGATGTTAAAGCTGAAGAATTTGCTATGGGTAACTATGCATTTTCTATACAAGGTCAATTTTCATATAATGAAATTAAAGAGATGCCACCTTACGATGAATTAGTAGAGCAGGGTGAGGAGATGTATAATAGTAATAAAGCTATTCAAGCATGTTTTCCAAAAACTGATATAGCTGGAGATTATCCATTTTTTGATCAAACTAGAAATCAAGTTATCTCTTTAACACAAGCAATTAATGAATGTTTAGTAAATTCAGGTCAGAAAAAATGGAATGAGAAAAAAGGTAAAATGCCAATCTTACAAGCTTATTTTTCATCATCATCAATGGATTCAGAAAAACAAGTTGATATAAAAATACCTACAGCCGAAGCAGCTGCTGCTTATGAAAGAGGTAAAGAATATTACTATACTCAAAGAGGTTATTTAAAACTTTCTTGTGCAACTTGTCACGTTCAAGGTGCAGGAAAAAGAGTTAGAAATGAAAGCTTATCTCAATTATTTGGTCAAACTACACACTTCCCAGTTTACAGACTTAAATGGGGGAAAGATAAAGTTGCTAATGGTTTAGGTACTTTAGAGCGAAGAATGGCTGGATGTATAAAAGATCAAGGTCAAGTTCCACCAAAAACAAGTAGTAAAGAGATGAAAGAGTTACTTTATTTCATGGCATATATGTCAAATGGAATGAATGTTGACGGTCCAGACGTAAGAAAGTAAGGGGTAGATATTATGAAAAAATTATATAGCGTATTAGCGGCAACAGGTTTAGCATTGGCTTTATCTGGATGTGGTAGTAATCCTGTTCCTGCACCATCAATGGATAAAAAAAGTGATACATTAAACGAAAGAACACTTTGTGATGTACAAACAAATGGCATTGAAAATGTATTAGCAACTGCTGCTAAATACAATATGATTGCAAAAAAGAATGGTGTTGAATTCAAAAGATTAGGTATGACAAATACTCAATATATTGATGAAACAAACAAGTCTTTAAAATCTGGTTCTAAAACAGTTGTTCTTTTAAATAAAAAAGGGAAAGCAACTAAAAACTCTGTGTCTGTAGAATATGCAGCACAAAGAGCTTGTAAATTTGCAGTTAGTGCATTAACACAAGAAAAAGAAGGTAAAAATACTTGGAGAGCTGCAGTTCCAGGTGATGGATTTAAATACTAATTTCTAGTATTTTTCCACAAAGGTCAAGATTTCTATCTTGGCTTTTTATAATAGTATATTTCAAATTACAATATACCAATCAATTTAAAGGGATAAAAATGAAAATGTTAAAAAAATTATTAATCGCATCTACAATATTAGGTGTATGTTCTACAGGGAGTTTTGCAGGTAATGTAATGATTTCAAAAGGTGTTAAATCTATTGATATGGAATTAAATGGTGATAAATTTACTATTATGAGAAACCAAACAGCTGGAAATAAAATATCTTCATTATATGAAACAACAAATAGAGGAAAACCACAGCCAATGATTTTAGCTAAAGGTTTAGAAACTGTTGGAGAATTAGAGTTTATTGATTTTATGAAAAGAGCACAAAAAGATGAAGCAATTGCAATTGTTGATTCAAGAAAGCCAGGATGGTATGAAAGATTAAGAATACCAGGAGCTGTGAATATTCCATTTACAAACTTTGAAACAAAAGATGGTGCAATTGATACAATGGAAGATGAATTAGATGTTAAAGTAAACTCAAATGGAACTTTAGATTTTTCAAAAGCAAAAACAATTGTGGCTTATTGTAATGGTTATTGGTGTGGTCAAACACCAGGAATGATTAAAAATGCGAAATATTCATTATTAAATATGGGATATCCTGCTTCTAAGATTAAATACTACAGAGGTGGTATGCAAGCTTGGACTTCACTAGGATTTACTGTAGTTGGTTCTGGAAAATAATAAAGAAAATAATAGGAACTAAATATGAGTAAAATGGGAAGAAGAGAATTTATATATATGATGGCAATGCTAGGGGCTGCTCCTGTATTTGCTAATTCACATACAAGAATGGTAAATTCAGGTAAGTCTGATGATTATTATAAATTAGAAAGTTTTGGAAATGTAAGATTGATGCATATGACAGATAGTCATGCGCAGTTATTACCTGTTTATTTTAGAGAGCCAAGTGTAAACTTAGGTTTTCATACAAACTATGGAAAAGTACCTCATATTGTAGGAGATAAACTTCTTGATCATTATGGAATTAAAGGTGATAAGAGATTAGAGTATGCATTTTCATGTGTAAACTTTGAAAAACATGCTGAAGTTATGGGTAGAGTTGGTGGATTTGCACAACTTAAAACTGTAATTGATCACTTACGAAATAATTTTGGTGCTGATAAAACTTTATTACTTGATGGTGGAGATACTTGGCAAGGTAGCTGGACTTCTTTACAAACAAGAGGTAAAGATATGGTTGGTGCTATGAATAAGCTTGGTGTTGACGTTGCTGTTGGACATTGGGAGTTTACATATAAAGCACAAGAAGTATTAGACAATGTAAAACTTTTAGATGCTGAATTTTTAGCTCAAAATATTACAGTAAAAGAAGATTCTATGATGGAAGGTGTTGAAGCATACGACGAAGATACTGGTCATGCTTTTAAACCATATACTATGAAAGTGATGAATGGAAGTAGAGTAGCTATTATTGGTCAAGCTTTTCCATACACCACTATTGCTAATCCTCAAAGAAATATTCCAGACTGGTCATTTGGAATTAGAGAAGACTCTATGCAAGAGATGGTTGATATGGTTAGAGAAGATGAAAAGCCTGATGCGGTTATCGTTCTTTCTCATAATGGTTTTGATGTAGATAAAAAAATGGCTGAAGTATGTACTGGAATAGATTTTATTATGGGTGGACACACTCATGATGGTGTACCTGAAGCAGTACCAGTAAAAAATGAAACTGGTACTACATATGTTTGTAATGCTGGGTCTAATGGTAAGTTTTTAAATGTTTTAGATTTAGAATGTAAAAATGGTAAGGTAGTAGATCATAGATTTACATTACTTCCTATATTCTCAGATTTAGTTCCTGAAGATCCTGATATGAAAAAATATATTGAGGGTGTAAGAAAACCATTCTTAAAAGATTTAAATAGAGAGTTAGCTACAACAGATGAAACTTTATTTAGAAGAGGAAATTTTAATGGTTCTTGGGATCAAATTATTTGTGATAGTTTAATTGAAGTAAAAGGTGCTGATGTATCTTTATCTCCAGGATTTAGATGGGGAACAACTGTTATGCCAGGTCAAGCAATTACCTTTGATGATCTTGCTACTCAAACAGCGCTTACATATCCAGAAACTTATGTAAGTGAGTTTACTGGTGCTCAAATACATGCTACTTTAGAAGATGTAGCAGATAACTTATTTCATAAAGATCCATTTAGACAATCAGGTGGAGATATGGTAAGAACTGGTGGTATTTCATATAGAATTAATCCTATGGAAGTATTTGGTAAAAGAATTACAAATATTGTTATGACTAAAACTGGTCTACCAATGGAAGCAGGCAAAAAATATAAAGTTGCTGGTTGGTCTACTGTTAATTCAATAGCTCCTGGTAAACCTATTTGGGAAGTTACTGAAGAGTATTTAAAAAATATGAAACATATCAGTAATTTAAAAGTTGATACTCCCGATATGGTTGGTATCAAAGGTAATCCTGGTATTGATAATAAATATAATAAACATCAATACTCACCAGTAAAAAGAGGCTAGAATTTTCTAGCCTTTTTTTATATCTAAAAACTCCTCAAAAATCAAATATAATAATATACTAAAGGAATTAAAATGAAAAAAATATTTAAAATATGTATATCGACAATATCATGTATGATTTTATCTACAAATATACTTGCATCAAATATTGTTAATGAAAAACAATGTAATGATAAAGGTGAAGAATATATTTTTGCTGGTGATGAATGTATACAATATTATATATCAGAAGGGGAAAAAGAATCTGAAATAAATATTATAGTACATGGAACATGGCCAGCTGGCTCAAATACTCTTGGAAGATATGCTCCATTTGCTGATAATATATCTATGGCAACTGATATTACAACAATTGCTGTTGCCCTTCCTGGATATGCTGGTTCATCTACAAATAACTTTCAAGCTTTAAGTCATAATGGAACAAAAAATTTAGCATCTCAAAAAGAATATATAGCATTTTTATCAGATTTAGTGACAAAATTGAAAACAAATTATGAAGCTAAAAAAGTAAATTATATAGGTCATTCTGCTGGGGCTTTGATGGGATCAACATTAACAGGGTACACACCAGGCTTAATAAATACTATGACATCTGCTGGTGCAGGGTATGATATACATTCTAAAGTAAAGAAAAGTAAAAATCTTATTTCATTAATTGATTATATGGATAAAATAGATAAAAATATAGAGTTTTTATTGGTATATGGTACAAAAGATGAAATCTCTAAACCAAAAATTACAAAAGATTATTATAATGCTTTGATAAAAAAAGGTTATACAGCTACTTTAGTAGAGGTTATTGATGCACCACATATAGATTTAGATATGACTGATGCATCGGTTGAGGCTATTACCGATATGTTAGATAAAGAATAAATTTATTCTTTATCTATTTTTGTTTCTCGTAATCAAAAAAATCAATCTCTTCAAATGATTTTGTATGAATATAGTTTAATATCTTTTTAAATTCAGTGATTCTCCTATAACCTCTTGCTGTGTATGTTATCTCTGCATTTTCATCGAGAAATAATACTGTTGGAAAAAAATCTATATCAAAACTATCTGCAAATTCTTTTTTTGAATAGAGAATATCATTAAATAAAACTTTTTCATTATGATCTATATTTATATCAATAAAGTTAAAATTATCATTGATCAGTTGTTTGACTATTTTATCTTGAAATGTTTTATTTTCCATTCTTTTACAATATCCACAATAGGTCATATGAAAAAAGATGATTACTTGTTTGTTATTTTTTAAAGAGTTATTTATAATATTATTAATATTTAAAATTTTTTCACTTGCACCAAGTTCTGATAAAATTGAAAGGAATATGAAAAAGGATATTATAAATTTAATTTTCACTTATTCTTCTTCATAAAATTCTAATTCACTATAGGCACGATAGACATTTGGAGAATTTAATAAATCAAACATTTTTTTATCCTTAAATTCTACCATTTGTACAAATTTAGTAACCCCATCTAATCCAACATCTTCTTCAACTGCATCTAAAATTCTTTTTTTAAGAAGTGAAAAATATCGGACTGATTCATCCATCGCTTTTTTAGATACATCATATCCATGACCAGGTACAAGTACATTAAAATCATACTCTTTCATTGTTTTTAATGCTTGAAGTTGTCCAATAACAAGTCCTTCCCTATTAGATGTAATTCTCCCATTCATAACTAGGTCACCTGAAAAAAGTACTTTTCGCTCACTCATATATATAAAAACATCAAAGTTACTATGAACATTTCCTACAGGATTAAATTCAAACTTTTCTCCATCAAGAATCATTGTCTTTTTTTCTTTTATATGAGAACTTAGTTTTACTATTTTTGTCCCTTCTAATATATCATGACTAAGAAGTTTATGCATTCTAGTTGCTTGTCCCTCTTTATAATTAATATCTTGTAATTCGACACCTATAAGTTTGGCATCGAATTTTTCTTTATAAAAATTATTTCCTAACCAATGATCATCATGTTCATGAGTATTTATAACATAACTTACAGGTAGTTTCTCTATTTTAGTCATCGCTTTATATGCAGCTTGTGCATATTGGTAATTAGGTCCACTATCAACTAAAATATAGCTAGACTTTCCTTTTATGTAACAATGGTTAGACATATTTCCACCATTCTTATTTGTTGGCATCTCTAATTTTCCAAAAAAACACCAAATATTTTCGCTAACTTTTTTTGGTTCAAGTTTGTATTCAAATCCCATCAAACTAATAGTGCACAGTGTTAAAATAAGTAAAATATTTTTCATTATGTATATCTTTTGCTATTAATAAGGTGTTGTTTCATAATATCCATCTACTTGTTTTTCAATTAACTCTGCAATACCTGCTTGTACATATTCAATATCTTCTATAAATTCATCTTTTGTCCAATGCATAGTTTCCATAGTGTTTTTACATCCTATAAATTCAACTTCATAATCCATTAATGATGATATTCGAGATAGTGTATGTTTATCATAGTCTTTTCTAAGTACTCTCATCCCTTGACCATATGCAACAACTGCAATTTTAATTGATTCTGCTGGATACTCTTTAAGGACGTTGTATACGGAACTTAGCATTTGATTTACCGTTTTCTCATCTGAAATTCTAAGTTTAATTACCCATTTTCGCGGGCTCTCAAAAGTTGGTTGGGGATCACTAAAAGTCATCTGCGCATATGAGATAACAACACTTAACATTATGATAATTAATTTCTTCATTTTTTCTCTTTTCTTTACTATTTATTACATATTTAATTATATAATACATAATATAAAAAGAGCATGATAAAGTTTAATTATTATTTGATATAATATATATAATTTAACCCAATTAAGGAAAAACATGAAAAAACTATTTTTAATCATTGGAGCACCAGGTAGTGGTAAAACAACAGACGCAGAATTAATTGCTGCAAAACACGAAGATATTACTCACTATAGTACAGGTGATATGTTCAGAGCTGAAGTTGCAACTGGTAGTGAACTTGGTAAAACAATTGATGGATTTGTAAGTGCTGGTAATTTAGTACCAATTGAGATCGTAATTAAAACAATCGTTACTGCTATTAAAAATGCACCAACATCTACTGTTGTAATTGATGGTTACCCAAGAAGTGGTGAGCAAATGGTAGAGTTAGATAAATATTTAGCTACAGAAGATGCAGTTGAGCTTGTAAATGTTATCGAAGTTGAAGTATCTGAAGATGTTGCTTGTGATAGAGTTCTTGGACGAGCAAGAGGTGCTGATGATAATGTTGAAGTATTCAATAACAGAATGAAAGTATATACAGGTCCATTAGCTGAAATTCAAGAATTCTATGGAGCTAAAAGTTTATTAACAAAAATAAACGGTGAAAGAACAATTGAAGAGATTGTTGACGAAATGGATGCGTTTATTCAAAGTAAGATATAAATGAATTTTTATTCGGTTATTATCGGAACAGAACTTTTAAATGGGCGTCGTAAAGATGCCCATTTTTCATTTCTGAATAATGAACTTTTAAAAAGAGGGTGGGAGCAAAAAGCTAATTTTGTTATAAAAGATGAGCCTCCATTTATAGAAGATGTTTTTAGATTGATTAAAAATGATCCCGATGCAGTTTTATTTAGTTTCGGTGGAATTGGATCTACTCCTGATGATTATACACGGCCATGTGCTGCAAATGTATTTACAGATGGAAAAATGGAAGTAAATGAGAATGCTTTAAAGTGTATACTTGATCAATTTGGAGATGAGGCTTATCCTCATCGTATTCATATGGCTAATTTACCACTAAATGCAAAACAATTAAAAAATGTTGTTAATAATGTCCCTGGATTTTCTTTGGAGGGAAAATATTTTTTCACTCCTGGCTTTCCTTCTATGTCTCAAAGTATGGTAGTCGAAGCCTTAGATACATTTTTTCCAAAAAACAAAGAAAAGTTTAGATACTTTTTAAAAGCTGATTGTAGCGAGAATGATTTAATAGATATTATGAAAGAAATTCCAAGCCAGATTGATTTTTCTTCTTTACCTCATATTGAAGGTGATAAAAGAACAGTTGTTATTTCGGTTGGTTCATATGATAAAGATGAAGCCAAAAACTATTTTAATTTATTTGTCGATTTATTAAATAAAGAAAATATAAAATTTGTTCTTGAAGATCATTGATTTTTAAATACTTAGAACTAAAAAAGGGGAAGATGTAAATCTTCCCCTTTTTTTAGAGTGAATTATAATTAATGTTTTTTAGATAATTCTTCTAAAGTAACTTTTGTTCTTTTTGCTACACTTGTTCTTAAAGCATTTCTTCTAGCATCTGGTAATGCAATTAGACCAATTTCACCTAAAATACCTTCTTTTCCAATCATATCTTCTGACATAAACATATCTACATATTTAGACATTGC
>PJEL010002815.1_pt1 | contig 15537 bp, 8 predicted proteins | sample 1853271 | NCBI WGS metagenome assembly PJEL01 (sample SAMN08108733, study PRJNA415343) | Invertebrate metagenome, whole genome shotgun sequencing project. | host: Globobulimina | place: Sweden: Gullmar Fjord | collected 2015-08 | reverse complement strand
CAGGGCCAGTCAAGGAGCAGGACCAACCCGGCTATTAACAGAATGACCAGGCTCAGAGCGGTTAAAACAAGTAATGATTTTATAAAAACTGCCAGAAACTTTTTCATCAAGGCACCGATTTCAAGAAGTTCTCGCCAATGTTATTTAAGATAAAACTGTATATGAGAAAAAGAACCCCAAAGATAGCAACAGGTGACAACAGTGCTGTGAGGGTTGCCGGGGTAAAGAAATTTTTACCGGTAGAAGAGGCAAGCTCCGTTCCTTCAACCGGATAGGCTTCCGGAAAGAGTTCGCTTCGTTCTAAAGAGGGCAGGCCAACCGAGCTGCCGAGCAAAAATTTTAGATTGGATGTTTTTAGCTGCTCAAGCAGCGGTTCATCACCGGCCTGGTGGTAACGACCTTTAAAGCCCATGGCCAGGCAGAGAAAGTACACTTCTCTGGCATCCCTTGGCTGCTGGCCAAGGCGGTTTAAACGATCAAAGAACTCTTCGCCGGCATCAGAGGTTTGAAAATATTTGCGCTGCAGGGAGTCTCTTTGCCATTCCACTTTTCCTTGCCAGCTTGAACTGAGAAGAGCCTCGTCCACCCAGGCACAGACGGCAAAACGCGCCTCATTGTACTCTTCACTGGCAATCCCCCCATCACGCATCAGGGATTCGCTCTCGGAAAGAAGACGCTGCACATCGGTTTGTACCTGACCAAAGGACAGGTTGCCCGTGTCAGTTTTTAAGAAATATGCCACATAGGCAATGAGTTCGGCAAAACAATCGCGTAAACGCATTTATGACCTCCCGACAACCATCATTTCAGCCTTAAAATCATCCGGCGCTTTATCCCAATATAAGCCAATATTATTGCCGCTCATGACATTGGCCCACTGGTCACTATGATGGTTAATCTGAAAATAGAGACAATGGGAACGGCGCGGCAATTCCTGGGGCGGAACCTGCAGATGTTCCAGGCCAACACCGGGCAGGGCTCTTGCTATAAGCAGGGGCAGTGATTCCCTAGAGCCGAGTTTGGCTATCCCCTGCAGGGCATCAAGAACTGTATCCGGATCTTCTTCGGTTTCCACCACAAGATAATAACGATTGCCTTCGCTAAACTGAGCAGGGGCAAGATCTGCGGTAAAATAGGTACCATCAAATATAAGCTCAATGACATAATCGGGCCCAGCGGTTATTTCATCCAGCAGCTGTGATATGAGAGACTGGGCCGCATGAAAACATGTGCTGAGATCAGAGTGATCATAGCCACCGAGCAACGGCTGTCCGTCTACCTGTTCTCCGACCACGTTGACGTTGTTGGAAAATGAGGAAAGCTCGCCGATAAGCTGGCGCAAAAGGCCAAAAACATTCCAGGGATGAACCGTGGCAGACTCGGTAAAGTGAAAGAGAAGCGGTACATATCTATTCAGTGATCTCAGAGCAAGCATGAACACCATGTCCCGGGCCCCAAAGTCACTTGTATGGATGCCGCGTTGGGCTTTATACTCATCAAGCTGGCGGCTGCGGCTGCCAAGCTGGTCGCGGATATCCTGGACGATCTGCATAAGGATTTCCGAGCTTTGAATGGTCACGGCTGGCGGAATAAAGGTCGGCGAGAGCCTGATAGCCTCCCCGTCTTTTTCAATGCGGGCCAGGGGCAGCAATAAATAATCGCCCACCATGTCCTTTTCTGTTTCCCAGAAAAGTTTCAGGACAAGCTGCAGCTTTTTAACCTGCCCAGCCGGCCCGGTTTCATAGAGATCTGCCACATCTTCAGGTTCAGGCGTGCTGACATACCGGGTTGCAACCGAGGCAATTTCATCCGGTTTGGCAAGCTCGGTGGTGTTTATGCCGGACTCATCCATCTTTTTGAGACCAAGATAGATTGTTAAGGGTTTGTCCGCTTCTCCCCAGGCCTCTTCAAATGATCTGCCGGCCAGAATGCTGTTTCCGGGGAAAGCGACAAAGGTGCCGTCCGGGAAGAGAAACTCTCCGCTGACCAGATCGAAAGTGAAATTTTCCAGAGCCCCTTTCGAGTATTCAAAACTGGCTACTCCCCAGAAAAAAGGGGAGAGGAATTTACGCAAAGGAGCCTGTAACCCCTGCACATAAAGGTCGTTTTGTTGAAAATGATGGGGTTGTAAAAAAAGCCCCTGATGCCAAAAGATGGGTCTTTGGATATCCACCTTAAACTCCCAGTCTGTGGCCTGCGGTTTCGCAGCCTAAGTAGTTGAAAACGTTTACTGGTTGACGCTGTCCCTGATTGCCGTGGGACCAAGATCAAGGTCTATGTCAAGTATTCCTGGTTCTGCTATGCGAGAGCGGCTGAATGCACCCAGGGACTTTTCAACAATTGGGATTTCAAACAGGCGTATCACATCCTCTTTTCTGACGTTGTAATAGCCTCCTCCAATTGCCACGTACTTGGTGTTCTCTGCCCGGTCCAGAGTATATGTGGCTATTTGATCAGGTTGGACAATGATTCTTTTGGAGTGAGTGACACTGGAATCAAACTGGGAACAGCTGAGAAACTGATAAATTCCATTTGTATCACCGATGAGACGATTAAAGGCATTGGGATCACTGAGTTGATGAACACAGATAAGAAGGGTATGGGCGCTGCCATCATTTAGATTGAGGCGGGGATCAGCCTTAATATTGATGTTGATGGCATCCTTGCTATAAGAATAGTCGGGCGGAAGTGGTGGTGTAGCCGCACATGCGGCAAGAAAAAAGACGGACAAGACTGCTAAAACAACGTTTTGAAAACTCTTCATTTACAACCCTCTTCGGCTAAGATGGTTTTTCATACCACAAGGGCATAAGTCTCATTGAAGCGGAAGCTGCGCACCGCTTAATTCGGCTTTATGCGGACAGTTTTAATTTTAATTTTCTGGTGTGATTATCCCCACACCTAGGTTTTAATGACTCCTTAATTCTTTGGGTTCAAAAATTATTTCATTGCTTTACTGGAACAGAGATTTTGGCAATTCTTTTCAAATTCTTTCAGGAAAGCTTCGAGTAATAAGCCTGAATTCTGCCAATTTTGCAGTGTTTTATATTTGTCCTGGTAACAGTCATATAAATTAGCCTTGTATAAAGGGCCAAATTTCATGCTCACGTTAGATTCTTTTTCAATTTGTTCCGGGTTGAGCTCCTGGAGAATTTCGCCAATTTTGACCCGGGCCGACTCTTTGTAAGCCTCCAGGGCAATAGAAAAAAAATCACCAATCTGATCAAGGAATTTTTGCAGTGCCCCGATTCCTTCTTCCTTGTCCATGCTGGAGCGAATGACCACCCGGATTGTCTCTTCACTGTTTACGCTGCCCATGAGGGTGGCATTAATACCGCCAACCAGTGTGTTCACGGAGTCAAAAACAGTATTAACGGCGGCGGCCAACTGTTCAACCATTTCTTCAGTGGACAGCTCTTTTTTTAGTATCTCTTTACCAAGGAGCATTGTCAATAATTTGTTGTACTGATCCGAATGAATTTTGGAAACAGCAGGGGCATTTCCGCGATTGTCACTAAAGTCTGCAATAAGTTTTTCAAGCAAATCATTTCGTTCTGATGGAGTACAATCAGCAAGGGTGTGACTAAGCCGCTCCTCAACATTGCCAGCAGCAGTTGTACTGTCAGCCCGGTAGATGTCTTTTATTGCAGCAGCTACTTGATTAAGCGAAATATCACTTGTTGCCATTTTTTAATTTCTTTAGTTTTTCCAGCTCTTCTAAGTTAATGATCACCGTTTCAGAAAGCTGCTCGGGAGCAGCAGATTGTGGTTCAGGCAAAGGAGATTGTTCTGGTACAGCAGCAGGCACATTGTTTTCAGGAAGCAGTGACGCAAGATCATTTACATTCATGATCACTGTTTTGTCGAGTTCCATCTCATCACCGGAGTCATCCGCTGCGGTTTGCTCAGATGTTTCTGCTGACATGGTGTCCTGGTCAGGCTGATCTTCTTGTCCCATCATAACCGCCAGTTGCTCAGCACTGAGTATCACAGTTTTTTCAAGTTCCTCTTCCGGTGGCAAATATTCTGTTTGCTCAGCAGCAACCTCAATTTCTTCTTTTACTGGCTCAGGCTCTTTTTCAACAGCTTCTTCTTTTGCAGCAGACACCTCGTCCTGCCATTTTTTTTGGATGGCACGAAGGATCTGCAGGATGGCTGCATCATCTTCATTTGTGGCTGCTACCGGTTCACCTTGTCTTTCTGGTTCATGTTGTGCGGCAAAGAGCATTGTTTTTAGTTCACCGGCAAGACTGGTTATCTCATCTAAAATTAAATCTTCTGAAAACTGTGCAGGGTGAAAAGAAGACTGGAGCAGGGACCAGCCGAGGCGCAGCGCCTTGTCCCAGAGGGCAAGCCATGATTGATCTATCTGCCTTTCCTCTGGAATCCAGAAAATATTTTTAGGATGAAAAACTGTACGTTCATTGGTGGTCTGGGAAAGAAAATCAGCTTCGTCTTGCTGGTTGTTGTCGCCTAGCAGATGCGCGAGGGCGTGTTGCACCTCTGCCGTGGATTGCTTTTTATTAACCAGTAAAGCATTTAGCCAAATAAATGCCAGGCTGTGAAGGCCAATGGAGTTAGGGACCCTGACAAACGAGGTGTCTTCTGGCGGAAAAATACCCAGGGCAATGGGCCTGACCTGGAAATTCCAAAAATAAGGGAGCAGTCCTGTATAATCAGGGAAATTCACCCAGAACTGGTCCATGGAGAGTCTGAGATCCACATGTTGCAGGTTCTTTCCGGCAGCTAAAGCTGTCCTGGTTATCTGCTCAAGAAGGGCAATTTTTAGGAAGAAAATCTCAACAAAGCTTCTGGCGTCACCATCGAAAAAAAGCTTGATGCCCTCTTTGTCGGCAATTCTTTGCTGGGGACTCACGACAGGAGGGAGATGTTTAATCTCCGCCCATGAAGCCCCGGAAACAATGGCCAGGAAATCTTCGGCCGGTAATTGTCCGGCATCTGTTATGAGCATTCTAAATGGATAAAAGGCAAAGGGGCGTATCCTTGCAGAGGCCTGTAACCCGTAACACTCCTTTTGTTTGCTGCAGGTAGAGCAGGGAAAGTTTGTATTTTGTCCGTTATTTCGGACAAGCTGCCCAAACCCAACAATTAAGTCCTGGAGACCCTTTGTCTTTGCGGAGAAATCGCTCTTTCTGCCATGGCTGAAAAAATTTGTTTCAGACTGGCTTCCATGACAAACAGGGCAGAAGAGAAATCGTTCCAGAGTTGAGGAATAAGGTGGAAGACCTGCAGCTGATAAAATGTCATCCTGGTGGCAGAGCTTGAGGAAATTACCGCATTCAGGGCAGGGTGGATGAAAATAACATTTGCGTTCTGTGCAATAAAAAAGCGATTGCCACAAAAGAAAAGATGTTTCATCAGTTCCATGCTCAGCAAGGCTGTCAAAGAAACCGGCTGTTATTGCGCTGCTGTCAGAGGCAAGGGCATCCTGCCATATTTTGTCAATTTCAGGGTTGTTAAAGTGGCTGTTTTTTTCAAAAAATGAGCAGTGGTCATTTTGGACCAGCAGGAAAATATCTTTTACCGTTTTACGAGAAGGGGTCTGGTATGATGCATGGACAAGGCGAAAAAGCGGTGAAGGTGTGTTCAGAAGCAAAAAAGGGGTGTGGTCGCCCGAAGAATTTTTCTGGACAGAAATATCCAGATGAATCTTAGGTGATCCAGAATCAAGCCAAGGCAGCAGGGATTTGGTTTCAAAACTTTGATCCATACCGACATCCTTTTCGCACTGAACGGGTATTCATTGACAAACACATTTGCACATCTTTTCCCCACTGTAGAAAATATCTCTTTTCATTTCAATACCTTTAATAGAATTTATGATTAATTTTTCAGCAGACAGGCAAACAGTTTAGGTTGCATAGGGCCGTGCTTCAAGCTTGCCCTGGGATGTAGGTTGAAAAAAGTTAAGGGGAAACGAGCACAGAGGTGAGGGGAGGATGGACATGTGGAGTACTGTTTTTGCCAAGTGGCAGGGTGATCTGGTATTGGTTGATTTACATCATGGCTGATTGACAGAGCTCCGGGTTTTTTTGGAGAAAGCGTCGTACCTTTTTTATTTTTAGACTTTTTGTCCGGTGTTTTTTTCTGATATGATTGATGATCGCTCCATGCTCTTCTCCGCAGATGGGGCAGACATATTTTTTGATGTCCGGTTCCGCTTCCTGTGGATTAAGGATGTCGCCAATTGAGGGGTAAGTCACTGCCATCCAGAGCATGAGCGGTGACAGCCATTTAAGACTAAAATAAATAACATAGCCAATAGAATTGCCGTTGACCCCCAGTATCACCTTGGCACAATCTATCAGAATGGAAAGAATAATTCCCACCCCAATAACCGTAAATTTCTTAGTCATTTTCACCCGGGGGCTAACCGTAACCAGGGCGAAGAGTGGGATCAGAAACAGTGAGGCGGTGTAGATCCATTTGCTGCTAAGTTCATAAGATCCATAATTGGGATCAAGGACACTGAGAATATGGTCCAGTATCCATCCGTATGGTTTTGCCAGAAAGGGCCACAGCAAAAACAGGGCAATGGAGATTCCGAGAACTTTAAGAAGAAACAGGGTTTTGGGCTGCATTATTTACCACTTTGTCAATCCAGACAAGCCAGAGAAATGCGATCAATATCAGGAACGCAACCTGCCAGACATAATCATGGAAATAGATGAAAAAATCAGGTTTCATTTTTACCACCCAAGCCATGGCCAGAAGCCTGAGCATATTCGCGGAAAAGATGAGAGGTAAGCCTGCCGCAATACCAATGATTTTGGAACGTACAGAAGCTGGATAGACCAGGACAAAGGCCAGAAAGATATTAATGAGATTTATGGCAGTACACTCCGTATCAACGATCCACATTGCGCTGCCAAGTTGAATGACGTTTCCCTGTACCAGGGCACTGAGTCCGGTAAAACGGATGAGGGCCCCTGCTGTTTGCGCGTTAATGATATTAAAAAAGAAAAGAGAGTCATTTTCACTAACAAGGTAACCAAGAATATTGAGCAGCAGGGTCACACCGCAAAACAAGAGGCCTGTCTTCAGGTACTGTCTTTCAAGGGAGGCAGACCTCTTGCTGGTTTTTGTTAATTTGTTATTCCTAGCCATTTGAAGTCGTAAGCCTTTTACCCTGTATGTGATTTCCGTCTGGCAATGATCAAGCCTGCCAGAACTCCAAATAGCGCCCAAATCCCGTTAAAGACCGGAACATGATGTATTGATTGTCCAGTCGCATCCTGCTGATAGGGGTCGGAACCGTTCAGGTATTCCTGCAGGTTGGTCAGGGCGTCTCCATCAGGATTCAGTGAGGCGTCGTCCACCAGCGGATTCAGTCCGTTGGCAATTTCCCAGCTGTCGGGCATGCCATCTCCGTCACTGTCAACTTCTATCCCTTCACCGCTTAAGCTGATAGTAAGGTTCGGGGTGGTGGGATCATCTGATGGAATCAACAGAGATGCTGTCCGGGTACCAGATCTCGCTGGAGTGAAGGTCAGCTCAAAAATACAGGTTGCCGATTGTGCCAGGATTGTGCCGGAGCAGGTGTCCTGGTTGATATTGATATCTCCGGCATGAAGACCGCTCAGGAAAGAATTGCCGATAGTAACGTCAGCGGCTCCGTCCTGGGTGACGGTGAGGGTTACTGGGGTGGAGGTGGTGGCGATGGCCTGTTGACCGAAATTAACTAAAGAGACACTGGAGCCGATGCCGCCTGATGTGTCGGTACCGATGACGGCAAAGACCGAGAAGTGACCGGTTTTGACACTGACGGTTTTAGCCAGTTGATCCACGGTGACATCGATAAGACCACTGTTTACCCATTGGCTAATCTGGGGGTTGTACCAGAGAATTTGCAGTTGGTCAGCCGCAAAGCTGGTTCCGTCGACTATTCCATCGTCATCTGCGTCCGGGTACGGAATGGTAATCTCCACCTCACGGCCCGCATTAAATTGTTTCTGGCCTGAAGACAGGGTCAGCCGCAGGAAGCGGTTTATGTTATTGACTCCCTGCAGTTTGTCGGCAAGTTCCTCATCCTTGGGGATCTCAACGGTTAATTCCGTGTCGCTTTCCAAGGCCTGGGCCGGTACCGTTACTGTATAGGAGGCGCTGGCATGGGTACTGTGAAACTTGATTTCGTTTCGTAACCAGCGTCGAACATCACGCTGTAATTTATGCCGTGCCTTGCGGTTTGAATTTTCGTTTATTTGTGCGTCGGCATGGTCAATGGTGATGACAACAGACTCAGGGCTTGGGTCAACACTGTTGTCTGTGGCCGTAGTTACTGAGCGAAGTTCATACTCTCCAACCGGTACGTCAGTCACCACATCCCAGTGAATAAAATATGGGCTGTCCGCATCTGGATTAAGCGAGTAGGCCGAGGCTGGTGCGATATTATTCCAGTTGCTTGCTCCCCGTGCCCGGTACTGGAAGGTGACATGTTGCACCTGGGTTGGATCACCCTGGACAAGGGCGGCTTCAACGGTGAGCATGTTACCGGAAACCGTTTTGCCGCTTGTGGGGGCGACGATGACGGTTCTCGGTCCAGTGGTGCTGATCTCGGGAACGGTAACGGAAACCACAAGATTTGTGTTTTCTTCTACAAGAGTATTTTTTTCAGTCCGCAGTCCGAAATAACTTGTGCTGTCGGCAGCGAGAACCGGGGAAGTCCAGGTGGTTGTCCCTGCTGGAACTGAAGCAATTGGAGTCAGGTAGTCGATACTGCCCGAACCGTCATCCTGGTAAACATGATACAATTCCACCCCTGGGGTTGGTGATTGGTGCCAGGTCAGTGTTGCCGTGTTGTCAGTGTTTAAAAGAACGGCAAGATCTGTGGCCGGCAATGGTGGACCTGCAACCGGAGTGGCGCTCACCATGAACGAATCATCACTTGTGTATCCTGCCTGGTCCACGCTGCGTACTGTATAGTAATAGGTTTGGTTGTTGATCAGGTCCATATCAACGTAAAATGCACCGGTAATAAGCTCCGTATTAACCTGAACCGGATTGGTGTCTGCCGGAGATGTAAAGCGATAGAGCAGGTATCCGGCAAAATCGGTATCCGGAATATCGTCCCAGTTGATTGTTAACTGGGAGTCTCCTGCCACTGCGGAGATATTCTCAGGTACAGAGGGCAGAATGATTTCCGGTTCCAGGCCAACACTCACTCTGGTCATGGAGGCTGTCTGGACAGCAGTGCCTGGCTGTGTGGCTTGAATGTATCCGGCACCGGTAACTGTCAGGTCATAACTTCCCACAGACAATCCGGCCAGGTGGTAGAAGCCGTCATTGTTGGTATAGGCTAAATTTTGCCCGGAAACTGTCACTTTTGCATCCCGTAATGGCAAGCCGGTGCTGTTATCCGTCACATAACCGTCAATACCCTGGGTTGACGCAACAGCAGAAGCAGTGGTGACCTGTGGGTTTGCGTTCCCGGCTGCATCAACAGCCACCACGGCAAAGTACCAGGTCTCTCCATTTTGCATGCCCTGAACAGTGAAATCTGTTGAGCCGGGGCTTAGTTCCCGGATGGGAACAAGATTGCCTATGTCGTTAAAGTCACTTTGGGACAGGTAGACAAGGAAGGTGGAGACTTCTTCTGTCTCTGTCGGGTAGGGGGTCCAGTCAAGCGAGACACTGCCACCCAGAAGCGTGTCAGTGGCCGTGATATCCACTTGCGCCGGCGGGGTGGTGTCAAGAATGATGTTTGCGTTGATACTGTTTTGGTTGGAGCTTAGGTCTGTCGCAGTGACGGTGACGAGATTGTCTCCATCGATCAGAGTAGCGGCACATTGCCAGCTGTCAGGGGTATTATAGCCTACCGTCAAGCCAGCACTGGAGCCGTTGATGGAAACTTCAACCGTGGAGCCTATTTCTTTGCTGCCGGACAGAAGATGTGTCGGTTCTTTAGTCGGTGAGGCTATGGGGTTTAATGTGACCACTGCAATGGTATCAACCGCTATGTTGATTACCATTGTACTCGAATTGCCCGCCTGATCAATTGCCCGAACGGTTATAGTGTTGTCACCGTCCGGCAGGGTAACCAGTTGTTCCCAACTGTAGGAGGTTGGGAGGTTTGCCTCATGGACGCTTGGACCCTGTGTGGTATTGTCATTTCTCACTGTGACAATAGAGTCGCTGTCCCTGCTGCCTGTTAATAAGATGGTGGAAACATTGAGTTGGGTCGCGACCGGATCAATGGTCACCTGTGGCGCCTGGGTATCAAGGCGAACAGTCCGATGGATAATCTTTCGGTTCCCGAGAAGATCCTCTGCGGTTACCGTAATGGTGTTTTCTCCTTCAATAAGTGATATGGAGCCCTGCCAGGTGGTGTCGGTGACAGTGGACTGGCTTACTGCTGCTGGCTCTGCCTCCAAGGTTACTGTGGCGGCTGATTCCTGGGTGCCGGAAAGGGGCTGACTGCTTATGTTTGTAGGACTTTGCAGATAGTTAAAGGTGAGATTCACCATGGAATCGACAGCTATCTGGATACTGGTCGTGTTGGAGTTACCGGCCGGATCAGTTGCAATGATCTGGATGGTATTATCCCCTTCGTTCAAAATGAGGCTGGCCTGCCAGGTGGTAGCCGTTGGGTAGCTGATTCCCTGAACAACTGCGGTTGCAGAGTTGATGGAAATAAGGCTGTCAGCACTGCGGCTGCCGGTGATGGTTTGACTGGTCTGACTGATTAAGGCCGGTGTGGCGTCGGTTGAGAGCGTCGGTATCGCAGTGTCGAGTATAATAACCGTGGTGGCCTGTCCGCTGTTGGTCAACCCGTCCTGGGCCTGAACAGTGAGAGTATTCGGTCCTTCAACAAGAGTGATTGGGCATTGCCAGGAGGTTGCATTGCTTGTTACCACCCCAATGGCAGCACCAGTGTCTGCATTCACCTGTATTATGGTTGAACCTGACTCCATGGTGCCGGTTAAGGTCTGCACGGCTGTATTCACATAGGTCAAGTCATTGATGCTCACCTCGGCAATGGAGTCCAGGGTGATAATCTGGCTGATGCTGTTTTCGTTTCCTGCTGCGTCGCGGGCAGTGATTGTAATGGTATTGGACCCTTCAGCCAGAGTAAGGTCGCTATTCCAACTTGTGCCGCTGGCAAGAGGAGTGATGGCTATGGCACTTGGAGCAGTGACACTGAGAAAAGCGCCATCTTCTATGGTGCCGGAAAGAGACTGGGCGGCTGTTGTGACTAAACTTGTAACAGGGCTTAGAGTAACATCCGGTGGGGTCAGATCCACGGTCAAGGTGATTGCGCTGTTGCCGGTATTTGTCAGAACATCTTCTGTGGCAACGGTGATGAGATTGTCGCCTTCCTGCAGATCACTTATCAGGCAACTCCAGCTGGTAGAAGATGGATAGCTGACCGTGCCCACAGTTGCAGTGAGACTGACATCCACTGTGACAGTGGCGTATGGCTCCTTGTTTCCTGTGAGAAGCAGGGTTGTCTGGTTGGTCGGATTAGTGATTGGGTTAAGAGAAACAATCCCTATGGTGTCAAGAGTGATGCTGGTGGCTACGGAGCCGGTATTTGCGGCCCCGTCATTTGCCAGAACCGTGATGTTGTTGACTCCTTCATTTAAGGGAAGATCGAACTGCCAGGTGGTGTTGTCGGGATAGCTCACAGATTCCACCGTAACTGCCGGGGCAACCACGGTGATTAAAGCTCCACTTTCGCGTGTGCCGGAAATGGTCTGACTGAACATGTCTGTGGGGCTGGTAACCGGGTCAATGGTGACGGCGGGTGCTGTGCGGTCGAGTGTGATGCTGTCAGAAGCGGACGGGGAAATATTTCCGGCCTCGTCCATGAATTCGGCTTCAACACTCTGATTTCCCTCAGCTGCTGTCAGAGTCCATGAAGAGGAGGAGGCATAGGGTATCCATACTCCCCAGCTGGAGCTGCTGTTTCTGAAACGCATTTGGGATACAGCGGTATCGTTATCTGTGGCAGATAGGTTTAAAGTGACTGTAGAGCTGTTGGTAACAGGGGCGTCACCATTGATAATTATGGCGCCTGAGGGCAGACTCGTGTCAACGAAGATATTGACAGATGCCTGCATGGAGTTGTCAAGGTTGTCGATGGCGCTCACAGTGACAATATTGCTGCCCATGGCCATATCGCTGAGAGTTACCTGCCAGAAAGAGGCGGAAGGATATTCCACTTCAAAAACAGTGGCCGTGGGAGCAGACACTGAAACGACCGCATCGGACTCCATGTTTCCTGTTAAGGTTATCTGGCTGCTGTTCGTTGGGTTGATGGTGGCGTTGATGCTGACGGTGGTCGTGTTGTCAAGCATGATGGCCACAGTGTCGCTTGCCTGATTTCCGGCAGTGTCTTTTGCTGTGGCGCTTATATAGTTGAGACCGCTGTTTAAGGCCACCTCGCTCTGCCATGTTGTTTCTGTCGGATAGGAAACCTGGCTGACCAGCCCTCCTGGTGAGTAGAGGGTTACTATGGCTCCGGCTTCCCTGCTGCCTTGCAGGATTTGACTGGCAAAAGCCGTGGGGGTGTTAACAGGATCAATGCTGACAGTGGGATTGACAGTGTCGATGACAATCGAGTCCCCGTATACTGGAGAGGTGTTGCCACTGGCATCTTTGAATTGGACCTCAACGGTTTTGGAGACGTCTCCGGCAGGTACAGTCCACATGAGGATTGGGCTAAAGAACTGCCAATCACTCCATGTGGAACCATTGTCTCGGATACTGACCATGGTGGCACCGTTACTGTCATCTGTGACAGAAAGATAGAGGGCCACATTGAGAGAAGATGCCAGGTCAGCCCCGTTATTAATGGAAACGGAACCGCTGGGGCCGGTGTTGTCAACATAGATGCTGGTGGTGAGGCTGCCGCTGTTACCCCAGGAATCTGTGCTGTTAAGAGTGATGACGTTGTTGCCTGGCTCAAGGCCTGAAATTTGGCAAGTCCAGGTGTTTTCCGAGGTCTGGTTGACCGCATCTGCAGTGGCAGGAGCGACAACACTGACAGTGACTGTGGAGCCGCTTTCCATGGTGCCGGTCAGGACCTGATTGTCCTGGCTCGTCGGGCTCAGAGGTGGATTAACTGTAAATTCTGCTAAAGAGTCCAAGGTAATGGAGATGGAAGCGCTACTGCTGTTGCCCGCGCCGTCGGTTGCCGTTGCGGTAATAGGGTTGTTGCCTTCTGTCAGGACGAGGGAACATGTCCAGCCAGTAGGGTCGGAATGGTCAACCGGTCCACTCCAGGCCCCGGGGGCAACCACAGAGACGGTGGTGTTGCTTTCTCTTGTGCCTGTGATGATAATTTCCGGGGAGGTAACCAGACTGGAGGTCGGATTAATGGTAAGTAACGGGCTGGTGGTGTCAAGAACGATGGAATCACTGAGTAGGGCAGACACGTTGCCTGAAGCATCGCGGAACTCGGCCTCAACGGTTTTTACCCCGTCACCGGATGACAGAGTCCAGGAAAGTGAAGAGGTAAAGGGTTGCCAGTCTAGCCAGAAGGCGTCACTGCTGTTTTTGACCCGGAGATCGGCTATCTGCCCTCCACTGTCTTCGGCACTAAAGGCAAGGACTACATCAAGTAAAGCTGTTGCAGAGGCCCCATGATTGATACTGACCGAGCCGGTGGGGGATTCGTTATCATGTAAAATGGTGGATGAGGCTTGTGCAGCATTACCGGCCAAGTCGGTGGCCCTCACCGTTACAGGGTTTACTCCAGGCGCAAGGCCGGTGATAGTCGTTTGCCAAGTGGTGGATGTCAGATTGATTTGTCCGGCAACAGCACTGCTGTCCACGGTCAGGTCAAGGATGACCCCTTCTTCCATGGTGCCGCTGATGGTTTGACTGCTTTGGCTGGTCTCCATGAACTCCTGGTCAACAGAAACGTTCGGAGCCACAGTGTCAAGGGCGATGCTTGCAGCCTGAATCCCGGTGATATTGCCGGCGCTGTCCTGGTACTGGATGTAGACTGTTTTTTCGCCATCTCCAGGCAGAAGCAGCCAGGAAAGGCCCGTGGTCATGGTTTGCCAGTCAGTCCAGTTTGTTCCGCTGTTGGCCAGACGGAAAAAGATATCTCCATTGTAATTATCGGTGGCAGCAAGATTGAGAGTGACTGCGGTGGAATTGGTCTGGCTTGCGCCGTTGTGTAAGGTAATCGATCCACTGGGTGCTAGGTTGTCGTAATCAATGGTTGTCGTAGCAGACGAGGTGTTTCCTGCTCCATCGGTTGCAACAGCAGTGACAGTGTTCGCGCCGGTTGCAAGGCCTGAGATGGTACATTGCCAGTTGCTGTCGTTTACCTGCATTCCTGATATGTGTGCCCAGGTGTTTGATGTCACCGTGATGGTGCTGCCGCTACCTGTCTGGCCAGAGAGGATTTGATTATCTGCACCAGTGGGTGAGACAACCTGATTAATACTAATGGCAGGTGGGGTGGTATCAAGCTCAATGGTGTCACTATATGGACCGGACGTGTTGCCGCTGGCATCCTTAAATTGAACCTCAACGGTCTTTGTCCCTTCTCCCGGGGAAAGCTCATAGGTTTTTATCGGCAGATAAGGCTCATCGGCTGACCAGGAACCGCCATCATTTCGAAATTGCATAAGGGCTACCGTACCGCTGTTGTCGGTAGCAGAAAGAATCAGGTTGACCGCAGTGGTATTGGCCGAAAGAGCACCACTGTTGATATTGATTGAACCGATTGGGGGCTCAGTGTCTAACTCAACCTCCGTGGTGAAGAACCACTGATATTCAGTGGTAAGACCATTTCCGGCAATATCTGTGACTGCTGTGGTCAGGGTGACAGAGTAATTTGTTCCAGGCTGGAGAGCTACGGTAGGGGTGAAGGCCGCGTTGCCGTTACTGTAACTGATAGTGCCAGTGATAGCGTTTAAATCATCCTCTTTGACCAGGAAGGTTGTCAAAGTCAGGGTGGCAGGGGCAATTTCTTCGTTAAAGCTCACGGTAATATTTGAGCTTACTGAGACGGCTGTGGCATCTGCTGCCGGATTTATAGTGCTGACCAAGGGAGGTGTTGCGTCAAGTTCGCAGCCCCCTGAAACCGCTCTTATATAATGGAAATCACCAAGAGGGTCTGAGAGTCGTACACGACCTTTACTAAAGTCAACAGACCAAACCCGTTTGAACCAACGGGTCGGGCTGGAGGTCCAGTATTGGTCTGATTGGCTGTCAAAAATCGGGTCAATGGCCGGGTTAGTACGACTGCGGTCAACAAGACTGCGCAATTCTTTGCGGTTTGGGAGGCGCCAGGTGGTGCAACCGGCAAGTGTCAAGTTTTCACTGAGTTCCAGGGCCTCACGCCATGACCGGGGAATGCCGTCGTCTGATTTCTGCCAGGTCAGCCCGGTTTCACTATCGAAAATGGTACCATTGTTGTTGTCAATAAATTCAGCCTGGGCCAAATTTGGTAACACCAGAAAAAGGGCGAGGAGGCAAAGAGAAAATATACTCTGTCTGAGAAAAATAAATGATGTCTCTTGATGTTTCTGGAGGTTCATTACATCCCTCCCCGAACGG
>PJEL010002814.1_pt1 | contig 15538 bp, 16 predicted proteins | sample 1853271 | NCBI WGS metagenome assembly PJEL01 (sample SAMN08108733, study PRJNA415343) | Invertebrate metagenome, whole genome shotgun sequencing project. | host: Globobulimina | place: Sweden: Gullmar Fjord | collected 2015-08 | reverse complement strand
GGCTGGACCAACTTCGGCAACAACACGAACCACTTGTGTGGCTACCAGACGCCGCTGCCCATCGCTGACGGGCGCACCATGCTGGCCAGCCTGAACATGCTGTACACCGGCACCGACATCATCTACATCGGCTACGGCGAGGCGACGCCTCCCAGCATCCCCGGTGTGCCCGTCATCGCGGACGGATCCAACCCCGACCTCCTGCTCCCCTGCTCCCTCACCAGCGACGGCGGCTTCGTGGCCACCATCAACGGCGGCGGCGTCGTGGCGACCGAGAACCACAGCCTCACCAGCGTGAAGGCACTGTTCAACTAGTCGGATTCGGATGACCGGTTCGAGAACGGCCCCTGCGCTGCCGAGCGCGGGGGCCGTCGTTTGTTCGGCGGTCAGTGGCCGCACAGAACCTGCACGGCGTGCCGGCAGACCGTGAACCTGGCCGGCGTGGTGCCGACGATGTCGCCGTCCAGATCGATGACCGCCGTCGGCGTGCTGTCGACCTCGATGGTCTTGCCGGGGAAGTACTCCACACCCGGTTCGTGGACGTGGGCGCCGCTGGCGATCTTGGGCAGCAGGCCGACCAGCATGGCCGGCTTCGCCCGGGCGTGAATGATGGTGACGTCCAGCATGCCGTCGTCGATGCGGGCTCCGGGAGCGAGGCACATGCTGCCTCCCGCCGACAGCTCGGCGTTGCCGACGATGGTCATCCAGTACCGGCCCTCGAACTCGCGACCGTCCACGCGCACGGTCATGCGCGGGGCCCGATAGACGATGAACTGCAGGAACGTGGCCAGGTAGTAGGCGCCCACCGGCCCCAGGAACCGTTTCATCCACGGCTTCAGCATGGGTACCGACGAAAACCCGACCACGCCGAAGAGAAACGCGTACTGATGTCGGTCCTGGCCGTCGGCCTGCCAATCGACCCGCAGGAGATCGACGGGACGGGCCTTGCCGCCACGCAGCGCATCCGCGGACGCGGCCACCGACCCGATTCCCACGGCCCGGGCGATGTCATTGCCGGTTCCCGCCGGAATGATGGCCAGCCTGGGCCGCTCTTCTTCGATGTCCATGATCCCCGACATGACCTCGCCCACGGTGCCGTCGCCGCCCACCGCGGCGACGACGTCGTGTCCCATCGCAGAACCGGCGATCTCGCGGGCATGACCGGGGCGTTCGGTCATGACGACCGTACCACCGGCGACCTCGTCCGGGCACAGTTCCTTGAACTCGTTCCAGGCCGCGGTACCCACGCCGCCTGCACCGGCCGGGTTGATGATGTAGAGTACCTTGCTCAAAATGGATCCCCGGATTAGCGTTCGCGCGTCGCGCCGGACGTTATCACAGGCCCGGATACCGTGACAAGCAACCCGGTATCGAGCAACCTTCGACCGAACAAGTACGTTGTTCGCGGGTAGACGGACCGGCCACGAGCCCTCGTCCCCATTTCCTGACCAACTCGAATCGCCACCTGGCAGGGAGCCGACCATGAATTCACTGCAGATTCGATCCGGATGCCCGCGAGCCCGCCGCGTGCCCCGAGCCGCGCTGATGAGCGCCATCCTCTTGCTGGCGACCATGGCCGGCGTCGCGCTCGCCGGCGACGAGACCACCGTCGACGGCGTCCTGCACGTTCGCAACGGGTCTTCGCCCAGCGGCGGCACCGAGACCGTCGTGCTGGAAGAATTGTGGCGGGTCGGCGGCGACGATGAGGACATCCTGTTCGGTCTCGTCGCTCAGGTCCTCGTCGACGACGCCAGCAACGTCTACCTGCTCGACAGTCAGCTGTCGCAGGTGGAGGTGTTCGATGCCGACGGTGCCCATCAGACGACCCTTGGCCACGAAGGGGACGGCCCGGGCGAGTTCCGCGCTGCCTTCGACATGGTCTTCATGCCCGACGGCACCCTGGGCGTGTCGCAGAGCTTCCCCGGCAAGATCGTCAAGCTGAACCTCGACGGGACGCCGGCCGGCGTGTTCCAGCCCGGATTCGGCGACGCCACCGCGGGCGGCTTCCTGGCACTGGTGAACTGCCTCTCCGGCGGCGGCAACCTGGTGCTCGCCGGTCTCGATATCTCCTTCGACCAGTCCACCTTCACCCAGGTTCGCCGGAACTTCGTCTCCAGCTTCGACGCCGAAGGCAACGCGACCACGACCTACCTGTCGGTGGAAAGGATCTGGAAACTGCGCGACTTCACGCTGACCGAGGATCTGCAGGACGCCATCTGGGGCCGGCTCGACGTCGGACCCGACGGCAAGGTCGTCTGCGGCATTTCCCGCAACGAGTACGCCCTGACGGTGTTCACGCCCGACGGCAAGGTGGACCGGGTGATCGAGCGTGAGTTCGAATCGTGGAAGCGCAACGACAAGGCCCGCGCCCGCATGGCCGCGCAGAACGAGGGTGTCCTGCGTCAGCTTCCGCCCGGCGCCGGTCACGAAGTGCACGAGCTCGCGCCGGACATCTCGGGCCTGACCGTGCGCGACGACGGCACCATCTGGGTGATGACCAGCCGGAGCCAGTTCACCGCCGCGCCCGGCGACTTCACCTACGACGTGTTCAGTCCCGAGGGCGACTTCGTGAAGCAGGTCACCCTGAAGGCAGGCGGAAGCGCGGCCAACGATACCCTGGTGCTGGCCGGCAACGGGCTGGTGTTCCAGGTCACGGGATTCTGGGATGCGCTCGTGGCCGCCATCGGCGGGCAGGGAAGCGGATCCATGGACGACGACGCGGAGCCCATGTCGGTGGTCTGCTACCGGGTCAAGTAGCGATCAATACGGGGCGCGTCGACCGTGGCGCGCCCCGCTAGTCTTCCCCGCCGACCAGCCACAGCGCTCTCTCGTACCCGCCACCGAAATCGATCCTGGTGATCTCCCGCAGCAGATAGTCTTCCGGCTCGTCGTACAGGACCGCATCGGGCGACATCTCGCGCAGGCGCACGCAGTCGTCGTCGACTGTGATGGCACGTCCGATATGACAGACCTCGGTGCTGACATCCTCGCGATGGATTGTCACGAGTGGAAAACTGCGCGTCACCGATTCGATGATCGAGCGCACGGTGCTCAGGTCCGGGTCGGGCAACACGGGTTCGATCTCCTTGCGGAGGTGCAGCGCCCGCTCGATGAAACCGCTGAACTCGTGCGGAGCCTCCAGCTCGGTCACGTCGCCGATGCGCATGACGTGAAAGCCGTTGAAGGTGATCTCGTCCCCGACCACGCAGAACAGGAAGAACTCCGGCCCGACGCCGGTCACGTATCCGGTGGCGAAGCCTTCCTCGATGGTGTCGCGCCACAGGCGAACGAGCAGGTGATCCTGCCGGGCGCTTTCGAGCTTGTTCCTCACGATGACCTCCGGGTTCCTCTCAGGGTGTGCATTCGAAACTCTCGAACTTCCGGACCAACCCCTCGGCGTCTTCCCTGGAGACGTCGATCCCCCAGTCGTCGCAGAAGGTGCGGAAGATCTTCAGATTGGCGTCGTGATCGTAGGGCCCGAAGGACGCGTCGACGTCGCCCTCGAGCTCGGCGTTCACGTCCAGCATCAACAGCGGCGCGTCGCAAGCCAGGTCGAATTCCTGTAGCGAGACCCGCCGGACAGCCGGACTCGCCACCGTCCGGAAATGAACCTCTCGCCGCGCGATGTCGAACACGACGTTCCAGCGGGTATAGGGCTCGTTGAACAGGTCGCTCCACCACTTCTTCGGCGCGACCACGACCTCGGTCAAGACGTCGAACGAGTAGTCGACGGCGGACACGCCTTGATCCGGCCGGAAATCCGCCATCTTCTGCGTCGCGGCGGCGACGCGCTCCACCGATCGGCCGGGATTGTCCGCCGGCACGACGCCACGCTCGACGAAGAAGACGCTTGATGCGTAGGTCGCGTTGGCCAGGGCTGCGACCGGCAGGGATGGTCCGGTGTGGTGCACGAACTGTCCGTCCAGGAACTCGATGACCGCGACGTTTCCGGCAAGGTCGGCCACCAGATAGTGGCTGGCGCATTCGTGCTGGGACAGCCGCACGTCGGCGATCGCCGCGATGGCCTCGGAAACGCTGCCGCAGGTATCGAGCACGTACTGGACGAGGTAGGCCTCGCCGAGCGGCGGCCGACGGTCGGGCGCCGGACACCTCGAGGCCATGAGCTGCATGGTGCTCATGACCAGGCCGGCCTCGTTCATGCCGCTCCAAGGCAGTTCGCGTCCGACCAGGTTGAAGGTCACGCTGCCGTACGCGGCGACCCACGTCAGCGTCTCGCCGGTGGTGCTGGTGGCGTAGCCTTCCTTCTCGATCCCGCGCCGATTCACGAACACGTGTCCGTCGCCGGTGGTGAGATCCAGGTTCGTGGCGAAGATGGGGCCGTCGGGCGTGTCGAAGCAGAAGGACGTGCATGCGCGGGCCGAACCCGCAGGCCAGCAGGCCAGCATCAGCCAGCAGAGGAACGTTGCAGCCACGGGGCGCATGGCGATTCTCGCATTCTGGTCGGTACGCGACAGTGCCGTCGGACGTCGATCGTCGCCGATCATACCATCACCGTAGATCCGGTGGCTAGTGGTCGGGGACTTGCCAGAGCCCCTGCTCGATTCCACCGAGCCTGTAGATGGCGACCTGGCCCTGTCCGGGAATCTCCATGGGCTCGAGGGCGATCTCGGCACCGAGTTGCCCGGCCTCCGCGACGGCGGCGTCGATATCGGTCACCCGGAGATAGGTGCGCACGATCGGCTTCTCGAGTTCGTGCATCGGGGCGCGAACGCCGCAGAGCGAACCGCCGGGCAACGTGGCGACGAACGAGTTTGCCTCCTCGGCGCGACGCGCCTGGTGAGGATGAAGATGGGTCGCCAACAGCCACATTCTATCCAGCCCGGCAACACGCCGCGAATCCGCCAGTTGACCGCGATGCATGTACCAGTGGTCGGCGACGAACTGGAGGCAGAGGCGGTAGGTGCCGAAGGTCTCTTCGTGGCAGTCCGGCGCCTTCGCGCTCACGCTGTCGAGATCGTCTTCGGACAGCGATTCGAGGAGAGCCATGGTTTGCGCTCGCATGTCGCGGCACGTGCTCTTGTTCAGGTTGTCGCGTATGAGGTCGATGGATTGCATCGGTCGTCAGCTCGCTAGGTTCGCGCCGTCGCCTTCTTGCTCCAGGCTCGTTCGATCCAGATCGCGGGTAGAGCGGCGATGACGAGCATCAGGCCGAACATTGCCGACATGCCCACGACAGCGAGAATCCCATTCGCAATGGACCTGCCGCCGAAACCGAATGCTACTGCCAGGACTCCCATTCCCACCGCGCAAACGGCAACGGTCCTGGCGAAACTGCGCCACCGGCCACGGACGTAGGCCGCGCTACAGATCAGAACCGGGCCGAGCATGATGAGCGCGGCGATCGATACCGACAGCAGAACGGAGGGATCCCCTAGCCCCTGAATGCTGCCGACATCCGAATCGACGACGTGAATCAACGCCGTGCCGAGCCACGAAAGGAGATATGCCCAGATTGCGAGCCATAGAAGACGCATGCTTTCCTCACCTCTCTTGTCGACCGGACATCCTGGTGATGAGCCGCAGCTCCACCATTTCATGTAGGATACCGAGCCTGTAGCCACTTGTTCAGCATACACCCTCCTCGCCGATTCCACGCGACTCGAAGTGGTTTTTCAGGTGCGCCAAGACTTGACCGGCGCGCTCATGAGCGTCGCCTGAAACCTCGATCGTGGGCACCCCGAAGGCCCACTTGTCGTCGAGAACGATGTCCTGCAGCTCCTCGTTCACGCGCCGCCTCAAGCGCCTGTGATCGAGCTCCGACGCGGGGATGCGTTCCGGATCTTCGATCGGGACGAACACGATGAGATCGAGCTGCCGCATCACGTCGCGCAGCCTGGGCAGCCAGCGATCGACGTCGAACCGTTCCGACTCGTCGTGGACGGCCAGATAGGCCAGCATGTCCAGCGGACATCGGTCGAATAAGTCGTCTTGCCCGCTCTCCTGGATGGCAGTGATCGAGCGTTCGAGCTGCAGCTCGAAGTCGTCGAAACCAGGCACGTCCGCGAATGCATGTCCCTCGTTCTCGAGCAGGTAATACGGCTCGTCGACGGCACGAAACTTCGGATGAGAGGCGACGAGTTTGCCGACCAGTGTCGTCTTTCCCGTTCGATGCGCTCCCGAAACGGCAATCCTCATGGCGTCGCTCTCGTTCGTCGGCTATCGCATATGGATCTCTACCGGTACGGCGCCGGCTGGTAGGGATCAAGGGTGCCCGCAGGAATCGGCGCATGCTCCTTCAACGACACGACATGCTCCTCCAGCTGAGGAAGACCGGCCTTCAGGACCCACGTGTGTGGGAAGAGGACGTTGTCGGATTCCCGCGGGTCGCTCATGAGATTGTAGACGCGCGGCATCGTATAGGTGCGCAGGGCCGTGTTCCAGGCATCCTGTTCCTTGAAGTGGATCTTCCAGTCCTGCCACTTCACGCCGAAGATGTCGTTGCCCATGTAGACGACGAACCCCTCGCGTCCGGACTCGGTGCTGTTCCCGAGAAGGAACTCGCTGACATCGATACCGTCGATCGGGCGATCGTCCGGCACCCGGCCACCGCCGAAGTGGGCTAACGTCGGGAAGAGATCCATCGCGTGGACGATCTCGTCGCTTTCACTCCCCGCGTCGATCTTCCCCGGCCAGCGCATGGCGAAGGGCACGCGCAGCGCTCCCTCGAATCCGGTGAACAGTGATCCCCGCCAGGGCCCGGCCGAACCGTGCAACGCGGTCTCCACCGTGAGTGAGGTTCCGCCGGCCTCGAGGGCCTCGGGACCGTTGTCGGCGGTGAAGATGACGATCGTGTCGCCGGCAATGCCGAGATCGTCGATCGCATCGAGGAGTTCACCGACGTAACTGTCGATCTGCATCAAGATGTCCCCCCACGGCCCGTTCCCGGATCGCCCGGCGAAATCCGGATGAGGGAGTGTCGGGAAATGCGTGGCCGTGTAGGGCAGGTAGACGAAGAATGGCTTCGAGGACTCCGCATGGCGCTTCATGAAAGCGATGGCCTGGTCGGTGAGTTCGCGGTCGATCAACGGCCGGTATTCCAGATCGTAGGGGCGAACGGTTTCAGGCGCCTGGCCCTTCTGCGAGCTCATCACGACACCCTGGGGCACCCCGCTTTCCGCGAAACCCGGCAGCGAGGTGTAGACCGACTCGTCGGTGGTGTTGGGAATTCCATACCACTCATCGAAGCCCTGGTCCGTCGGGAACCGCCCTTCGGTCCGGCCGAGGTGCCACTTCCCGTACATGCCCGTGGCATAGCCCGCCTCCGAGAGCATCTCGGCCATGGTGACTTCCCACTGCACGAGACCGTAGACCCCTTCGCCGAGGGGGACGGTGCCGTTGCCGCTGCGGATCGCGTAGCGGCCGGTCATCAGCGCAGAACGGGAGGGCGTGCACTGGACCTCGACATTGAAGTTCGTGAGCCGCAGTCCCTCGTCGGCGATCTGGTCCATCCGCGGGGTCGGCGCACCGCGGACGATGCCGCCACCGTTGAACCCCGGTTCCCCCCAGCCGAAGTTGTCCATGAAGACCAGAACGATGTTGGGTTGATCCTGTGCGACCGCTGCGCTAGCCATCAGAATCAAGAGGGTGAACGAAGTCAGCATCACGAGTCGCATCCTGCACATTCCAAATCCTCCGGTTCGTCTGATTTCTGACACTCTGCGGATAGGCAGCGAGCGGTTCATGCACGGGGCGCGACAGAACCGGCGGTCAGCTTGAACGGCTAGTCAGGCAACCTTTCCGACTCGGCGCCCAGATCCATCCTTCCGCGCGAGCCAGGTCCAAGTCAACGGGACCCGGCGATCTACCGTGGACGAAGTCCGCGGCGGCCAGAACGCAAACCGCGGCATCGATTGCGTCGGGTGATAGCTTTTTCGTGTCGACGCTCGGGCGGAACTCGATCCACGGCGAGAGTTCTTCGAGACTTCCGCCCTTGTCCAGTGCTCCGCGCGCCAATCGAGTCACTGCGGGATAGACTTCGATCGCCGCGATCGCCGCGAGGTTCTCTGGATCCCATGCAAGTTGGATCGTTTGTCGCGTGTCCTCCGACAGATCGTGCAATAACAACAATGCCGCAACGGCAGTCCGGGAAATCAGGTTCGCGCCAACCTCGAGCGGCGATTTCTCGAATCTACGCCGAATGGAAACGTCCGTTGCGCGCTTGAAGAGTGCGTCTGAAGAATGCTCGATTGGGCTACCAGCCCTGTGGCGGTCGAGCGCCTGTCCGAGCGGCATTCTTCGATCTCAACACCACCATTGGTCGTGGAGCCCAGAGCAAGACCGACTTTTCTTGGTTGCGTTGCGCAATCGATACCGATAAGTGCAGTCATTGGCTCCAACTCCCTACGCAAGGCCGAGAACCAGACCCAGTATGAGAACAATGAAAAAGATGCTCTGGCCAGAGTGGGCGATGATGCCGAACCAGGCGCACCGATAACGTTTCGATGGGAATGCAAAGAACAGGGCACCGAGGATTCCGGAACCGAGGATGGTCCATGGCTGACTCAAGTGATAGACCCCGAAGAGGAGGCCGTTGAGGAGCCAGTCCCACTTGCCGGATACGCCGTTCATTCGGGGCAGCAGGAGACCACGAAAAAGCAACTCCTCTCCCAGGACGGTATTGAACAGGGCGGAAACCGAGAAGAGGGCGAGGACACCCCAGTCACCTTTCATCTGAGCCCGTACGGCAGGATCGTCGAAGAAGGCCCCCAGGCTGTACCCGGGTGGTTCGGCCACGAACGGGAACAGCCCGACCCAGAAGCCATGAACCAGGGGAGCGACGACGAACTGGTAAGCCGCCGTCAGCGCAAGGAGAGGCAACACCCATAGCCACAGGAGATTCCGTGGCGAACCCGTCTTCGGAGATCGCGGCCCGGAAAGCCAGAGGCCGCGTCGGATCGCCGACCAGCGAAGACCGTTCCCTTCGCGATGCAGAAGGAAAACGACGAGAAAGAACTGCCAGACGAGACCGACCGTCATCGCAGCCAGGCGCTCGAGGCCAGGTTGCGCGGGATCATTCGCCAAGGCAGGGGCAATGACCCAACTGAGCAGTGCCATGGGCAACGTGGCGGCGGCCCAGATAGCGGCGATCTTTCCGAATCCATACTGCCGAATCAAGAATATTTCCTTTCGATTCAGTATAGGTTTCGGGCAGTCTTCCTGGCTATCTGCAAGGGCCCGACAGTTCCAGCACTTGCTGGTATAGTGATGCGGGCGGATCTGGCGCTGGCCATGGCCCAGTACGGGCAATGACCACGTCGACTGTCAGGCTGGAACGGCTTGCTTTGCGCTCAAGCGCTTGTCATGCAATCGCACTAGGCCAGTAAGTGCAACAGCGAGACTGCCGTTAGTCCGGTTGTTCGGGTATCGGCGAATCATGAAAGGCCGCTCTGCGCCAGGCGCCTCCTCCGAAAATCCATACGTTCGAGATCCGCAACCGCGTTTCAAACAGATCTCCGTTCCTGATGCCGCTTGATATAGCGACGCCTGTCACCACGGCGGCCTCACCGAAGAGCACAACTTCCAATTCTTCGATCCTGTAGTCACCGACCACAAGGGTTTCGGCTTCCAATTCTGCTTGGCGAGTCTTCACCCACGTGAGCCATTCATTTCGATTCAGTACATTCCCGGAGCTACCATTCACGTGGACATAGGTATCCGCGAGGAGTGCATCGAGGGTGGGGACATCTGCCTCGACGAACGCACGACCGAACGATGCCACAGCAGTCCGTACTTCAGCTTCACGACTTGAGACTTCGGCAAGTACCGGCCCCTGCACGATGAGGAGTAGTAACGCGGCGAGAATATTAAATCGTAGTCTTGTCAACCTGGTCACCCCGGAGATTTGCCCGTTCCTGGCACTCTGGTATTCAGCTGCGGGCGGTTCTGGCGCGGGCCATGGCTCTGCATGGGCCGTGACAGGGCCGACTGTCAGCTTGAACGGCTTATTAGACGGTACCAGATATCTGTTCCCACTCACAGCTTCAACAGGGTATTCAGCCTGATCGACAAGACGAAAATTTGCATCACTCCACAGACAAGCCTGTCGAAGATCGGCATATGCACTGCGGACCAGGCCCGTCAGACCGTCACAATCAATGGTTCGTGACATACTATCCAACTTGCGAGTTTTCCTGCATCCAATAGACTAAACGGATGCTCGCCAATCTTCGAATATTTTCGTGAGGAGAAACTCAGTGACATACCCAAGGACCTTTTCACATATAGGGCTGTCCGTCACGGACCTTGCGCAAGCCGTCGACTTCTACACCGAAGTCCTAGGTTGGTACGTCATCATGCCACCTACGGAGGTCGTCGCCGACGATTCCGCCATTGGCGTTATGTGCAATGACGTCTTCGGCGAAAACTGGGGCAGTTTCCGAATTGCCCACTTGGCCACGGGTGACAAGATCGGTGTTGAAATATTCGAATTTCGAAACGCGGAGAAACGAGAAAACAACTTTGAATACTGGAAAACTGGAGTCTTTCATTTTTGCGTACAAGACCCGGATGTCGAGGGCCTCGCCGCAAAGATCGTAGAAAACGGCGGCAAACAGCGGATGCCCGTGCGCGAATACTACCCGGGCGAGAAGCCCTACCGCATGGTGTATTGCGAAGACCCCTTCGGGAACCTCATCGAGATCTACTCACATAGTTATGAACTGACATATTCCGCGGGAGCATATCAGAAATAGCAAGAACATACTGAGAGAGGCTCGCGAATCCACTCGAGCCTTACTATGCGTCGGAGTGTAAAAGCTGCCCGCCTAACACCCTGGCGTTAAGCTGCGGGCGGTGCTGGCGCGTAGCTGGCGCAAGCCAGGTGCGTGACAGAGCAGGTTGTCAGCTTGAATGATGGAATGGACTCCTCCCGCAACTCGATCGGCCTCTAAAGTGCCAGAGTCGCCTTAGTCGCAAGCCCCCACCTGGGGAGGGAGGAGCCAAAATGCAGCATACCACATTCGCTGTCGATCTGGCCAAATCCGTCTTCGAGATCGCCGTCTCCCACCAGCCCGGCAAGGTCGCCGAGCGCCACCGCCTGTCCCGCAAACAGTTCCTACCTTTCTTCGTCCAGCGCCACCCAGCCACCGTTCTCATGGAGGCCTGCGGTTCCGCTCACCACTGGGCCCGGCAGATCGAGGCCAATGGCCACCGCGTTCTCATGCTTCCGCCGCATCGCACCCGACCCTACGTCGTCGGCAACAAGACCGACCGCACCGATGCCAAGGGCCTCCTTGAGGCTCACCGCAACGAGCAGATCCGGCCCGTGCCCATCAAGTCCGTCGATCAACAGGCCCTTGCCGCCCTGCACCGACTGCGTTCGGCATGGATAGCCACGCGCACCGCGAGGATCAACACGGTTCGCGGGCTGTTGCGCGAGTTCGGGATCACGATCCCTCTCGGGGCCAGGCGCGTCGTCCCGCAGTTGCAGCAGATCCTCGCCGACTGCGACAGCGATCTCCCCGACGCCCTGCGGCCCGTCCTTGAGGAGGCCGGCGCCGAGATCCTCGACCTCGAGCGACGGCTGCGCACCGTCGAAGGCCAGCTGCGAGCGCTCGCGCGACAGATGCCTGTCGTCCGGAAGCTGCGCACGATCCCCGGCATCGGCGTGATCACTGCCACTGCGCTCGTGGCCTTCGTCGGCGATGTCGGGCGCTTCCCGTCGGCGCGTCACTTCGCCAGCTATCTCGGGCTCACACCGCGAGAGCACTCCAGCGGGATGCGGCGCAAGCTCGGCGCAATCAGCAAGCGCGATGACGTCTACCTGCGCACGCTCATGACCCACGGGGCTCGTGCGGTGCTCAGGTCGGCCAAGCTGCGCGAGAGGCCCGACCGGCTTCGAGCCTGGGCTGTTCACGTCGAGAGCCGCCGTGGCCACAACAAGGCCGCCATCGCACTGGCCAACAAGATCGCACGCGTCGTCTGGGCTGTCTGGCGGCGCGAAGTCGAGTACGTCGAAGAAGCCGCGCCCGCGGCGTGACTCAAGGAGGTATCGCTCACCTAAGAGCTGCTCAGAGTAAGAAGTAGAGATGGCGAACCGGTCCTGACCGGCGCGAGGGAAAGCCGATAACAAGCGTGGCCCGACGAGGTCGGTTGCAACGATTGGCTCCTCGCGCGCGAATCTCCATCTTGGCCCGGAGTCTCAGGGCTCCCTTGATGAGGCCGGAGATACGGCTGCAGTCGGTCCTACCGTCATCGACGTTAATCGAAATGTGCTCTTGTGGAAGGAGTCCAGATACGGCTTGTTAGGCAGAAGTCCGCCCGTTACGATCGTGCGACATGCGCCGCAAAAAAATCCATCACCTGAGACTTCGACAGTCCGCCGCCAGCGACCCCCATTGCGAGTTCTTCGACGGAGTCGTCATCGGCGACCAGTTCATGATCATTGACCAACAGAAACAATTCCGCCGCAGCAACCGCGACTCGTTTGTTGCCGTCGACGAAGGGGTGATTGGCGCACAGGTGGAAGAAGTAGGCTGCCGCCTGTTCCGCTAGATCCGCGTGCAGTTCCTGGCCACCGAACGTCGATCGAGGCATTGCGACGGCCGATTCGAGAAGCCCCCGATCTCGGAGCCCCGTATCGCCACCAAATTCCTCGATTACACGCCGATGGACGCTCAGCACATCTTCAACGGTCAGGAAAGCGACGAGGCTCACTATTGAGCCAACCGTCTGAGAACATCTTCCCGCTTCCTGATGACATACTCGAGTTTCTCGCGAACCAACTCGGCACTTACTGGATGTGGCCGGGTCGGTGTGACAATCAGATTGCCGTCCTGGATGGTGAGTTGGACTTGGCCGTCTTCGTCGAGCCCCAGCAATTCCAGGATGGGTTTGTCGAGGATCAGCGCATTGCTGTTCCCGACTTTACGCAACTGTTTGATCATATCAGCCTCCGAGTTATAACGATATTATAACCGCAATCGGCCGCCGCGTCAACCACCCTCAATTTCTGCCTAACACCCTGGCGTTAAGCTGCGGGCGGTTCTGGCGCGGTTCGTGGCTCTGCATGAGCCGTGACAGAGCCGACTGTCAGCTTGAACGGCTCGTTAGGCGAATCATCTCTTGGCGCCTAGCCCATTTCGTCTTCCAGCGCGGACACGCGCTCTTCGTCACGTGCGACCATTTCAGCGGCATTACTCGACAAAGACGGCAGCGGTGACACCGACGGTAGTCAATGTCGGGATTCCTTCTCAGATACTCCGCGAGCTAGCACCTTCTCCGTCTGGTGGCATTTCTTTTGCCTTCGCTAGTGCCAGGACATGAAGGTCGCAACAGTCTCCTTCGATTCCGGTCGTAGATTCTCGATGCCCTCGTAAGGCTTGCCCTTGCCAAGTTTGGCGTGTGGGTATCTAGCGATCGTCATCATGTGGCGTGTAATCATGTCCTGGAAGCTGGCTCCGGACCACAGTGGCAGGCCGACGAATGCGTCTTCTTCGCGCGGATCGCGGAAGAGATTGAAGACGGGAGCAGCGGCCCCTGGGACGCCAGGCGCCGGCACGTGCATCTTGTATTCCTGTTTCACGACCGATCGCAGGATCTCGTTCTCGTAGATGTAGACGTAATCGCGCCGGCCGGAGTGCTCGCCCTTGAGTAGCAGTGCGGTCTGGTCGATCCCGTCGATCACCCGGTCGGTTGGGATGTGCTGCGTCGCCTGTCCGAGCCGGGCGAAGGTCGTGTAGAGGTCGGTTACGTGAACGATGTCACCGGCGGCGCTGCCGGCCTCAATCACGCCGGGCCAGCGAACGAACGCATCGACGCGTACGCCACCTTCGAGGTGATTGGTCTTTCCACCGCGGTATACCAGTTCGTTCAAGCCGCTGGTGTAGCTGGGGTAGAGGTGCATCAGCCCGTTGTCAGCCATCAGCACGACCACGGTATTCTCCGCAATGCCGAGTTCTTCGACCTTGTCGAAAAGCTCACCGAGCATCCCGTCGAGACGCTGGAGTTTCTCGGCGAAGTGCCCGCCGTTGAGCGATTCGTTCTGCTCCTGGTCGTTGACGAAGTTGAGCGGCCAGAGCGGCCAGTACTGGAGGAAGAACGGGTCGTCTCCCTCGGCAAGTTCCTCGAGTTGATCGAGCGTCTGGCGCTGGTAGCGCAGGTTCATTTCCACGTAGTGCAGCTGCGTCCATTTCTCGCCGGGCTCGAGATCGACCTCACGCGCGGCGCCGCCCTTGGTCGCCTCGACCCCGGTCACCAAACCGCTGGGCTTGAACTTCTGGTCGAGGGCGAATGCGTTCGACTGGGTCTTGCCGGCGAAGCCGATCAGCCGGAACGCGTCGGCGGCTTCGTCGGTCATCAGTGAGAGCTGAACCTGCTGGTGAAGCGGAAACGCGGCGTAGTCGAAACCCTGATTGTGCGGGTAGGCCTGCTCGATATCACCTTGGTGCCATTTGCCGACGTGCGAGGTTCGGTAGCCCGCTTCCGACAGGACCTCGGCGATGGTCACCTCGTCCGCGCCGAGCCCTTCGCCAACCAGCGCGACCTTGACCTCCTTGATTCCGACGCGCACGGGGTGACGCCCCGTGAGCATAGCCGCTCGGGTCGGCGTGCAGGACGGTTCGGTGTACATTCGCATCAGAGACATTCCCTCCCCTGCGAATGTGTTGATCCTCGGGGTGCGGATTCCCATGACGTAGTTCAGCGTCCGGTTCCCCATCTGGCCAAAGCTCACGTCATCGATCAAGATGTAGAGGATGTTGGGTCGCTCGCCGCCATTTCTCTCACGGATGTCGGCGAGCTCCTGGTCGATCTCCTTGTCTTCCGCGTCCCATCGTTCGCCATGCTGTTGGCGGAGAAACTCGAACTCACCATCATGAATGATGCTGTTCTCAGCATAGGCCATTTGGATGCCACACAGGCCCAGCGTGATGAAGAGAAACGCTATTCTCGAAAGTTTCATCTCTTTTCTCCTATTTCAATCAATTCAGATCCATGAGACATCCGCTAGCAGCCTCGCCGCAATTGTACATGAACTCGCCAGATTTCATAGGGACCGTCCTGGTGTGGATGCCGGCGTTAAGTGCAATAAAACCTCGACGGGGAATCCACGTCCCTATCAGAAAACCAGATTTGTTGGGCCGTTCTCCGCTCCCACGATTTCATCAGATGCCGCGGGTACGCCTAACACCCTGGCGTTAAGCTGCGGGCGGTTCTGGCGCGGTTCGTGGCTCTGCATGAGCCGTGACAGAGCCGACTGTCAGTTTGAACGGCTTGTTATGCCGCGTACCACAATCATGATTCTGGCCACGCGACAGACTTATTCGCCGCGTCGTAGAGCCATATCTGACCCCATCTATCTCTGTGTTCAACCTCAAGTGTTTTCATCGTATCGCGAACGAGATCTATCGGTACTGACGGGTGAAACACTCCATCGGAATAGACCAACAAGTCAAAGCGCGAGGCACCAGTCTCGTGGTCCTTGCCCGCCTTCTGGCCAATCGCCGACGCGACTGACTCCCTACTGCTATACGAACCAGCTTTACCTGTCGGAGTCGGAACGTCCCTCTTGATGGCCGTT
>PJEL010002813.1_pt1 | contig 15543 bp, 16 predicted proteins | sample 1853271 | NCBI WGS metagenome assembly PJEL01 (sample SAMN08108733, study PRJNA415343) | Invertebrate metagenome, whole genome shotgun sequencing project. | host: Globobulimina | place: Sweden: Gullmar Fjord | collected 2015-08 | reverse complement strand
TGGCGGCCTCGGTCCGGGCTTAGACGGGAGGTTAGGAAGGCATCCTGTCTGACTACCGTATCGACCAGGTACCCGATTCCCTTGAGAGGTTTCTTTGGAAAATGTTCCGACCCCCAAAAAGGCGCTTGTTGCTCATCTCATGGAGTTTGCAGTTCGAACGGATGGACCGTTCACGCTGGCGTCGGGTGAGACGTCCAGTTGGTACATCGATGCACGCCAGACCACCTTCTCCGGTGCAGGCGCCCGCCTTGTCGGGGAAGCGGTACTTGCCGAAGTACCCGAGGGCATCGACGCCGTCGGTGGCATGACGATGGGTGCTGATCCCATCGCTGTCGCAACGGCCCTTGTCGCTGCTGACCGCGGCCGCGATCTCATGTCCTTCTCAATCCGTAAGCAGGCAAAGGATCATGGGACAGGCGGCAGACTCGTCGGGCCAATCGGGCCGGGGTCCGAGGTGGTTGCGCTTGAAGACACGACTACAACAGGAGCCGCCCTCGTCGCAGCGATAGAGGCACTCCGAGACGCAGACATCGCTGTGTGGAAGGCGATTTCACTGGTCGATCGCTCAGATGGTGCCACGGCCGAACGGGTGGAATCGCTCGGCATCCCCTATGTTGCGCTCGTCACACCCACAGACCTCGGACTTGCGAAGTAACAGATGCGCACGTATCGATCACCGCTGAAACTGTTCGTATTTGGCATCGTTGGCATCGTGCTGATTCTTGCCGCTGCGGACGTCATGTTTGGCCATTGGCTTTCCACACCCCCGGACACCAACGACGGTGTCCTGACAACACGGGGCCACGCGCAACTACGAGGCGACCTCATCTGGGGTGGAGTGATGCTCGCCTCGGGAGTTCTGATCTTCGGTGGATCGGTTACTGAACTCGTTCGCCGTCGCCCGATCGTGGTCGTCAATGGATCGGGTCTCGTAGTTGATACGGGTGGAGAGGGCGATGTGATCCCGTGGGAGAGCATTGAGTCTGTAGCAAGCGGCGTCGAGCACGACTCCTATGACGGGAGCCCGAGAGAGCAACTGTTGGTGGAGGTCACGCCGGGTACCGAGCTTTCGGCGGGGCTATCCGGCCTCCAGCGCGACGGTGACGTCGTGTCGATCGATGCTCATGACTGGGCGACGGCAGTGACTGAGGTCGCCCTCGCTGCCCAAGGTGCTCACGACCACTATCGACGCGTGGAGTTGATTCAGAACTATGAGCCGCCTTCGATTGAGTGGGAGACGACAATCGATCAGCCAGACGTGGACGCAGCGCCAGCAGGAGAACCACAAACGGATGAAACCGAGGAGGACGAATGATCATCGGTTCACACGTGAGTCCGAAGGATCCCCTCGGAGAAGCCGAGGCCCGCGATGCCGACGCTGTCCAGATCTTCATGTCGAACCCACAGCAGTGGAAGGCACCAATCCCCCGTACTGATACCGAGGACCTTCAAGCATCCCCGGTCGAGTTCTACGTTCACGCCCCGTATCTGCTGAACCTGGCATCTCCCAACAACCGCGTCCGGATACCGTCGCGCAAGGCACTTGCGCAGGCCGTTGAGGCGGCAACCACGATTGGCGCGAACGGTGTTGTCGTTCACGGCGGAAGCGTTGGACCGGACGAAGACCAGGCTGTTGGCTTCGAACGGTGGCGCAAGGCACTCGACTCGTTCGATGTGACCGTGCCGGTACTTGTGGAGAACACAGCAGGCAAAGGGAACTCGATCATGCACGACCTTGCGAACTACGGCCCCCTGTGGAACGAGATCGGGGAGTACAACGTGGGTGTGTGTCTCGACACGTGCCATGCGTGGGCATCCGGTGCCGACCTCGAAACGGCGGTCGATGTGATCTCGAAGTCGGCTGGTGGAGTTGCTCTCGTGCACGCCAACGACTCGAAGGACGAGGCAGGATCCCACAGGGACCGCCACGCGAATTTCGGCGAGGGGTTCATCCCAGAGGAGTTGTTGGTCGGCGTCATCAAGGCTGCGGATACCGATGTGATCGTTGAGACTCCCGGGCTTGTCGATGGGCAGAAGGCAGACATTGCCTGGCTCAGGGAACGCCTGTGATCTCTCAGTCACCGATCGATCTCGGATCGGCCATAGAGCACGAACCCGAGGCGCTCACCTTCCAATATCACAAGTCGGTCATGCACGGTCAAGACCGAGGCACGACGCTGGCGTTCCCTGTGGCGGGCGGCAGCTCGGTCACCTACGCAGGTCACCGGTACGAGCTCAAGGAGTTCCACTTCCACACGCCATCAGAGCACGTCATCCAGGGCGAGTACGCCGCGGCAGAGGTTCACTTCGTCAACGAAGACGCTGAAGGGAACATCGCAGTGGTCGCTGTGTTTGTCGAGGAGTCTGATGGGGCGAGCGGGTCGCGGGGACTTGACCAAGCGATTGCGATGAAGGCGCTTCTGCTGCAGTCAACGACCCACTATGCGTATGAAGGGTCGCTCACTACCCCTCCGTACACGGAGGGTGTCCAATGGATTGTGCTTTCGGACCGCGTGGCGCTCAATCCCGACTGGCTGGGTGCGTTCCGTGATCGGTACGGACCGAACAACAGGGCCGTGCAACCACTCGGTAGCAGGATGATCACGCTCGGCTGATTTGTTGTCGGGAGTATTGAATCCGCTCCCTCAATCACAGACGATCGGGCTAACGCTTGGGTTGATGAACTCCGGTGAGAAGCTTCTCACGACGAACCACATTCTCGGCGAGACATGGACGGTTCTGAGGCGAAGGGCTCGCATGGATCGGCAATGGCCTATCTCGATCGCGTCGATGCTCTCGTCGGCGACGCGCGGCTCACTATCCACGGTGTTACTCCTGCTCAGGAACGCAAGGCATGGCTGTGGCTTCGGAGGCATGACGAACGTACGTACTCATTCGTTGACGCCACGAGTTTCCAGATAATGCGCGACCGACGCCTTCGGGAAGCGCTCGCGTTCGACCAGGACTTCTCATTGGCAGGCTTCATCGAACTCCGGCCTTGATCGAACTAGTCACCTCGATGCCGTCAACAATCCCCCTACACAGGCAGATTGGTCGTTGATAGGGTCGCTCCATGACTTGGACTCTGAGGAAGGCAATCGGCGCGTCCGCTGGCGCGATCATGTTGGTGGGTTCCCTTGGGATGTCACCTGCAATCGCTGATATGCCGTGTGACGCCGTATTGAGCGCAGTAGTCGATGGGGCCGAGACGACTGGCGACCTGGAGTTGTCTTCTGAGTGGTCTTCCCAAGGGTGGACCTACACCGCAGCGATACCTTCCGGCTACACCCTCTCATGGCTGGACGGGACCCGTCCCGTCTCGAAGGTTTCCGGCTTTGTGCTGGGGGGTGGCGAGCTGACGCGGTCGTCATCCATCACGGGTGGTTTTGTCGAGATCTCCGCATGTCTCGTCGAACGTCATCAACGTGGGGAACCAGTTCTGGTCTAGGCGATGCCATTGTCTCGGATCTCCCATGTCGTGTCGGTCACCTTCTGCGCCAACGCATCGTCGTGTGTTATGAGCAGCAACGCCCCCTCGTATCCGAGCAGTGCCTGCTCAAGGCGTTCGATCGACGGAAGGTCGAGATGGTTCGTCGGCTCATCGAGAACCAAGAGCCACTTGGGTGTTCCCAGTCCTAAAGCAAGCGCGACCTTGCGCGCCTCGCCAGGCGATGGCTGATTCGAGGCAAGAATCGCTTTGGGATCCGCACCGAGGAGCGCGACCAGGGACATGACTCTTCCCTTGTCATCGGCTGACAGGGACCGCACCTCATCGAGGAGCGTACGAGCCACGGAGGCAGTCGTTTCCTGCGCGAGGTACAGCACCTTGTCGTTCGGGATTACCGCGGCGTCTACGAGGAGTCGACGAAGGGAGGTCTTCCCCGCACCGTTCACCCCTGAGACTCTTATGCGGTCGGTTCGCCGCACAGCGACGTCGGCGTCGAACAGGACGCGACCGCCAACGATGACCGAATCGTCGTATCGGAGTAGGAACTCCTTGTTGGCGGGTGCAAAGTCGAACGAGACTGCCCCGCCGCGGTCCTTCTGAATGCTCGTCGCATCGACCCGTTCGGTGATGGCCTCAAGTCTCGACCTGGTCGCTTCGCGTTCCCTCGAACCCGCTTTCTGACCCATTGCGTGTCGCCCCGTGGCAGTCGCTCCGCGAGCATCGAGGTCGTGCTTCCCTGCATTCTGTTTGATCCGTAGCCGCTCTGCGTCCTTCTGTTCTGCCTTGCGTCGCTGATCGCCGAGACGTTTGGAGGCCTTGGCCTGCTCCCGCTTGAGCCTGGAGTACTCCTCGATGACCTCATGGCGAGCTGCTTCCCACGCAACGTAGGCAGCGTCGTATGAGCCTCCCCAGAGGGTCGCCCTTCCGTCAACGATCCTGAGCGTCCTCATGGTCAGTTCAGCCAGAAGCTGGCGGTCATGGGACACGACAACACCGCAACCCTTGTACGACATGAGTGCTGTGACGAGCAGGCCCCTCGCCTCGGAATCGAGATGATTCGTTGGCTCGTCAAGGAGGAGAACGTCTGGTGCTCCCACGAGTGCGGCGCCGATCTGCCAGCGTTTCCGTTCACCCGGCGACAGCGTGATCCATCGTCTGAGGTGCTCAGGGTCGAGATTCAGCGAAGCGCGCATGCGAACGGGATCGCGGTCCCAGTCCCACGCGAGCGACTCGATATCAGAGGTCAGGTTGTCGACGCGCTGCTCGCAGAGGACAGGGGACAATCCGGGTGGCTCTACGGATACCGATCCTGAGTCTGGCGGATGTTCACCGGTGATCAGCTGCAGCAGCGTTGTCTTGCCTTCACCGTTGGCTCCGACGAGGCCGGTCCAGCCAGGCCCGAGGTCGAATGACGCGTCCTCGATGATTGGGACAGCAGAAGAGTATGAGAAAGAGACGTGATTGAAACGGACAGCAGACATGGCAACTCCCTTGGTGGGACGGGCGTAGGTGGCCCGGAGGTGGTGGATTCCTCAGGTGCTGTCTGTCATGTCTTCCTTCTCAGCGATGTTGCAAGTGTACAGGTGTCGGAACCACGACACGAGAAAGGGGCGGGTTGTATAGCCCGCCCCTTCTGCTTGGTTGCTCCGACCCTGCTACTTGGCGATGAGCCAGTTGGCCAGGTCCTCGACCGTGTTGTCCTGACCAGCGACGAAGGCTTCGACGTTGTCGTGCGCAACGCTGTCGTGGTACTGCACCGAAGGTGACTTCATGAAGTACGAGGACGGAGCGAGCAGCGGTCCTGCAAGGTCGCGATCCATTGCGATCTTTGCGCAGCGGACTGCGTCAATGATGACACCCGCGCTGTTCGGGCTGTCCCACACCTCGAGCTTGAGCTCGGCGTTGAGCGGAACATCACCGAATGACGTGCCCTCGAGACGAATGTATGCCCACTTGCGATCCGTGAGCCACGGAACATGGTCCGACGGCCCGATGTGCACGGACTCCGAGTTGATCTTGCGCTCGATCTGGCTTGTCACAGACTGCGTCTTTGAGATCTTCTTCGAGATGAGACGCTCACGCTCCAACATGTTCATGAAGTCCATGTTGCCGCCAAAGTTCAGCTGGTACGTGTTGTCGATCTTGACACCACGATCTTCGAACAGGCGAGCGAGCTGACGGTGGACGATCGTTGCGCCGACCTGAGACTTGATGTCGTCACCGATGATCGGGAGTCCTGCATCAACAAACTTCCGCGCCCACTCCTGGTCCGAGGCAATGAACACAGGGATGGCGTTGACGAACCCGACGCCTGCGTCGAGCGCAGCCTGTGCGTAGAACTCCGTTGCTTCCTGTGAACCGACAGGCAGGTATGACACGAGCACGTCTGCACCAGAGTCCTTGAGGGCCTGAGCGACGTCGACCGGCTCCTCGTTTGACTCTTCGATCATGCCGACGTAGTACTGACCGAGACCGTCAAACGTCGGGCCGCGCAGGACATCGAAACCTAGATCGCCAACCTCGGCAAACTGGATCGTGTTGTTCTCGCCAGCCCACATCGCTTTTGCGACGTCCTGGCCAACCTTGGATGCATCGACGTCGAAAGCAGAGACGAACTCGACATCACCGATGTGATAGTCGCCTAGTTGGACATGCATGAGGCCTGGGATGCTGAGATCCGCATCGGCATCCTGGTAGTACTCAACGCCCTGAATGAGGGAGTTGGCGCAGTTTCCGAGCCCTGCGATGGCTACTTTCACCTTGGACATGAGTCCTCCTGGTTCCTTGATCTGGTCTGTTACGTTGCCGAAGCGACACTGCGTTCGGCGGCGACGAGTCCGTCGAGCCACGCGATGTCTGCTTCTGTGGACTGCATTGCATGCTCCATGAGGGCAATGCGATAGCGGTCCTCGTTCTTGGTTGCCGAGCGAGCCTCGATGAGGATCTCTCGAGAGGTCTTGAGTTGCGTGGACAGCTGTCTGCGCCGGCGATCCATCACCTGGATGCGTCGGTCAGAGGGGAGGTGTCCGAGGAAGGCGAGGCGCACTTGGAAGCCCCTGTCGGTCTCTGTTGCCTCCGGATCGGCCTGGAGGAGAGACCCGAAGACTTCGCGGCCTTGGGCAGTGATTTCGTACGCTTTGCGACGTCCGGTCGCCTTTGATGCCTCAATCGCTCCGCTCTTCTCCAGCCGTCGAAGGGCGGGATACAGGGAGCCGAACGACACCTTCCAGAAACCGAGCTCGCCGAGGGCGCGTCGCAGCTCGTACCCGTGTCTGGGGCGTTCCATGAGCAAACCAAGAATGGCGAAGTCGAGCATGATGGCGACAGTGTATATCGTTTCGATACATACGTCTATATCGAATCGATATACGGATCGACTTCTTTGCTGGCGGACGGCGACAAGGCAGAGCTGCTAGTCGGAACAGCCGATGGGATGACGCTGTAGGCCGCTGTCTATGATGACTCGCTGAACCGGCAGCTGTCATCGAGCCGGCACCCGATGGTCCGGCGACAGCTGCAAGAGGGAGTACGGAACTCGAGTGACAAGGACGACTACTCCACGCGAGCCGAGCACGCTCGAGAACGTATTGTTCGGCACCACCATCAATCGCGTCCCATCACTGATCCCTGGCGTAGCGCTTGTCGCCGCGGTGGTGGTCGCCGCGGTCCTCATCGCCGATGCGATCAACTCGTTGCTTGGTCTCAAGGGCCTCGTGAGTTTCATCCTGGTCGCGATAGTCCTCGGCATTTTGGTTCGCAACACCATCGGGCTGAGTTCAGTATTCGCCCCTGGTGTGACCTTCTGTCTCAAGAAGCTTCTGAGACTCGGCATCATCCTGCTGGGAATCCGGCTCAGCATCATCGAAGTGCTGGAGATCGGCGTCTTCGGCATCCCGATCGTGGTCGGCGCCGTGTTGACCGGTCTCGTAGTGGCCACCATCGCAACCCGCCGGCTCGGACTCCCTGAGCGTCTTGGGACCCTCATCGCCATCGGAACCGCGATCTGCGGGGCCACCGCCATCGTGGCCGCGGCGCCCGGTATCCGGGCCAAAGAGGAAGAGGTCACCTACGCGATCGCCAACATCACGGTGTTCGGGATCGCAGCGATGCTGCTCTACCCCTTCCTCGGGAACCTCATCTTCGGTGGGGATGTGATCAAGGTTGGGTTGTTCCTTGGAACGTCCATCCACGAGACCGCCCAAGTCGCGGGCGCCGGGCTGATCTACGACCAGTCGTTCAACGTCACCGCTTCGCCGAACGCCGCGGACATCGCCATCGTCAGCAAACTGGTGCGCAACGTGCTGATGGTGATCGTCATCCCCGCCGTCACTTACGTCTACGTTCGCCGCCAGCGCGATCAGGGTGAGGAAGTCGGAGAGCGCACTCGCATTATCGACATGATGCCGATGTTCATCCTCGGATTCCTCGCCATGGCCGGGTTCCGATCCATAGGCGACGCCGGTGTCGAGTCGAGTGGTGCCGCGTTCGGCCTCTGGGGAGCGGAGACATGGGACGACATCGTGCACGCGATCCGCACCGTGGCTGAGTACGGTCTCGCGATGGCCATGGCCGCGGTCGGGCTGGGGACGTCGTTCAACCAACTCAAGGGCCTCGGCTTCAAGCCGTTCCTCGTTGGTATCGCTGCGGCGGTTTCCGTCGGTGCCGTGAGCATTGTGCTCGTCTTCCTGTTCGCGCCGCTCATCTCGGTCTAGGACGACAATGCCTGGCGCCACGACCAACGCCGTCATCTCCTCCGCGGCTCTGCCCTGATCGTGCGGCAGCGATCGGAACGCCGTTAGGCGTTCCCGCACTCACTCTCGCCGGTTCGGCTCTGTGCGGTCACACCATTCTCAAGGACATCTTGGACCTTCCACCTGATGCGTTCAACGTTGGGAATCGGAAACTTGCCTGGCGTTCTTCCGGCGCTGTAGGTCGGTGGTACGAAACCGACCGTCGCTACGTCGTCGACATCGACCTTGGCTGCCAACTTGACGAGATCGGGGAGGAACGACAGAGGTATGTCCGTCGCCACCGATTCCTGGAACACCTCGAGCAGCGAGGGGAACGAGGTCGCGAGCTTGAATTGATTGGTTTGGCTCGCAACGGCGCGGATCATGCATCGCTGCCTCCGCATACGGTGATAATCAGACGATCCAATCCGCCACCGCACGTACGCAAGCGACTCCAGTCCGTCGAGATGGTTCATGCCTGGTTCGATGTTGACCGAGGCCTTGGGAACACCCTCTTCGGGTGAAGACACGGTCACGTGGTACGGCTCCTTCACCAATACGTCGACACCGCCAAGAGCATCGATCGTCTTGACGAACCCGTCCATCTTGACCATGACGTAGTTGTCGATCGGTAGTCCGAGGAGGTGTGAAACGATATCGGTCAATGCGGCAAGTCCCGGATCGGGTGCGTTCGGATACGTACCTGTCCATGTCTGGGTGTATTGATGAACTTTGTTGAGCATCGTGGGGAAACACTCACATGTCTCGAACTCGGGCTCCTCGGGGATGCCGTCACCATCTGTGTCGACCCAGATGTCTGGGTAACCGTCCTCATCCAAGTCGGTGAGGTCTTTCTCGATCACGTTCTCTTCCAGCTCAACGAACGCTGTCCTGAGATGTGCCGGCAGCGGAATGAGCTTGACGTTGCGGGGGAGGCCGAACATGGCGACGCTTCCGGTGTTCGTGTCGACGGTCGCGACGATCATCGTGTCCGTGCGAAGGCCCTCTCTCCCCGGACCGGCATCGGCGCCTACGAGCAATATCGTGAAACGGTCGAGATCGACCCGCTCGGTGAGTGGAGTGAACGGCGCAATTGGTGTGGAAGGTGAATAGATGTCGCCTAGCGCCGCAATCGCCTCCGGATCGCCGATTCCGGGTCGGAAGATGTAGTTCGCCATCGAGAGGGGGTCCGGTACGCGACGATCCTTGAAGATCGCGGGATCAGGGAGCGCTCCGAACGCAACCTCCGGAGGGGAGTCGAGCAACCGAAGTTCTCCCTCAGGTGCAGCCACGAAGACGGTCTCGAGGGCGCTGATGGTCTTGACGCCATATGACCAACCGAGAAGGTGGGGCACCGCGATCGCGAGGAGAATCAGGCCCAGTGGAATCGCCATCCAGGACCTATCACCAGCGGTGTCGACCACCATGTAGGCATCGACAGCTGCGATGAGTCGCCATGCGAGCACAAGGACGTTGATCGCGAGAAATCCGGACAGCGAGGACGGTTGGACGAGGAGCGACGCCATCTCTACAGCTCCTTGCGAGGTGTAGTGGTAGACACCGTACACAAGAGGAATTGCAGGGAGGAAGAAGGCAGTGGCGCGGACGGGCTTCCTCGCGTAAAGCTGACCCGCCCCTGGAACGAGAGCGGAGAGAACAGCCGCTACAAGTGGATGACCCCGCATCACATACGTAGTCAACCACGCCCCAGCATTTGTGCGTCAGCTGAGACCGACGACGTCGCCATCTTCATCGATATCGATGGTGTGCGCTGCCGGATTGAGTCCGAGTCCTGGCATCCGGTTGATAGATCCGGTGAGTGGAAGGACGAAGCCAGCGCCCGCAACAAGTTGCACCTCGCGGATGGGAAGCGTCCACCCGGTTGGTGCACCGAGGAGGGAAGGGTCATGGCTGAACGAGTACTGCGTCTTTGCCATACAGATGGGGAGATCACCGTACCCGAGCGACTCGTACCTCGCGAGCTGACGTTTCGCTTTGAAGTCGTACTCGACGCCATCTGCGCCGTAGACCTTCGTTGCAATCGTCTCGATCTTGTCCGTCAGGCTCATGTCCGGCGTGTAGAGCGGGGCAAAGTTGGAGCCTTGCTCGGCTGCTTCGCTCACTGCTTCGGCGAGGTCGACCATCGCTTCGGACCCGCCGCTGTATGGGTCAGCAATCGCCCATGCGGTGCCCTCTTCCTCTGCGATGCGGCCGATCGCTTCGAGCTCGGACGGATAGTCGGTTGGGAACTTGTTGACAGCAACAACGGGCACCACACCGTGTTGCCTGACGTTCGCGATGTGCCTCCGAAGGTTGTCAGCGCCTGCCATCACGTCATGGGGATTCTCTGCGATCATCTCGTCGGGGAGCGGCTTGCCAGCGCGCACCTGGAACTTGCCGGAGTTGAGTTTGAGTGCTCTGACGGTTGCCACCACCACTGCGACGTCTGGTGACATCCCTGAGGCCTGGCATTTGAGGTTGAAGAACTTCTCAGCGCCAACGTCCGATCCGAATCCGGCCTCGGTGATGAGATAGTCGCCGCTGCGGATACCTACCTGGTCTGCGACGATCGACGAGTTTCCGTGGGCGATATTGGCGAATGGGCCCGTATGAATGAGGGCGGGTGTGCCGGCGAGCGTCTGCATGAGGTTCGGGTTCAATGCATCCTTCATGAGGACCGCCATAGCACCCGCTCCACCGATCTGTTCCGCCGTCACTGGCTGCTTGTGTCTGTCGTATCCGATCACGATCCTGCCGAGGCGCTCTCGCAGGTCCTGAAGGCTGGTCGCCAGCCCGAGGACCGCCATGAGTTCGGATGCCGCTGTGATGTCGAATCCGCCCTCACGGGGGATTCCGTCGAGGGTCGTGCCGAGGCCGACAACGACGTTGCGCAGGGAACGGTCGTTGACGTCCAGGACTCGCCGCCAGGTCACCCGCTTGACGTTGATCGAGAGTTGGTTGCCCTGGTAGATGTGGTTGTCGATCAGGGCGGCGAGCATGTTGTTCGCTGCGGTGACCGCGTGGAAGTCGCCGGTGAGGTGCAGGTTGAGGTCCTCCATCGGGATTACCTGCGAGTAGCCACCTCCCGCTGCGCCACCCTTGATGCCGAAGGTCGGTCCCAGCGATGGCTGTCGCAGGGTGAGGACAGCTTGCTTGTCGAGGAGTTTGAATCCCTGGGCCAGACCCACAGATACGGTTGTCTTGCCCTCTCCGAACGGCGTCGGGTTCACCGCTGTGACGAGCACGTACTTGGCCGTCGGCTCTCCCATGTGATCGATGGCTGCGAGTTTGATCTTCGCGAGACCTTCTCCGCGCTGCTCAACGTGTTCAGAAGGGATTCCCATCTCGGAAGCGACGTCGGCGATTGGGCGGAGTTCTACTTCTCTTGCGATTTCGAGGTCTGTCTTCATCGGCGCCACGGTACATGTCCCGCAGGACTCATGCCCACAGAATGCGCGAGAATGCGTACATGCACATTTCGCACACGACAGGCTCGGTGCTTGCTGGGGGCGCGAGCGATCGCATGGGTCGTGACAAGGCCTCGCTCATCATTGACGGTCAGTCGTTTCTCGAACGTCTCCATGGGATTCTCCTCGGAGTCTTCGCAGAAGTCGCCGTACACGGTGGCACGGTGGTGCCGACCGACGGTGTTCTGATCCCCGACGAGATGCCGGGCGAGGGACCTCTTGGGGGCCTGCTGACGGCCATGCGTGTTGCTAGCCGGCGAGCCGTGTTCGTTGCCTCGGTCGACACGCCAATGCTCACAGCGGACGTTGTTCGGATGATTGTCGAGCCTCCGGTCCCAAGTGATGGCGTGCGTGTCGCGTCTGCCGGCGGCCGGATCCATCCCCTCGTCGCCGTGTATGGCCCGGACATCCTGTCGGTCGCCGAAAGGCGATTCGATCAGGGTGAGCGCTCGATGATGGGCGTGATCGATGATGCACCACGAGTAGTCGAAGTTGAGATCGATCCGGATGCGGTGTTCAATGTGAATACAGAAGCTGACTACCAACAGCTGATCGAGAGGTACGGCCTGTGAAAGTCCGGTTGGCGAGCGACGAAATCCGAATCCGGCTCGCACAGAACGAGGTCGCGGTGCTCATCGGTGGCGGCGTCGTTGACTGCGTTGTGATGTCTGGCACCTATGCGGTTCGTCTCACGACATCTGCACACGAGCAGTCCGAAGTCTCCTTCGTCACAAACGGCATCGACGTGACCATCCCGCCTTCGGTCCTGCCGGACGATCCTGCCCACCTCAAACCACATACATGGGGCGGGGACACGGGTCACCCCGAGGTGACCGTGGAGCTCGACAAACAGCGTCGCCCGCGGAAGTAGACCGCAGAGGTTCGTCGGTCAGCGCACACGTTCGTCACCGCAGTAGACGTTGAAGCCGTCCGGTGTGAGAAACCCGATGACGGTCATGCCCAGTTCCTCTCCAAGTTCAACGGCGAGCGACGACGCGCCAGAGATACCTGCAATCAGGGGTATGCCAGAAACGGCCGCCTTCTGAACCATTTCGAAACTCAGGCGTCCAGAGACAATGAGCGTCAGGTCGGACAAGGGCCAATGGTCAGCGGCGAGCCCTCCAACAAGCTTGTCGACCGCGTTGTGCCGACCGACGTCCTCAGCAATGGCAACGAGCGTCCCGTCGGATGTGAACGCAGCTGCTGCGTGGATGCTCCCCGTCCGGTCGAATCCTGTTTGTTGTGTTCGCATCAATGCTGGGAGTGATGTGAGCGTGTCTGCGCCTACGAACGGTCCCTCAGGGATGGATCGGGCCGTGATCCGCACCGCATCGATAGATGCCTTGCCACACACCCCACACGATGAGGACGTGTACAGGTTGCGTCTGAACTGTTCGGGGTCGACTTCGACCCCGTCGGTCAAGGAGATGTCGTAGCGGTCCCCCTCAGACGACCCCTCAACGGCGCGGATCGCGTCGACTTCGCCCGGGTTGAGCACGATCCCTTCCGTGAGAGAGAATCCGAGTCCGAGGCACTCATCGTCTCCGGGTGTGCGCATCAACACCGCGATCGGTACGCCTCCCAGCCGGAACTCGACGGGGGATTCATCCACGAGTTCGTCGATTGCTGGCTCGGCCCCGGACGCCGAATACCGGATGATCGGCTGTGTGCTCATTCCTCTTCCTGGAGGTGGGCGTATCCGAACCGGCCCTTTATACAGAGATGCCCGTTGGCTACATCATGATCGAACGGTGATGTGACCTTGACCACCCGATTGTCCTGGACGTGAAGGTCGAGGCTGCATCCAACACCGCAGAACGAGCAGATAGTGGTCGTGACCGTCTGGCGGTCCTCGTCCCACGTGCCTGCTTCCCGCATGTCGTATTCGGATTTGAACATAAGGGCGCCGGTCGGGCAGACACCGATGCAGTTGCCGCAATAGACACACGCCGAATCGGGGAGCGTGATGTCGTACTCGGTCGATATCTCAGATGACATGCCCCTTCCAACGATGTCGATCGCGAACGTGTTCTGGGCCTCGGTCCCGCACGCGGCTACACAGCGGTAGCACAGCACACACTTGTCATAGTCCCTGATGTAGAGGTCGTCCTGCACCTTTACATCCCGCTTCGCTTCGAACGCACCGAATCGCTCAGGGTCGACGTTGTAGTGGTCCATCCAGCGGACAGTGTCGACTTCGACAAGAGAGAGATCCACCGTGGATGCATACATCTCATACAGTGTCCGTCGTGTGTTCGCGATGCGCTCGGACTCGGTGATGATCTCCTCACCGCCCTCGATCTCGCGGGAACAGGACGGAACAAGCGTCCGAGAACCTGCGACTTCGACGACACAGAGCCGACAAGCGTTGAACGGTGAGAGCGTCTCGAGGAAGCACATCGTTGGCACGTCGATGTTGTTCTTGCGGCATGCGTCGAGAATCGTCGAGCCCACCGGTGCGAGCACAGATTGACCGTTGATATCGATGCTGACGAGTCTCGGACTCGGCACGACGGTTTCGATCATCGGTCACCTCCTACGAGTCCGATGCGTATGGCGGATTCGATAGCGTTACCCGCTGTCTGGCCGAGGCCGCAGATGGATGCATCACGCATCACCCAGCCGATGTTGTCAAGGTCGTGGCGGTCCTTGGCTGAGTCGGCGCCGGACATGATTCGATCGACGATCTCGAGCTGCTGCGCTGTCCCAACGCGGCATGGAACGCAGAGACCGCAGGACTCGTGTGCGAAGAATTCGGCGATCCGACGACTGACCGCATCCATGTCGACGTTCGCGTTGAACACCATGATTGCCCCCGAGCCGAGGGAGATGCCTGCGTCCCTCGTGTCCTCGAACGTCAACGGAACATCGAAGTGAGGCTCTTCGATGAATGAGCCAGCTGCTCCGCCTGTCAGGACGGCGGTCAGATCGCCAACCACGCCGCCGGCGAGACTGATGAGCTCGCGAGCGGTCACGCCGAACTCGACCTGGAACGTTCCCGGCCTAGCAACATCACCGCTCACGCAGAAGAGTTTCAGCCCAGTCGACTCTGCGGTCCCGAGCTGCGCGAACGCATCGCCGCCGTCTCTGATGATCCCTCCGATCGCGGCGAGAGTCTCGACGTTGTTGACCACGGTCGGTCTGCCGAAGAGGCCAGCCTCGGTTGGATACGGAGGTTTCTGGCGCGGCTGCCCACGGAATCCCTCGATCGAGTTGAAGAGGGCTGTCTCCTCTCCGCATATGTAGGCGCCAGCGCCGCGCCGGATCTCGATGTCGAATTCGAGGTCTACTGCCGCGAGGGCGTCGTCGAGCGCCCGCTCCTGCTCGCGATACTCCCCACGAATATAGATGTATCCCTTCGTGGCGCCGACGGCATACCCACAGATTGCGAGGCCCTCAATCACCGCGATCGGGTTCGTGTCGATGACGTGGCGGTCCTTGAAGGTGCCCGGTTCGGACTCGTCAGCGTTGCACACCACGTACTTGTCGCCATCGGCTTGAGCCACAGCCTCCCATTTCACTCCGGCAGGGAATGCAGCACCGCCGCGTCCTCTGATGCCGGATGCCTTCACCTCGTCGATGACGGCCTCCGGACCCATTTCGCGCGCCTTCGTCCAATTTGGGACGGACTGTGGAAGGACGGGACGCACGATGGTGTCGATTTCCGCTCCATCGAGGATGTCCGCCACGGCGGACACAGTTGCCGGTGTGATGGTGATTGCCTCTTCGCCTGCGCACTGTATGAAGACAGCAGAGCCCGTCTCGCAGTGCCCGAGACACGGGGAGGTCACCCACATGCCATCCCCGTTCGGTGTGCCTGCCGGGCCGACTGTGGACCCGAGATCCTCAATGAGCCGCGCCCCTGCGCCTGAGCTGCACACGATGTCGTTGCACACTC